>Ga0137403_10009683_pt1 | contig 10701 bp, 9 predicted proteins | sample CZOMad2_1_16fung_FD_122057 | JGI IMG/M metagenome (GOLD analysis project Ga0137403, IMG submission 122057) | Vadose zone soil fungal communities from Angelo Coast Range Reserve, California, USA - CZOMad2_1_16fungal (Hybrid Assembly) | ecosystem: Environmental > Terrestrial > Soil > Vadose zone... | reverse complement strand
GCTTTGCAAAGGAACTCGAGCGCCGTGGCATTCCGCCGCCTTACCTGAGGGCTTCCACCGAGCAGGTCAGCGTTGCCCTGAAGAACGCGATCTCGGACGAGCGCGGTCGCTGGGTTCTCGGGCCGCATCCCGAAGCACGCAGCGAGCATCGCATCCGCGTAACAGGCGCTGCCGGGGCGAACACCTACATCGTGGATCGCATCTTCCGCACGGCGGAGGATGTGCGGTGGATCGTCGACTACAAGACCAGCCGCCACGAGGGCGCCGACGTGGAAGCGTTTTTCGAAAGGGAGAAGGAGCGCTATCGCGGCCAGCTCGAACGCTACGCCGCCGCGCTGTCGGATTCCCGCGGCGTCAGGCTGGGTCTGTATTTCCCGTTGCTGGCGGGTTGGCGGGAGTGGGAATGACTACTTATCGAACCCCGCCCGTAGCGCGCACCGGTCCGGTATAGGCATTCGAATTCCTGCGTCGGCGCGGAAAGTGTAGGGTTTCCCTGACTTAACCTCGCGGCAACCTGAGGGTAGGATGTTGCATCCATAGGGGAGTCCCGGATTCGTCCGACAACGCGGGTTTCTACTTTCCGGCGCTCTCCGCCCGAGGCAGTGGCGCTTTGAAGCCGGCTGAGTGATGGAGATCAGCACCGCATTGGCGCTGCTTTCCTCCGCCTTGCTCGGTACGGCGGTCGTGCTCGCGAACGTCGGCCTGCGCTACCTGCATCCCGCGCGCGGCGCGCTGGTCAGCATTCCCTCGACCACGCTGCTTTTCTGGCTGCTTGCGCCGTTTCTCCTCTCCGGCGGGGGATGGAATGGGACGGCGTTCGCGATCTTCGCCGCGGTCGGCGTGGTCTTCCCCGCGGTGGTGACGCTGCTCAATTTCGCGTCGAACCGCATCACCGGTCCGACCATCGCGGGCACGGTGTCGAGCACGACGCCGCTGTTCGCGGTTCTGATCGCGATCGTCTTCCTGGGAGAGCCCCTGACGGTGCCCGCGGGTTTGGGCACTGCGTCGATCGTGCTCGGGGTGATCGCCTTCTCCGCACGCGGCGAAAAGACCTCCCGCCAATGGGCGGCGTGGGCGATCCTGCTGCCTCTCGCCGGCGCGGCGATCCGCGGCGGCGCGCAGGCCGCGGTGAAAGGGGCCCTCGCGCTGTGGCCCGAGCCCTTCGTCGCGGTGCTCGTCGGCTACACGGTATCGTGCGCGACGATTTTCGCCGCGAGCCGCTCGCTTATTCCGAAGAATGCAGCACCGCTCAGCCGGCGGGGCGTCGTGTGGTTCATGGCGGTTGGGTTCTGCAACGGCGCGGGGATGCTCGCCATGTACGCCGCGCTCGGGCGCGGGCAGGTGAGCGTGGTCTCGCCGCTGGTCGCGACCTATCCGCTGTTTACGCTGGCGCTCTCGGCCCTGTTCCTGCGCGAGGAGCGATTCGGGCCGTGGGTGCTCCTCGGGGTCGCGCTCACGGTCGCGGGCGCGCTGGTGCTCGCCCGCGCGTGAAGGCGCGGCGCTACTCGAGGTTCTTCGCCGGCGGGACGTCGCGCCCGTAGAGCGGACCCGCCAGGAACTGCTTCGGATCGTAGGTGAAGAACTGGCTCACGTCCTTCACCGTCTCTATGGTCGTGTTGACCAGCTGGCCGTTCTTGCGCTCGACCTTGCGGACGTAGATGCTGAGGATGGGCTTGCCGTACTCGTCCAGGCGGATCGGCCCCATGGGGCCGTGGTTGAGCCGCACGTTGTGCAGCGCCTTCACGAACGCCGCCTTGTCCTCGAACTTGCCCTTGACCTCCTTCATCGCCTCCTCGAGCCACAGGCCGGCCGTATACGTCCCGGCGGTGTAGAAGCCCGGGGTGGCCTTGTACTCGGCCTGGATCGCCTGCACGAAGCGCTTGTTGTCCGGCGTGTCGCGGTCCACCGTATACCAGCTCGCCGAGTACACCCCCAGCGCCTCGTCGCCCATGTTCTTGAGGATGCCCTCGTCGACCAGGGTCGGGTTGCCGAAGACGGGCTTCGCCAGCCCGTACTCCTTGTAGGTCCGCAGGAAGCGCAAGGGGTTGCTGCCGGCGAAGCCCGCGTAGACGCCGTCGATGTTGGGCTTGATCTGGCCTACGTAGGAGCCGTAGTCGGCGACGTTGAGCGGCGGCCAGAGCTTTTGCACGATCTTGCCGCCGTCGTCCTCGAACACGTGGTGGAAGCCCGCGGCGCCCTCGTGGCCGTAGGTGAAGTCGTCGGCGATCGTCGTGATGCGCTTCAGCCCGAGCTTCTTCGCCGCGTAGTCGCCGAGCACGTGCATCGGCTGCGCGGCGGTGCCGTAGACGTGGATCACGTAATCGCTTTTCTTCTGCTGCGCGAGGTCCATCTGCGCGGCCGAGGTGGGCGTGATGAGCGGCGTCTTCGACTCCAGCATGTAGCCGTCGATGGCGAGCGCTTCGAAGGTGGCGAGCGGCCCGATGATCACGTGGACCTTCTCGCGCTCGACCAGCTCCTGCGTCTTCGTCCTCGCGAGCGCGGGCTGGCCGGCGGTGTCGGCGAAGATGATGTCGACCTTGCGGCCGGCGAAGGCGTAGTTGCGCTCCTTCAGGAGCAGGTTGATGCCTTCCTCCATCTGCCTTCCGCCCGCGGCCAGCGGCCCCGTGCGCACGGTGAGGAATCCCACGCGCAGGTTTTCTTTCTGCGCAAAGGCCTCGCTCGAGAGCACGGTGAGCGCCGCGAGCAACAGCAGCAACCGAATAGAAAAGCCCATGACTCCTCCAGGTAAAGAGATTCCTTGTGGCGGGCCGCTATCCTACCAGCAGTTGCACGGGAGGCTTACAATGAGCCGATGAGTCCTGATCTAGTCACCCTCGCCGCCAGCCTTGTCGAGCGCGAAGAGCGCTTCGCGCTGGTGACGGTCGTACGGCGCGAGCCGCCGAGCTCGGCGCGCGTCGGTGACGTGGCGCTCGTGACCGAGCGGGGCGAGTATCACGGCTGGGCGGGCGGCGGCTGCACCCGCTCCAGCGTCCTGCTCGAAGCGATGCGGGCGATCGCCGACGGCGAGCCGCGCCTCCTGAGCCTCTCGCCCGAGCCCGAGGGCGGCAATCGTCCCGGTGTGGTTTTCCTTCCCATGACCTGCGAAAGCGGAGGTACCGTGGAAATCTACGTCGAGCCAGTTCTACCGGCGGCGCGGCTGCTGCTCTTCGGGACTTCGCCCGCCGTGCGCGTGCTGGCGCGCATCGGGCAGGCGATGGGCTACCGCGTCGAGGTCGTCGACCCGGACGCGGCCGAGGGCGATTTTCCCGACGCCAGGGTGCTGCGCTCGCTCGCGGCGAACGCGCTGCCGCTCGGTGCTCACGTGCTCGTCGCGACCATGGGCGACAGGGACATCGAGGCGATCGAGGCGGCGCTCTCGCGCTCGCCCGCCTACCTCGGCGTGATCGCGAGCGGAAAGCGCTTTGCGCAACTGCGCGAAGCGCTGCTCGCCAAGGGCGTGTCGCGCGAAGCGCTCGATCGCATCGCCGCACCCGCGGGCCTGGATATCGGCGCGCGGAGCCCCGAGGAAATCGCCGTCAGCATCATGGCGCAGATCGTCGAGCGCCGCCGCGCCTCGCGGGCGCAGGGCGCCCAGGCGAAGGAGCCGCCGCGCGAGGCGGTCGACCCGGTGTGCGGCATGAGCGTCGCCGTCGCCGGCGCGCGCCATACCCAGGGCGTGCTCGGCGTGAAGTACTACTTCTGCTGCGCGGGCTGCCGCAGTACCTTTCTCGCGGACCCGGCGCGTTACCTCCCCAAGGCGGTCGTCTCGTGAACGAGCAGATCCGCTCGATGCAGGCGGCGATGGAGCGCTGGGGCTACGTCGCCGAGCCCGAGATCGCGACCGCGGTGTATCTGGCGCGCGAGATGAGAAAACCGCTGCTCGTCGAGGGCGAGGCGGGCGTCGGCAAGACCGAGATCGCGAAAGTCCTCGCGCGCATGCTGTCGACCGAGCTGGTGCGGCTGCAGTGCTACGAGGGCCTGGACACGAATACGGCGCTGTACGAGTGGAACTATCAGCGCCAGCTCCTGCGTCTCAAGATCGCGGAGCGCGAAAACAGCGATCCCGACAAGCTCGAAGACCTGATCTTCGGGCGCGAGTACCTGCTCGAGCGGCCGCTGCTGCGCGCGATCACCCGCCGCGAGGGCCCTGCGGTGCTGCTGATCGACGAGATCGACCGCGCCGACGAGGGCTTCGAGGCGTTTCTGCTGGAGCTGCTGTCGGATTTCCAGATCACGATCCCGGAGCTGGGCACGATACGCGCCGAGCACGTGCCGGTCGTGGTCCTCACTTCCAACCGCTCGCGCGAGATCGGCGACGCGCTGCGCAGGCGCTGCCTGTATCTCTACGTCGAGCACCCGGACTTCGAGAAGGAGCTGCGCATCCTGCGCGGCAAGGTGCCCGCGGTGAGCGAGCAGCTCGCCACGGCCGTCACGCGCTTCGTGCAGAAGCTGCGCGGCCAGCAGCTGCGCAAGCTCCCCGGCGTGGCCGAGACGCTCGACTGGGCGCAGGCGCTTGTACGGCTTCACCGCGACGCGCTCGACGCCGAAACCGCGCGCGCGACGCTCGGCTGCCTGCTCAAGGACGAGCAGGACATCAAGGCGACCGGCGAGCAAAAGCTCGCCGAGCTGCTGGCGTACGCCTCCTCCAGGGACTGAGGCATGAGCGGGGCGCACGGAATGGTCGCGCAGCTCGCGCGATTCGCCGGCGCGCTGCGCGCGTGCGGGTTTCGCGTGGGGCTCTCCGAGGAGATCGACGCCGCGGCCGCTCTTGCGCTGGTCGACCTGCTCGACCGCTCGGAGGTGCACCGGACCCTGCGCATCGCATTGCGGCTGCCGCGCGACGCCTGGGAGACGTTCGACCGCCTGTTCGAGGAGTATTGGGACGGGCGGCGCGCGCCGCATCATCCCGCCCTGGACCAGGCGATGAAGCGCGACCGCGGGCCCGCGCAATGGCGCTGGGACGGCCAGCGCGTGCGGCTGGAGATGCCCGAGGAGCGCGAGCGGCCCGAGGGCGACACCCCCGGCTACAGCCCGGAAGCCGCGCTGCGCCGCAAGCCTTTCGAGGAATTCACCGAGGGCGACCTCGCGGCGATGGAAAGGCTGGTCGCCCAGCTCGCGCAGCGGCTCGCGACGCGCAGGAGCCGGCGCCTGGTGCCCACGGCCGCGCGCGGGATCGTCGATCTGCGCCGCAGCTTCAGGCGCGCGCTCGCCTCGGACGGCGACTTCCTCAGGCTCGCCCGGCGGGGGCGACCGCTCGATGTGGCGAGCCTGGTGATCCTGTACGACAGCAGCGGCTCGATGGACGTCTACACGCGCGTGCTGCTCGCCTTTGCGTTCGCGTTGCGCCGCGTCGTGAAGCGGGTCGAGATCTTCGCCTTCAATACGACCCTGGTACGCGTCACTCGCATGATTGCGCCCGGGAAGGTGCTCCGGAGCCTCGAATCCCTTTCGGCGGGCGTTCCCGACTGGTCGGGAGGCACGCGCATAGGCACCTGCCTCGCCGAGTTCCTCGCTTCGCACAAGGACGTGCGCGTGGACCGGAACACCACAGTCGTGTGCGTCAGCGACGGCCTGGACCAGGGCGACACCGACCTTCTCGAGCGCTCGATGCGCGAGCTGCGCTCGCGGGCCGGCAAGATCATCTGGCTCAATCCCCTGCTCGGCGATACGCGCTACCGCCCGGAGTGCGCCGGCATGCGCGCGGCGCTGCCCTACGTCGATCACTTCGCGCCGGCGCACAATCTCGAGTCGCTGCAGGGACTGCTGCGCCTGGTCGGCTAGAGCGCTCTCAGAGTCCGCCGCCCCAGAGGTGCTGCCAGGTGACCCCGACCGTCTGGAAGCTCGTCCCCGTGCGCGCAACCACTCCGGAGCTGAAATAGAGCTTGAGCGCATTGCGAGGATCCAGCGATTTTCCCAGCGTCGCGCCCCAGCGGGAGTTTTGCTGCAAATCGTTGTTCAGCGATCCATCCACCGAGGTGCGGCCTCCGGCATAGTAGGTCAGGTCCAGCGCACCCCACAGCCCGGGGTCGAAATAGTAGATGACGTGAGCCTGCGCCGCGTACAAGGGATCCTGCTTGCGCGTATGTCCGCCGAAGAAGTCGTCGTTGTCGGTGAAGAAGGTGACGCCCAGGGCGCCTTCGAGGATCCAGGAGCCGAGCGCCTGGGACACGCCGACCTCGGGCTTGAACGACCAGCGGTTCGTGCCGATGTTGACGAGCTTGGACCCGTCGTAACGGCCCCAGGGCGCCGCGACGATCAGGCTCGTGCCCACGATCGTGTCCTGCCGGTATTCGCGGAAGCGCTCGGCGGGAAGCGCGGGCGCTCCGTAGAGGTTGACCGCGAGACGCAGCACCGGATCCCCGAACCCGTCGCGCGTCAGGCTCGTCGCCTGCGGCTCGGCTTGTCCCGAAGTGGTGATCTGCCCCGACGCGGAGATTCCGCCGTAGGGCAGCACCAGCCCGATGCTCCCGGAGCTCCCCCAAAAATCGAGCGAGCGCACGTAACCGAGAAGCAAGACATTCACTCTCGCGCTGGCGTTGGTCACGGGCACCGCGGGGTCGAACAGCACGTCGCCCCGCGAGTAGGCATAGCCCGCGACGAGGAAATTGAGCCCGATGGGCAGGTTGGCGTACGCACGCGGCTCGAGCTGCTGAGCGTGAACCGGCATACAGCCGAGCGCCAGGGTGAGGGCGACGGCCGCGGAAAGGAATGGATTCAAGTTGTTGCCCGGCGCGTTTTCGATTCGATGCGACCTCGAATATCAGCAAACGCTTAATCTCGGAAACCCGAGGGCTTGCCCCGATCCGTGGCCTGAGGTATCGTCGGCCGCGCAAGCTTAAGCAATATTATCCCGTCAGCATGCGTTAACCCGGAAGGCGCGCCGCGTCATTCCAGCGAGTCGCCCTGTTTCGGTCGTGCGCCCCCGGGCGCGGAAAGGGAGGATCGATGATTCCAGCGGCATTCGATTATCACCAGCCGGGTACGCTCGCCGAGGCGTTGAAGCTGCTCAAGGAGCACGGTAACGAGGCCAAGGTGCTCTCGGGCGGGATGAGCCTTCTTCCGATGCTGAAGCTGCGTCTCGCGTCCTTCGAGCACCTGGTCGACATCAACCGCGTTCCCGGCCTCGACTACATCAAGGAAAAGGGAGGGAACCTCTGCATCGGGGCGATGACGCGCCAGGCGACGCTCGAGCGCTCCGACGTGATCAAGAGCAAGTTCCCGATTCTCGCCGACGCCGTGCCCCTGATCGCGGATCCGCTGGTGCGCAACCGCGGCACGATCGGCGGCAACGTCGCCAACGGCGACCCGGGTAACGACCAGCCTGCGATCATGATCGCGCTCGGCGCCACCTACGTCGCTCAAGGGTCGAAGGAGCGCACTGTCGCGGCGAACCAGTTCTACAAGGGTCTCTACGACACCGCGCTCGCGCGCAACGAGATCCTCACCGAGATCCGCATTCCGATGCCGCCCGCGAGGAGCGGAGGCGCCTACACGAAGTTGAAGCGCAAGACCGGAGACTTCGCGGTCGCGGCCGCGGCGGTGCAGGTGACGCTCGGCAAGAACGGCGCGATCGAGAGCGCCCGCATTGCCCTGACCAACGCGGGCCTGACGCCGGTCGAAGCGGTCGACGCGGGGAAGTATCTCTCGGGCAAAATGCCCGACGACAAGACCCTGATGGAAGCCGCGAAGATGGCCGCGGCGAAGAGCTCGCCTTCGGCTGACGTGCGCGGCTCGGTCGAGTACAAGAAGGAGATGGCGCGCGTGCTGACGGCACGGGCACTGAAGAGCGCGGTCCAGCGGGCGGGAGCAAACTGACATGGCGAAACACAAGATCAGCGTCACCATCAACGGCGCGGTGCGCGAGGCCGAAGTGGAATCGCGCCTCCTGCTCGTGCATCTCATCCGCGAGAATTTCGCGATGACCGGGACCCATGTCGGCTGCGACACCAGCCACTGCGGCGCCTGCACCGTGCACCTCGACGGCCAGCCGGTGAAGTCGTGCACCGTGCTCGCCGTGCAGGCGGACGGTTGCAAGATCACCACGGTCGAAGGCCTGGAGCAGGGCGGCAAGCTGCACGCGGTGCAGGAAGGCTTCACCGAGAAGCACGGCCTGCAATGCGGCTTCTGCACCCCCGGCATGCTCATGACCACGAGCGCGCTGCTCGAGCGCAACAAGAACCCGAGCGAGCTGGAGATCCGCCAGGCCATCTCCGGGAACCTGTGCCGCTGCACGGGGTACGTGAACATCGTCAATGCCGTGCAGTACGCGGCCGAGAAGATGCGCTAGCTGGAACGGATTCAGGAGACGGCAATGAGCGAACCGAGAACCGACGCCAAGATCTGCGGCATGGGTCATTCGATGAAGCGCAAGGAGGACCCGCGCTTCATCCGCGGCCAGGGCAAATATATCGACGACTTCGTCCTGCCGGGCATGCTCTACATGGACATCGTGAGGAGCCCGCACGCGCACGCCAAGATCAAGAAGATCGACACCTCGAAGGCGCTGAAGATCCCCGGCGTGCTGGCGGTGATCGACGGACCGACACTCGCCAAGTACAACCTGCACTGGATGCCGACGCTCTCGTCGGACACGCAGATGGTGCTGCCGATCGACGAAGTCATGTACCAGGCGCAGGAGGTGTGCGCGGTGATCGCGACCGAGCGCTATATCGCCGCCGACGGCGTCGACGCGGTCGAGGTCGAGTACGAGCCGCTGCCGGTGATGGTCGATCCTTTCAAGTCGCTCGCGCCCGGCGCGCCGATTCTGCGCAAGGACAAGAAGGACAAGAAGGACAACCTCGCCTTCCACTGGGAGGCCGGCGACAAGGCCGACACCGATCGTGCGCTCGCGGCATCGGATGTCGTCGTGAGCGAGAACGTCTATCTCCCGCGCATCCACGTCGCCTCGATGGAGACCTGCGGCTGCATTGCGGATTTCGATACCGCCCAGGGCAAGCTCACTGTCTACATGACCACCCAGGCGCCGCACGCGGTGCGCACGGTGCTCGCGCTGGTCGCCGGACACGTCGGTTTGTCCGAGGAGAAGATCCGCATCGTGTCGCCGGACATCGGCGGCGGCTTCGGCGGCAAGGTGCCGGTCTACCCCGGCTACGTCGTCGCGATCGCGGCCTCGGTGGTGATCGGCAAGCCGGTGAAGTGGATCGAGGACCGCATGGAGAACCTGCAGGCGGACTCGTTCGCGCGCGATTACCACATGAAGGTGGAGCTCGGCGCGAAGAAGGACGGCACGATGACGTCGCTGAAGATCAAGACCGTGGCCGACCACGGCTACACGAACGCCTCGGCGAACCCCTCCAAGTTCCCCGCGGGCCTGTTCTCGATCTGCACCGGCTCCTACGACCTGAAGCACGCCTTCTGCGAAGTCGACGCGGCCTATACGCACAAGCCGCCCGGGGGCGTGGCCTACCGCTGCTCGTTCCGCGTGACCGAGGCGGCGCACGCGATCGAGCGCGCGACCGACGCGCTCGCGCAGAAGCTGAACATGGACCCGGCCGAGCTGCGCATGAAGAATTTCATCAAGCCCGACCAGTTCCCGTACAAGTCGGTGCTCGGCTGGGAGTACGACAGCGGCAACTACGCCGGGGCGCTGAAGAAGGCGATGGACACCATCGGCTACGACGCGCTGCGCCGCGAGCAGGCGGAGAAGCGCAAGAAGGGCGAGCTGATGGGCATCGGCATCTGCAGCTTCACGGAGATCGTCGGCGCCGGGCCGTCGAAGCAGTTCGACATCCTCGGCATCAAGATGTTCGACTCGGCCGAGATCCGGGTCCATCCCACGGGCAAGGCCATCGCGCGCTTCGGCACCAAGAGTCAGGGGCAGGGGCACGAGACGACTTACGCCCAGATCGTCGCCGAGGAGCTGGGCATTCCCGCTGCGCACGTGCAGGTGGAGGAGGGCGACACCGACACCGCGCCCTACGGGCTTGGAACGTACGCCAGCCGCTCGACGCCGACCTCCGGGGCCGCCGCGGCGATGGCAGCGCGCAAGATCCGCGACAAGGCGAGGAAGCTCGCCGCGCACTTGCTCGAGGTAAACGAGAACGATCTCGAGTGGGAGCCCGGCAAGTTCTCCGTCAAGGGCGCGCCGCAGAAGTCGAAGACCATCCAGGAGTGCGCGTTCGCGGCCTACACCAATCATCCGCAGGGCATGGAGGCGGGGCTGGAAGCCGTCCACTATTACGATCCACCCAACCTCACCTTCCCCTTCGGCAGCTACATCTGCGTGGTGGACATCGATCGCGGCACGGGCGACGTCAAGGTGAGGCGCTTCGTCGCCGTCGACGACTGCGGCAACATCATCAACCCGATGATCGTCGACGGCCAGATCCACGGCGGCCTGACCCAGGGAATCGGACCCGCGCTGTACGAGGAGATCAGCTACGACGACGAGGGCAACATCTCCGGCGGCAGCTTCCTCGACTACTACGTCCCGACGTCGCTGGAAACTCCGAAATGGGAGACCGACAAGACCACCACGCCTTCCCCGCACCATCCGTTCGGCGCGAAGGGCGTGGGAGAGTCGGCGACCGTGGGCGCGCCGCCCGCGATCGCCAACGCCGTGGTCGACGCTCTTCGGCACCTCGGGGTGACGCACCTCGACATCCCGATCACGCCGGAAAAGGTGTGGATTATCCTGAAGAGCAAGGGCGTCGCGGAGTAGCGTCCGGCAGGTCCCGTGGC
>Ga0137403_10009682_pt1 | contig 10701 bp, 7 predicted proteins | sample CZOMad2_1_16fung_FD_122057 | JGI IMG/M metagenome (GOLD analysis project Ga0137403, IMG submission 122057) | Vadose zone soil fungal communities from Angelo Coast Range Reserve, California, USA - CZOMad2_1_16fungal (Hybrid Assembly) | ecosystem: Environmental > Terrestrial > Soil > Vadose zone... | reverse complement strand
ATCCACATGTCGCGCTTTCAGCGCTTCCGGTTAATGCGCGAATCATACCCGGGCCGTTGGCCCGGGCTATTACATCCCGCGCCTTTGGCGCTTCTACATCGCGCGCCTTTGGCGCTTCGGAACACGCGTCCGAGTTGATTGATGAGTCAAGTATCTTGGTGCCCTTTCAAGGCCGGGATCACGAGCCCTCTCCACCGCCGTCGCGTAGCGACGATTGATTCCTGGCTCAATCGTCGCTGACGCGACGACACGATATGCACGCAACAATCCCGGCGTTGAAACGCCGGGCTAAATTCATACGACGCTACGCGTCGCTTACCACCGCCGTCCTACCAAGCACCATCTTATTCGGGAACAACTCCCGGCTTTCCTTGTCTAACACTCCAGCTTCCTCGACCCGAATGGCACCGGCAGCACAGAGGAGCAAAAGAAGATGTTTACCAATCTGATCGAATCCGACTCGCACCGCCAGGAGTTTAAGCGTCGCAGTTCATTCTTTCTCGCCACCGTCGCAGCCTACGCGCTGATTCTGTCCGCCGCCGGCGTTGCCAGCATCTATGCCTACGACGCGCATTTGGAAGCGCAGAGCAATGACCTGGTATTACTTAATTGGATACCGCCAATCACACCGGTCGCTCAGGCAGTCCGGCCTGATCGCCCGCAACCGATTCACCGCTCGGCGCCATCGAATGCGCCGGTAGACAGAAACGTCACCGAGTCGGTCAGGACTGTAGCCGTTGCTCAAACAAACGATCCAACCAAGGTGCCGGACAACGTCGGCACGAAAGGGCCCGATGTCCCGCCTGTTACCGGTCCGTTTCATTTGGGCACCAAAAACGTCGATCCGCCAACCGTTGCTAACAATTCGAGCACCTGTCTGACCTGCAACGGCACCGCTCCCGCTGTGAGAGTGGATGACACGACGACACCACCAGTTCCCGTCGTTGTAAAGCCAACGACGCAGCGGGTGCCGTCACAGGTACTGGTCTCGAAAGCGATCAGTCTGCCTCAGCCACCATATCCACCGCTGGCCCGACAGATTAAGGTTGGAGGCGCAGTCAGTGTGCAGATTCTGGTCGATGAATCAGGAAGAGTCGTCGCTGCCCACGCCGTCTCTGGCCATCCGTTCCTGACTAAGAGCGCGGAAGAAGCCGCGCAACGCGCGCGGTTCACGCCAACGGTTCTCAATGGTCAAGCGGTCCAGGTACAGGGAGTGATTACGTATAACTTTGTGTTGCAGTGAGAGCGCAGGTTGCGCAGAACACATTTCAAAACATCAGGCGGGGCCTTCGACAGTTGGCTGTTACTGTTGTCGGCCCCGCTGAACTTTCGCCACTTCCTGGAGACCAGGTTCGGAAAGGTCTTAGACTCTCTATCAGAGAGACTTGAAGCAAAATGTCGCGTGAACGATAACTCCCTGTCCGCCTGGGTCGTGACGATTTGCGAGGAAATTCTCCGTTCCCTTTGCTCCTTTGCACCGGGTTTAGAGCCCTCGTATTTAGTGGCAGCCTGTTGACCCTAGGCAATTACTAGCGTGATATCTTGGATCACCCAAAAAGATCTTGACATCAGCTACGGTTAGCGGTATACAGCCGCAGTGAACTCAATGTAACTTCTGGGGGAACCCTCACGCTAGCCTTGAATGTGACGGTGCCCTTCCCTATTACACGCGATCGTTCAATCAATGGGTCGCTTCCTACCTCGGCTTAAGGCTGGTAGCCGTCCCGCTGTTCCCAAGCGATCGCATTCCGAACGGAGGAAAAAAACAAATGGCACAGGCAGACGTAGAAGCCACTTTAAAGAAGGCAGTAGCGGATGACACCTTCCGCTTAGCCTTGGCGCGAGACTTTGACAGGACTATCAAAGCGCACAATCTCCAATTGACAGCTGCTGAGGCGAAAGCGTTGAAGACTGTCGACTGGACCGCCCGACTTCCCACGAAAGGTGGGGCAGCGGCCGCCACATGGGTCCACATTTACAAAAGTTCGGCAATATCGGCACGCGAGAGGTGATGACGGCTTGCGAACTGGGCCGAAATGTTCAACTAAATATTTCGGCATTGGTAGTGACCTGGAACGTGTGACCATGTCACACCGCTCTGGTGTGATAGTGGAACGGTTAATGTGCCTTGGTCACGAAAGCTTGTGGAGGGGCTAAGCTATTTAGTCCCTCCTCAATTTACAAGATGATTTGATCGGGGGTGCCTCCAACATGAATCTCGGTATCTTGCTCTGGAACACTTGCAATGCGAAATGCAGCCACTGCGCCGTAAATTCTTCTCCTACAGAAGTCGGATATATGAGCGACGAGCAGATTATGAAGCTCATTGATGGAGCTTTTTACGACTCAACAGCCCCCCATATAGGCTTATCAGGAGGAGAGGCCTTTCTATATTTTGATCGCCTCTGTAAGTTCATAAAGTACGCTTCGGACAAGGGTGCATTGACCTCCGTAAATACTAACGCTTTTTGGGGGGTAACATTAGACAAGGCCGTTGAGAAGCTGCGCATCTTAAAGGAGATTGGCCTGACGCGGCTTGTCGTCTCAATGGATGATTTTCACGAAGAGTTTATCAAGCCCGAACGGGTAATCAATGTGATTAGAGCCTGTAAACAAGTGCACCAGGAAGTGGAGCTTCAATACGTCGCTACTAAGTCTACCCAGCGGCTGGGAGACTTTTTGAAGGAGCATGGTGACGACCTCTTAAACATCAACTGCCGTGAAATACCATGTCATCCGGTGGGCCGAGCCAGCACTATGGTTAAGGAGGAGGATCTGTTTCTCGAACAGGGCATTCCGGAAGGCCTGTGCCCGAGCGCCATTCTTTCTATTTCCGCATTCGGGAAAGTCATCCCTTGCTGTAATACCGCAGGACATCTACCTACTTTACAGATAGGTACGATTGATGATCCGTTACCTGAATTACATCAAAAATTCATAAACAGCTCGCTGCTTAGAGTTCTTGTCGGGAAAGGCCCGAAAGTCTTGATGGATGCTGCTATTAAGGCCGGATATGAGCCCCGACCCAATGGGTACGTCGATCAGTGTCACCTGTGCTATGACCTTTTCAAGAACGAGAAAACCGCCAGCGCAATCAAGAGAACAGCCGAAGAAATGGTTCAGGAAGAGACTTATAATCTACTGCTTGAGAATTTTCAGAGAAACCTGGAATCGGCAGAGTCCTGACACCCCAGGTCTTGGCTGAGCAACCGCGTATTCGAACTCCAGTACACATTGTCCAAGGTGTCTACTTATGAGTACTAAAGTGGGTCTCATAAACATGCCCTTTGCAGATACGACGTACCCTTCATTGGGACTGAGTCTGCTCAAGGCAGGACTAATGAGCCGGGGCATTGAGGCCCGCGTCCACTATTTGAATCTATGGTTTGCTGAGTCAGTCGACGTTCAACTCTATGCGGAGATCGTTCAGGGCGCTCCCCGAACTTACGATCTAGCCGGCGAATGGATATTTGGCGGCGCATTATGGGGAGACGACGAGCAGAGAGACCTGGAGTATGTAGAGAATGTTCTGCACGGCGCTTCGCCCGCCCACCGTCTAAGCACTTCCTTCGACGACGCTGTCACCCTTTCTGACGCAATTGTAACCTGTCGCCAATTAGTCGAACCGTTTTTGGAACGCTGCCTGACCGAACTTCCATGGAGCGACTATCGCGTAGTTGGATTTAGCTCTATTTTTCAGCAACAACTGGCGGCCTTGGCCCTCGCAAGGCGTCTTAAGAACCTGTATCCGGGGATGTTTGTGATCTTCGGAGGGGCGAACGTTGAAGGCCCTATGGGTAATGCGACGTTTCGGAGTTTTCCGTTTATTGATGCAGTTTGTTCCGGCGAAGGCGACTTAGTATTTCCAGAGCTAGTCCAACGGACACTAACAAACAAGCCCATAGGGGCTTTGCCGGGCATACTTCATCGCCAGAAGACACTCTACAACCTTGACGAACTTCACCAGGCCGATATTCAGGCTGAACCTTTGGCCCCAAGAGTCGAGGACCTTAACGCTCTGCCATACCCTGATTTTGCGGATTTCTTTAATGATTTTCAGGCTGCATCTCTACCTGATGTGCAACCGCAGTTGGTGTATGAGACTTCCCGCGGCTGTTGGTGGGGAGCCAAATCCCATTGCACTTTTTGTGGTTTGAATGCTTCCTCGATGGCTTTCAGACACAAATCAGCCCAGCGTGCACTCGATGAGATTCAATGGCTCTTGAAGAATTATGGGCAGCACACGCGATCATTAATCGCTGTTGATAATATTATTCCTTATCAGTACTTCAAAACTTTCCTGCCCCAGCTCAAAAAACTCAATCTTGATTTGAGCTTATTCTACGAAACAAAAGCAAACCTGAATAGAGAACTAATCGAACTGTACCGGGATGTCGGTCTAAAAACGATCCAGCCCGGTGTAGAAAGCCTTAGCACTCCGGTTCTCAATCTCATGAAGAAAGGTGTTAGCTCGCTACAAAACATTCAACTTCTTAAGTGGTGTCGCCAATTTGGAGTCCAACCAATTTGGAATTTTCTTGTTGGCTTTCCTAATGAAAAGCCCGAATACTATGATGATCTCGCCAACTTAGTCCGTTCTCTTAGCCACCTTCCTCCTCCGAACGGTGTCGCTAAAGTCCGATTTGATAGATTTAGTCCTTACGTTACCAAGCCAGCGGATTATGGCCTGCGTAACTTAATGCCTTATCCTTCATATCGCTATATATATCCAGGTCTGGACGACGGAACGCTGAACGAAATCGCGTACTATTTCACAGGAGAATTTGATGGGCAAGAGTCAGTTGATGATTATACCCAACCATTGAATGCTGCAGTTGGCAAATGGAAATCCGCCGCGTCCAGCAGTTCCTTGTTTTCTCTAACTCTGGACGATCAATTACTTGTTTGCGATATGCGGCCTGAGGCTGACGATTCATTCGTCTATCTGTCAGGTGCTCAACGAGTGCTCTACGAGTCTTGTGACAGCATATGCAGTAAACCTATGCTCAGGAAAACTCTTTCGACTTATCTGGAAACCCCTGTTACTGAAGAAGCACTAGCTACTCTTCTCGATCCTCTTCTGCAGCAAAGATTATTACTCTGCGAAGGCACCGAATATATTAGTCTTGCTGTACCTCTTGACCAATCATTGACCCTGGAATCGGCGGTCAGAGGTGCGATTCGTATTCCCGCCATGGAAAAGCTGTAAGGGCGAAGAAGGCGGCAATTGCACGCTGGTTGCCCAACACCCGATCGGGCCAACTCGCCGCGTCGTCCTACTCAGCAGCTCTTACTCATCCTAATCCCGACGCTTCCACGTAGTCCAAAGTACACTGCGCTGGTTTCTTATCTGGACGCCAGCGCAGAAACTTTGTGCCGTGGCGAAAGCGGCCGCCGGTGAAATGATCGTATTGGATTTCGATGACAAGTTTGGGCGCAAGGGGTTTCCATTCGGCGGAACGTTCGGTGCTCCAGCGGCTCGGACCGCCGGGTGCTTTGCCGGTGAAGCCGGGCGGTTTGATTAGCGCTTCGAGTTTCCTTGTGAGCGCTGGTTTTTCGGTCGTCTTGATGCCTGAGGTGAAGCCGACGTGATGCAGTAGGCCCTTCTCGTCATAGAGTCCGAGGAGCAGCGAGCCGACCAGCTTTCCTTCCGACGCGTAGCGGAATCCACCGACAACGCAGTCAACGGTGCGCAGGCGCTTTACTTTCACCATGCCGTCGCGGTTGCCAGTTTGATACGGCAGGTCGGTGCGCTTCGCGATGACTCCATCAACGTCGCCGCCCGCGCCGGCCAACCAGTCTTTGGCGATTTTCAAATCCTTTGTGGCAGGTGAGAGCTCAATCGATTTGTTTTTGGCGAAGTATTTTTTCGCGAATGCTTCCAGTTTCGGCCGTCTCTCGGATAGCGGCGAGCCGGCGATCGATTGGCCGCGCTCATCAGCCAGCACATCGAACACAATCAGCGTCGCCGGATTTTCCTTCGCGAGTTTCTGCACGCGGCTGGCAGCCGGATGAATGCGCATCAGCAGATCGTCGAACGACAGACGGCCATCGACCGGCACCACGATCTCTCCATCAAGCACGAACTGTTTCGGTTTCAGTTTTAGTAAAGCGTCGACGATCTCAGGGAAGTAACGACTGAGTGGTTGGCCGCTCTTTGATTGAAGATCAACCCGATCACCATCGCGGAACGCGATACAGCGGAAGCCATCCCACTTGGGTTCGTACTGCCAATCGGCTCCGGTCGGGAGTTGGGCGACGGACTTTGCTTCCATCGGCGCGTAGGTTTGTTTTAGAGGTAGGGTCATCGTTTGTAGCGCAAGTTGTTAACTTGCGCCTTCTTTCTCTTCTCAACACGAGCGCATACGGGTGTAGATCTCACGTAAGCCCTCACCCCGGCGCTCTCCCAATGGGAGAGGGAGAAATTCATTTCAAATACGGCTTGAGATTGAATCTCTTCTGTTTCGACAACAACGGCGCCCAGAGATCTCCGAGCTTCGCAATCCGTTTGCGCACATTGTCCAAACGAAAGTCTTCAATGCTGATGCCGCGTTCGACCTCTTTCCACGTTACGGGCGTGGACACGGACGCCTTAGGGGTCGGCCGGATCGAATAAATTGACGCCAGAGTTCGGCCCCAGGCGTTCTGGTTGTAATCCACCAGCACTCGCCCCATCGGCCGCTTGGCGATTCGATATTCGGCAGTGATCAGCTTTGGATTCGCTGATTCCAAAACCTGCGCGATCTCTTTCGCGATCGTCCAAACCTGTTTCTGGGTTGGCCCTCGCACGATAGGAACGTACACGTGTATACCCTTCGAACCGGTCGTCTTGGCGCAACAAGGCATCTGCAAAGCTTCCAAAGCGTCGCGCACAACCAAAGCCGATTCCCTCACCTGCTCGAACTTCGCGCCGGGCACCGGATCGAGATCGAAGTGTAGATAGTCCGGCCGGTCAACGTCGTCGCAGCGCGCGTACCATTGATTCAGATCGATGCAACCCAGATTTATTACCCAGAGCAACCCGGGCAAATCCTGGATCATGGGAAAGTCTACGATGTTTCCCGAGCCGTGCGCGATCGAACATATCTCAATCCATTCCGGCCGCGGCGAAGGCGCGCGCTTCATAAAAAAGAATTCGCCGGCCGCGCCGTTCGGATAACGCTTCATCACCATCGCGCGATCCTGCAGGTGCGGCAACAGCACCGGCGATACATCGGCATAGTACTGAAGCAAGTCGCGCTTGGTGATCTTAAGTTCGGGCCAGAACAGCTTGTTCAGGTTCGTGAGTTTGACTTGTCGATCGCCAAAGCCTACTTCGATCTGATCGATTTTCGGGGGAATCTCAACACGGCGGGCCGGACTGTGCCGGCTGGACTTCGTGGCCCGCTTTATTTTCGCCGGATGATGGTCGCGCGTTATTGGCATTGGTTGAAGAACGATTGGTTTAGGTCTGGAAGTCTTTCTTTGCGCCTTTGCTCCCTGGCGTGCGTCTCTCACAGAATATTTCACGCCGAGGCGCAAAGGCGCCAAAAGAAAATAAGAGGCTACCTGGCTTTGGGCAATTCCGAGTCCCCCATTTGCTGTCTTGGAAACAAGGAGCAGATTGTCAGCTTTCGATACATAGCCGCCTTCTTCATTGCAATCCCGGTTGATACTCAAGAAAAGCAGCCGCTAGTATCCCAATTAAAACGGTTATTGTGAAACTCAGTGTGAACTGTTCTATCTGGCATGTTCGTTGCTCAATAGATCAGTGTCAAAAGATCAGTGTCAAGAACTCGCAAGTTAACAACTTGCGCTACACGGGAGAGAACATGCGACCAATTTGGAATGGAACGATCAGCTTTGGACTCGTCAACATTCCCGTCGGCGTTTATTCGGCCACGCGAAATGAACGGCTGCAGTTTCATCTGCTGCATGAAAAGGACCAGGGCCGAATTAACAACGTCCGCGTGTGCCAGATCTGCGGCAAGGAAATACCCTATGACGATTTGGTTAAAGGTTACGAGTATGAGAAGGACGAATATGTGATGCTGACCGAAGAGGATTTTGACAAGGCCGCGGCCGAGACGTCCCGTAACATTTCAATTACCGATTTTGTCGACGTTAACGAAATCGATCCGATGTTCTTTGAGACTCCATATTATCTGGTCCCGGGAAAGAACGCCGATCATCCGTATGCGGTTCTGCGCGAAACTCTGAAAGAAACCGGGAAAGCCGGAATTGCCCGCGTCGCCTTTCGCGAGCGCGAACATCTGGCCGCGGTCAAGCCGAACGGCCGCGCACTCATGCTGGATATAATGCACTTCCCCGACGAAATTAAGCCGGGCGGCGAACTCGATTTGCCCGCCGCAAAAGCTGACGTCACCGCCAAGGAATTGAAGCTGGGCGAACAACTGGTCGAGTCGATGGCTGGTAAATTCGATCCGAAGAAGTACCACGACACATACCGCGAGCGACTCGAAGAGATCATCGACAAGAAGCTCAAAGGCAAGCCAGTTCATTTGAAAGTTACGAAGCGAAAAGCCACGACGAACGTGGTGGACATCACTGCGTTGCTAAGAAAGAGTTTGAGTTCTTCGAAAAAGCGAAAGACCAAAGCAGTTTCGAAAAAGGCATCAAAGAAAGCGAAGGCTGCGTGAGTGCCCTAATTTGCGGTACGATCGTTGTGCAGTCAGTACCGGGAGCGATAGCGACCGGGTCCAATCGGCCAGATCGATTTTCAATCAACGGCGACCCGGTCGCTATCGCTCCCGGTACTGACCTCAGTCGCAAACCAGGCCCACTACCTTGAACCGATCCGGTAAAACGGGCTACCCTTCTCCCCAGTCTCCGCCTTAACACAGCGTTTCATTCATGGTACACTGGCTGTCCCTTATGAAAGAGCTCGAATATTTCCATCCCGCGGTCCGCGACTGGTTCCTGAAAAGGTTTTCGGCTCCGACTGAACCACAGGCCCGCGCCTGGCCCGCCATCAAACGTGGCGAGCACACGCTGATCGCCGCGCCCACCGGTTCGGGCAAAACGCTCTCCGCCTTTCTTTCAGCCGTCGACGATCTCGTTTGGAAAGCTGTGGACGGAAAACTGGTCGATGAAACGCAGATCGTTTATGTCTCGCCACTGAAAGCGCTGAGCAACGATATTCAGATCAACCTGCAGGAACCACTGCGCGGCATTCAACAAAATCTCGAGGCGATGGGCATCCGCGGAGTTGAGATTCGCACCCTGGTAAGAACGGGAGACACACCGCAGAAGGACCGCGCGGCGATGATCAAGAAGCCGCCGCACATCATCGTCACCACGCCGGAATCTCTCTACATCCTGCTGACCAGCGAAGGCGGCCGCCGAATTCTCAGCACGACCCGCACGCTGATCGTCGACGAGATTCACGCGATGGTCGACGACAAGCGCGGCTCGCACTTGTCGCTCTCAATCGAAAGATTACAGGCGCTCGTTAGGGAACCTCTGGTACGAATCGGACTGTCGGCGACGCAAAAACCCATAGCAGAGGTCGCTCGCTTTCTGGTTGGCGCCGCGAATCTTGCTGATGACAGCACTCCGCGTTGCACCATTATCGACACCGGGCATTCACGCAAGCTCGACCTGTCGATCGAGATTCCGAGCTCGCCTTTGGAAGCCGTGATGTCGAACGAAGTTTGGGAAGAGATTTACAACCGAGTCGCCGCGTTGATTCAGGAGCACAAGACGACGCTCGTGTTCGTGAACACGCGCCGCATGGCTGAGCGGGTGGCGCGACACCTGGGCGAAAGACTCGGTGATGAGAACGTCACCGCCCATCATGGCAGTCTGGCTCGCGAACTACGTCTGTCGGCTGAGCAACGTTTGAAGTCGGGCGAACTAAGCGCGCTGGTAGCGACCGCGTCGCTCGAGCTCGGGATCGACGTTGGCGCCGTGGATCTGGTGATTCAAATCGGATCGACGCGAGCGATTTCTACTCTGCTCCAACGCACGGGCCGTTCGAATCATACGGTCAGCGGCTTTCCCAAAGGCCGAATCTTTCCGCTGTCGCGCGATGAACTCGTTGAATGCGCGGCGCTGCTGGATGCGGTCAGGCGTGGCGAACTGGATCATCTCACGATTCCGGAACAGCCGCTGGATATACTCGCGCAGCAGATGGTCGCGTCAATTGCCGCTGAGGAATGGACCGAAGACGCGCTGTTTGAAATGGTCCGGAACGCTTATCCGTTCCGTAATCTGTCGCGCGAAAATTTCGACGCAGTAGTGCGGATGCTTTCCGAAGGGTTTGCCACGCGACGTGGCCGGCGCGGTGCTTATCTGCATCACGACGCGGTGAATCAGCGTCTGCGGGCACGGCGCGGCGCGCGGCTGGCAGCAATTACCAGTGGCGGCGCAATTCCGGATACGTCTGACTATCGGGTGATTCTGGAGCCATCTGAAATTTTCGTCGGCACTCTGAACGAAGACTTTGCGATCGAGAGTTTGGCGGGCGACATCTTTCAGCTCGGCAATACTTCATATCGCATCAAGAGAGTCGGGACGGGCGTCGTTCGGGTCGAAGATGCGCATGGACAGCCACCTTCGATTCCCTTCTGGCTCGGCGAAGCGCCGGGGCGATCTGAAGAGCTGTCGCAAGCAGTTTCGCGGCTACGCAGTGAGATTTCTGGCAGGCTGGAGGTTACCGATGGGAATGCGGGCGAGGGCGCCCGCGCTCCCAGTATTAGC
>Ga0137403_10009681_pt1 | contig 10702 bp, 3 predicted proteins | sample CZOMad2_1_16fung_FD_122057 | JGI IMG/M metagenome (GOLD analysis project Ga0137403, IMG submission 122057) | Vadose zone soil fungal communities from Angelo Coast Range Reserve, California, USA - CZOMad2_1_16fungal (Hybrid Assembly) | ecosystem: Environmental > Terrestrial > Soil > Vadose zone... | reverse complement strand
TGCTAGTGCGGCTTGGAAGGGAGGTCGCCGCAGTTCATTCCCACCTTCCATGCTCGGCTCGCCGAGCCGGACGGTCGACACGGACTCGGGACCGGAATGCCCGCTGGTCGCGATCACTGAATCCAACTCCGCGGGAAGCTCCGCGCCTTCGCCGCGCGGGAACTCGAGTGCCGCCCTGTGCGGATGTCCGATATCCAGTTTCATCGTCTCCAACTGCCACGTACCATCGTCGAGCCTGACGGGCCCTGCGTTCTGCCCCCCGCCCCAGGTACTCGGCGGCCCGGTCGGCGGCGGCACCTGGCGGCTCAGGTCGAGGTCGTCGCAACTGGAATCGTCCGGGTTCACCGAGCCATCGCTCCTGATGCAGACATCCTCACCCATAAAGGTAGAGTAGGTCGCGTTCTCGTAGAGATCCAGCACGGTTCCCTTGATAGCATACGCCCACGTCTCGCCGGTATTCGGCGCCGAAATCTGGGTGATTCCGTTGGTGATCGAATACTCGACGGGCGTGGTCACGCCGGTCCGCTTCTCCACGAGCTTCCAAGTCGCCTCGGCGAAGCCGTTGCCGAACGACTGACACCCGATGAACCCCTGGGGAGCGAACGAAACCTTCCAATTCCCCGACACCTTGGCGGCGGTGATGACCGGGACCGCCGGAACGAGAACCCGCGGGACCTTATAAGCGTCGGAGTCCACGACCTCCTCGCCCGTGTTGTCGACCCCCCCCACCATGAACTCGGTGATGTGACATCTGTCGACCCACTGGTCGACGAACTGGCCGGCGAAATGATTGCTCGGAAGAATCTGCTCGTTCGGATCTCCGGGGATGTGCACCACGGGGTCGACGAACGCCAGCTCCCATCGATCCGCGGGAAGCGCCTCCTCCTTCTTATAGATCCGGAACTGGCCATAGCCGCTCGGATCTCCGCCGGCCCCGCCGTAAGTCAGGAGCGCCGACGCGCCATACCAACCGAGCGCGGTGTAAGCGCTCAACACATACGGCGAGCTGGGGGAAGCGACGTGCGGCCGCGCGGAGACGGACGGCGAGAAGGCCGATTCGTTGTTCGTGGAGTCGAACGCCGACACGGAATAGGTGTACGTCACGCGCTCCGGGAGTCCGCCGTCGGTGGTGCTGGTCGCCGTCGGAGAAATAGTGATCGGACGCACAACCCATCCGACCCCGCCACCGGCCAGCGTCTCCCAACGGTAGAGCCGGTACCCCGCCAGATCCGTCTCGTGGTTCGGCGACCACGAGATTGTCACCTGCCCGCCGTCGTGACCCCCCGACGCATGAACGTCGAGCGGCGTCGCCGGCCGGACGGAGTCCGTGGGGGTCGCCGAAGTCTGAGCGCCTGCCGACATCGCGTACTCCGTCGTCACGGCCTGGACCATGTAGACGTAGCTCGTGTCCTTCGTCACGCCGAGGTCGCGGAATATCGGTTTGCGGAGCGGCGAGGGGTTCAGGGCGACGAGGGGCGTGGGCGGAGGTTGATTCTGGAGCCATCGATAGACGTTGTAGCCGAGGAATGTCGTCGCGGGCTCGGCGACGAACGCCTCCTGGTCCTCCTGGACCGGCGACCAGCGAAGCGTCACCGAGTTGGCGGTCGACTCCGCGGTGAGATCCTGGGGCGCCAGCGAGACGGTGGCCCCAGGTTGGACGCGGAGGCCTCGGCTCGTGACGCTTTCGGGCCCTGTCGCGCTGACGGCCACTGCCGCTACTCGGTAGAAACGAGTCGAGCCGGAAGGGACCACGCTTGTGTCCGTCCATGAAGTCGCCGTCTTCGAGGGGCTCGCGACGACGTTGTAGCTCGTCGTGTCATTCGGGTCTCGCGCGTAGATTCTGTAATTCCACAGATCGCTTTCGGTGTTCGGCGACCAGTGGAGGGTCACATACGGGGCGGCGGTCGTGGTATCGGACCACATCCCGGCGGGTGGTTTCGGAGCCTTCTCCTCCGCTTGACCGATTACGTGACCGAGGGAGTAGAAGTAGTCCTTCTGCCAGTAGCCTTGACCATACCCGGCCTCCGAGGGCGTGATCTCCGTCAGGACGTTCCCGCCGCCGTCGCGAATGAAGAATGTCCGGCGTCCGGTGGCCTCCTCTTTGTAGAATCTCATCCCCCCGACGTCGTAGCCATACTCGCCGACCGGATAGCTCTGGCCCATCTTGACGGCCAGGAGGCGATTGCGGTCGTCGAACAGGTACGAATGGCTGTCGTCTAGGCTGAGGTTGCCTCGCTGATCGTATTTGAAAGGAGAACCGCTGCCGGTCTTGATCCGGTTGGAGCTCTGGTCGATCGTGAACGTGACCTGGGCGCTTGCATCGGTCGTCGAGCTGATCTGACTGAGATTTCCGAAATCGTCGTAGGTCCAACCTCTCTTGAGAATCGTCTGGCCGTTTGCGGAGCTGTCGTTCTTGTTCCCTATCTCAGAGCTCTTGAGCCTTCCGATCAGATCGTATGTGAAGACGTCGAGAGGTCCGATGCCCCGGATATTTCCGGTGCCGTCGTAGCTGTACGTGCCGGTGTCCAGATGTGTCGGGGCGCCGCCCCCGGTTCCCTTCTTGACGACGATCTGCGCGGGGCGGAAGAGCTTGTCGACCGTGATCGTCTCGACCACGGTGTTGGCGAGCATCACCTTCGCGAGGCCGCCGGAGGCGTCATACGTCACGTCGTTGAGCAACGTCCAGGTCGTCGGGTCCGCGGCGCTGGGCGCCGGATTTCGTCGAGAGTCGTTGACGCCCCTGAGGAACCCGTACTTGTACCGGTAGCTCAAGAGCGTGACGTCGGCCGGCGTTGCATTGCACGTCGAGTCGGTTGACGGGTAACGCAGGCTGTCGAGCAGTCCCAGGGCCGTGTACGAATAACAGGTGAAGAACTTCGGCTCGTAGATGAGGTCGCCCTTGGGCCCGTCGAGGTGCGTGAAGCGGACGGCTTCATGCCCGAGGCGTCCACCGCGTCCCTCGTAGGAAAGCTCCTTCACGGCGACGAGAGATCCCGCCTCGTCGTACGAGTAGACGACGGCGAGGCGTCCGGCCCCGTTCGTGACGTTGGGGTTGTCGTATTCATAATGGGCCAGGAGCGTGGAGGGCGCGTAGCTTCCATCTCCGCGCCGGTGAGCGCTGCTGACATCGGTGGGCCGACCCGCGGCGTCGTAGGCCATCATGAACCTCGTCCCATCGGACTCGATCTTCTCGACGCCGTTCCCTGCGGCGTCGTACTTGGTCACCTGGACCGTCCCGCTCTCCGGGTTGTCCGAGAATCGAAGGCGCCCCATGAGATCGTACGTGAACGATCGCACTTGCGTGAAGGGGTGGTTGTTCGGATCGAGCCCGAGAAGCTCGACGCGTGTCATCTCGCCCGCGTCGTCATAGCTGTAACGCGCATCGGCGCCCGCCGGCGATTCGACGTAAGTCAGGCGGCCGAAGGCGTCCCGGTGGTAGCTCGAGCTTGCGGACGTGCCCGTGGCGCTCGCCGGATCGCCATTGATGTTGAAAGAGCTCACGGTGGTGTCGACACCGAGGTAGGACGTGTCGATGTGGGACTGGTCGGCCGCCGTCACCTTCCGGATGCGGCCGAACGGGTCGTCGGCGGTCACGCCGTTCTCGGTCGACGTGTATGAATACGTGGTCCCGTCGTAGCTCCCGACCGCGGAGCACGGGGGGGTCGCAATTGTCTCGCCGTTGTGTGGCGCGTGCGGCTCTGAAGAAAACGTTGTCCTGCCCATGCCGTCGTAGCACGTGAATTGCAATACGGAATTGGCATCCTGGTCTAGCCGCTTGGAACCGGTCGGCCTTCCGAGAGCGTCCAGAGCCGACGTCGCCTCGATGCGATCCTGCCCGGAGCCCTTCACGCTCGTCGTCTGCGTGAGCCCGACGTAAGCGAAGCTCGTCGCCTGCTCGCCTCCCGGAGGCGTCGTCGACGTCGGCCGTCCGAGTCGGTCGTAGGTGAACTTCGTCGCGAGGGTGCTCGAGTCTCGAGACGTAAGGACGAGGCCCGTGAAGGGATCGACGTCGACGTCATACGAGAAATAGGGGAGAGGGACGTCGGAGGTGTCGATGATTTGTTTCCGAGTCAGGTGCGGGCCCGTGTAGATCATCTTGGTCTTGTAGCGATTCCCTCCGTCTCCCCCCGCGACCGTCGTCGTATCCAGAAGGTTGAGGGCGGGGTCATACGTATTGGCCGTGATGATGTCGCTCGAACCTGCGGCGGCGGGGTCGGCGAACTGTCGCTCGCCTGTCACGCGCCCGTCGGTCCGGTACGTCCAGGACGAGTGGCGGATCGCACTCCCGTCACGATCCTTGACCTTTTCGTCGATCATGTTGTCGGTGGTCCAGAGCAGCCAGCGCTCACGCGCATTCTGCACGTCGGGATCCTGCGACGTATTCGGGTCGTAGGGGTTGAGCGGGATCTCGTAGGCTCTCTCCGTCGTCGTCGCGGGGATCGTGGTCGAGTCGAAGCCGTACTCCAGCGTTCGACCGAAGTGGCCGTAGGGGAGAGGCGTGTCGTTGACAATCCTGGATGCCTTCGTGACGTCCGTGTAGATCGTCGCCGCTCCGTTCGGCCTGATGTCCGGATCATCCGGGGTGCCGTAGATGCCGAAGCCTGAGACGACTTGCCGCAGGAGCGTTCCACCTCCCGTGAAGTCCCCGTTGGAGTTGAACGTTCCCTGTCGATAAGTCTCGGTCTCTTTGGTCAGGCCTTCCACGTAAGCGTTGTCGAAGAACCACGAGGAGAAGTGGTACCTCGTGTGGTTCCCAGCCGGATCGGTGACTATCGTATACTCCGTCCACGGGATGGGCGCCTGGCCGGTGGTGTTCCATCGGTAGCGTTTGAAATTCCAGATTCCGACAAGCGACCCCACGGTCAGCTTCTTGCTGGTGACTTCCCGCACGACCGCAGAGTGACCGACAAGGCCCTCCGGAAGGTAGCTGTAGCTCGCATTCGTGTACTCGACGGTCGCGCCGGTGGGCAAGGTCTGCTTCGTGAGCTCGCCGGTATTCGGATCGTAGGCGAAGCTGTAGGAAATGCTGGAATCCTGGGGAAACGTCACCTTCGAGAGCAGAATGACGTTGGGATCCGACGCTTCGAGATGGGAGATGTTGGGGTCGCAGGTCGGGTCGCACAGCTTTACCGGTGTCGGCCCCGTGTACGTCAGCGTGTAGGTCGCCGTCGAGGGAGAATTGCCGTCCACCGCGGGCACCGTGATCGCGGTCGTCACGCCCCCTTCGACAGTCGCGCCGCCGATCGTGGCTGTGTTGGTGAAAGTCATCGTCCGGAAGGGTGTCACCGAATTGCCGACGAAGTCCTCGATCTTCTGGATGCAGTGCCCGAGCGAAGTCCCGGGCTCGTAAGCGACATGGACTCGGGCATTCATGTTCACGGTGGAGGATGGCCCAGGCGATTCTCGTGTCATCCACTCAAGGCGCCAGCCTCCGAAGTCGTCCGGGTCGGCCGAGTGGTCGGTTCCATCCGGCGGGATCGCATAAAACAACAGCGTCGTGCCGTCGCCGGCGTGGATGGCAAACGAGGTAATGTCCGAGATTGTCGGGGTAGCCGGGGCGCCGGTTCGAAGGGTCGCTTGCACTCGCATGTACGTTCCGTCGGTCGTGTGCCCGCTGAGCTCCCAGGGCACGCCCGGCGTTCCGGGGTCAATCATGATGGGATGAAGCGTCCCGTTCGAGTCCTCGTAGTGAAGATTATTCAAACCCGCGCAGCCGTACCGGCACATCTGGAACACCCGACCCATCGTGAGCCGCCACCCGATGCCGAAGGCTCCGCGTCTTTCCAGCTCTGTGGCGATCGTCAAACCGGAGCGGAGCCGCCAGATCTTCGACGAGTAGTTCAGGCTCAACCCCCAGGAAAGGCCGGGGAGGTTCCACCGGGGCCCGATCGGCACTGCGAGCTCGAGATCGCCAGAGTAGGCCGAGATTGAGTCCCCGCCCGGGCCGCCGACGAAGGTCGCGTTGGTCGGAGAGCCCGGCGCCTCGTTGAGATTGACGGCGAAGGCCGAGAGCGGGCCGATGCACGCCATGAGACAGACACCGACGAGTGTCCTGACAAACAGGGCGAAGCGGGGAGACACCAATGTGCGGCGCAGAGCAAGCATCGCGGAGACCTCCGCCGGAAGTAGTTCTTTGGCTGCTATCTGATTGGTCCGCAGGGGGGTGGGGAAGGGCCCAGCGGGGGGATACCGAGTTCTTATACTCCGGTCATCCGACCGCTGTCAATAAATATTTGGGTTCGGTGGGAATTCTGCAGAGATGGTCAGTCGCGGCTGGTCATTCGACGAATTGGATCGGTCTCCTCACGAACGCCGTGACCGAGTTCGGGTGGACTTCGCCGAGGCGAAGAAACTTCATACCCCGACTCTCGAACCCGGCGACGAGATCGACGCATTCCGCGGGCGGACGGTGTAGCTCGAGGACGATCCCCGCGACTCGATCCATCCAGCCGAGATCGCCCGTCCGCATGGATTCCTCCGCCCCCTCGATGTCCATCTTGATCAAGATCGTGGGAGCGTCGTGCCGCCGCCGAGGCGGATCTCGCGTTCCGCGTCCTTCCACGGGAGCTCGACGAGCCGGAGCGCGCGGCACGGCAGGACATCGAGGCCGAGGCGGCGCCGGGAGGTCGCGTCGGCCGCGATCCGTCGGCATCCCTTGATCTCACGCAGTATTCCGGCCAGCCCGTCGAGGATTCTCCCGTCATTTCGTTTCAGGCGGTCGCGCGGGTCAATCGAACCATTCCCTGACGACATCCGCCACATCGCGCACGAACGCGAAGGCCGGGTCGGCCCGCGCCGCGTTCATGTCCAGCCTGAGCTTGCCGTCTGTCTCGGTGAAGTACCTGTAGTACGTCGCCGCGAACTCGTGCCGCAGCCGCCTCGCGCCGCTCGGCGAGCTGACCGACTGCCGGATCGCCTGCTTCATCTCGGATGCCGGCAGCCCGACCAGCCCATCCAGAATCGGCGTGAGCCGACGCGCGGCCGCGTCCGCCGAGGCGAAGCCGAACGACAGCCGGGAGATCGAAGCCTCCCCCGAAGCCCCCACCATCAGCACCGACGCCTCCGCGAAGTTCGACCCCCAGACGGCGGCATCGAGCAGGGGAATGTGCGCGTTGTCGGTGATCGCCGAGGCCACGAAGAGGCCGTCGGCGGAATCAATCCCCGGCACGAGATCCTCGATCCCGTAGACCACCGACTCGTCGAACCCCGCCGCGCGAATCGTCTCGACATCCGAAGGCGAGAACGCGTACCGATCCTCCCACCGCGCGATCGACGAAGCCGCGAACCGGACCGACGAGCGCACGCCGAGGTAGTGCGCCGCCGCCGAGGAGGCGATCACCTCCGCCGCCCCGCCGATGTTCCCGACGACGCCGTCGAGATACCGCCCCGAGTCGGGGAAAACACCCCAGCGAAGCCCCGTCGCGACCACCGGAAAGGCATCGCCGTCCTCGTCGGTTCTCACGTTCGCGCCGAGAGAGGCCATCAGGGCGTGAGGATGCCGGGGCCGATCGAGGGAGAAGACGTCGATCCCCCGGCGAGATCGACGGATCGCGTCCAGGATCTCGCGGAGATCTGAATCGACGTGAACGCCAGGGACCTCGTACAGGTGACACCTGTTGAAGTAGAGGTCCGGCACGCGCCGGATGGGAGCCGGCGTGATGTACAAGAGGCACCCCGACGACCCCTCCGCCACGGTGCTCTTCGTCGTCCCCTCGACCGCATCGACGGCGACCGAGTACGCGACGGGCCCGGCGGAGCCGAAGCGCTGGCCCGCGTAGAGGGTCGGGTTCGACCCCCGCTCGTCGGGTTTCTTCCGTACGCCTTCCCCGATCGCGATCTCGCAGACAGAGTTCGAAGCCGACGCGACCGAAAAGAGCCCCTCCGCCAGAGCGCACGACGCCGCGCGATCGTTCCGCTCTTTCAAGGACTCCTTCGCCGCCGCGCGCTGATCGGGAGGAAGATCGAGCAGCGCCCCTCTTCCCCGCACCGTGACGGCGAGCGCCGCGACCGCCGCCGACACCGCGAGGCGCGGTCGATGTACCGTCTCCAGGTCCCCGCGCACCGGACGCACCGCGGAGCGGATCGGGATGATGCGGCACGCCGACAGGGTCAATCCGTAGAGTTCCAGAAGGTCGGAAGCCCCGAGAGCCCACGCGGCGGTCTCCTCCGGAGACAGCAGGCGAGCTTCCCTGGAAAACGCATTCCCCGGCGACAACCGCGAAGGAGGTATTTCGGTCCGGGACCCGGTGATGCTCACGCGCCGCGGCGGGCGAGGCGCAGCGCACGTCTCTTGTCGGCGGCGGCCGCCTCGGCGCGCTCGGCGTCGGACTCGAGGACGAGGGTCGGGACGGGCTGGGGTTTTCCGGAAGAGTCGAGGCTCACCATCGTGGCGAAGGCCGAGGTCGCGAGAAGGCGCTTCCCGGAACGCGGGTCCTCGCAGTGGACGTCCACGCGCACTTCGAGGGAGGTCCGGAAGGCCTGCGTGATGCGCGCGTGGAAGCTCATGATGTCGGCGAGCCGGATCGGCGCGATGAAGTCGATGCTGTCCACCGAGGCCGTCACGACGATCGAGCGGCAGTGGCGGATGCCGACCATGGCGGCGGCCTTGTCGATGAGGGCCATGACGCGGCCGCCGAAGACGTTGCCGAGGACGTTGGCGTCGCCGGGCATGACGAGCTCCGTCATGTCCACGCGCGAGTCCTCGACGCGGCGGGCGGACGGAGAGCCGCTCACCTTCGTCCGGTGACCTCTTTGAAGTAGGCGACGATCTTGGGCGGGAAGTACTTCGGGTCGAGGGAGAAGTTGCGATCGACCGACACCGCCGAGCGGAAGGCCTCCTCGGCCTGCTGCTTCGAGAGGGTGTCGGCGCCGTTCGAGAGGAGGTACTTCTTGTAGTACGTGGACCCGAGCAGCCCCTTCAGGGACGCGTCCTTCGGGAGGCCGCCGCTCGCCTGGAGAAGGGCGGGGAGGGCCTCCTCGTAACGGCCGTTGTAGTAGGCCTCGACGGCGCGCCCGACCTGGGCCTGAGCGTCCCTCGCGTCGGCGGCGCGCTTCTCGTCGAGGGAGCGGCGCGCGGCGGTGACGGCGGACTTGAGATCGGCGGCGCTCTTCGTGACGGCCTCCGGGGTCGCGCCGCGGCGCGCTCCCTCGAGGAGCGACTGAATCTTCTGCGCGTCGCCGGGAGCGAGGTTCGCGCGGTGGTCGGCGAGGAACCCCTCGGCCTCGGTGAAGGAGGGGTTCGCCTTCGCGACGGCGTCGGCGAGGGCCTTGTTCTGCAGCATGCGCGCCTGGAGGGCCTCCTGGTCCTTCTTCTGCTGCGCGAGGCGGTCGTCCTCGGCCTTCTTCCTCTCGGCGCTCTTGCCGCGGAGCTCGGCGATCGTGCGATCGAGCTCCTGGCGTCTTGTCGAAACGGCGGCCGGAGTCTGCGCGCCGCGGATTTCGGTGGCAAGGGTGTCGAGACGCCGTTTCTCGCCGTCGTCGAGGTACTTCGCGCTGTCGACCGCGAACTTCTGCGCCGACGCGATGTCGCCTGCCGCGGCGTTGAGGGCGGATACGAGCGCGGGGTCGGGGCCCATCGGGACGGCGGGCTTCGGCGCCTCCTTGACGGGAGGGGGCGTCTCCTTCGGCGCCTCGGGGACGGTCTCCTTCGGCGCCGCCGGCGGGGGAGCGGGGTTCTGGGCGATCTGGGATCCCCCGGCCGCCGCGGCGGCCTCGGCGGCGGTGCGCGTCTGGCGGAGAAGGGAGAAAAGGTCCTTCGATTTCTGGACGACCTTCGCTTGCTCGCTGGCGTTGAGCTCCTCGACGGCCCCCTTGAAGTCCTTCTTCTGGAAGAGGGCCATGCCGAGGTAGTAGTGCGGGAGGTACGACTCGAAGAACATGCCGCTGGCCTTGATGGCGTTCGCCTTCTCGTCCCCCTTCGCCTCGATCGCCTCCCTGAGGAGCTTGATCGACTTTCCGTAGTCCCCCGCGTCGTACGCCGCCTTGCCGTCCTTGTAGCTCGACTCCCACCCCGCGAGGGCGGGCGAGGGGAGGGCGAGCGTGAGGAGGAAAAGCGCGGCGGCGGCGACGGCGCGCGGGGCTCTCATTTCTTCTTCTGCGCCTCGTTGAAGAGGACGACCATCTCCTCGGAGAAGACTCCCGACGCGAGGGTGTAGGTGGCGTCGAGGGCGTGCACGCGCTGGAACTCGAGGATGGCGAGGTTCCGCCAGATGTCCTTCTGCTTCGGCTGCTCCGACGCCTTCCCGGCGTACGCCATGCCGAGATAGAGGTGGAGCGTCAGGTCGTCCGTCGTCGTGCGCTTCATCTCCTCCTGGAAGAGGGAGATGGACTTGTCGTAATTCCCCTGGAAGAAGGCCTGGAGTCCGCCCACCAGCGCGTCGGCCTTCGTCGAGGCGGTCGTGGCCGGCTTGCCGGCGGCCGCGGGAGGCGGCGGCGCCGTGGTGGCCGTCGCCGCGGCGACCGGCGGGCCCTTGGGCCCCGCCTCGATCGCGTCCGAGATCTTCCGGAGCTTGAGGTACGCGACCGGGTCGTGCTGCACGACGCCCGCCGCCTCTTCCTTCTGGAGGCTCTTCAGGGCCTCGGCCCCCTTGCCCATGTGGTACTGCGCCATGCCGAGGTAGTAGTACGGGATGTACGACGCGTGCCACATGCCGTACGTCCGGACGTTCCTCTCGGACTTCGCGTTGAGCTTGAGGGCCTGATC
>Ga0137403_10009680_pt1 | contig 10702 bp, 8 predicted proteins | sample CZOMad2_1_16fung_FD_122057 | JGI IMG/M metagenome (GOLD analysis project Ga0137403, IMG submission 122057) | Vadose zone soil fungal communities from Angelo Coast Range Reserve, California, USA - CZOMad2_1_16fungal (Hybrid Assembly) | ecosystem: Environmental > Terrestrial > Soil > Vadose zone... | reverse complement strand
GCGCGTTGCCGGCCATGCGCTGGTCGAGGCGCTGCTGGCGCAGGGCATCGCCACCGTGTTCGGCGTGCCCGGCGAAAGTTTCCTGGCGGTGCTCGATGGCTTCTATGCCCACCGCGATCGCATTCGCTTCGTCGCCTGCCGCCACGAAGGCGGTGCAGCGTTCATGGCCGAGGCCCAGGGCAAGCTCAGCGGGCGGCCGGGCATTTGCATCGTGACACGGGCGCCCGGCGCAGCCAACGCCAGCATCGGCCTGCACACGGCATTCCAGGACAGCACGCCGATGCTGCTGTTCATCGGCCAGGTGGCCAGCAACCAGCGCGACCGCGAAGCGTTTCAAGAGGTCGACTACCGCCAGATGTTCGGTCCCGGCACCTTGGGCATGGCCAAGTGGGTGGCCGAGGTGCAGCATGCCGACCGGCTGCCCGAATACGTGGCGCGTGCTTTCCACACCGCGATGCAGGGTCGCCCCGGGCCGGTGGTGCTGGTGCTGCCTGAAGACATGCTCACCGCGCTGACGGACGCGCCGGTGTTGCCGCGCGTCGAGCCAGCGCAGGCTTGGCCCGCACCCGGCGCGCTGCGCCAGGTGCGTTCGATGCTGTTGGCCGCAGAGCGGCCTTTCGTCATCGTTGGCGGCAGCGGCTGGGACGGACCCGCCTGCGACGCGCTGCAACGCTTTGCCGAAGGCTGGAATCTGCCCGTGGGCTGCGCGTTTCGGTTTCAGGACCTGTTCGACAACCGGCACCCGAATTACGCCGGTGATGTCGGCATCGGCATCAATCCGGCGCTGGCCCATCGCATCCGGCAGGCCGATCTGGTGCTGGCCATCGGCCCGCGTCTGGGCGAGATGACCACCGGCGGCTATGCCTTGCTGCAAGCGCCGCGGCCTGCGCAAAAACTGATTCACCTGCATGCGGGTCCTGAAGAGCTCGGCCGCGTCTACGCTGCCGATCTGTTGCTGCAAGCGTCGATGGCGTGTGCAGCGAAGGCGCTTGAAACATTGGCGCCGCCGGTGGCGCTGCCCTGGGGCGCCTGGACCGACGGCGCGCATCGCGATCACGAAGCCAACCAGATGGCCGCATCGGTGCAGCCGCTCGACATGGCCGAGGTCGTCAAGACGATCCAGCGCCTGGCGCCGCCCGACACCGTCTACACCAACGGTGCGGGCAACTACAGCGGCTGGTTGCACCGTTACTGCCGCTATGCGGGTTTGCAAAAATTCGGCCGCACGCAGTTGGCGCCGACCTCAGGCGCCATGGGCTACGGGTTACCGGCGGCGGTGGCCGCTGCGCTGCTCTGTCCGCAACGCACGGTGGTGAACCTTGCGGGCGATGGAGACTTTTTGATGACCAGCCAGGAGATGTCGACCGCCATCGCCCATGGCGCCAAGCGGCTCATCAGCGTGGTGGTCGACAACGGCAGCTACGGCACGATCCGCATGCATCAGGAGCGGCACTACCCCGGCCGGGTCAGCGGCAGCGACCTGGCGAACCCCGATTTCGCGGCACTGGCCCGTTCGTACGGCTGGCAGGCGCGGTCGGTCGTGAGCACCGAACAGTTCGAACCCGCCTTCAGCGCTGCGCTGACGAGCGAGCGGCCCACGTTGCTTCACTTGAAGCTGGATGTGGAGCTCTCCACGAGCCGCAGCACGCTGACCGACATACGCCAAGCTGCACAGCCAGGCAGCCCGTGAATCGGCTGCGCTTGAGCAGCCACAGCAACACGCCGCCCGGCACCGCGCCGGTGGCCAGCCATTCGAATCTTGAGTCTTGAGAAAGCCACGCATGGACAGCAGCAGCCCGAAACCAGACAGTTCGTCGAACGCCGGGCAATTCAACATCGGCGAGGCGGCCATGCGCTCCGGCGTGTCGGCCAAGATGATTCGCCACTATGAGTCGCTCGGCCTGCTGCCGGCCGTGGCACGCAGCGATGCCGGCTACCGGCAGTACGGCGACACCCAGGTGCACACGCTGCGTTTCATCCGCCGTGCACGCGCGCTGGGCTTCAGCATGACCGAGATCGGGATGCTGCTCAAGCTGTGGCAAAACCGCCGGCGGACGAGCGCCGACGTGAAACGCATTGCCCGGGCGCACGTGGTGGACCTGGAGCGGCGCATCGCCGACATGACGGCCATGAAGAACACGCTGGAACGCCTGATGGACTGCTGCCATGGCGACGACAGACCCGCGTGCCCGATCCTCGAGGAGCTGGGCGCTACGAGAACAGCTTCGCCGCACGCCCCTTGAGTTCGAGCAGTTCGCTCGCCGTGACCGAGTATTTGCCGGTGAGTACGTTGACCTCGACGCGGAACTCGACTTCCTTGTCGTTGTGCGACAGAAGTCCTGAAGTGAATTCGTAGCTTTCGTCCTCGGCCGGCAACCCTTGCGTTGGGCGGTCGTAGTCCTGGTATTCGACGCCGTAGATTTCGCCGCTCGCCAGATTCAGCGTGCCGGTCGACTTGACGATCGACTCTGTCAGTTCGTCGAAAATTTGAATCGGAACGCTCAAGTCCACGTCAGTTTCCCTGTGTCAAATCAGATTCGGTCGTCAGGACTTCCAGCAGCCGGTCCAACCCGCCGCTGTCGATGGCGACCATGGCCTGCGCGCGCACTTTGGGTTTGGCGTGGTACGCCACACTCAGCCCGGCCACGCCCATCATCGGCAGGTCGTTGGCGCCGTCCCCCACGGCAATCGCATCGAGCGGCGCAATGCCCAGCGTGGCGCAGGTGGCGAGCAGCATGCGGCGCTTTTCGGCCCCATCGCAGATGTCGCCCCAGGGCTGGTCGACCATGCGACCTGTCAAGACGCCGGCCTCGACCTGCAGCACATTGCTGCGCGTGAAGTCGACGTGCAGCAGGTCGCGAACGCGGTCGGTGAAAAACGTGAAGCCACCCGACACCAACAGCGTCTTCAGGCCCGCGGCCTGACAAGCGCGGACCAAGGTCTGTGCACCGGGGTTGAGTTGCAGGCGCCCGTCGAGCACCTGCTGCATCGCAGCTTCGGGCACGCCCTTGAGCAGCGCCACCCGCTGGCGCAGACTTTCCTTGTAGTCGGTGATCTCACCGCGCATGGCGGCTTCGGTGATGGCCGCCACCTCGGCTTTGCGGCCGGCGGCGTCGGCGATCTCGTCCACGCACTCGATGTTGATCAGCGTCGAATCCATGTCGAACGCGATCAGCTTGAAGTCGCGAAGGCGCAGCGGCGCTTGAAAGCCTTGGATGACGAGGCCGGCAGAAATTTCGGTGGGCATGGAGCGATCGAGATCGGTGAAGGCGCAGAAGTCTACAGGCTGCGCGCCCGGTACTGTGCGGGCAAAAAAAACCGGGCAGAGCCCGGTTTTTGGCGGCCGCGCGAGGCTTACTCGGCGACCTTGACCTTGTTGTCGACCTTCTTGACGCCTTCGACCTTCTTGGCCACGGCGCCGGCCTGGTACTGCTGGAACTCGTTGTTGACGATGCCATTGAGCGTCACGGTGCCTTCGACATTCTCGACCTGAAAGTCGAATTTGCCGACGTGCTCGTCGTTCTTCAGTGCGGTGGTGACGCCGCTGGTCACCGGGTCCATGGTGGCGCAGCCACCGATGAGGGCCAGCGAGGCGATGAGGGCAAGAGCGATTTTCTTCAAGGGGTGTCCTCCAGAGTGTTGCGAAAAACAAGAGCCTTTCCATCCCATAGAACGGCCTGCCGCGCAATATAGGCACGCGGCATGACCTTTCATATTCGCGTTTCCGTGGATGATGTCGGCCAACGGCGACATCGCAAACCCGGATCGTGAGCGCGTGGCTTGACTGAAGCCGCCGGGCCGACTATGACCGGGCGGCTTCGGCCGCCAGTTTCGGGCTTCCCAGCGAGCGCAACACCTCGCGCACGATCTGGGCGCGCTCTTTCGGGTCCTTGGTTTCGCGCTCGATGCGCAGCTTGTCGTTGCCGGCGAGCTTGATGTGGCGGTTTTTCTGCACCAGTTCGATGATGCGCAGCGCGTCCACCGGCGCATTCGGGCGGAAGCTGATCACCGACAGCTTCGGTGTCGCGTCGATCTTGATCACGCCATAGGGCTTGGCCATCACCCGCAACCGGTGCACGTCAAACAGCGTCTGGCCTTGTGGCGGCAGCTTGCCGAAGCGGTCGGTGATCTCTTCGAGCATCGCGTCGATCTGCTCGTTCTTGCCGGCACTGGCCAGGCGCTTGTAGAGGCTGAGCCGCGTGTGCACGTCGCCGCAGTAGTCGTCCGGCAGCAGCGCCGGGGCGTGCAGGTTGATCTCGGTGGTGACGGCCAAAGGCGACAGCAGGTCGGGCTCTTGGCCGGCCTTCAGCGAGCGCACTGCTTCGCTCAGCATGTCGTTGTAAAGCTGAAAGCCGACTTCCATCATGTTGCCGCTCTGGTTTTCGCCCAGCACCTCGCCGGCGCCGCGGATCTCCAGATCGTGCATCGCGAGGTAGAACCCCGAGCCCAGCTCCTCCATGTTCTGGATCGCCTCCAGGCGCTGCGCAGCCTGCTTGGTCAGGCCCTCGACGTCGGGCACCAGCAGGTAGGCGTAGGCCTGATGGTGCGAACGGCCGACGCGTCCGCGCAGCTGGTGCAGCTGCGCCAGGCCGAACTTGTCGGCGCGCGTGATGATGATGGTGTTGGCGCTGGGCACGTCGATGCCGGTTTCGATGATGGTCGAGCACAGCAGCAGGTTGTGGCGCTGCGCCACGAAATCGCGCATCACGTGTTCGAGTTGCCGTTCGGGCATCTGGCCATGCGCCACGGCGATGCGCGCTTCGGGCAGCAGCTCCTGCAGCTTGTTGCGCCGGTTCTCGATCGTGTCGACTTCGTTGTGCAGGAAGTAGACCTGCCCGCCGCGCTTGAGCTCGCGCTGAACCGCTTCGCGGATCGTGCCGCTGGATTCGCCGCGCACAAAGGTCTTGATGGCCAGCCGGCGCTGCGGCGCAGTGGCAATGACACTCAGGTCGCGCAGGCCTTCGAGCGCCATGCCCAGCGTGCGCGGGATCGGCGTGGCGGTCAGTGTCAGCACGTCGACTTCGGCCCGCATCGCCTTCACGGCTTCTTTGTGGCGCACGCCGAAACGGTGTTCTTCGTCGATGATCAACAGGCCCAGGCGTTTGAACTTGACGCTCTGGCTGATGAGCTTGTGTGTGCCGATGACGATGTCGATGCTGCCGTCGGCCAGGCCTTCCAGCGAGGCCTTGATCTCCTTGGCCGAACGAAAGCGCGACAGCTCGGCCACCTTGATCGGCCATTTGCCGAAGCGGTCGGAGATGTTGTGGAAGTGCTGTTCGGCGAGCAAGGTGGTGGGCGCCAGGATCGCCACCTGCTTGCCGCCGGTGACTGCCACGAAGGCGGCGCGCAGTGCGACCTCGGTCTTGCCGAAGCCGACATCGCCGCACACCAGCCGGTCCATCGGCTTGGGCGAGATCATGTCCTGGATCACCGCATGAATGGCGGCTTTCTGGTCGGGTGTTTCTTCAAAGCCGAAGCTGGCGACGAAGGCCTCGTAATCGTGCGGCGAGAAGCGGAAGGCATAACCCTCGCGCGCCGCGCGGCGTGCGTAGAGGTTCAGCAACTCGGCCGCGGTGTCGCGCACCTGCTCGGCAGCCTTGCGTTTGGCCTTGTCCCACTGGCCCGAACCCAACCGGTGCAGCGGCGCCTCTTCGGCGCTGACGCCGGTGTAGCGGCTGATCAGGTGCAGCTGCGCCACCGGCACGTACAGCTTGGCCTGGTCGGCGTACGCCAGGTGCAAGAACTCGCTGGCACCGCCTTCGTCGTTGCCCAGGTCGATGGTCATCAGCCCGACATAACGCCCGATGCCGTGGTTGATGTGCACCACCGGATCGCCGATCTTCAGCTCCGACAGGTCTTTGATCAGCGCATTGACATCGGTGGTCTGCTCTTGCTTGCGCTTGCGCCGTGCGGTCGGCGAGGTGGCAAAGAGCTCGGTCTCGGTGACGAACTGGATGTCGATGGTGCCCCCCACGTCGCCTTCGGCTCCTGCCCCTCCGAGAGGGGCGCCGCCCTGGCTTGGGGCGGCCCGGCGCTGGGGCGGTTCCGTCCAAAAGAAACCTTCGGCCAAAGGCGCCACGGCAATCGCGAAGTGCTGCGAACCGGCTTCAAAGGCTTGCAGGCTCGCGACGCTGGGCGGCTCGATGCGGCTGTCGCGCAACAGTTCGAGCAGGCTTTCGCGCCGGCCTTCGGTTTCGGCCAGGATCAGCACGCGGTGCGAGGTGGTGCCCACGTGCAGCTGAAGTTTCTTCAGCGGATCTGGGGCGCCGCGGTCCACGCCCAAATCGGGCAGGGGTTGCGCCCAATCCGTGGACTCGGTGCCGCGCACGGCCAGAACCGCATGCGCGCTGGCGCGCACGAAGAAGTCTTCGGGACGCAGGAACAGTTCTTCGGGCGGCAGCAGCGGCCGCTCGATGTCGGCGCTGAGGAAGCGGTAGCGCTCGCGCGTGTCGACCCAGAAGCGCTTCAGCGCTTCGTCCAGTTCGCCGTGCAGGACCACGGCCGACGTCGCACCGAGGTAGTCGAAGATCGTGGCGGTCGATTCGAAGAACAGCGGGATGTAGTACTCGATGCCGGCGGTGGCGATGCCCGCGCCAATGTCCTTGTACAGCCGCACGCGGGTCGGGTCGCCTTCGATCTTTTCGCGCCAGCGCGCCCGAAAGGCGGTGCGCGCTTCTTCGTCCATCGGAAATTCGCGGCCCGGCAGCAAGCGCACTTCTGGCACGGGATACAGGCTGCGCTGGCTGTCGGGATCGAAGGTGCGGATGCTGTCGACCTCGTCGCCGAACAGGTCGACGCGGTAGGGCACGGGCGAGCCCATCGGGAACAGATCGATCAAGCCGCCGCGCACCGCGTACTCGCCCGGCGCGACCACCTGGCTCACGTGCAGGTAGCCGGCCAGCGTGAGCTGCGCCTTGAGCGCCGCTTCGTTGAGTTTTTCCTTCTGTTTGAAGTGAAACGTGTAGGCCGCCAGAAAGCTTGGCGGCGCCAGCCGCACCAGCGCGGTGGAGGCCGGCATCAGCACCACGTCGACCTCGCCTTTCTGAATGCGCCACAGCGTGGCCAGGCGTTCGGAGATCAGGTCCTGGTGCGGTGAGAAGGTGTCGTAGGGCAGGGTTTCCCAGTCGGGAAACACCGCGACGCGCAGGTCGGGCGCGAAGAACTGCAGCTCGCCTTCGAGCCGCTGCGTGTCGGCCGGTTCGGCGGTGACGATCGCGGTGAGCTGGTTCTGTGTTTTCTGGCTTTGTGCAAAGCGGGCCAACAACAACGCGTCGCCCGAGCCGACGGGGCGGGGCAGTGCAAAACGTTTACCGGGAGCGATCAGGGGCAACTGCATGAGGTGGCGTACAAAATCAAATCGCCCCGTGAGGCGGTTTCCTCCGGGGCGACAAAGCCGACGAATTATAGAATTCGCACACTCTTGATCCCTGATGACCACCACCTCGCCCTCTGATCTGTATGCCTTGGTGCCTTGCGCTGGCGTGGGTGAGCGAGCCGGCGCAGGCGGTCCAAAGCAGTACGCGCCGCTGGCGGGGCGCAGTCTGGTGGCCCATACGCTGCAAGCCTTGTCGCAGGTCACGCGTTTGAAGCAGACGCTGGTGGTGTTGAGCCACGATGACAGCGTGTTCGAATCGCAGGTGCCGGCGTTTGCCGGTTGGGTGGCGCGGGTCGGCGGTGCCAGCCGCGCCGAAACCGTGGCCCGCGGTTTGGCCGATCTGGCAGAACGTGGCGCCCGAGCGCACGACTGGGTTCTGGTGCACGACGCCGCGCGCTGTCTGGTGCGCCCTGAATGGATCGATTCGCTGATCGACGCCTGTGTGGATGACGCTGTGGGCGGCCTGCTGGCACTGCCGCTGGCCGACACGCTGAAGGCCGAAGCCGGTGGACGCGTGGCGCACACGGTCGACCGTCGCCACACATGGCAAGCCCAGACGCCGCAGATGTTTCGCCTGGGCGCACTGCTCGCCGCATTGGCGCATGCCGGACCCGACGCGACCGACGACGCCAGCGCGATGGAAGCGATGGGCCACGCGCCCAAGCTGGTTCAAGGCGCGTTCGAGAACTTCAAGATCACTTACCCCAGCGACTTGGCGCTGGCAGAACGGCTGCTGAGGACGCGCACATGATGAAGCAACGGGTGCCGCTGTGGCGCATCGGCGAAGGCTGGGACACGCATGCGCTGGTGACCAACCGCAAACTGATTCTGGGCGGCGTCGAGATCGCCCACACCCATGGCTTGCTCGGCCATTCCGATGCCGACGCCTTGTGTCACGCGATTACCGACGCCTTGTTCGGCGCGGCTGCATTGGGCGATGTCGGCAAACATTTTCCTGACACGGACCCGCAGTTTCAGGGCGCCGATTCGTTGGCCTTGCTGACCGAAGCCGCACGCCGCGTGCGGGCCGCCAACTGGCAGATTGGCAACATCGACAGCACCATCGTGGCCCAGGCGCCGAAGATGGCAGCGCACATTCCGGCCATGCGCCAGCGCCTCGCCGTGGCCCTGGGCTTGCCGGTGGAGCAGGTGAACGTGAAGGCCAAGACGGCCGAGAACATGGGGCCGGTCGGACGCCTGGAAGCCATCGAAGCGCGTGCCGTCTGCCTGTTATTTCGGATCTGATTCGGCGGCCCCCGAGTCGCTTCGCTTCGGCGTCAAGGGGCTTTCTTCAAGCGGATGTGCGCAACCAGCCCGCCGTCGAGTGCGTTGGCCAGTTCGAAGCTGCCGCCCATGCGCTGAATCGCTTTTTCGACAATCGCCAAGCCCAGGCCGGCACCGGTGGCTGCCGTGCGTGCGGCATCGCCGCGAAAAAACGGTGTCGTGAGCTGTTTGAGTTTTTCGGGCGCAGCGCCTGGCCCGTAGTCACGCACGCTCAAGATCACCCATGGCCCGGTGCGCGCATAGCTGACCTGAACCCGTGCGATGCCGGTGTCGGTGGAGCGGCCGTAACGGCGCGCGTTCTCGAACAGGTTCTGGAACACGCGGCCGAGTTCGGTGTCGTCGGCCATGACCTTGGTGTCGATGGCCACGCGCGAGCTGATGCGGATCTGGCTCGGGTCGCGGAACCCCGCCATTTCACGCTCCACCAGGCTGCTCACGTGCACCGGCACCAGCTTGGTTTCGCCGGGCCGCGCGTAGTCCATGAACTTGTCGATGATGGCGTCGAGCTGGTCGATGTCGAGCGCCATGTTGCGCTTGGCCTCTTCGTCCTGCACGCTCATCTCGGCTTCGAGCCGCAGCCGGGCCAGCGGCGTGCGCAGGTCGTGCGAGATGCCGGCCAGCATCACCGCGCGGTCTTCTTCCACCTTGGCCAACTCGCGCGCCATGCGGTTGAAGCCCATGTTGACCTGGCGGATCTCGCTGGTCAGCGTGTTTTCGTCGAGTTGCGATTCGTACTCGCCGTCGCGGATGCGGCTGGCGGCGAACGACAGGTCGCGCAAGGGCTGGTTGATCAGCCGCGCGATGCCGGCCGAGCCGAGCACGGTGGCCAGCAAGGCGATGGTGACCCACAGCAGCCAGGTGCTGCCGGCCATCGGGCTCACGCGCGTCGGGTCGGCCTGCAGCCAGTACGGGTCCTTGTCGATCGTGAACCCGACCCACAGCCCGCTGACGCCGTTGACCGTCTGCGCCACCAGCGTGTCGGGCCCGAGGCGCGTGCGCAGCTCTTCGCTGATGGCACGCGAGAAGCGGTCGGTCTCGAACGGGCGCCACTTGTCGTTCGGCTCGCGCGGCAACACCTTCACCTCCTGGTCCTTCATGGACTTGACCAGCGTCAAACGGCTGATGCCGTCGGTGTATTGCAAGGCCGCGCGCGACAGGTTCACGAGGCTCGCGATCTGCTTGGCGGACTGCACCGCGCGCGGTTCGAACTCGAGCGCGCGAAAGGTCTGGACCCAGGCAAACACCCCGCCGACCAACAGGATGGCCAGCAGGAAGAACGTGCGCCAGAACAGGCTCAACGCCACCGTGCCCAGCGGCAAGGCTGGTGGCGATCCGTCGGGCACGGTCGCTGCAAAGGGCTTCTTGTTCCCCGAGACCTTTCTGCGCAGTCGGCTGCGGTTAAGCAGTGCCATCTGGGACGAAGACATAACCCACGCCCCACACCGTCTGGATGTAGCGAGGCTGGGCTGGATCGGGTTCGATCATTTTGCGCAGACGCGAGATCTGCACGTCCAGGCTGCGGTCGAAAGGCTCGAACTCGCGCCCGCGCGCCAGTTGCGCGAGCTTGTCGCGCGACAGCGGCTGACGCGGGTGACGCACCAGTGCCTTCAGCATCGAAAACTCGCCGGTGGTCAGCGCGATCTGTTCGCCATCCTTGGACAGGCGGCGCAGCGCCAAGTCGAATTCGAACGGGCCGAAAGTGACGATCATCGCGTCCTTGGCCGGTGCGCCCGGCGCCTCCATGGCGGGCCGGCGTCGCAGCACGGCATGGATGCGGGCCAGCAATTCGCGCGGATTGAACGGCTTGGGCAGGTAGTCGTCGGCACCGACTTCCAGGCCGACGATGCGGTCCACGTCTTCGACCTTGGCGGTCAGCATGATGATGGGCGTGGCGTCGCTGGCGGCGCGCAGGCGGCGGCAGATCGACAGGCCGTCCTCGCCGGGCAGCATCAGGTCCAGCACGATCAGGTCGACCGTTTCACGGGTCAGGACACGCTTCAGCGCCTTGGAGTCTTCTGCCAGCAGGACTTCAAAACCTTCTTG
>Ga0137403_10009679_pt1 | contig 10702 bp, 9 predicted proteins | sample CZOMad2_1_16fung_FD_122057 | JGI IMG/M metagenome (GOLD analysis project Ga0137403, IMG submission 122057) | Vadose zone soil fungal communities from Angelo Coast Range Reserve, California, USA - CZOMad2_1_16fungal (Hybrid Assembly) | ecosystem: Environmental > Terrestrial > Soil > Vadose zone... | reverse complement strand
AGCCGGCCGGGATGCCGTCCGGCCCCTGCGCCGCCGCGATCTGCGCGGCGCTTGGCGACGACAACGCTTCAACATCGAAGGTGTTGCCGTAAGGCCGTGCAGTCTGTGTTGCTGCCGCCGTTCTGAGCGGCGTCATGGCAGCCGTGGTGCCACCACCGGCATAGCCGCCCACCATGGCCGGCTCGTCGCCGCCCTTCCAACTCTTGCCGCTGCCGAATTCCTGCGCGAACTGGCGCTTGACCTCGCCCACCGTCTTGCCGGCGAGGTGCGGATTGACCTTGATCCAGGATGCCGGCAGCACGTTCTCCATGCGCTCATCGTCGGCGGCGCGCAGGAAACGCTCGGCCTTGCCGGGGCCGAAATGATGGGCGGCGTAGACCTCCCAATCGACCGGCTCGCGGCCGAGGTCGTCGGCAATGATCCCGGCGTTGGTGCGGGTGAAATCGTCGAAACGCCGGTCCTGCTCGGCCGGATCGGCATCGGCGGCGCTGCCGCTGCCGCCGAGGGCGTGCCACGTTCCGTTGATGAAACCATATCGGCCGCTGGCCGTGCCGACCTTGCTGCGTGCCGTGGCGTTGTCCCGGCTCTCGCGATGGGCGACCTTCTGCCGATAGCCCCCCGGCGGCAACGGGTCGATGTTAGCCAGGTCGGTCGAGCCGGATGCCGTCGATTGATGTTCGGCCCCCAACCGGTTCAGATGGTTCATGCCACCACCGCCGCTGCCGCCTGCCGTCGTATCAAGTGCCGGCAAGCGGCGGCCCGGATCGAATACCGGGGCCGCCGCCACCAACGGCAGCGTTGCGTCGGCCGTGGCAGGGGCGGCATCCTGCTCTTGCAACGCCTGCGCCGCCATCGCCACGTCGTCGGCCGGCGGTGCCGTGCGCGCGGCAGGCCGCTGTTGCAGATCGGCGCCACCGGTCACGGCGTCGAGCAACCCGGCCGATTGATCGCCGCCCACAACCCGTGACCGGAACTGCTCACGACGCTCCCGGTCAGCCTTTTTCTGCTCCATTTCCTGCCGCATCGCTTCCATCTGCAAGGCCTGCGCCTCGCGGTTCTGCGCGGCGCCGCGGAGCGCGCGCCCCACCCACGTCTTCTTGATGACCAGATAGAAGAGTCCGAGCAGGACGAGCGTCCCGATGAGCGCGACGAATCGGTTCCCCGAGATCGGCAAGGTGCCGAGCGTGACCGGTCTCGCGTAGTCCGGAGGCGCGTACTGGTTCGGTCCGCCGAGCACGATCGCCAGATTCCTGAAGAACACCATCAGCGCGATCGTGATGATCGTCGCGTACTCGTCGCGCCGCTCGATCCCGCCCACGAACATCGGCCGCAGGAGAAACCGCTGGACGACCAGGCCGAGCACGAAGACGGCCCCCATCGCCAGCGGCAGCGCCAGGTACCAGCGACCGGGGCCGACCAGGTTCACGATCAGCGCGTACTGGACGTAGCTGCCGATCATGTAGAACTCGCCCATTCCCCAGTTGATCATCTTCATGATGCTGTAGATGAACGTGATCCCGAGGGCCATCAGGCTATAGATCACGCCGATGACGATCCCCGAGAGCACGTACTGGGAGAGGAGGACCGTGTCCAACGCGCGGCCGGGCCTAGCGCTTCGGCGCCATCCAGTCGCCCGTCTTGAGCTCGGCCGGATAGACGATCTTGACGTCCGTGAACGACATTTCCAGCTTCGTGTACTGGGTCACCAGCATCGGCGGCGTCCACTGCTGCCAGTACGGGCCCTCGCCGCGCGTGAAGCTGATCGTGCCGTTCCAGCCTTCGAACTTGCCGGCCAGCAACGCCTTGAGCAGGTCGTCGGTCTTGTCGCTCTTGGCGGCGTTCAGCGCGTCGGCCAGCAGCACCACCTGCGAGTATCCGTTCAGGGCGCCGTAGATCGGATCCTCCTTGAACTCGGCCATGTACTTCTTGCGGAAGGCTTCGCCGCGCGGCGTCAGCTTCATCGTCGGGTGGTAGTAGACGATGAACGCCGCCCAGTTGCCCTTCTCGCCGAGGTTCTTCCAGTATTCGGGACGAGTGGGGGCGTCGTAGGAGATGAGCGTGGGCACCGCCGGAGTCAGCCCGATATCGTAGGCCTGCTTGGCGATCAGGTACATCGGGGTGCCGATGCCGCCGTTCAGCAGTACATCCGGCTTCCAGTTCTTGATCTCGAGGAGCTGGGGCGTCAGATCGACCACCGCGCGGTCGAAGATGATCGTCTTCAGCTCGGCGCCCGGGTAGAGCGAGGCGAAGGCCTTCTTGGTTTCGTCGACGAGGCCGACACCGTAGTCCGTGTTCTCCGTGATCAGGGCGGCGCGCTTGAAGCCCCGCTCCTTCACCCAGCGCGTCCACATCTGGCAGCGATCGGGATCGATCACGTGCGTGCGGAACGTGTAGTTCAGATGCTTCTCCGTGATCTGCCGCGCCGACGCCTGAGTGGAGAACACGGGAACCTTGAATTCCTCGGCCAGCGCCTGGACCGCCGTCATCACCGAGCTGTGGAACTGGCCGATGACCGCGACGGCCTGGTCCTGGGTCGCGAGCTTGCGGAACCCGGCCGCGCCCTTCTCCGGCGTGCCGGAGTCGTCCTCGACGACGAGCTCGATCTTCCGCCCGCCGAGGACGCCGCCGCGCGCGTTCACTTCTTCGGCGCCCATCTTCGCGCCGCGGGCGATGAACTGTCCGGCCGCCGCGTCTCCGGGCGGCGAGAGCGGCGTGAGGACGCCGATCTTCACGGGCTTCTGGGCGAGGGCCGGCGTGGTGAGCCAGATCACCAGGAATACCGCCAGCAAGGCAACTCGAACTCGTTCAGTCATCGTGGTCCTCCACCATCGGTATGCGCGTCTAGGCCGGAGCGGCCCTCATGCTATGCGGAGGGGCGATCAGCGTCAATACGGCCGGGCGAGCGCCGCACGTGCATGGGCGGCGTCGTATCGTTTTGAAGATTTCGCTTGACAGCTTCACGCTGACCGATCTCGGCGAGTCTGATGCGCATTGACGAACCGCGTCCTGGCGCAACGCAGAAGGTCGGTGATGCTACCCGGGGTGCGTTTCTCGAGAAATCGCGGTGCGCGCCGCGATCTTCGCTCCACACGTCTTCCGGGAGCCTCCGAAACCCGGGTGTAGATTCGCTCTAGTGAAAGGGGACGTCGTCATGGAAATCCGCACGCCCGACGCTGTCGACTACGCCGCGCTGGATCGCCTCGGCGACGAGATCGCCGAGCTCTCGGCACATCTCGAGGCCGCGACCGCGCGTCTGCTCGACCTGATCCGTGAGTTCGACGCGCGCGGCGGCTGGAACAACGGCTTCCGCTCGTGCGCGCAATGGTTGAGCTGGCGCGTCGGATATGCGCCGGGTGCGGCCCGGGAGCATGTCCGGGTCGCGCGCGCGCTTGGCACGCTGCCGTTGCTGGCGGAGGCGCTCGCCCGCGGCGAGCTGTCCTACGCCAAGGTGCGGGAGCTGACCCGCGTGGCGACGCCCCAGACCGAAGTGAGAATGCTGGCGGTGGGCCGCACCGGCACAGCGGAGCACGTTGAGCGGATCGTGCGAGGTTGGCGCCGGATGGACCGGAAGTCTGAGGCCCAGGAGGCCACTCGCAACCACAGGGCGCGGGCGCTGCACGTGTATGAAGACGAAGACGGTACGGTGAGGATCCGAGGCCGGCTGGCCCCGGAGGTGGGGGCGCTGCTCCTGAAGGCGCTGGAGGCGGCGCGGGATAGCCTGTACCAGCGGCGACGCGATCAGATGCCCGACGCCGACCCGCCAACGATGGAGCAGCAGCAGGCCGATGCACTCGCGTTGGTCGCCGAGACCGCACTACACCAGGGCATGGACCCTGGCGCTCCGGGCGAGCGGTATCAGGTCGTGGTACACGTGGATGCTGCTGTGCTGGTCGACGCGGACCAGCCCGGGCAGTCGGTGCTTGAGGGCGGGATGCGCGTTCCGGCCGGAACGTCACAGCGTCTAGCGTGCGACGCGTCGCGAGTGGTCATGCGCCACGACGGCGAGGGGAACGTGATCGAGGTCGGCGCCCGGACACGCACGATTCCGCCGGCACTACGCCGCGCGCTCCATCACCGCGACCAGGGCTGTCGCTTCCCGGGCTGTGGCGTGCGGTTCGGTCAAGGACACCACATCCGTCACTGGGCGCAGGGCGGCCCCACGACACTCTCGAACCTCACGATGCTCTGTCGGCGACACCATCGCGCGGTCCACGAGGAGGGCTACCAGGTCGAACGCCAGGCGGACGGCGAGCTGCAGTTCAAGCACCCCAACGGCCGGGTCATTCCGGAGGTGCCGCGGCCCGTCGATCTGCCTGCGGATCCGGTGGCCGTCATCCGAGCGCGGAATGAGGACAACGGACTTGCTCTGCACGCGCGCACGACGATGCCGGACTGGCAAGGCGAGCGTCTCGACGTGGGCTATGCGATCGACGTGCTGCATCCTCGGGCTGCTCTAGGTTAGTAACGCGACGTCGGGGAGGCCGACATGTACGAGAACATCGTGTGGGAGCGGACGGAGAACGTCGTCGTCATCACGCTGAATCGGCCACGAGTGCTCAATGCGTTGAATCGCGCGCTCAAGCGTGAGCTTGCCGAAGCGTTGACCAGGATCAAGGGCGACGAGAGCATCCGCGCCTTCGTCGTCACGGGCGCCGGCGATCAGGCGTTCAGCGCCGGGCAGGACCTTACCGAAGCGAAAGACATGAGCGGGCCCGAAGCCGAGGAGTGGGTGAGGGAGTTCGAGCTGCTCTACGACCAGGTGCGGATGCTCAACGTGCCGGTGATCGCGGCCGTCAACGGCTGGGCGATGGGCGCGGGCTGCCAGCTGGCGCTCCTGGCCGACATCCGGATCTCGTCAGAGAACGCGCGCTACGGGATGCCGGAGATCCGCGACGGGATCCCGGCCGTCTTCGGCCTCGAGCTGCTCTGGAACACGATCGGGATGAGCCGCGGGCTCTATCTCGTTCTGAGCGGCGATTCGCTCGACGCGAGGCAAGCCCAGGAAGCCGGGCTGACGATCAAGGTCGTGCCGCGGCGCGAGCTCCTGCCCGAGGCGATGGCGCTCGCGCGGACCATGGCTCAGTTCGCGCCGATCGCGATGAAGCAGAACAAGCAGTATGCGCGGCGGCGGACCGAGTCGGACTTCCGGGCCTGTGCCAGGTTCTGCGAGAGCGCCCACCACGCGTCCTTCGCGGCCGGGGACGCCAAGCGCGGGATGGAGGCGTTCCTCACGAAGAAGAGCTGATCTCGCCGACTCAGCGCGGGCGCGACCACTCCTTCAGGAGCGCCTCGTCCATCTCGACGCCGAGCCCAGGGCCGTCGAGCGCCAGGATCGCGCCGTCCGCGTACTGCACAGGCCGGCGCACCACGTCGCCCTTGAGGAGCAGGGGCCCGAAGAGCTCGCAGCCCCACGTCACCGGCGCGGCCGCCAGCGCCACTTGTAAATAAGCCGCGGTGCCGAGCGACGTCTCGATCATGCAGCCGACGTAGCAGCTCATCCCGGCCGCCTCGGCGATGCGCGCGATGGCCATCGTGCCGAGGATGCCGGCCGACTTCGTCAGCTTGAGCGCGAGAATGCTCACGCCGCCGCGCCTCGTGATCGCGAGCGCGTCGTGGGTCGAGCAGCAGGATTCGTCGGCCATCACCGGCACGGTCACCGCCCGCGCGATCTCGGCCATGCCCTCGCCGTCCCAGCGCGCCACCGGCTGCTCGACGAAATCCAGGCGGAAGGGCTCGAGGGCGCGGATGGCCTGGAGCGCCGTCGCGCGGTCCCAACCCTGATTGGCGTCGACCCGGAGGGAGATGTCGGGTCCCACGGCCTCGCGCAGCCGCCTGACCCGCTCGACGTCGTGGGCCACCGAATGCGCGGCGGTCTTGATCTTGAAGATGCGATGGCCCAGCGCCACCTTCTCGCGCGCCTCGGCGACCTCGGCTTCGGGGCTCTCGACCGCGAGCGACCACGAGAGGGGCACGCTGTCGCGCACGCGCCCGCCGAGCAGGCGATGCACCGGAACACCGAGCGCCTTGCCGTTGAGGTCCCAGAGCGCCATCTCGACCGCGGCGCGCGCGAAGGGGTTGCCCTGTACCCGCTTCGCCATCTCACGGCTCACGGCTTCGATCCGCGTCGCGTCGCGCCCGACGAGCCACGGCGCGATGTAGCGCTCGATCGTCACGGCGACGGATTCCGACGACTCCTCGCTCCACGTCGGCCCGCCCAGGCACGCCGCCTCCCCCCAACCGACGAGGCCGTCGGCGGTTTCGACGCGGACGAAGGCGAAGTTGACCGCCTCCAGCGTGGTGAACGACATCTTGTGCGGGCGCTTCACGGGAATGTCCGCGAGGATGACGCGGACGTCGGCGATCTTCACCCGATCACTCCGCGTCGGGAGCGGCTTCGGCGACGGCGCCCGGTCGGTCGAATCGACCAGGATCGAACAGCGAGAGGTCGAGCGACGGCTTGCCGTCGAGGAGCCACTCCGCCACGTAGCGCCCGGTGGCCGGTGAGTGCTGGAAGCCATGTCCGCCGAAGCCCACCGCCTGGAAGAAGCCCTCCACGCCCGGCGCCCATCCGATGATCGCGTGATCGTCGGGCGTGAGCGGCCTGAGCCCGGCCCAGCCGCCGGCGATGCGCGCGTCGCCGAGGATGGGCACGCGCTGGATCGCCTTTTGAACCGCGTCCTCGACACGGCTCCAGTCCATCGGCACGTCGAAGTCCTCGCCGATGTCCTCGACGTCTCCCGGGCTCAGCAGCACCTGCTCCAGCTCCTTCCTGAAGTAGAAGCCGCTCGTGACATCGGTCGTGAGCGGTACCGGTCCGGGAATCGCGGGGAAGGGCTCGGTGAAGAAGATGTGCCGTCGCCTCGGGTGCACCGGCAAGGTCACGCCGGCCAGCCGCGCCACGCGCGCGGCCGAGGGCCCGGCGGCATTGATCACGAGCGGCGAGGAGATCGCGCCGGCCGACGTCGTCACGCCGCTCATGCGCCCGTTCGCGTGCTCGAGCGACTCGACGCGGACGCCCTCGACGATCTTCACGCCGAGCTCGCGGGCCCGCCGCGCGAAGCCCGTCGTGACCTCGGCCGGCCCGGCGAGCCCGTCGCCGGGGCCCCACACGGCGGCGATCAGATCGTCCACCCGGAGGGCCGGTACGAGCTTCCGCGCGTCGTCGGGCGCGATGACTCGCACGTCGCCCCCGAGCTTCTGTTGCAGCGCGATCCGCTTCTCGAATGCGCGCAGCTGCTTGGGATCGGAGACGAGAAACAGGTAGCCGATCTTCTTGTAGCCGGGATCGACGCCGAACTCGTCCTGAAAGCGCTCGAACACGCGGATCGCTTCCAGCGAGAAGCGGATCTCGGTCTCGGTCGGGAACTGGACACGAATGCCGCCCGCGGCCTTGCTCGTGGTCCCCGAGCCGACGGTCTCGCGCTCCACGACGACGACGCCGGCGAGCCCGCGCCGCGCGAGATTGTAGGCGATGCTGCAGCCCACCACGCCGCCGCCGATCACCACCGCGCTCGCCGTCTTCGGCAGGTCCATGTGTCCTCGTGCTCGCGAGAGAATTGGAAGGAGCCGATTGTACCGCGGTTCGAGCGGATGGAACCGGACTGGACATGACCATCGGACCAAAGTCCAATGTTGTGTTGTCGGCACGCGCGGACCGAACAATCAGACCGGCCGAGGAGAGGGGCACGATGGATCGGCGCCTTCGGACACTGTTGACGCTCACCGCGGCTGGAACGATCCTCTTCGCGACCGCACAGGCGTTTGGGCAGGTGAAAGAAGGCGGTCTACATGAAGTGATGCCGGTATCTACCGAAGGCGGGCGATCAGCTCGTGGTCGGCCGGGGGAAACTCGAATTCCTTGAGGCGCTCCGGCGCGACCCATTCCATAGCCTGAGACTCGAGGGGCTCGATCGTCCCGGACTCGAGGCGGCAACGATAGAAGTGGATGACGACCGTTCGTTCCGGGTAGTCCCAGCGGACGGTCTCGACCCTCTCGCCGACCGCAAAGGACGCCGATAGCTCCTCGGTCAGTTCTCGCCGAAGCGCTTCCTCGAGCGATTCGCCGCTCTCGCGCTTGCCGCCCGGGAACTCCCACATCCCCGCGAGGTGGGAGCCGCCGCGGCGCCGGGTGATCAGATAGCGGCCCTTGTCGTCCCGGATCAAGCCCGCCACGACCTCGACGAGATCAGGCAAGCCGGTAGGTGGCGCAGAAGCGCTTCATCGGACAGGGGCCACAGCGGGGCTTGCGCGGCGTGCACCATGTCGCGCCGAAGTCCATGAGCGCTTGATTGAAATCGTAGCCGCGGCCGCGCGGGACGAGGGCCGCGGCGAGATCCCAGAAGACCCGCTGCCCGCGAACGCGCGCGAGGCGCCGCGGCCCCACGAAGACGCGACCCAGGACGCGCCGCACGTTGGTGTCGAGCACGGCGGTGTCCTGTCCGTAGGCGAACGACAGGATCGCGCCGGCCGTGTAGCGGCCGATGCCCGGCATCTGCCGCAGCGCCTCCTCGCGATCGGGGAGGCGTCCACCGTAGCGGGCGACGCTCTCGCACGCGATCGCGTGAAGTCGGATCGGACGGATGTTGTAGCCCAGCGGGTACCAGAGGCGCCGCACGGCGTCGACGGGCGCCGCGGCGAGCTTCTCGATGGTCGGATAGTGGCGAAGAAACTCGTGGTACTTCGGCACGACGCGATCAACCTGCGTCTGCTGCAGCATGATCTCGGACACCAGCACGCGGTATGGGTGTCGCGTCCGACGCCAGGGCAGGTCGCGGCCGTGCTCGGCGTACCACCCGAGCAGGCGTCGCTGGAAGCGGCGAATCGTGGAGGGTAGCGGCGGTCGCACCGCGCGCAGTCTAGCATGCGGTCGTCATGTAGAATGACGCCATGGCTCCGTCGGAAGAGTACGCGCTGGTGCGGCGTCAGGTCGGCTTCCTCGACCGCGCCGACTTCGGCGTCCTCGAGCTCACCGGCCGCGATCGGTCAAGCTTCCTTCACGCGCTCGTGAGCAACGAGATCAAAGCGCTCGGACCGGGGCAGGGGTGCGCCGCGACGTTGCTCGACATTCACGGCAAGGTCCAGGTCGTCCTCTTCGTGTGGGTTGCCGACGATCGGATCTTCGTCGTCACGCCGCCGGCGATGGCCGCGAAGACCGCCGAGGCGCTCGATCACTACCTTTTCTCGGAGAAAGTGGCGATCGAGGACGTCTCGCGCGAGAAGGCGCTCTTCGTCCTGGCGGGCCCGCGGGCTCGAGAGACGAGCGATCGGTTGACGGGCGCGCGACCCCCCGAGAGCCCGTGGTCTCACGTCGTCGCGAAGCTCGGCGACATCCCCGTGCGGCTCGTGAGCGGCGGCGGCGAGACGGGCGAGGCCGAGGTGTGGATCGTGTGTTCCCTCGCCGAGGCGTCGAGGGTGCGCGAGGCGCTGGCCGGGACGGGCGTCAAGCCGATCGGCCCGGAGGCTTTCGAATCGCTGCGGATCGAGGCGGGCACGCCGCTCTTCGGTCGCGACGTCGACGAGTCCGTGCTGCTGCCGGAGATCCCGGTCGAGAATCTGCTCTCCCACACGAAAGGCTGCTACCCCGGCCAGGAAGTCGTGGTCAGGATCCGCGACCGGGGGCACGTGAATCGGATGCTTCGCGGCCTGGTGCTCGAAGGCGACCAGGTGCCCCCGCAGGGCGCCGAGATCGTGGTCGACGACGCGGCGATCGGCAAGGTCACGAGCGCGACTCGATCGTTCGGCCTCGCGCGCCCGATCGCGCTGGCGTTCGTCCGTCGCCAGCACGCCGAGCCCGGCACGCGCGTCGCGGTCCGCTTCGGCGAGACCGCGGTGGCGGCGGCGGTCAGCGCGCTGCCGTTCGCGCGCTGAGAGGCGATCACGTGACGGAGAACCGGCTCGCGCGCGAGACCAGCCCGTACCTGCTGCAGCACGCCCACAATCCCGTCGACTGGTACCCGTGGGGCGACGAGGCCTTCGCCAAGGCGCGGGCGGAGGACAAGCCGCTGCTTCTCTCGGTCGGCTACTCCGCGTGCCACTGGTGCCACGTGATGGAGCACGAGTCGTTCGAGAACGCCGAAATCGCCGGTGTGATGAATCAGCACTTCGTCAACGTGAAGGTCGACCGCGAGGAGCGCCCGGACGTCGATCAGATCTACATGCAGGCCGTCCAGTCGCTCACCGGCCACGGCGGCTGGCCGATGACCGTGTTCCTGACGCCGGACGGCGCGCCGTTCTACGGCGGCACCTACTTCCCGCCGGTCGACCGCCACGGTCTGCCGGGGTTTCCGCGCCTGCTCGCCGCAATCGCGGACGCGTGGCAGACGCGCCGCGGCGAGGTCGTCGAGTCGTCGCGAAAAATCAGCGAGGCGCTCGGCCAGTCGGACCGCCTGCGCGCGGCGACCGAGCTCCTGACCCCGGCGATCCTCGGCGAGGCCTTCCAGTTCATCTCGGCACAGTTCGACGACGCCGACGGAGGCCTGGGCGGGTCGCCGAAATTTCCGCAGCCGATGATCTGGGAGTTCGTCCTGCGCTACTGGAAGCGCACGCAGAACGCGCGCGCGCGCCAGATGACGCACACGACCCTGGCGATGATGGGGCGCGGCGGGATGTACGATCAGGTCGGCGGCGGCTTCCACCGCTACTCGGTCGACGCGCACTGGCTGGTGCCGCACTTCGAGAAGATGCTCTACGACAACGGCCAGCT
>Ga0137403_10009678_pt1 | contig 10702 bp, 11 predicted proteins | sample CZOMad2_1_16fung_FD_122057 | JGI IMG/M metagenome (GOLD analysis project Ga0137403, IMG submission 122057) | Vadose zone soil fungal communities from Angelo Coast Range Reserve, California, USA - CZOMad2_1_16fungal (Hybrid Assembly) | ecosystem: Environmental > Terrestrial > Soil > Vadose zone... | reverse complement strand
ACCTGGAACAGGCAAGGGTGAAAAGGCGAGGAAAGAGCTCACCGCTCGCAGAGCAATTCGCGAGGCAGGAAAAACCCCGTGCGGTGCAAGACAAAACAGAGGGAGGGCAGCCGGCCCGTTAAAATCCTCGGGTATCGTCGCATTACGGCGAATGAAAATTCGCCGGGCATTCGTCCCGCAACCGCGGGGCGGATGAGATGAATGATCATCAGCGTGAGCAATCACGCCCACAGAATTCGGCTTATCGCCATCGAACCTATGAAGGGCGCTTTCGGAAACGAAGGCGCCCTTCGCTTTTCTGCTAGAGCAATCGCGGAGTTAGAACGGGACGCGCCGTTTCAGTTAGAACGACCGTCTCCGGAACCGCCCCGCCCTCGCTTTCTTTAACGTCCTACCAGCTTTTCGAACGGCTCCAAAATTCTCCTCGACATACGCGTTGAGACGGGTATGATACGCGTATGCACACAATTGATATCGACGACCAAGTTATGGTAGAGCTCTCACGCCGGGCTACCGGCTTTCACGTCACGCCGAACGACGTACTGCGGCGCATTCTGAATCTGGACGTACCACAAGTTTCGCCGCTTCGCGCCACAGCTAATGGCACGCCTCCGGCATCGCCTGGTATTCCAGCAACGCTGCCCGAATTTCTAAAGAGCGAGAGATTTCGCCGCCATCATCAAGCAGTCGACAAGTTCCTCGCCATTCTCGGCTGGCTTCATCACACGCATCCGAAGCAGTTCGCAGAAGTAGCCCTGGTATTTCGTCGAGGCAGTCGGCGTTACTTCGCGAAGTCCGAGCGTGAAATCTTGCAGAGCGGCGATGGCGTCACCGCTAAACCAATTCCGCAGTCACCATTCTGGGTGCTTACGACGCTCGATAATAAATCTAAGCGAATCGTGCTGGAAGATCTCATGCGTGCTCTTGGCCATTCCGCCAGCGACATCAGTTTGGCAATCCTTGAGCTGCCTGATTCGGGAATTCGCCGGAGTCACGCGCGTAGTCGCTTGGTTGCATCCCTCTAATAATACGAACACATTAATCAATCGATGGAGCGAACGGCCACCCGGTTTGAGTCCACCGTTTCGCGTGGCTAGAACCTGTTCAGGGCGAGCCATGCGCGGTGTTGGTGGCCGTCGCTCAGCTCCGTCTCGTTGATATGGCTGTGGATTTGTCAAGGGGCAAAAGGAGTCTGGGGCGAGTGTTTGCATCGCTCTGGTGTGTAATAGCTAAGTAGGAGCGGGTTTGAGGCGGCTGATCAGTCGGGGTGAGTTAGGTTCCCGGCGGTTGGTATGCTGATATTCGCGGACTATCCTCCTTTTTGGGGAGGACCTATCCGGCATTCTTTTAATTCACCGCAGCCTTGGTCCAACAGTCTAGGTGACGCGTGCTCGGATTGGACTTGCGTCCAGCCTTAACGCTAACGAGACATCGTGGGTTGGCTACCGTGACCTGCCGCCTCAGAGCCGCTCCTGCTTGGGTGGGTAATGGCGCTGAGTCTTGTCTGGGTTTGTGTGACCTCCTCCTTGTTTGTTAGTGCTGTTCCCCTCGAACTATCTTTTCAGACCGGTGTGGATTGGGCTTGGTAGCAATCTTGGGTACGCAACAGTTCCCAGATAAAACCGCATAGCTCTCGCGCGATCGCTACCATCGCTTTGTTGCGCTGGAGTCGCCGCGCCAAAAGACGGGTGTAACGACTGTGCAACCGGTTCTGGGCTCGCCAGCTGATGGCACGTACCTGAGCCGATTGACCTTCCTGGCGCCGGCTCAGTTCCTTGCTCACTTTGGGCGGCGCAGCGTAATGCTGGGCACATTCCACCAATAACCAGCGGGCGTGGGCGTTGCCGCATTTGGTGATGTGGCCCTGGCGACGTCTCTCACTGGAAGTGTTCTCCCTTGGCACCAATCCCAGATAGGCCATCACTTGTCGCGGATGACTAAAGCGATGCACTTCGCCCAGTTCGCTCACCAGGATCATGGCCGCCACGGTTTGAAAACCTTTCATCGCCATGAGCGCGCGCACCGCCGGCGCCAGACGCCATTTCTCCAGCAGATCCCCCATGGCCGCTTCGCACCGCTCGATGCGCTCACCCGCCGCCCCGATCCCTTGCAGATATTCTTCCAGGATCACCTTCATCGCCGGATGCGGCAGCACCAGTTCGCGCAGGTAACGCTCATGCGCCGCGCTCCAGCTGCTTTTTCCATGGTAACGATACCCGTGGCGCAACAAAAACCCTTTTAAGCGATGCCGCGACCGACGCCGATCATCCACCGCATCGCTGCGCGCCCGGCACAAATCCCGGATCGCTTCGTCGGTGGCTTCGGGAATGTACACCGGGGTGAGTTCCCCAGCCCGCAACAGTCGCGCCAGCTTGCGCGCATCGCGTTTGTCGGTTTTGACCCGATCGCCCGAACGCGTCGGGGTAAGCGAAGGCGCCACCACCTGGCACTCCACTCCTAACTGCCCTAAACGTCGCGCGAGGCCAAAGCCGCACGGGCCCGCTTCATAGCACGCTCGCAGGATCACTTCCTTGCCATGCGCTTTGCGCAGTCGGCCAATCCACTTTTCTACCGCGTGCAGATCATTGCTGAGCGCTCCGCTTTCGCGCACTTCTCCCTTGCGCCCTTCCTCCGCTACCGCCGTGATGATACAGTCTTTGTGGACATCCAGTCCAAGATAGAGTTCTTTTTTCATTTGAGTGTGTTTGTTTGTTCGAGTTGTTTAAACTGCAACGCTCCGGAACACCTTTGTTCCGGCCGTTGGTGCGGCTCTGCTCCACCTCAAAAAAGGAGGAGTAGCCCGCGAGAAAATATGAACGGCAAACACACTCACCTTTTCAACCCAGTGCTCGCGCGCTCACCTCGCGCCCGCAGCCATAAGGTCTAGGCCACTACGCGCGCCCATGATTATACGCGACCAATTCGACTTCGGAGCGACACGGGTAATCCAATCACGCCGGAGGAATACGCAGAATACCTTAAGCGGCACCCAGAAGAGGCTCCAGAACCCGACCAGCCCTCCGAACCGCCAGAACACGAAGAGCCCCAAAACGAAACGGAGAATGATGACGACGGCGAGGAGGACGATCTCTGGCCTCGCATGGGGTGCCGCAATCTCGATGAGGTTTTGGCGCGGTTCGGCGTAGCCGCCAAAGCCGAGCGAGCAATTCGAGGGTTCCTCGATGACTTTGGGACACCCACGATAGACTTCTCGCCGAGCGCCGCTGATCGCTACATGCGCTGGCTCACATCCTGGATCGCCGATGCCATTATTGGCCATAACACGTATGCAGGGACGGGCGGTATCGGAGATGAGCTTTACACGATTGCCCAGCTTGACCTTCCAGACAACGCTTTCAGAGATCAACTTTACCGCGACCTTCGGTCTCTTGCCGATATCTTAGTTTCTATCTCAGGGCACCAACATTCGACAACCGAGCAACATCAACCCGACCTATTCGACGATACCAATCCACAATGAATGCATCGCTGGATAAGGATAACGAGTGGATGCGGACTGGCAGCTTAATGCTTGAGGAATACTTCCATCGTCTTCCAAAGAGCTCGTTACGCTGGCCGCCGTCTTGGGACATCCCGCTTTCAGCGACAATTCTGCATCAAGTTTTACTACTGCAGGAGGCTTCATGCTCAAGGGAGGTCGACGAAGCTATTGGAGAATGGGCGCAAACTGGGATTTGGCGGCCGATGTCGGACAGGGCCGCTCTATTTCTTCGCCTTCGATGGAAACCTGCGGCTTATTTTTTTACGGATCACGTTCTGCCTGAAGCGCAAGGTTGTACGACTATTGTTCCTTTCCCCAACTTGCCTCCGCGGCAAGTGATTCAATGGGTCCTCACCGACTGGTGGAGGCAGCTCGGATCCCTCAAGCTATGCGACATACTCCTCATTGAGTACCTAGAAGCGAGACTGATGGCGGAACACGGAATGAATAACTGAGACACCAGGCTTTATCGTGGTCACCGTTACCGGTAAGGCGCCCTTCGCTTTTATCAGGCTACAGACGGCCTGAGCTCGGATTTTTTGCGCAGGAGCGGCAGAACTTTTTCAACGAGTGCGTCGGCTGTGATGCCGTGCTTCTTCCGTAGGATTGGGACGGCGCCGTGTTCGATAAATTGATCGGGCCAACCGATGCGCACCACCGGCGTGTTGATCATCTGCGAATGCAGATGTTCCATCACGGCGCAGCCAAAACCGTTGTGTAAAACGTGATCTTCAATCGTGCAGATGACGTCGACGCTTCGCGCAAAAAATTCGAGTGTGCCGGTGTCCATCGGCTTGATCCAGCGCGGATTGATGAGCGCGACCGAAATTCCTTTTTCTTCGAGCTTGCGCGCCGCTTCTTCGGCGACTTCAAACATGTTGCCAAGCCCGAAGATCGCCACGTCGCGTCCGTGCTGCACGACTTCGGCCTTTCCAATCTCGAGGAGCCGTGGTTCAGGTTTGATCTTTACACCGGGTCCCGATCCTCGCGGGTAACGGACGGCGATTGGACCGGAATTATAGTGGGCCATCGTCCAGAGCATATCGACGAATTCATCTTCATCCTTCGGCTGCATGTGTACCCAGTTCGGGACGTGGCGCAGATAACCGATATCGAATAAGCCATGATGCGTCGGACCGTCGTCGCCGCTTAAGCCGGCGCGATCCATGCAGAGCCTGACGTTAAGTCTTTGGATCGCGATGTCGTGAATCGCCATATCATAGGCGCGCTGAAAGAACGTGGAGTAAATTGTGAGGAACGGCGTCATGCCTTGCGTGGCCAATCCGCAGGCAAAAAGTGTCGCATGCTCTTCCGCAATGCCCACGTCGAAGTAACGAGTCGGATGCGCCTTGGCGAAATGCGAGAGGCCGGTGCCACTCGGCATGGCTGCCGTGATCGCAACGATCTTCTGATTCGTCTCCGCGAATTTGGCAAGCGTCTTGCCGATGATTTCCGAATAGGTTGGCGTGGGCGTCGGCGCGGTCTCGCCGGTTTCCAGTTTGTATTTGCCGAGCCCGTGGAATTTATCGGGCTGCTTAAGCGCGGGCGCGTATCCCTTCCCTTTTTGCGTAAGAATGTGCAGCAGGACCGGTTCTTCCTGCGTTTTCAAAAACTCAAATGTCCGGATTAGTAGCGGAATATCATGTCCATCGATCGGCCCGTAGTAGCGCAGCCCGAGTTCTTCGAAGATGACGCTCGGCACCAGCAATCCTTTGACGCTTTCTTCCACTTTATGGGCGAACTCGGCCACTGATTTTCCGGCGATCGCCTGCACAAAACGGCGCGCCTTATCGTGGAGGTGCGTGTAAGTCGGGTTCGTCACGATGCTATTTAGATAATTTGCAATCGCCCCGACATTCTTTGCGATCGACCATTCGTTGTCATTGAGCACAACGATGAAACGCTTGGTATGCGCTTTCACGTTGTTGAGCGCTTCGTAGCTGATGCCGCAGGTGAATGCGGCATCGCCTGCGACGACTACGACATTCTCATCGCCACCGCGTAAATCGCGGCCGACTGCCATCCCGAGCCCGGCGGAAAGGGCAGTTCCCGCGTGACCGGCGCCGTAACAATCGTGTTCGCTTTCGGTCCGCAGAAGAAATCCGTTGAGTCCACCGTATTGCCGCATCGTGTGGAAACGGTCCAGCCGCCCGGTAAACATTTTGTGGACGTATCCCTGATGGCTAACGTCCATGACGAAGCGGTCGCGCGGCGTGTCGAACACGCGGTGCAGCGCGATCGTCAGCTCAACGACACCAAGGTTCGGGCCTAGGTGGCCGCCAGTTTGCGAAAGCACTTTGATCAGTTCATCGCGGACTTCCTGCGCGAGCTGCGGCAGATCCTGTTCCCGCAGCGCTTTGATGTCCGCGGGCGAACGGATTCCGTCGAGCAGACGCGGTGGCATGGCTGTCGCCTCGGAAGTTTGAGAAGTTTCAGAAGAGTTTGATTTCGTCATCTGTGCTTTCGGGTTCCTCGATCTTTTTGTCTGTAGCAGCGGCTTCCTGCGTCGGCTCGAACTCCTTAACTACGGGTTTGCCTGCGCTGTTGCGTGCAATCATCTCGATCTTTTGCTCCGCGGTGGCAAGCCGTTCCTGGCAGACTTTTACAAGGTTCATTCCTTCTTCGTAGCGCACGATCAGATCTTCGAGCGGCAATTTACCGGACTCCATCTGCTCGACAATTTTTTCGAGCCGATCCATCGCGCCTTCGAAGTTAAGCCCTGCCTCGCGCGGCTTCGTTTTGCTGCTCATGGGGCGAACGTGGAATTAAGCACAGGTTCGCCAGGAGAAAAGGGAGACTTGGCTGTGATCGAGCCTTAACTGGCGCTGCAGCGTCCGCTGTTTCGCCGCGCGTATTAGACGCATGCGCGCTGGGGACAGCTCACGTTACAGCAATCGTCAGGGACGGAAGCGCTTGCTCTTGTGACGAAATGGCAAATTAGCATTCGCGTTGATTGAAAGTGCGAGTCAATGTTTTCGCTCTTGAATGCATGAAAAAAATGCCGGCATTTTCGCTCCCGTGGCGGCGTCGATTGGAGAACCCGAGTCAGATGGAATCATCTGCCACGCCGTTTTACGCCATCTGGGATGCCGTGGCGCGTTTGGCGCAGGAAATTCGAGCGAGCGAGTTCATGACTGAAATGATCCGGCGCCGCGACACACACGGCAGCGAAGGCGTGATGGGAGCGCTCGATTGCGCAACGCTCTACGGATTAACGCTCTGGCTTCGGCCGGCAGTGGTGGTGGAGTCGGGCGGGTTCATTGGCATGTCGTCGGCATTCATCTTGAAAGCTTTCGCAGATGCGAACCTTACGGCTGCAAAACTCTATAGCATCGAATGGAGTGAAGACTGCGAGCAAGGCGCTCTAATTCCAGACGAATTGCGATCCGCCGCAGGCGGATTTATACCCATGCACGGCAAAGTGGAAGATTTCCTTAAGCGCGATCAATTGCCCGGATCGATCGACATGTTTTTACACGACAGCTCGCACAGCTATCGGCACATGCTTTGGGAGTTTCGCCAATTCTGGCCGCGCCTGCGCGACGGCGGATTGCTCGTGTCGCATGACGTCCAGATGAACGCCGCGTTCCCCGAATTCATCGCCAAGACGTACGCGCACGATAAGAGAACCGGCCGCCGCGATGCCGAGCGGACTTCGCATTACGAATGGGGCCGCTGGGGCTACATCGGCTTCGCGATCAAAAGACAGATTGATTAGGTGCTGCTGATTGCGGCGGTGTCAGTTATCATTTAATGCGTCGAAGTATGGCGGGCTTGATCGATTTGATTGCTGGTCACGACGCGCGGCATCGAATCATTTTGGGCAGCGCCGCCGGAGCCATCGTTTTCTTTCTTTTGCGCCACAGCCCTCTTTCAACTGACATAATTGCGGCTTGGGACACGTTTGCCTTTTGTGTCCTCGCTGCAGCATGGCTGACAATCCTGATCACACCGCAGCGGACGTTGCGTGTCCGTGCTCAAGAGGAGGATTTTGGGCGAACCGTGATTTTCGTCTTTGTCGTGGTGGCGGCGTGCGCGTCTTTGTTCGCGGTGGGATTTCTTGTAAGTGTAGGTAGCGGCCAGGCAGGACATCTTGTGTTAGGATTGGCGACAGTTGTCTTGTCCTGGAGTCTTATTCAAACCGTCTTTGGGTTGCACTACGCCCATGCTTTTTATGGCGATAGCGACCAACCAGGCGAAAGGAGACATGCTGGCGGTCTTCTCTTCCCTGGAGAGCGGATGCCAGATTATTTCGATTTTGCCTACTTTTCGTTCGTTATAGGCATGACCTGCCAGGTCTCGGATGTCCAAATTACTTCACACCGGATGCGACGGCTCGCACTCCTGCAGAGCGTGCTCGCCTTTGGATTCAATACGATCATCCTTGCGCTCTTGATTAACACCGTTTTCGACCTCGTGAAAGAATTCCGTTCGGGTGGCAAATAACCACTATTCGATCTGCTTTCGATACGCCTCTGCGTCTTTTAGGTTTTTAAGATCGTCTGCGTTGTCGATCTTGAGAACAAAAATCCAGCCTTGGCCGTACGGTTCGCGGTTGATCAGGCCTGGGTCCGCTTCGAGCGCTTTGTTTACTTCGACGACTGTTCCTTTCACCGGCGCGTAAATGTCACTGGCGGCCTTGACGGATTCGACAATCGCTATTGCTTCTTTCGCGTTCGCCTGCCGATCGATCTTCGGCAGTTCGACATAAACCACGTCGGTCAATTCCGATTGTGCGTGATCAGTGATGCCGACGCGGACATTCTCGCCTTCGCGCTTAATCCATTCGTGACTCTCGGTGTATAGCAAATCGTCTGGGACATTCATGATGGTGATTTCTTGTAGAGCGGTTTCTTTTCGATGATGGCGTAAAAATTTTGTCCGCGAATTTCGATCTCAATTTGTGCGCCAATCTTCGCGCGCGCCGTCGAGACATACGCCATGCCCACGCCCCAGTTCAAGCTCGGAGAAAGCGTGCCGCTTGTTACTTCGCCGATGCGTTCCCCGTTCTCGAAGACTGCGTAATGCGGTCGCGGCGGGGGTCCTTTCTCTTTCATTCGAAACGGCACGAGCTTCTCGCGCGGGCCGATTTGTTTTGCCTTAAACAAAGCGTCGCGTCCGATGAAGTTTGGTTTTGCCAGATCGACAAAGAATCCCAGTCCTGCCTCGATTGGATTTCGGTCCGGTGAGAGATCGGAACCGTTGAGCGGGTAACACATTTCCAGACGCAATGTGTCGCGCGCGCCGAGCCCACACGGTTTGATCCCGAAGGGTTTGCCTTTTTCGAGCGCAGCGTTCCAAAGCTTCACTGCCTCCGTGGCACGAAAGAAGACTTCAATGCCGTCCTCGCCTGTGTACCCGGTTCGGGCGACGGAAACCTTCATTCCATCGAATGGAAGATCGACAATATGGTTCCGAGCCGGCGGCTCCTTGTGCGCGCCAAAGAGTGAATGAAATAATTCTACTAGTCGCGGGCCTTGAATCGCCACTCCGCCAAACTCCGTGCTGCGATTGTCGATCTGAACTGTATTCGCAGCTGAAACAGCTGCCGCTACAGCTGGAAGATGTTTTTGCAACCACGCGAAATCTTCTTCCGCGCGAGCCGCGTTTACGATGAGCAGAAACTTTTGCTCGCCGATTCGATAAACAATCAGGTCATCAATAATGCCTCCGCGCTCGTTGAGCAGAAAAGTGTATTGACCCATGCGAACATCGAGTTTGTTGATGTTGTTTGTGAGCATCGTGTTGAGCCATTCGCCAGCGGCCGCTCCATCCACTAGCAATTGTCCCATGTGCGAAATATCGAATATGCCGACATCGTTTCGGACGGCTTGATGTTCAGCAACGATGCTGGTGTATTGAACCGGCATGAGCCAGCCGGCGAATGGAACCATTTTCGCGCCGAGCCGCACGTGCTCGTCGTAAAGCGGCGTTTTTTTGGGCGCGACTTCGCTCACGGCCCAAGCTAAGCGGCGCGACATTGGAGTGTCAACGCGCACGCTGATCTGGGGAGCGCAGGCTGCCAGCCTGCAATCGTCGGCAGCCTGCCGACGATATTTATGCTCGGCAAGCTGCCGAGGCACCACAGGCAAGCTGCCTGTGCTCCCCAGCAAGCGATCGTTGCTGATCACCTTGAACAGCCCACGCCTTCCTTTACCGTGCGTCGCGATGACTTTGCTGGATAAACTCGAACGCCGTTTTGGTTTTCTCGGTATCCCGGGATTGATCCGAATTGTGATCGGGTTCACCGCGCTGGTGTGGGCGTTGATGTGGCTGAATCCGAATTTCCGGTTCGCGCTCGATCTCGATCCGGCGCGCATTCGCCACGGCGAAGTCTGGCGGCTTGTAACTTACATTTTTCTGCCGCAGACCCTCAGTCTTTGGATCATCCTTGCCCTCTGGTTTCTTTGGTTTATCGGCGAAGGTCTCGAACGCGCATGGGGTCCTTTCCGGCTTACACTTTATTTCTTTGTCGGGATGATCGGCACGACAGTCGGGGCATTTTTCTTCGGCACGAAATTTTCGAACGGCATGCTGATCGCGTCGTTGTTCTTCGCGTTCGCGCGGTTTTATCCCGACGAAGTAATTTACGTGCTGTTCATTTTACCGGTAAAAATCAAATGGCTTGCCTGGGTTTTCGCAGCGTTTTTGCTGATTGGATTTGTACTTGGCCCGAATTCATATCGCGCCGCGCTCGGTGCCGCTTTTGCGAATTATTTCATCTTTTTCGGTCCGGAGATTATTCACCACGCGCGGCATCGCCATGAAGTTTCAACGCGGCGCAGACGTTTTGAAGTGCAGTCACGGAGCGCAGATGACGCGTTGCATCGCTGTGCAGTCTGCGGCGCCACCGAGCAGACCGATCCGAATCTGGATTTTCGCGTCGCACGCGATGGCGAAGAATATTGCATGGCGCATTTGCCAAAGACGCAAACGCCCGCGCGCTAGGCACCGCAAGGGGCTCGTGTTTCTGGGGAACGCAGGCTGCGAGCCTGCAGGTCTCGGCAGCTTGCCGAGACCGGTAACGCGTCAACTCGGAATTGCGTGCGCAAAAATGTTGCCGGCAGGGCTGCCGGCAACTACAGGCTAGCAGCCTGTGCTCCCCAGAAACATGGTACGCGCACTACCCTTGACCGGAAAACTTCGCGGCGGAGACTAGCGCGATGACCGACAAGAACACTGCGCTCGTGCCCGAAGAAG
>Ga0137403_10009677_pt1 | contig 10703 bp, 6 predicted proteins | sample CZOMad2_1_16fung_FD_122057 | JGI IMG/M metagenome (GOLD analysis project Ga0137403, IMG submission 122057) | Vadose zone soil fungal communities from Angelo Coast Range Reserve, California, USA - CZOMad2_1_16fungal (Hybrid Assembly) | ecosystem: Environmental > Terrestrial > Soil > Vadose zone... | reverse complement strand
CCCGAGGAGATCCAGGAGGCTGTGCACCAGGCCTCCGAGGCCGTCGTCCGGATCCGGGTCAAGACCTCCACCACGATGAAGTATCCCGTCGTTTTCCAGCCCGAGAAGCAGCTCATCCGCATCGGACAACTGGAGGCGTACGAGGGCGAAACCCGGCTGGTCGGCTCGGGCTTCGGGGTCGGCCCGGGGGAGATCGTCACCAACGCCCACGTAGCGACTCCGTTCGGAGTGCCGGCCCAGATCACGGTCGACCTGCAGGACGCCAAGTCCCTGCCGGCGCGACTGCGCGGGGTCGATCTCGCGAGCGACCTGGCCCTCCTTCAGGTGGACACGGCGTCCCTGCCGCAGCTGGCCTGGGGCAGCTCCGAGGACCTGCGGTTGGGAGACGAGACCTGGGCGATCGGCGATCCCCTCGACCTCGGCCTCTCGGTCACCCGGGGAACCATCTCCACCAGGGCTCGCATGCGCACCGGGATGCACCAGGTCGAGGCGTTCCTGCATTCCGACGCCTTCATCACGCACGGAAACAGCGGCGGCCCGCTCGTGGATGTCCTGGGACGCGTGGTGGGCGTCAGCGACATGGGCTACATGCAGGACCGCGGCCAGGGGTATTCCATTCCATCCGATATGGCGCGCCTGGTCGTGGATCGACTGCGCAAGACCGGACAATACGAGCGCGGCTTTCTCGGTCTGCACGTCCGCCAGGTCGACACCGACAGTATCAGCAAGTACGCTCTGAAACGCACGACCGGCGTGGTCGTGGAGTCGGTCTTGAAAGGCACTCCGGCCGAAACAGCGGGGTTTCGACCGGGGGACGTCCTGTTCGGGATCAACGGCCGCCTGGCCACCTCGTCCTACTTGCTGCAGGAGGCAATCTCGAGCGTCGGTCCCAAGGCCACGCTCGCGATCACGCTCGACCGGGCCGGACAGGTCGTCGAGCTCAAGGTCACCACGGCCTCCCGGCCTGCCCAGCCGCGCATCGATCCTCTGCTCGATCTACAGGGGTACATGAACGTGCGTTTCGAGGAGGATCCGAAGCGCCGCGGTGTCGTGATCAAGGTGCCCGACACGTTCAGCCCCGCGCCCCGGTTCGGCTTCAACGAGGGGGACATGGTGGAGAGCGTGCTGGCGGCCCAGGACTGGCCGGACGAGCCTCTCACCTTCGACTACTACAAGAGGAAGACGCACAGCGCGTCCATCAACTCGTTGTCCGACCTGAGGAACGCTCTGGGACGGATGTACCTGGGGGGAAGAGTCGGTGTCGCGTTCAAGATCAGGCGCTCCATCAATCCCGTCGCCACGGTGGCCTACGATGAGACCTGGCCCATCATTCTCTAAGGGCGCCGATCGCCGCGGCCGGGCCTTCCGCACCGTCGCACGATCGATCCTGTGCGCGGGGGCGCTGTCCCTCGCCCTGGCTTCGGGCGTGTCCGCGACGGCCCCGATCGCAATCGCCGCCGAGACCCCGGCCCAGGACGCCCGTTCCACCGGGACGCCGCAGAGGCCGAGGGCCTGTCCGCGCTGCGGGTACCTCTGCGATCCGACGTGGCACTTCTGCATCCGTTGCGGGTGGGACATGCAGTCCCTGATCGGACGGGCCGCGGAGGATCGCCTGGACGCTCTCATGCGCTCAGTCGTCCGGATCGTTGTCGTCAAGACCGCTCCGAAGCTGCAGCAGATCCTTTCCCCCAAGGACTACACGAGCGTCAAGCGCTACTTCACATGGAACCCTGGACATCACAAGGCGTTCGCTTCGGCGGTTCCGTTTCTCGAGCCCGGTCTGTTCGTGACCACCGCCCGCACCCTGGCCTGGTCCGACTCCGTGCAGCTGGTGACCTCGAACAACCTGGAATACAACGCCACGGTGCTGGGGGTCGACCTGGCCTCCGGGATCGGCGTGGTGAAGGCCGACGTGCCGGGCGTGGAGCCGCTGACGCCGGCCCCCGACCGCGACCCGGCCGGGGCGGCCTGGGCGATATGCTATCCCGCGGTCGTGGACAAGGACTTGGTGACCTTCCTTCCGGTGTCCCTGCATGGCGGGCGGATCACCGGAACAGGCGAGTCGGGGACCTACCTGGCCTCGCTGGAGAACCTGCTGCGCAGCGATCACACGATTCCGGACGGTTGCCTGGGCGGGGCGCTCATCGATGCGCGGGGGGCGCTGTCGGGGATGATTCTGGGAAGCCCGGACGCCGGGATCACGTTCGCGGTGCCGGCCCGCGACCTCGCGTCGATCGTACGGAGTCTCGCGCACAAGGAACCGCTCCAGAGGCCCTACTTCGGCATGGGACTCGTCACCGAGGACGATCGCCGGCGCGTCCGCTTCGGACTGAGCGATCTCCCCGCCCATCCTCTCGTCGGGTTTCTCGCCCCCGCCTCGCCGGCCGCGGCCGCGGACATGCGGCCCGGCGATCTCCTGGTCGCCGTGGGCGGGGACGAAGTCGGGACGGTCGCCGCCGCCGGCGCGCGCCTCCTGTCCGCCGCGCCCGGGGGGCCGCCGGTCGTCCTGACGCTCCTGCGGGCGGGCAAGCAGGTGCAGACGTCGGTCACGCCGGCGGTCCGCCCTGCCCGGATCCTTCTCGATCCCGCCGACGAGATTCAGGAGGCGCTCGAGCTGAATCTCGTCGAAGTGAGCACCGGCCCGACCTCGCAGCAGGGGCTCAAGGTCGCCAGCGTCGTCCGGGGGGGCCGGGGCGAGGACGACGAATTCAAGGACGGGGACCTGATTGTCTCGGTCAACGGGAAGGGCGTGCGGCATGTCGACACCTTCAACCAGATCGTGCGTTCCGAGAACCCGCAGATCTTCAGCAGCGCGCCGTCGGACGGAGACACGTACGACCTGTACCGCCTCTCCCTCGAGGTCCGGGTGAAGGGGGAGGCCAAGGACGTGCGCGGTTACCTCAGCCGCTTCCCGGGCATTCTCGCCCCGCCTGTGTATTGATGAGGCGTCGCGACGCGCTCGTCCTGCTGACGGCGGCGCTCCTCGCCCTTCTTCTGCCGGCGGGCGCCGTCGCGGACGACGCCGTCTGCCCGAAATGCGGTGCGCCCCTCGAGCCCGGGGCCGCCTTCTGCACCCGCTGCGGCGCGAAGATCGAGGGGGCGCCGGCGCGGCGGGCGGCGCCGATGGACGACATCCGAAAATCGGTAGTCCAGGTGGTTTCCGCGCACGACCAGGAGCTGACGTCGACGACGGGCGCGATCGTCTTCGGGACCACGGTCAAGATCGACTCCATTCTCGGGAGCGCCTTCCCCGTGGCCCCCGGCGAGTTCGTCACCGACTCGGGCGTCCTGACCGGGGCGCGGGACGTGACCATTCACACCGCCGACGGACGCAGCGCTCCGGCGCGCATCGTGGGGATCGATCCGATGATCGGGATCGGTCTCCTCTCCGCCGACCTGCCGGATGTCCCGGTCGTGAAGCTCCGGACCGGGGGCCTGCCGCGGCTCGGGGAGGGGCTCACGGCGGTCGGCTTTCCATCCCAGAGGCGCGCCGGTCAGACGCTCACGACGACCGCGGGGATCGTGAGCGGCCTGCACCGGGGTGAGTGGAGGGTCCATCCCATCGAGGACTACATCCAGACCGACGCGTCGCTCCCGGACGGTTTCGCCGGAGGGCCGGTCGTCGACGCCGACGGCCGTGTCGTCGGCATGAACACAGCCTGGGTCTTCGGCGAGTTCGTGGTTCTCGGGCCCGGCCACGGGATCGGGATCTCCGTGCCCGTGGACTGGATGCAGCGATCGCTCGACTGGATCCGCGCCGGCAGGCCGCCCCGAGCCTGGATCGGCGCCTATACGCTCCCCGCCGGTTCCGAGAATCGCGCCCTGTACGGCCTGCCGGCGAGCGTGCGCCGCGTGATCGAGCAGGTCTTCCCGGGGACCCCCGCAGCGCTGGCGGGACTCCAGACCGGGGACGGCATCGTGTCCCTGCAGGGCGGGGAGGTCTCGACACTCGCGGACCTGCACGACAGGCTCCTCAAGGCCAAGGTCGGCGAGCGGCTCGATCTGGTCATCACCCGGGGCGACCGGACCATGACCATGCAGATCGTTCCGGCTGCGCGGCCCGACCGCGCGCGCTTCACTTCCCTCGACGCGCTGCGTTACTACGGGGGCCTGGAAGTGGCGTCGCAGGGCGACAAGGAGCTCGTCGTCCGGCGGGTCCTTCCCGGCTCGGCGGCGGCCGACGCCAAGATCGCGGTGGGAGACGAGCTGCAGAGCGTCCTGAGCAAGAAGGACCTGGAGCACGCGAACCGCGACAACGCCCGCTGGCGCCAGGCGAGGAAGGAAGAGGACCTCGACCGTCTGATGGACATGGCGTATTCCGATTTCGACTTCTTCGTGGGTTTGAGGTTCAAGTCGCGCGGCGGGGCGCGCCACGAACTCTATCTTTTCGCGATCCTCGGCCCCTCGAGCGCCTTGTGAGCGCGCCCTGACCCAACCCCCGTGCATCATCTATACTATCCGGCCCGCCGGGACGTCCCGGATGATATCGGCGGGCCACGGCGGGATAGAGCGTCGAATGGCGAGAACTGCCCGATCCGGCGCATGGGCTCTGGTGCTGTCCTTCGTGCTTGCAGGCTGCAATTCAGGCGGAACCGGATCGATGCGTCCTACGACCAGCACCGACACGCGTCCCTACCTCCTCGAGACCGTCGGCGAATACGCCGTGTCGCGCGTGTACGCGGACGGATTCGAGGAGCTGTCGAAGAACGACCGGGCCCTGGCGTTCTACCTGTACCGCGCGGCCCTCGCCGGCCGCGACATCTTCTACGACCAGATGGGGCGTGACGTCCTGGAGATCCGGGATCTCCTGGAGGAGATCCTGATCCACCCCCAGGGAATCGACCCGAAGTTCCGCGACCGGCTCCTGCTCTACCTCAAGCTCTTCTGGATCAACAACGGGAACCACAACGACAGGACCCGGCAGAAGTTCGTCCCGGAATTCACCTTCGAGGATCTGCAGACCGCGGCCGGGCAGGCGCAGCGGGCCGGCGCAAAGATCAAGCTGGCGTTCCGGGAGACGCTCCAGCAGAAGCTCGACCGCCTGCGGCCCGCCCTCTTCGATCCGCGCGTCGACCCGCTCTCCACCTGCAAGTCACCCCCTCCCGGCGGCGACATCCTGACCTGCAGCAGCGTCAACTTCCAGGACGGCGTGAGCCTCGCCGACCTGAAGGGATTCCAGGAAACCCACCCCCTGAACTCGCGCCTGGTGAAGAAGGACGGCAAGGTCATCGAGGAGGTCTATCGGGCCGGGCGCGGCGACATCCCCCCGGGACGCTACGCCAAGGAATTGAAGGTCATGGTCGGTTTCCTCGAGAAGGCGCGGCCCTTCGCCGACGAGGCGCAGGGGGAGATCCTGGGCCACCTGATCGACTACTTCGCGACCGGCGACCCCGCGGCGTTCCGCGCCTACAACATCGCCTGGGTGAAGCACGAGACGCCGGTGGACGCGATCCTGGGTTTCATCGAGACGTACAAGGACCCGCGCGGCCAGAAGGGGGCGTTCGAGGGGATCGTCCACTTCGTCGACCGCCGGACCACCCGCCTGCAGAAGGACCTCGCCAACCTGGCCCAGCACTTCGAGGACAGGGCACCGTGGGACGAGGCCTACAAGCGCAAAGGGTTCAACATCCCGATCGCCAACGCCGTCAAAGTCCTCCACGCCGCCGGCGACTCCGGCCCGATGCCGCCGATCGGCGTCAACCTGCCGAACGAAGAGGACATCCGCGAGCGCTACGGCAACAAGAGCGTGTCGCTGGTCAACGTGATGGACGCGCACAGCCGGGCCTCCCACGCCCGCGTGGTCGAGGAGTTCTTCCTGCCGGAGGACCGCGCGCTGGAGATGAAGTACGGCTCCGTGGTCGACTTGCTGCAGACGACGATGCACGAGGTGCTGGGGCATGCCTCCGGCAAGGTCTCCGCGGGGCTGAAAGGGGATCCGCGCGAGCACCTGCGGGAGTACTACTCGGCCCTGGAGGAGGCGCGTGCGGAGCTCATCGCCCTGTACAACTTCTTCGATCCCAAGCTGATCGAGATCGGCGCCCTGCCCTCCCCGGAGGCGGCCGAGGCGGCCTACAGGGACTACGTCACAGACGACCTCTACAACCTGAGACGGGTCCGCCAGGGGGACGTCCTCGAGGACGACCACATGCGCGCCACGCACCTCATCGTCTCGTACGTACGCGAGACCACGCGTGCGGTCGAGACGGTGAAGCGCGACGGCAAGACCTTCTTCCGCGTCAAGGACATGGCCGCGATGCGCGCGGGGGTGGCCGATCTCCTGAAAGCCCTGCAGCGCATCAAGGGGGAGGGGGACTACGAGGCCGCCCGCGCCCTGACCGAGCGCTACGCCGTCCGCTTCGACCCGGTCCTGCGCGACGAAGTCGTGGCCCGGGCGGAGCGCGCCTCGATCCCGTCCTACGTCGCGTTCGTCATGCCGGACGTGGTGCCGGTCCGCGACGTCCTGGGAAATGTCGTGGACGCGCGCGTCGAGTACACATCCGACTTCACCACCCAGATGCTCCGGTACTCCGGGAAAGCCCCGCTGGAGGACCCTCTCGAATCCCCTGCTCCGTCCGGGAGCGACCGCTAGTCGCACGCCCCGCGCGAGCGCGCGGAGTTCGAGCCCCTGCATTCCACGCGGCGCGATGGCCGGGCGCCCTGCCGCAACCTATATTGACGAAGGCCGGTCCCGGTCGCACCGCGAGGAGCGTCATGAAGTCGACTCCGTCGTTACAACGCCCGTGTCCAAGGGCCGCCACCGCACTCCTGGCGGCGGTCCTGGCCGCGCTCCTGTCCGCGTGCCTCACCTTCCGGCGTTACGACATGACGCGCATCCACCAGGATGCCGCCGCCCTGCCGCGCAACCCGGTCATCCTCATCCACGGGTTCCTCGGCAGCAAGATGAAGAACGTCCATACGCAGCAATCGGTGTGGGGCCGCGTCGTGAACGCCATCCGTCGGGGAAAGCCGGACGACCTGGCCCTGCCGATCGATCGCCTGCCGTTGAGCGAGAACCGCGACGACCTGGTGCCGTACGCGATCTGCGAGTCGGTGCTCGGCGTCAAGTTCTACGGCGCCATCCTGCAGGCCCTGAGGGAGGTGGGGGGATACCAGCTCGGGGACATCAACAACCCGAAGGCGGGCGACACGGCGTACATCTATTACTACGACTGGCGGCGCGACAACGTCGAGTCGGCCATCGGCCTGGGACGGGCGATCCACAGGATCAAGACGCGGCTGCGGTCCCCCGGTCTGCGGTTCGACATCGTCGCCCACAGCATGGGCGGGTTCCTGGCGGAGTACTATCTGAAGTACGGCACGGTGGACGTGCTCGAGCACGCCGGCGTGGCCCCGGTCACCTATGCCGGTGCCGCCGACATCGGCCGGATCGTGACCATCGGCACGCCGCACCGTGGCACCATGTCGGCCTTCCGGATCCTGAACAACGGGTTCGCGCGCACCATGTCGCCGCGCGAGATCTTCAGCATGCCGTCGGTGTACCAGCTCCTGCCGGACGACCCGACCGGGCATTTCCTGGACATGCAGGGAAACCAGGTGGCGGTGGATCTCTATGACGCGCGGACCTGGGTCGAGAACCGCTGGGCGATCTGGAGCCGCCGGGGCGCCGAGAGCGGCGAGGCCCCTCCTCCACAGGCGGAGCGCTTCCTGCAGGCCGCGCTCGACCGCGCCCATGCCTTCCACGCGGCCCTCCGCAAGGATGCCCCCGGCGACGCCCCCGTGGTGCCCATCCATCTGTTCGGGTCCGACTGCATTCCGACGCTCGATCGCGTGGTCCTGAGCCCGGCTGCGGAGGGAGTCGAGATCCTGTTCAACGACGGGACGGAACCGTTCCGTAACGCCCGGGAGCTGGAGAGGCTCATGCTGGCCCCCGGCGACGGAACCGTGACGGCCGACTCGCTCGTCGGGCTGTTCCCGGCGCCGCCCCCCTCATCGACGGCGTCGACGTTCTTCTTCTGCGCGACCCACGGTCTCCTGCCGGCCAACCGCGGCTTCCAGGACAACCTGTTCTACGTCCTTCTGGGACAGGGGGCGCGCAAACCCTCGGTCGTGCAGGCCGTCCAGGGCGGTTAGCGGGTCGACTGGCGACCCGCATCCTTTTTCAAATTCGCAATGACGGAATGGAAACGGCGGGGACTATCCGCGCGGCGCGGTGGACGGCGCAGTCGCGGCGGCAACGGCCACGGACGATGCGCGTGCCGAGATCTTGAGGATCAGCTTGAACAGGAGCGACAGCGCCAGGGCTCCGACACCCAGACCGAACATCACGCACAGGAAAATCACCGCGAACAGGAAGAACATGTCCATAAGACCGCCACCCCTCTGCAGAAATCGGGGGGTGGCGCCTGTCGCCACCCCCTCGTTCGTTTCATTCCAACCGCGAGCGCAAGGCTAATATAGGCGCCCGCGTCCGTCAAGCAAGCCCCGGCGCGCTCGATCAGTTCGACGATTCTTGCCCGCCCTCCGTGATGTTTTCGTCGTCGACCGTTCCGCCCAGGCGCGCCAGGTTCGGCCCGGCGTGGTCCGATCCGCCCGCTTTCACGGCCTTTCCATACGCCTCCTTCGCCTTGTCGGTCTGTCCCGTGCGCTCGTAAGCCATGCCAAGATTGTTCTGGAAGAAGCCGACCGCCGGGTCGAGGCGCACCGCTTCCTCCAGATACGGCACGGCCTCGGAGAAGCGTCCCTGGCCGATGAGGGCGTACCCGAGGTTGTTCTGCGCGTAGGCGTTCGCGGCGTCCTGCTCGACGGCGGTCTTGAACGCCTCGACCCCTTCGTCCTTGCGGCCCAGGTTCAGGAAGGCCCGACCGCGCACGTTGTGAGCCGGGGAGCTCTCCGGATCGAGAGCGATCGCCTCGTCGGCGACTTCGAGCGCCTCCTCGTACGAGCCGGCGTCGTTCAGCACGCGGCCCAGGTTGACGCGGGCCTTCACCGAGCCCGAGTCGAGCGACGCCGCGGAGGTCAGCGACGTGATCGCCTCGTCGAGCTTCCCTTCCTTCCAGAGAGACAGTCCGAGCAGGTAGGCTGGATAGAACCGATCCGGGTGCCCGTCCACCTCCGCGCGGAGATAACGAGTGGCCGACGCGTAGTCACCATCCTTGAAGAACCCCTCGCCCTTGCCATAGAAGGTTTCACCCTTCTGCAGCACCAGGTTCTCCGTGACGCCGCCCGGCAACCGACCCTCCGTTCCCGTGATCGGCACGGGGCCGAGGGTGCCCCCCGCCGTCCCTTCCTGTGACGAGGGATTCACCGGAGCGCCCGGCTCGGCAGGTCCGAACTTCGCCGGGACGCGGTCGGACGCGACCCCTCCGTGCCCGCCGTTGCGCTCCTTCGACTGCACGCCGACGATGACGACTCCCGCGGCCGCGACGACGATCGCCGCGCCGCAACAACCCACGATCCATTGTCCAGTCCTGCTTGTGCTCATGGTGGTTCCTCCTTGCCGGCCACGCATAGCGAGACCGGTGCCAGGCGCTCGCGGAGGGCCGGGCGGATCCCGGCAACGGCGTCAGATACGGAGACTTGCAGGCGCGGACCCGAGGACGCGCGACGCCCGCGGCCCGTCGGCGGAGCGCTCCGGGGGTGTCCCGCCGACGACAGCCTGCGGCCGGGCGCACACACGTCGTGGAGGGGCGGACACGCGGGGGTTGCCGTTAATCGGGCGGAATCGTGATGCCGAGAGCCTTCAGCTTCTTGTAGAGGTGGCTGCGCTCGAGCCCGAGCTCACGGGCGGTCCTGGCCATCTGCCACCGGTTGCGCTCGAGCGCGGTCCTGAGCGCGGCCCGCTCGGCATCTTGGAGAATCTGGCGGAGCGTCGGCGTCACGGGGGCGGGCGCGGGACGCGCCGCCGGCTCCGGAGTACGGGACGACCCCGGAGCGGGTGGTGGCAGGACGGCGCGCGCCTCGTCCTCGACGATCGTCTCCCCCGCCGCCAGCAGCGCCAGACGCTCGACGAGGTTGCGCAGCTCGCGCACGTTCCCCGGGTAGTCGTGGGCGACGAGCAGGCCGAGCGCACCGTCCGAGAACCCGCGGGCGCGAGTCGCCCCTTCGCGCCGGGCCAGGTCGAGGAAGTGGGACGCCAGGGCCGGCAGATCCTCGCGCCGGTCGCGCAGGGGCGGCACGGCGATCGGCAGGACTGCGAGCCGGTAGTAGAGGTCCTGGCGGAACGAGCCCGCCGCCATCGCCGCGCGCAGGTCGCGGTTGGTCGCGGCCACGACGCGCGCGTCGACGCGCAGGGGGCGCTCCCCTCCCAGGCGCTCGATGGTCATGGTGTCGAGGGCGCGCAGGAGCTTCGCCTGGAGCGTCGCGGGGATCTCGCCGATCTCATCCAGGAACAGAGTCCCTCCCTGGGCCCTTTCGAACCGTCCGATCTGCCGGCGGAGCGCGCCCGTGAACGCTCCCTTCTCGTGCCCGAACAGCTCGCTTTCGAACAGCTCGGCCGGAAGCGCGGCGCAGTTCACCGCGACGAACGGACCCTCGCGGCGCGCCGAGGCCTCGTGGACCGCGCGCGCCACCAGCTCCTTGCCCGTGCCGTTCTCGCCCGTGACCAGCACCGGGCTCTGGCTCCCCGCCGCACGCGTGATCTCGCCGCGCAGGGCCCGCATCGCGGGAGACTCTCCGACCAGCGGGTTGCGCTCCGCCAGGACGCCGCGCAGCTCGCGGTTCGCGCGGCGCAGGCGACCGAGGGC
>Ga0137403_10009676_pt1 | contig 10703 bp, 8 predicted proteins | sample CZOMad2_1_16fung_FD_122057 | JGI IMG/M metagenome (GOLD analysis project Ga0137403, IMG submission 122057) | Vadose zone soil fungal communities from Angelo Coast Range Reserve, California, USA - CZOMad2_1_16fungal (Hybrid Assembly) | ecosystem: Environmental > Terrestrial > Soil > Vadose zone... | reverse complement strand
GAGCGCAGCCAGGAGTCCGGCGCCCTCATCGGAACTGTGACCTACATCATCGCCAAACGTGAAGCGACCGAACGCCAGCGACGTTTGGCCGAAGAACGCGCCCGGCGTGCCTACGCTCAGATGTCCGCTGAACGCAAAGCCAAATTAAAGGCCAAGAAGGTTCGCTACATTGCGGTTGATACTGAAAAAGATGAGCGCAGTGCTCCTGCTGCCAAAAAAACGGTCATGGTTTACGACACAGAGACGGAGGCAGTTGCAACCAACAATGTTTACGACGTCAAAACTCCGCCGCCGGTAGGGTCGACCGCGAAGTTTGACACCTATTCTGCGGAATACGTCGGCTCTGGCACGTGATTGTCGGATAGCGCGGCTATCGGTGGAGTTGCGCATGTGCCACTGGTGATCACATCTAAAAGGGAGTGTTGCCCAAAGGTCGTTAGGCAACGATAGATTAATCGTTAGGGTGATTGAGTAGTTCTAAGCAGGGTTAGATGGGGCGATTGAGGGCCAAAGAGAGGAAAAGAAGCGCAGAAATTAGCTCTGCTAGACCAGCTTAGAATTATCCTCGACGATCTGAAATTAGGAAGAACTCTTGATGACCTTGTCGCAACTGATGTCCATTTGGCGCGCACGCAACGTTGATGAATGGCTGCGTTCCCCGGGGAAATATCGATCCTTCGCGGAAAAGGTTCTAGCGCAGGGGGAACCATTGTTAGCTTACGATGTAGTAAACGACGCACTCGCCAAATGGCCGAAAGATACCCGGCTGCGACAGTTACAGGGATTGGCGCTTGCCCGTAGTGGTGCCACCGAGCGCGCGAACGCAGCTCTGGAAAAGCTACGGCAGGCTGGACAAGCCGACGAGGAGACACTCGGCATGCTAGCGCGTACCTACAAGGATCTGGCTTCTCAAACTGGGTCGAGGGCGGAACGGAGAAAGTTTCTGCACCGGTCCGCCGAAATTTACTTACAGGCCTACGAAAGCACTGGTGGCTATTGGTCCGGAATCAACGCTGCAACAATGAATCTCCTCACCGGAAGGACGAAACGCGCGACTGAGTTAGCCAAAAGGGTCCGGAAGCAATGCCACAAATCACTTTCGGCTGGATGCGGCGATGAATACTGGCTTCTCGCCGCCCTCGGCGAAGCAGCATTGATTTTACGCGATTGGACTGAGGCGGAGAAATGGTACCGACGCGCAGCTAAACGAGGGGCAGGCCGTTTCGGGGATCTTCAATCCAGTCGTCGCAATGCGCATCTGATTCTTCGGTATTGGAAGGCGGACACGAGCAAGATCGACGGTTATCTGAGCGTTCCTCCGGTGGTTGTTTTCAGCGGCCACATGATTGATGAGGCGCACCGCGTTGCGCCGCGATTTCCGGTCTCAGTGGAACCAGCTGTGGCAAGGGCCCTCCGCGACAAGATCGATAGATTAGGGCCCTGTTTCGGCTTTGCTTCTGCAGCTTGCGGTTCAGATATCCTTTTCCTTGAAGCGATGCTGGATGCCGGCGCGGAAATTCATATTGTTCTACCGTACAATAAGGAAGAGTTCATTCGGGACAGTGTCGATTTTTTACCCAATTCAAATTGGCGGTCTCGGTTTGAACGATTACTGCGACGTGCTGCCCAATGCCTCACGGCTTCGACGCAAAAACTTAAGGTTGGCAGTGTTTCCTACGATTTTTGCAATGAGCTGCTCTTTGGTTTGGCGAGGACTTATGCGCGACGACTGGAGACAGCGCTAATCCCCTTAGCAGTTTGGGATGGATTTTCCGGCGACGGGCCAGGCGGAACCGCAAGCGCAGTGAAGAAGTGGCGTGCTACTGGGTATAAGCCAGAGATTGTGAATCTGGCGACCGTCTCTCCCACTCTGAACAGACTCAGTCGAGCCAGGAAGACTAACCGAACTAATAAATCGGCATCCTCCCAAACCAAGGAATCGCGCGGATTCACTTCTCGAATTGTCGCCGTTCTTTTCGCCGACACAGTGGGCTTCAGCAGGCTAACCGAGGATCAAATACCGCGCTTCATTAGACATTATCTAGGTGCGATCGCGCAACTGAGCCGAAAGTTCCGCGAAGGTATCATCGCAAAGAATACCTGGGGCGACGGCCTTTATTTCGTGTTCTCGGATGTCGGTCTTGCTGGGAAATTCGCGCTCGATCTTGCCGATCTTGCTACCTCAACGAGATGGACTGAAGAAGGCTTGCCCAGCGAGCTGAGTTTGCGGATCGCGCTCCATGCCGGTCCTGTTTACGAATTCCGAGATCCAATAACGGGGGACCGAACTTATGGCGGGTCCCATGTGAATCGCGCTGCCCGCATCGAACCGATCACGCCATCCGGTCAGGTTTACGCGAGCGAGGCCTTTGCTGCGCTTTCTGCGGTTCGTTGTGCGGATAGTTTTGTTTGTGAGTATGTCGGCCAAACTCCGCTGGCCAAAGGCTACGGAACTTTTCCCGCCTACCATGTTCGCAGGCGTTTTCGATCTGGTAACTGATGTGACGAATGTCGCCACGCCCGCTCGTTTTCATTTCGGCGGTTGGCCGTGAGCGATTGTGCCGAACATGAGCCCCCCGATCAAACTCGTGCGTCAGGAATTCATCTAAGCTGTAGCAGCTGAGCCATCGCATTACTGCGTCGCATAAACCTCGACCAACCCGACACCGTTGCTTCCGTTTTTGTCGGTGACAATCGCGGTATAGTTGCCTGCCGCTAACGTGATTAAAATGGCTGCGTCGAGATCGTTCGGCGGCTGGAGGCCAATGTTTTCAATTGCACTCCGTTGCGAATCTTTCCAGTTGTCGTTAGTGGTAATCACATTCGCATTACTGTCGTAGAGTGTTACGACCGGATCGGGCAGCGCGTTGTTTACTCCGAGCGGCACGAGGGACGGACCAAGTGCTCGAATTACTACGTCATTTGATCCAGAACCGCCAGCAAGTGAACAGCCGCCAATCAATAGGCTATTACCTGTCCGCACCAGGCCGCGTGTTGAAATATTGATCAACCTCGACGCGGCGAGCGGATCCACATCATAGACTTCGATTAAACCAACGCCCGTGCCGCCTCCGGCACCCGTTTGAATTGCGGTGTAGGCACCTGGCTGCAGAGTTGCCAGGATAGCAGCCTCGGCATCCGCTGGCGGCGCAAGCTGGGTCGCCGTGATCTCGGCCTGCTGTGTATCTCTCCAATTATCGTTAGTCGTGATAAGTGAGCCGCTGGCATCGTACAATTCCAGGGTGGGATTCTGCATCACGCCAGTGACATTAAACTGCGCCAGTGTCGGTCCCAAACCGCGGATCAACAGTTTCTTTGCGTCTGTTCCTCCGACAACGAACCCGGCAATTCCGACGTTGCTTCCAGTTTGAATCAGTAACCGGCTGGAAATGTTTTGAAGCCGCGCCGTTGGCATTGGTGATGGAACGGGGGAGGCGCTAGCCATTGGACCGATATACTGTTTTGCTATTACGACGTTGTCGTACCATTTCTTGTTCACGCGCTCGCTATGCGCGGCGTGGAGACCGATATGGGCCTCGTCTATCTTGAGCGTGCTAACTGAACGAATGTTTAAGTTTGGAAAGTCGCCGATCAGCTTACCGTCGATCCAGTACTTCGCTTCACCGTCGTTCTGTCCCGGGGTATTAGCTCGCACCATGAGCTCGTAGCAGTACCACCTGTTTCGCTGTGGCAGAAAGTTCGGCATCGCCTTGAAATCTGGATACTGATTCGGAAATGCCAGCCATTCTCCCTCATTTCCGATGTTGCCGGAGAAGGGTTTAACCAAACCGTCAGGATACCAATGGTCGCCGAAGGCCGATCGCTGCTTCGGCCAATAGACGTAGAGATGTGAATAGCCGGGAGCGGTTTCACCAGCGAGCGTAGTTCCCAAGATGTTGTTCTGCAGAAGGAAGAGAAAGAATCCTGTGCCATCGGCGGGAGGCATTGTCCCCGGACCCGGATACTTGGCGGACAGCCTTAATCCGTTGTGGTTCGAGCCGGTAACCGAATATCCCGAGTCAAACTTCGTGTAAGCTCTGAGGAAAACAGTGTCCTGCTCGGGACTGAGCCGCTTCTTTAGCGAGTTGGACACCTCGGTAATGCTTATCGGTAGAGAAAACTCCAACGCCTTGCTGCCGGCGAAGAAATTTCCGGTTTCGATGGCAATGCGGGTATTTTGTAAGTGATACGCGTCATCCCATTTGCTCGTGAGCTGGCTTGGCGACGTGTACGATTCGAAGTCGTCCGCGAAGATGACCGCGGGATCGCTCGCGATGTTTTTATCGCCGGGGTAGCGCGAAGCGATTCCGGTATCCGCTGACGTTGCTCTTGCGCTGGCGGTAAGAAACATGATTCCGGCCGAAAACGACACGAATCCGGTCCGTCGGGCGCGATTCACACACGACAAAATCATCATCATCGACAGCACGACGGTTTTAACCGGCTCGATTCACTTCACCAAAGCCTTCGAGGAAACGTCTATCCACTCGATGAAACTGCAGGACTCGGAGTTGGGCTTGCGTCGGGTGAGCGGTGCGGATTGTGTCGCCCTTTTTCCCAACCGTAGTGGTGTCCTCGCGGTGTTCCGTGAGGATGCGCCTGCGGTGCGATCACGTGTAATTGTCCGCCACGCCCATGCTGATTGCGTCCGCTACCGCCAGCGCTGGCAAAAGCGCAGAGAAGAAGCGTACTTACGACAATCAGGCCGGCAGCTTTGGTCCGAGGTGACAACATCCGCATAAGAATGGATGAGCAGGTCCCCTGCCATTAGCCATAATTACCATAATGAACGGCTGGCGCCGATTTTAGCTGTGAAATGGCAGGCGCGACCCTAACGGGATTCGAACCCGTGTTACCGCCGTGAAAGGGCGGTGTCCTAGGCCACTGGACGATAGGGTCGGGAGAGCGGCTAATATCCGAAGCGCCCATCCCCCTGGCAAGTCGCGTTTCTCTCGAATGGTCGAAGCAAATCACGGCGACCGGCTCGCAGAAATTTTGTCAATGAGTGTCGCTGTTCGCACCGCCGCTTCTCGATGCGGGTGAATGACGCGAAGGGCGTTGGTTGCCAGCTTTTCTCGCTCCGCCGGATCACGGAGTAAACGGCGCGACTGTTCCATTAGTTCCTGTGAATTTTGGACGCAGAGGGCGCCCCCTTCCGCGATGAGCTGGTTTGCCAGACCTGCAAAATTGTCCATGTGCGACCCAAAAATTACCGGCTTCCGCGCGCTAATCGCCTCAACGGGGTTTTGACCACCATGCGCAGTCAGACTTTTCCCGATAAAAACAATCATCGCGATATTGTACCAGTCCGGCAGTTCACCGGTGGTGTCGATGAGCAGGCAATCAGGCAATTGCGCGGGCTTCTCGGCCGCACTGCGTCGAATCGCCCGCAGATTGCGCTGGCGTAATTCCGATTCTACTTCCTTCACTCTCTCGACATGACGCGGCGCCAAAACCAAAAGCAAATTGGGGAATTCCGATCGGAGCGCGCAAAAAACATCAGCCAGAATCTGTTCCTCGCCCCGATGGGTGCTGCCGCCGAAAAGAATTGGCCGAGTCGGATCAATTCTTGTTTCGATGAATCGTCGCGCCTCGCTAGATAAAATCGGCTGATTGGAAACGTCGTACTTAATATTACCAACCGCATGAATTTGGGACGGCGTAGCGCCGAGATTTTTCCATCGCTCTGCATCTTTGGGCGTTGGCACGCAAACAAGATCGAGCCGTCGAAAAATGGACCCGACGAAAAACTTGAAGCGTCGAAATCTTCGTTCCGAACGCGGGGATAAACGCGCATTCGCCAATATGATCGGAGTTTTCCGGCGCGTAGCTTCCGCCACCAGATTTGGCCACACTTCCGCTTCGATCAGAATGATACGTTGCGGCGCAATAACGCGAAACGCGCGACGCATGACTGGCCAAAAATCAAGCGGGGCGTAGAGAACATCCATCCAATCGGGCGCACGCTTCTGCGCCAGAGCATGGCCGGTCGTTGTCGTGGTGGTGAGAACGCAATTCAGATTCGGTTGCAGCGCGCGCAATTGTTCCGCGAGTTTTAGCGCGATTACGATTTCACCCACACTGACGGCATGGATCCAGGTCGGTTTTTTTCCGTGCAGGCGTTGCCGGTATTCGGTTGAATAAAAACCGAGCCGTTGCCCGAAGTTTTTTCGATAGCCGCCGCGCCGGAACATTTTTGCGAGGTACGAAGGTAGGAACAGCAGCAGACCGATTGGCCAGAGCAAATTGTAGATGAGTCGAATCATCTCTGATGTTTGGCGAAAATTACTTCGGTCGCGCCATAGCGCCGCGCTCGCACTACTTTCCAGCGTGGATGTTCTGGCACCTTCTCGCCCGGTCGTTTCTCAAGAACGAACACACCGTCAGAAACAAGCAGAAGAGGGATTCTCGGATTGTTTAGCAGCAAATCGGTAAAGGCTTTTGCTCCGGGCGCGGCTTCGTAGGGCGGATCAGCAAAAATAATATCGAACGGCCCGGTGGCGTATTTCAAATACGCAAATACATCCCGCACCCTCACGCGGCCATCCACGCTCGCAATGGCGAGATTGCGTTCGATCGCTCGCGCCGCGTGTCGATTTGATTCAACGAAGACCGCGGAGGCCGCGCCGCGACTCATCGCTTCGATGCCGAGCCCGCCGGCACCGGCAAAAAGATCCAATACGCGTGCTCCAATGATCTTCTCGCCCAAGCTCGAAAAAATCGCAGCTTTCACGCGATCCATCGTTGGTCGTACACCGGTGCGGGGGACTTTCAGTTGCAGGCCGCCCGCCGTGCCCGCAATAACCCTCACGGTGTAGGCGAAGCCGACGGCGCGGCCTTCTTTTTTTTGCTTTTGTGGCCGAGAAGCGCGTCGATGACACCGCCGAGGTCCTTAAGATCAGCGCCTACCGCGCGTTCTACTAAATCTGTTTTCGGCTTCTCCAAAGTGCCGCCGACATGAAACTGGAGCGCATACTGTCCGGGCTCGGAGGTTGCAACAAAATTTTCGCGAATTCCGCGAAACAATTGGCTCCGGATTTTTTCATTAATCGCGAGCACGGAATCGAGTGCGAGTTTGCCGCGCAACGAAACGGAACCAGTGGCGGTAAGACGCAAATTAGGCGAACGCAAGAGCAATTCATCGACCAGGACGGTGTTGCCAGCGAGATGATACTTTGCTTCGGCTTGTTCGAGGTCGAGTTGCGTCAGTTCCTCGATTTGCAGCAATTGTCCGAGCGCAGCGAGCACTGCGAACTGCTGCACGTGGCCATTTTGCAAGAGAATGGTGCCGGAACCGGTCAGCGCATCGGGATCGGCGGTTTTGCCGGTCGCCTCGAGAGTCCCTTCCAAGGTACCGCGAATGATTTCTCGGGAACCACCTGCTTCAGCCACTAATTGATCTGCCTGCACCCGATGAAAACTTGCGTGCACGGTAAAGGGCGAATCTTCTGCCTGCGGTTGCATCGAAAAATCTCCGTTTAGTTGTCCTTTCGCGATTTGCGCGGTAATCCCGGAGAGTTCGAGCTCGCTCGGACTGTAGCGAATGGGCGACCGCAGCGCGGAAAGAAAAACGCGGTCACGGAGAACGATTTTGGCGACGCGAGCCTGGCCTCGAATCGTCGTAACATCACGCATGGAAGAAGAAAATTGGACCCCATCGAACAACGCTATGTTTCGTTTCTCGTGGTCGAGGAAATGGAAACTGCCATCGCTCAACCGCACCTTTTTGATTTGCGGCCCGGGTGCAGCATTTTCGGCCGCTACTTTCATTTCCTTTCGCTCCTTTTCGGGAGGCGTGCCTTCCGGCAAGCTTTCCGGGGTCGAAACCGTCGGCTCCTCGGCTTGCGTCTGAGCTTCGGAAGGCGTTTCCTTCATTGGCACGCGCCATTCTCCAGATTCGTTTTGCGGCCAAATCACTGCCGGCGCAATCAGCGCGACCTCTTTAATGACCAGTGGTCGCCAGAAAATAGAACGCAATTGGACGCGAAGTTGAAAGTGTTCGGCTTGGAGAAATGGCGGAGCGTGAACATCGTTGCTTTGCGGAATGGTGATTCCGCTAAGTTTCAGGCCGCCCCAAGGCGTGACACTAATGCGCTGAATCTGCAGCGGCATCTTGAGACGTTGGCTGAGTTCCTGCTGAATCCGCTCTTGTGTTGCCTGTGATTGCACATAGAGATTTGCCCCCAGTAGCAATACCAGAAAAATCGCAACCACGACTAGGAACAGCCATCCGATGGTTCGCCTGAGGCGGAACATTCAAAAAACATTACCCAGCGCGTCATTGCAGTAAATCATTCATGCAGGACACCCTTGTTATTCTAAATCCGGCAGCGCGTAGCGAGCGTGCCCGTCATTGGCGCTCGCGAGTGGAAAAGGTGGCGCAGGGAGCGGCGTTGCAGTCCACCTCACGCGTGGGCGAAGCGGAATCGCTCGCCCGCAAAGCAGCGCAGGAGGGGTACCGGAGAATTGTGGCGGCTGGCGGCGATGGAACGATCAATGAAGTCGTTAACGGTCTCGCTGGCACATCGGCCGCGCTCGGTTTGTTGCCGATCGGCACCATCAACGTCTTTGCCACCGAACTCGGTTTGCCCTCGGGCGACTTGAAGCAATGCTGGCAGATTATTTGTGATGGACACACCCGCACCATTGATTTGCCAAACGCGAACGGAAAACATTTTGTGCAACTCGCCGGCATCGGACTCGACGCCCAGGCGGTGAAGGAAACGAGTCTGGCCTTCAAACGCAGCTTCGGCCCGCTCAGCTACCTTGTTTCGGCGGCGCAGATCGCCTCCCGCCCGCCGCCGCATCTTGTGATTGAATCGAAAGGCGTGAAAACCACGGAAGGCTCCTTTGTCCTCATCGGAAATGGCCGCCTTTATGGTGGACCGTTCCCGTTTTTTAAACGCGCCCTCATCGATGACGGCTTGCTCGATGTCGTCGTTTTTAAGCGAATCGGTTATCTCGACATTATTCGTTACCTGCAAGAGGTGATCTTCAGCTCCTCCATCAGCATGCCGGACCTGGAGTATTTTCAGACCAAACGCTTGCGTGTTACCTCCGAGGACGAGGTGCCGGTCGAGGTCGATGGCGAGCTGATCGGGAACTGCCCGGTCGAGTTTCGAATGCGGGAACGGGGTCTCCGGGTGCTTGCGCCCGCCTGATTTTCGGCTCTCGCCACGAATCACCCGTCGACAGCGTTCGCCGAGTGCGATAGTCTTAATGTATGCGGCTATCAGGGCGAAAGACGTCGCGTTTCACCCGCTCATGGGCGCCCCCGCAGCGTATTGTTTTATATTCATTGCTGGGTCTGAACGCGGCGGCCTTCATTACCCAGATCGTTCTCACCTCCTGGAATCGCGGATTCGTTCTCGAATATCTCGGCCTTAGCGATCGCGGTATTTCGGACGCTTACGCCTGGCAATTTTTTACCGCCCCGCTGCTCTATAACAACGTCTGGCATTTCCTCGCCAATATGCTGGTCCTTTATTTTATTGGGCGCGACGTGGAGGCGATTATCGGGCAGCGGCAATTTCTCTTCCTCTATCTGTTTGGCGCATTTAGCGGCGAGCTCGGTCATCTCTTTCTTATGCCGAGCGATTGTGTCTTGTTCGCGGCTGGCGGAGGGATCGCCGCAATATTCGTAGCCTACGCCACCATTCTGCCAGAGTTGGAAATGACAACCCTACTTCTGTTCATGGTGCCGGTGCGATTGAAGATGCGCCGTGTCGCCCAGATCGCCCTGCTCGCTGCCATTGCTCTCCTGCTTTTCGATCGCACCGGCAGTGTCGGCCACAGTGCCTTTCTTGGCGGTGCAGTCGCGGGTTGGTTTTATGCTCATCTTCTCGGATTTGGCCGCACCCCGCTTCTTGTACGCGTCCTTCAACAGCGCCGGGTCAAAGCGGAGCGGCTGCGCTCCATGACTCCAGATCAATTTGTGGCCGAGGAAATAGATCCGCTGCTTGAGAAGATTTCCCGCTGCGGTCTGGCAAGCTTGAGCCGACGCGAGCGCCGATTGCTCGAACAGGCGCGGGAAAAAATGCTCTCGCAAACCGAGCCCTGATCCCGCTTTCGTGTTAATTCGAAGGCGCGATGAGCTCGCAAGCGCGCTGGATAAAATCAAAGGCGGAAGGATCACTCAATCCGGACCAAGTTGAAACGGCGCTGAACGAGATTGCTGCCGGCTGGGACGGTTCGCTTCCGGATTTCTTGCACGATTTCCCTCTCGGCGAAGAAGCGCTGATTCACCTTCTGGCGGTTTCGCAGATTTGCGCGGAACGATTGCAGCGCGACCCCGAGCTTCTTCGGTGGCTAGCGCGCCCCGAAATTTCGATGTCCGACCGCGGGCCGCGGCGAATGCTGGCAGAGTTGTCCAGCAGCTCGAAATCAGTTCCGGCTGAAAATTTCCGCGCCTTACGCTTGTGGAAAGCACGAGAAATGACGCGCATCGCTTTGCGCGAGCTGGCAGAGGCGTCATCGCTCGAGGACACGACGGCCGAACTATCGTGTTTAGCGGGAGTTTGCCTGGCCATCGTTTACGAAGAATGCGACACACGCTTGCGTGCGCGATTCGGCGCGCCTCACACTGAATTCACCATCCTGGGTCTGGGCAAACTTGGCGGCCGGGAATTAAATCACAGTTCCGACATCGATCTCATGTTCCTTTATGGCGAAGAAGGTCAGGTCTCACCGCGACTTACCAACCA
>Ga0137403_10009675_pt1 | contig 10703 bp, 9 predicted proteins | sample CZOMad2_1_16fung_FD_122057 | JGI IMG/M metagenome (GOLD analysis project Ga0137403, IMG submission 122057) | Vadose zone soil fungal communities from Angelo Coast Range Reserve, California, USA - CZOMad2_1_16fungal (Hybrid Assembly) | ecosystem: Environmental > Terrestrial > Soil > Vadose zone... | reverse complement strand
AGGGGCTGACGGCGATGCCGGTGAAGCTCACTCCGGTCGCGGCGATGGCCGCCTTGCCGGTCGTGGTGTTCGTGACCGTGCTGACGCTGTTGAGCGAGTAGATGACGCCGCTGCCCATCGCGTAGAGGCGGTTGTTCACCGTATCCACGACTACGGTCTTCAGGTTGGAGCCGAACGTGATCGGGAAAAACAGCGTTTTGGTGGGCGTGACAGTTCCGTCTTTGGTGCTCGCGGCGTTGAACACCATCACAAGGGTGTTGGTACCGCCCGCGACGTAGAGCCGGTCGTTGGCAGAGTCCACGAACAGGTCGCCGACGGGCAGGTCCGTGCCGTTGCTCGGGGTGATGATGTGGGCCGGCGTGGCGGCTCCGAACAGCCCGCTCGCGCCGTTGTAAGCCCTGATGGTGTAGACGTTGGTGGGCGAGCGGTTCGTCACGTAGAGAATGTTATTGATCGTGTCGACCTGGACGCCGAGGATCGTGTCGAAGCCCGTGATGACGCGGTCGGCCGTGACCGTGTTATTGAGGGCGCTCGCGTTGTCGAAGACGCGCACTTCCTTGTTGGAGTCGTCGCCGAGGTACAGCCGGTTGCCGACCGGGTCGATGAACAGCGACGCGGCGTTGAATGCCGGACCACTAAAAGTGGTGAACGTCCGCGCGGGGATGGCGTTGCCGTCGGCGAAGCCGGCGCCGTTGAAGACGCGCACGGACACCATGTTCCCCACGTAGAGGCGGTCGTTCTGGGTATCGAGCGCGAGGCTCCCGATGGTGCCCGCAAGCCCGGTGCTCCCGCCCTGTATGAGGCGGTCCACGGTGAGCGTCCCCGCCGGCGGATCGGGGTTGATCACCGAGCCAATGGCGGGCGGCGCCGAAGCGATGGTGGCGGCGGCGAAGAACTTGCTCGGAGACGGGGCTGAGGAGCTCCCTCCGCCCCCCCCGCCGCCGCAGGCGAAAAGAAGCGCGGCGGTCCCGATGATTGCAAGTCTGCACAAGCCCAACGTGCGGGTCGCGAGCATGGTGTTCCCCCCTTTTCAGAGACGGCGTCCCGTTGCCGACGCTCTCGTGTTTCTCCCTGTGGAACGCCGGGCAAACTGGATCACGATCATGCCGTCACAGTTGGCGTAGCGTCAATACCCGGAACGGGGACTGGAATTTCAGGCGGCTTATAATGGATCGTTCGCAGCAAATATCGAGGAGGTAGGATGACCCAGGCCCAGCTCGCTCCGCAACGTAGCGAGGCGTCGGTGGTGAAGCCGATGCTTCTCTCGCACGGCACGCTGATGTGCAAGGACCTCGCGAAGTCGCGGCGCTTCTACGAAGAGTTCCTCGGTCTCGAGGTGGTGCGCCACGCGCGGCCGGCGATGATGCTGCGCCTCAAGACCGGCATGTACGTCGTCGCGGTGTGCATCGGCGAGAAGGTCCCGAACCAGCACGTGCTCACCCACTGGGGGCTGAACGTCGCCACGCGCGAGGAAGTCGACCGCGCGCACGCCGAGGCGCTGCGGCTGAAGGAGACATACGGAATCCAGAGAATCAACAAGGTGCTCGAGCGCCACGGCGCCTACGGCTTCTACTTCCAGGACCTAGACAACAACTGGTGGGAGATCCAGCACGAGCCGCGCGCCATCGACGATTTCTTCAGCAAAGGCGACGTCATCGACATGAGCGTCCACGCAACCGATTCGGCAGAGTCCCATGAATAGGCTGGCCGCTGCGCTGCTGCTCGCCGCCGCCTCGGGCGCCTGGGCCCAGGGTTTCCCGAGCAAGCCGGTCAGGATCGTCTCGCCCTATCCGAGCGGCCTCACCCCGGACATCGCCGCGCGCGCGGTCGCAGAGCGGCTCTCGAGGACGTGGAACCAGCCGGTGATCGTGGAGGCGCGCCCGGGCGCGAACGGATTCATCGCGATCGGCGCGGTGAAGAAGGCCGCGGCCGACGGCTACGAGCTGCTGGTCGCCGGGCAGGCGCATCTCGCGATCAACCCGAGGCTGTTCAAGACGGTTCCCTACGATCCGGAGAAGGACTTCGCGCCTCTGTCGCTCATCTACCGCACGCCGTTCTTCGTCGCGGTGGCCGCGACGGGTCCGTACCAGACCATTCCGAGTCTGATCGCGGGGGCGAAGGCCAGCCAAAAGAAGCTCTCGTACAGCTCGCCCTACGTCGGCAGCCCGCCGCACCTCGGCGGCGCCCTGTTCGCCTACCTGACGGGAACGGAGATGGTGCACGTGCCTTTCAAGGACGCGGCGCAGATCTACATCTCGGTGGCGAACGGCGACGTCGATTGGGCGCTGGGCTCGATCGGCTCGACGCTGCCGCTCACCAAGGCGGGGAAGCTGAAGCTCCTCGCGATCGCGGCGAAGGCCCGCGACCCGGACCATCCGGACATTCCCACCATGGAGCAGGCGGGCGGTCCGGCCGGCTACGAGGTCGATACCTGGGTATCGCTGGTCGCCCCGCAGGGCACGCCCGCCGAGCTCGCGCGCCGCCTCAGCGGCGATATCGCTCAAGCCCTCGCCGACCCCGCCGTGAAGGAACGCTTCAAGGGGATCGGCGTCGATCCGGTGTCGGCCACGCCGGCAGAGCTCGCCGACTTGGTGAAGCGCGATCTCGCCGCCTACGGCGACATCGTCAAGCGCACCGGCGTGACCGCGGAATAGGGCTCGCGATGGAAGTCGTCGCCGGGCTGCACTACACCGTCGACACCGGCGTCAAGCCGGTGAACGAGACCTTCGGCCCCAACAACATCCGGCGACGCGTTTCGGGGGACCACGAAGTGCGGCAGATGACGATCCGCAACGGCCGGCCGTTCGTGGAGGAATTCGATCTCGAAGTGACCGGCTTCGACTTCGTCGAGAACAAGACCCGGGTCCGCGACTTCTTCGATCTCGACGAGCTGAAGCGCGTCTACTATCCCGAAGTCGAGGCGCTGATCAAGAAAGTCTCCGGCGCTTCGCGCGTCGTCGTCTTCGACCACACGCTGCGCTCGGGCGACGAGGCCGAGCGCGAGGCGAGGCTGGTGAGGGAGCCCGTGCTCAACGTGCACAACGACTACACCGAGTGGTCGGGGCCGCAGCGGGTGCGCGACCTCCTGCCCGAGGAAGCCGAAGAACTGCTCAAGCGCCGCTTCGCGATCATCCAGGTGTGGCGCGCGATCAACCAGCCGATCCAGTCCAACCCGCTCGCCATCGCCGACGCGAGGAGCCTCGCGCCGAAGGATCTCATCCGCGCCGAGCGCCGCTACCCCAATCGAGTCGGCGAGACCTACCGCGTCGGCTACAACCCCGACCACCGCTGGTTCTATTTCCCGCTGATGCAGCGCGACGAGGCGCTGGTCTTCAAGGTGTTCGATTCGGCCAAGGACGGGCGCGCGCGCTTCACCGCGCACAGCTCCTTCGTGGATCCGACCACGCCGCCGGGCGCGCCCGCGCGCCAGAGCATCGAGGCCCGGACGGTGGCGTTCTTCTAACTGATCTTCACACCCTCGTCCGCGATGTAGTCGCGGATCACGGCCTCGATGCCGGGGTCCGCCTTGAACCCCATTCCGAGCGCACGGGGCGTGGCGAAGCGCACCGGCCACCCCTTCACGATCTTCTCGATGCGCGGGTCGGTCTTCCAGCTCACGCGCTTGGCCGCCTGAGCCCCGGCGATTTTCCCCATCGCCGCGATCATCTCGGCGACCGTCACCGTGATCCCGGGCAGGTTCAGCCCACGGTTCGAGCCCCACGCCGACGCGGGAAGGTCGTGCGCGTGGATGAAGGCCTCGACCACGCGGCGCGGTGACAGCAGCCACACGCCCGTCTCGGGCGGCAGCGGGCATTCGTAGGCGACGCCGTTCAGCGGCTCGCGCACCACGGCGCTCGCGAACGAGGACGCCGCGGCGTTCGCCTTGCCCGGGCGCACCACGATCGTCGGCAGGCGGAGCGACCTGCCGTCGATGTAGCCCTTGCGCGAGAAGTCGCCGATCAGGTATTCGCTCACGATCTTTTGCGAACCGTACGATGTCTGCGGCACGGGCGTGGTCGAATCGTCGAGCACCGCGGGCAGGTCGCCGCCGAAGGCCGCGACCGAGCTCGCGAACACGAGGCGCGGGGGGCGGGCGCAGCGACGCGCCTGGTCGAGCACCGCGCGCACGCCGCCGAGGTTGACGCGCATTCCCAGATCGAAATCGGCTTCCGCCGCGCCCGAGACCACCGCCGCGAGATGAAAGATCGAGTCGGTGTCCGGGGTGAGGGCGCGCGCGACGAATTGGGGATCGGCGATGTCGCCCGCGAGGGTCTCGAGCCTGTCGTCCCTCGGCAGTGCGGGGAACGCCTGGTCGGCCAGGACCAGGCGGGCGATTTTCTGCCCCGATAACGTCCCGCTGGCGAGCAGGGCCTTGGCGAGCTTCGCGCCGATGAACCCGCCGCCTCCCGTGATGAGGACTCTCATGCGCCGGATTCTAGTCGGCGCGGGCGGGGCGCGCTTGCCGGCCCGCTAGCATTACTTCGGATTCACAGAAGCCGTACAAAAAAATTCCAGGTCGATGCTCGTGTCTTCTGGTCCAGGTGATACTGCGCGGTGCGGTTGCGCTTGTCTTTGAGCGAGGGATCGGCCCCGTTTTCGATCAGCAATGAAATGACGTCCGTCTTGCCATTCATGGCGGCGATGTGCATGGCGGTGTAACCCGCCTGGAAAGGCCGGTCGAGCCACTCGAAGAAGATCTTGTCCGCTTCCTCCGGGCTGCCCGCGCGCTGCCTCGCCGCAAGCCTCGCCCGCGCGATCACGTCGCGCGCTTCGCCGACGTTTCCGGTTTCGGCGAACAGGTGCAGTACGGTTCCACCACCCGGCTCCATCTGGGAGAACGGGTCGGCGCCCTGCTCGAGCAACTCTCTCGCGATGCCTGGCTGTCGGACGGCGTACGCCTTGATGAGGACGGGAATCTTCTTGTCGCCTCTGACGATCTTCGCATTCGGGTCGCCGGAGTCCAGGGCCTGGCGCAGTCCCTTCATGTCGCTGTCGTTGATGGCTTCGACGGGAGGGCTCATCATCGACGAGCATCCGGAGAGAAGGATGCTCACGGCAAGCAGCGCGGCAAGGCGGATTTTCATCGGATATCCCGTTCCTGGACTATTCAATGGGTGTCGTGGCGCGGCAAAGACCCTAGTTGAACGCCGCGATCTTCTCGAGGAGGACGTTGACGTCGACCGGCTTGGTCACGTAGTCGCGCGCGCCCTGGCGCAGGCCCCACAGGCGGTCGGTCTCCTGGTCCTTGCCGGTGCACAGGATCACCGGAATGCTTCGCGTCGCTTCGTCGCGCGTTATCGTTCGCGTCGCTTCGTAGCCGTTGGTGCCGGGCATGACGACGTCCATCAGGATGAGATCCGGGCGCTCGCTCTTCGCCTTGGCGATGGCTTCGTCGCCGCCCTCGGCGGTGACGCACTCGTAGCCGTGCTTGGAGAGCTTCTCCAGCAGGAACTGGCGGTCCGAAGGCGAATCGTCTGCGATCAGTATTTTCTTCACGGGCATGATGGCTCCTAGTTGGGTGTGCCGGAGGACTTCCGGCGATTGAAAAACTTCGGCTATCTCGCGATCGAGAGCAGCGGTTTCTGCCGGGCTTGAGGGATCGGGCCCAACAGTTTGTCAAACGCCGCCGCGGGCAGCGGACGGCCGACGTGATATCCCTGGCAGTCGTCGCAGCCGAGCGTGCGCAGCCGCTCGCGCTGCGCCGCGGTTTCGACACCCTCGGCGACGGTCCTCAGGCCGAGGTTCCGGGCGAGGGACACGCTCGCCGCGATGATTGCGACGTCGTTCGCGCCGTCGCACACGCCGGCGACGAACGACCCGGCCAGCTTGAGTGTGCGCACCGGTACGCGCTTCAGGTACTCGAAGCTCGCGTATCCCGTGCCGAAATCGTCGATGGCGAATCCGATTCCCAGGGGCTGCAGCGCCTGGACCGCGGCCTGGGTTCCCGGATCCCTGGCGCCCATCACGCTTTCGGTGATCTCGAACTCGAGGCTGGCGGGTGAAAGGCCAGTGGAGGCGAGGACCCGCGAAACGGTATCGACCAGGCCCTGGTTGAGCTGCCACACGGAGACGTTGATGCACATTCTCACGGGGCGCGAGCCGGCGTTCAGCCAGGCCTTGGCCTGCGCGGCGGCGGTCTCGATTACCCACGTTCCGATCGGTTGAATGAGCCCGGTCTCCTCGGCGAGCGGGATGAACTGCGCCGGTGGGATCCAGCCCCGTTCAGGGTGGTTCCACCGCAGCAGCGCCTCCACCGAATTGATTGCTCCTTCGGCGAGGCTTACTTGCGGCTGGTAGTGCACCTCGAGCGCGCCGAGGGCGAGCGCCCGACGCAGCCCGGTTTCCATGTCGAGCTTGTCCGAGATCCGCGTCTCGGACCCGGGAGAGTAGAAACCGTGATTGTCGCGGCCGTTCTTCTTGGCCTGGGACATGGCGATGTCGGCACGGTCGAGCAGCTCCTCGCCGGATGCGCTATCCCGGGGATAGAGGGCGATCCCGATGCTTGCAGAAAGGCAGACTTCGCGATCGCCGATCTGCAACGGGCGCTTGAGCTCGGCGCGAATGCTGTCTGCGACCACCGAGGCGAACACGGGCGATTCGACGCCCTCGAGGAGCACGGCGAACTCGTCGCCGCCGAGGCGCGAAACCATGTCGCCGTCGCGTACGCACCGGCCGATGCGCGCGGCGGCCTCGCGGAGAACCTGGTTTCCCGCGTCGTGCCCGAACACCTCGTTGATGGGCCTGAAGCGGTCGAGGTCGATGAACAGGACCGCCAGGGGCCTGCCCAGGGTCCTCGCGCGCTCGACGCTGTCGAGGAACGCGGCGCGGGTCATCGTGCTTTTCCCGACCGGGATTCGAGGAGGGCTTCGAGTAGCGGGCCGAGATGGTCCTCCATGTCGATCTTCGCGACGTAACCGACGGCGCCTGCGCTGGTGGCCGCGTGGCGATGGCCGGGCGTGTCGTGCATGGTGAGCATCACGACCGCCGTTTCGGGCGACAGCGCCTTCATCTGGGCGACTGCCTCGAGGCCGTTCATGCCCGGCAGGTCGATATCCATGAGCACGACGTCGGTTCGGGAGGCGCCGACGTGCGCCAGCGCTTCCTCCGCGGATCCGACTCCGTGGATCAGGCACTCGGGAAACCGCATCTGCAGCCACTGCATGACGCTCGAGCGCAGCAGCGGGAAATCTTCGACGATCAGAATCGAGGTGCGGGTGGTGCGAGATTCGGTTGCGGAGCTCATGGGACTCTCGATACAGCGGATTGGGTGAGCGCATTGTGGCGGCGCGAGCCGGCGAAAAGAATCAGCGCGCGCCTACTCCCGCGTCGGACCTGGCCGATGCGGCTGTAGGGCAATTCCTACGTGAAAATTCCCGGCGGGGATTCCGGGCGGAGGTAACTACTTGATCAGCTGGTGCGCCACCGCGTAGCGGACGAGCTCGGCGTCGCTTGCGACCCTCAGCTTCTGCATGACCCGGGTCTTGTAGGTGCTCGCGGTCTTGGGGCTGAGGTGGAGCTCCTGAGCGATGACTTTGAGGCTTTTCCCCGAGGCCAGCTGCAGAAATACCTGGCTCTCACGGTCCGATAGCAGCTCGTGGAGCGGCTTCGCGGACGCGTCGGCGAACGCGAGCTGCTCGGCGAGCTCCGCGCCGAGGTATTTGCCGCCGCCGGCGACGCGTCGCAGCGCCCCGACCAGCTGCTCGGGCTCGCTGTCCTTGGTGATGTAGCCGGACGCACCCGCCCTGAGCATTCTCGAGGCGACCGGGCTTTCTGCGTGCATGCTGTGGACGAGCACCGCCACCTGCGGGTGCTCCGCCCTCACGCGTTTCACCAGGTCGACGGCGTCGGTGTCGGGCATGCTGACGTCCATCAAGAGCACCTCGACCTGCATGGTGCGCAGCTTCTCGATCACGCTCTTGCCGTCGACCGCCTCGCCCGCGATCACCACGTCCGGCGACATGGCGAAGATGTGCCGCAGTCCGCGCCTGACCACGGCGTGATCGTCCGCCACGAGTATCCTGATCTGCTTCATTGTCCCCGGATCGGTATCGACAGGGAGACCTGGGTTCCCCGGCCCGGCTCGCTGGTGATGTCGAGCGTTCCGTGGAGCATGATCGCCCGCTCGCGGATGCCGAGCAAGCCGAACGTGTTTTTCTGCCGGACCGCGGCGGCGTCGAATCCGCGGCCGTCGTCCTTGACGTCCAGCCTGACGTGCGTGGCGTCGCTCCGGAGCGAGATCTCGACGTTGCGCGCGTCCGCGTGACGCGAGATGTTGGTCAGCGACTCCTGCAGGATGCGGAACACGACGATGCTCCGGTCCTCGGCGAGGTCGATGTCCTCGCTTTCGACCTTGACGCGGCAGGCGATCCCGCTGCGCTTCCGGAACTCCTCGACGAGCCACTCGACGCCCGAGAGGATGCCGAGGTCGAGCGCCGCGGGTCGCAGCGAGGTCGCGACATCCCGCACGGTCTGGATCAGGTCGTCCACCCGCGCCTTCAGCTCGCGGACCTGCTCCTTGATCCGGGGCGAGTCCGCCCCGGACTCGAGCCCCATGACGGACAGGTCCATCTTGAGAGCCGTCAGCTCCTGGCCCATCTCGTCGTGGATTTCGCGCGCGATGTGGGCGCGCTCGCCCTCGCGCACCAGCTCGTGGTGCGCCGACAGCTCGCGCAGCAGCTCGTCGTGCTCTCTCAGCGCCTTTTCGGCGTTCTTCCGTTCGGTGATGTCCATGGCCTGGAAGAGCATGAGCTTGCGGCCGTCGAGATCGATCATCGCCGCCGAGGCGAGGACGTAGATCATTCCGCCGCCCTTGAGCCGCAGCCGGATCTCGCGGCCGTGAACCGCCTCGTCCCGCCGCACGTCCTCGACCAGGCGCCTAGGCTCCTCCGGATCCGGCCAGAAACCCATGTCCTGTGCGCTGCGGCCTATCATTTCCGCGCGTGTGTATCCGCCCAGGCGCTCGGCCGCCGGGTTGACCTCGACGAAGACGCCGTCCTCGAGACCCGCGATGGTGATCGCCTCCGGGCTCGCCTCGATCATCTTGGCGAGACGCCGCTCGGACTCCTCGAGCAGGCGCACGGCGAGGCGCTGCTCGGTGATGTCCTGGACCAGAACGAGCAGCATGACCTCGCCCTGCATCTTCAGGCGCGTCGCGCGCACCAGCACGTCTTTCTGCACGCCGGCCGGCGTGCGAATGGTCCGCTCGTACTGGTGGAGCCCTCCCGCGCTCAGGGCCGGCCCGAGCCGCGCGGTGCGCTCGGCGGCGTCACGCCAGAACCCGATCTCCTCGGTGGTGCGGCCGATCACGTCATTGCGAGCGCGGCCGGTCAGGTGGCAAAAGGCCTCGTTCGCCTCGATCACCTTTCCGTCCGTGATCGACGTCACTACCGTCGCGTCGGGCGAGAGCCTGAACATCTGGCCGAAACGCTGCTCGTGCATCTGGACCGACCCCAGGGCGCTGCGCAGCTCGGCGGTTCTCGCCGAAACGCGCAGGCTGAGCGCGCGGTTCCACGCGACGAGCAGCGCAGCCCCGGCGAGGATGGCCGCGAGCGCTCCGGCCGAATAGACGAGGTAGTGCCTGTCGAGCGGCGGCCGCACCGGAGTTCCTATCCAGCGGTTCTCGATGTCCCGCAGCTCGGAGGCGGACACGCGCTCGAAGCCGCGCTGAATGAAATCGCGCAGCTCGGTTCGCCCCTTGGCGACGGCCCAGTGGAAGCCCGCCACGTACAACGGCTCGGTCTGGCGGAACTGGTCGGCGAGGTTCAGCTTGAAGATGTAGTACTGGGCCGCCGTCAGGTCCATGCAGAACAGAGGAACATCGCGGATGCGCGCTGCTTCCACCACGGCGTCGGAGGTCGGGAACCGTCGCAGGGTCTTGATGCCTCTCTCCTCGAGCCAGGCGGCGCAGGCGCTGCCGTCCTTGGCTCCGATGACGAACCCGCGCATGCTCGCGACGTCGTTGATGCCCGTGATCGACTGGTTGAAAAAAATGCGCGCATCCACCTCCGCGTAGGGCGCGGAGAATTCGTAGATCCTGGCGCGCGCTTCCGTGCGGGCTATCACGTCGACGACGTCGGCGGCGCCGTTCCTGACGCTCTCCTGCGCCTTGACCCACTCCATTCCCTCGACAGTCACCGGGATCCCCGTGTTCTTGGACCACAGCTCCCACTTGTCGAGGACGATCCCTTGCAGCGTCCCCGCGTCCGTGCGGAAGAGGTAAGGCGGGTAGGCTTCGTCGGTGACAACGACGAGGCGTGCCGGGGGCGAGAAGGCCGCGAGCGCGATCTCCGACAGTGAGGAGCTGGTGCGAGCCAGCATCTCCCGGGCACGCTCGACTCGTCTCCGTGTCAGATAGGAGTGCGGCGTGGCGCCCGTCGAATGCTTGAATTCACGGGCGAAATGGTGGACCGACAGCCCGGCAACGGCAGCCAGCTCCGCGAGCTGCATGCGCTCGCCCAAATGCGTCTCGATGTACTCGCGTACGCGGCGCAGGGCGCCGGGCGCGAGTCCGCCGTAGGCGAACGGAGCCGGCGACAGAGTCTTCAGCACGCTTATCAGATCAAGGCGCGGGCGCGCGTGGAGAGCCAGGTTTATGGGATTTCTCCAAGCGCCCGGCGAGCTCTCGGGCGGCGTTACGATCGCAGACCGTGCCTCGCCAGTGTCGGCGATCACCAGCTGGGTCGGGAAATCGGACCCCTCCCGGC
>Ga0137403_10009674_pt1 | contig 10704 bp, 7 predicted proteins | sample CZOMad2_1_16fung_FD_122057 | JGI IMG/M metagenome (GOLD analysis project Ga0137403, IMG submission 122057) | Vadose zone soil fungal communities from Angelo Coast Range Reserve, California, USA - CZOMad2_1_16fungal (Hybrid Assembly) | ecosystem: Environmental > Terrestrial > Soil > Vadose zone... | reverse complement strand
CGAACTGTGCTCACGCTGGCTCCACTCCCACGCAAAGATAGCTGCACCAAGAGCGAAGCCGGCGAAGTCGGCGAAAAGGAGCAGATTGCTGGTCGAAGGAAGGAGCAGGAGCAGAGCGGCTAACCAGAGAAGTCCGCGATTGATCCAACTCAATGAGCGGAATAAATAACCGGCGCAACCGGCGCCGAGCAGGATCACGCCGATGGCGGCGGTGATGATCGCGATGAGAATTTCTTTTAACGTGCCCATGAGAATCAGCGGTGGATGAAGCGCGAAGATAAACGGCACGAAGTAGGCGGCGATGCCGAGGCGCATGGCGGTCCAGCCGGTCTGCCAGAAATTCGCTCGCGCGATCGATGCTGCGATATACACCGGCAAACAGTCGGGCGGCGTGATTAACGACACCATGCCGAAGTAGAAGAGGAACAAATGCGCCGCGAGCGGCGGGATGCCTAATTGCACTAACGCTGGAGCTGCCAAAACCGCTAGCGTGATGTAGACGACCGTCGTCGGCAACGGCAAACCAAGGAAAAGACAACCGAGCGCTGTGATGAGCAGAAGTAAGAAAACATTATTGCCGGAGAGCGTGACGAGCAAGAGTGAAATTTTAAAAGTGAAGCCGGAAAGATGCAGCGCGCCGATGACGATGCCGGCGAGAGCGGTAATCACTGCGATATCGAGCAGAATTTTGCCGGTTTCCTCGAAAGCTGCGACGATCTTTTTAAACGACGGGCGGGTTTCCTTTTGCAGTGCGCCGACGACAAAGACACCGATGACCGCGACCATGCCGGCCTTGCCGGCTTCCCAATTTTCGATCATCAGTGTGTAGACGAGAATCGAAAGCGGAATCAGAAACACCCAGCCCAAACGGATGACGCTGCGAAACTTGGGAATCTGATCAGCCGGTAATCCTAACAAGCCGCGTTTGGCGGACTCCAGATCGATCTGAGTGAACAGAGCCAAATAATAGAGGCATGCGGGGACTGCCGCGGCGAGGGCGACTTGGCCGTAGGGGATGTTTAAAAACTCCGCCATCAAAAATGCCGCGGCACCCATGACCGGCGGCATGATCTGGCCGCCATTGGATGCCACCGCTTCGATCGCCGCGGCCATATGGCCCGGAAAGCCGACGCTCTTCATCAGCGGAATGGTGATCGCGCCGTCGACTACGACATTCGCTACTGCGCTGCCGGAGACCGTGCCGAAGAGCGCGGAAGAAACCACGGAGACTTTCGCCGGACCGCCGCGGTACCGACCGGTGGCGATCAGCGCCAAGTCGGTGAGAAATTTATCACCGCGGACGGCGTAGAGTGCTTGGCCAAAAAGAATAAAGGCGACAACGACGCCGGCAGCGACGTCAATCGGCAAACCTAACATGCCATTAGAATCGAGATACAAATAGCTCGCGATGCGCGCCCACGATGGGCTCTTTGAGTAAAAAATACCCGGCATGAACTCAGCGAACCTAGTGTAAATAATCACGCCCAACGCAAGCCAGGCGAGTGTGCCGCCGGCGACTCTGCGCGTCGCTTCGAGGAGCAGAATGATCGCGAGGCCGCCGAAGATCCAGCGATCCGGCGAAAGTATACCGAGACGATAGGCAATCGCGGGGTACAAAATCGTGACGTAAAGTCCGATGGCGAGACCACCAAGCGCGAGCAGCCAGTCATACCAAGGAACGTGATCGCCCGCCTGTTTCGGATAAACCTTGACGGCGAGAAACACACTGCCCAACGCCAGCGCAAGAAACAGCGCGAGATACTGTTGCTTGAAAAACGTGACCTCGAAGTGGTGGTGAACTTCCAACGCCCATAACGAGCCCAAAACCGTGAGGGTGATCAAGAGCGCGCGCAGGATCGCCGCCGGCGCGCCGGTCAGCTTACGGAAACGTCCAGGAGTTGCGGCGAGCTCGTCACTCATCTTAATGGGCCAGAGCGTTCCAATCGTTCAAGCGCTGCGCTTCGTTCCAGTCGTTCCAATCGTTTCTGTGGTTCACTCGTTTCGCTCCGTTCACGTTGAACGAAACGACAAAATATTCACGCAGTCATGGATTCACAGCTAACAATCTTTTCTGCGCCTCGTCCATTTTGGCGTTCCACAGGTTTTTTTCCTTGTAGAACTGCACCGCCGCCGGATGATAGGGAATCGTTACATCGGCCGATGCGGCGCGCTCTCGGGTCCATTCCTGGAACTGCGGATTGAGCGGCGGTAGCTTGTCGATATTGTCCCAGATCGCCTTTAGCGAATGAGTGACAACTTCGTTGGACAGCCCTTTGTGCCCGAGCATGTAAATATCGTAAGCTAGTACGCAGGTGTCGCCGACAATTCCGGTGGAAGAGCCCGCCTTGAGAGTGATGAGATAGTATCCCGGGACCGCCTGTCTCACGCGCGCCTCTCCCTGCGGGGAGCAGTCCAGTGACAGAAAGCGCACACCAACAGCCGCGTCGGCTTCTTTTATCTTGGCGGCGTTGATGGCGTGATTGCTGACATCGGCCCGTCCCTGCACCAGCGCGTCGACGCCGTCATTAACGGCTGGGACGGGGACGACCTTGACGTCGTCCCAGGTAAACCCAGCGTTCGCTAGCTCGGTGTAGATATGGTACCAGATCGCGATATTTGCCGGATATTCTCCGGTCACTCGCTTCCCCTTAATATCGTGGACCGTCTTGATCGGCGAATCTTTCTTAACCACCAGGCTTACCGACAACGGCGAGCCTCGCATGATCAATCTTATGTTGGGCACGTGCGGCAGAGGATTTTTACCGCTGATTTTCAATTTCGCCGGGCCTTGATAGCCGAGGTTCATTTCGACGGCGTTGATGATGCCAAAGTCGATTTCGCCGCTATCGAGCAACGGCATGAACGTGCTGCTGCCGGTATAGGGCTGCACTACCGATTGCATCGGCCCCGAGCCGCTGATCACTTTCGCTAGACCCGCGCTGACAGCGTAGAAAACGGTGCCCGCGGGATTTGTGCCGATCGTCGTTGATGCAGGGAGCTTTTGCGCGTCGGCGGAACCGATGGCGAGTGGTAACACGGCGAATAATGGCGTTAGAATTCTTTTTGACCAATTCCGCATGTCAGCCTCCTTTATCGTAACGCTGTCATGAGTCAGGCTCTTGAGTCTAGAGTTAACGCTGAACTCCAGACCCTGGACCCAAGACCGAAGATCACGGATTCATCGCCAATAGTTTTTTCTGCGCCTCGTCCATCTTGGCGGACCAGACGCCTTTCTCTTTAAAAAACTGTATCGCCCCAGGGTGATAGGGAATGGTCACGTCGGGGTCCACTGCGCGCTCTCGCGTCCATTCATTGAAGGCTGGGTGAAAACGCGGGAGCTTCTCTATATTGTCCCAGACGGCCTTGAGAACGGCCACCACTACGGCGTCGCTTGCAGCCTTGGGCGAGGTTAAGCAGATGTCATACGCAGTGAAGCAGGTGTCTTCCACCACGGCCAAAGCGGCTCCCGCCTTGACGATACGCGGATAGTAACCGGGGACAGCCTGCCGCAAGCGCTTCTCTCCCTCTGAAGAGCAATCAATCGAGATATGACGCACCCCAATGGCCGCGTCAGCCTCTCTGACTTTGGCGGAGTTAAGCGCGTGTTGAGTGACATCCGCGCGGCCCTGGACCAAGGCATCGACGCCCTCATTCGCAGCCGGGACCGCGACGACTTTTGCGTCCTTCCATGTGAGGCCCGCACTAGCAAGCGCGCCGAACATGTTATACCAGACAGCCAACTGGGCGGGATACTCTCCCGTCAGCCGTTTCCCTTTGATATCGTAAATGCTCTTTATGGTGGAGTCCTTGCGTACGAGCAACCCCACCAAGAAGGGAGAACCCCGCATCACTAGCCGTACATTTGGAATGTGAGGAAATGGGTTCTGGCCACCGATCTTCAACCGCTCCGGTCCCTGGAAAGCTAATGCCATGTCGACGAAGTTATTGATGCCGAAGTCCAGCTCTCCCGAGTTGAGGAGCGGCATGAATGTGCTGGTCCCGGTGTAAGGCTGCACTGTCATCTGCATGGGCGTGGCCTCGCTCACTACTTTGGCCAGGCCGCTCGCTAACGCATAGAACACGGTGCCGGGTGGATTGCTGCCGATAGTTAGAGAGCGGGGGAGCGGTTGCGCCGCGACGGGAGCGACCGCGAGCAGAGCCATAACAACGTTCACAGAAAGCAGAGCCCTGCTTACGTTCCATCGACTAGGCATAAGTGTCCTCCTTCGCGAGTTCGGAGTTTCGAGTCTCGAGTATCGTGTTGGGAGGGACGCTTACCCGAATCACGCAACTCGAAACTTGAAACGGAGGATAGTCTCAGTTTAATGCCAATAGCTTCTTCTGTGCTTCATCCATCTTTGTCGACCAAACCTTTTGCTCCTTGAAGAACTGCACGGCCGCCGGGTGATAGGGCATCGTCACTTCCGGGTCCACGGCGCGTTCTTTTGTCCACTCCACAAAACCGGGATGGAGCGGCGGTAGCTTGGCAATGTTATCCCAAATCGCCTTGAGTACAGCCTGGACCATTGCATCGGGCAGTCCTTTGTGGCCGACGAAATAAATGTCATAGGTATACGCGCAGGTGTCTTCAACGATGCCAGTGGATGAACCGGCCATGACCATCGAAAGATAATAACCCGGCACGGCCTTTTTAATGCGCTCTTCGCCTTGGGGAGAACAATCCAGCGGGATATAACGAATGCCGACTGCGGCGTCAGCTTCTTTGACTTTAGCCGAGCCAATGGCGTGCGTGGTAACGTCAGCGCGTCCCTGCACCAAGGCGTCGACGCCTTCGTTGACCGCGGGAACCGGCACGACCTTAACGTCGTTCCACGTCAATCCTCCGTTGGATAGAGAGCCGAAGACGTTGTACCAGACGGCTAACTGAGCAGGGTATTCGCCGGTGACGCGCTTCCCTTTGACTTCACCGATAGTCTTGATCGGCGAGTCTTTCCGGACGATGAGACTGCTTCTGAGCGGCGAGCCGCGCATAATCAAGCGCGAGCTGGGGACATAGGGAAAGGGATTTCTTCCTCCAACCTTTAGCTTGGGGCCTTGGTAAACCATGCCCATGTCCACCGCGTTTACTACGCCGAAATCGAGCTCTCCGCTGTCGAAGAGCGGCACGAACGTGCTGGTTCCGGCGTACGGTTGGACTTGCGTCTGGATAGGAGTGGACTCACTCAAGACTTTAGCCAAGCCGCTGGCTAAGGAGTAAAAAAGCGAGCCAGGGGGATTAGATCCGATAGCCGCGGACTTTGGTAGCTGCTGGGCTTGAGCAACGCCGAAAAGCAATAGGAAGCTGACAAGCAGGGCTACGTTGATAATCCATCGGACATTCATCCGAGTTCCTCCTTCAATAGGTAACTGCGTTCAGAATGACGAGTCTTGCGAGCGTCACTTTCCCCACAACTCCTTAGTTGCAATGCGGGCGCCTTCGGCCATGGCTGCGAACTTCGCCCAGGCGATTTGCGGATCGCCTACGCGTGGTCCCAGGCCACAGTCAGTCCCTGCCATGACGTTTTCCCGGCCGACGACTTTGGCATAACGCACTAGTCGATCAGCGATCGCCTGCGGATGCTCTACAATGTCGGTGGCATGGCCGACGACGCCTGGCACGAGAACTTTTCCTTCGGGTAGTTTCACTTCTTGCCACACCCGCCATTCGTGCTCGTGCCTTGGGTTGGCTGCTTCGATAGAAATGGTATCGGCGCGCACTTTTAAAATCAGATCGACGATATCTCTGAGTGGGATGTCGTATTTGTGGGGACCATGATAGCTGCCCCAGCAGGTGTGAAAGCGAACTTTGTCGGGCGGAATATCTCTCAGGCCGTGGTTGAGCGCATCGACACGCAGCTCGGCGTATTTGCGATATTCCGGCACGGACATGCGCGACATGAACTGCCAACCGTCCGGCAGGTCGGGATCGTCGATCTGTAACAAGAAACCGTCGTCGACGATGGCCTTGTACTCTTCATGCATAGCATCGGCGATGGCGAACAGATAGGCTTCATCGTTGGGGTAATAGTCGTTCTTCATCCAATGTTCGATAGTGCCCGGCGCGATGGCAGGGAGAAACGCCTCCTCGTACTTCTGTCCTTGGAGGCCCGCTTTGAAATCACCGATTTCCTGTTGCAACCCTTTTTGGCCGACATATTTGAGCGGCCCGTTGCAGAAAACTCGTTTGATGTTGTCACCGCGATTGCCGCCCGTCCTCTTGTTGAAGTAGTCGCCAAACTCCACCATGTCGCGGGCGAAAATCGTCGAGGGTCTATCCTCCGCTGTCACTTCCCGTTCGATGAAGCCGGAGAGACGTTCCCGCGCATAGCGGGAAAAATTGGATTTGCCGACTTCTCCGTCGTTGATGATATCGAGGCCGCAGTCCAGCTGCTTCTTAACCACCTCCGCGACCACCTCCCGCACCCGTTTGGTGAAACCCTCTTGATCGATGGGCTGCCCGCTCATCTGTGCGGTGTGCATTTGTTTCAAGTCAGCCGGTTGTGGTAAAGCCCCCGCATGGGTCGTCAAGATACGTTCGCTGCTGCGCTTCATCTTAATTCTCCTTTTTTTTAATCCGCTCTCACAAGACGACAGGCTTCGGTCTACAGTGACAATTTTACCAGCCCATCCAGGTCTGAATCACACCGGCCTCGAATTGCAAATTGAGCAGCCGTTGGAAGAGAAAGTAAAAGAAACCCCAGGCCCCGGCCGTTAGAGTTATCGACTGCAACCAACCGATGTGGCTTTGCATCTTGAGGTAAGAGAATATAAAGAGCGGGACCGCGGCAGGGAAACCCAGTAGAAAAACAATCAGTATAAAACCGGCGATCCAGGAAAAGATTTCGACAACCCGCCGTCGCGCCACCTCGGGCGGTACGTCGGCGGCGAACTCTGTCTCCACGGCGGGGCCGCTGGCTTTTTCGCTTCCGCCGACAACTTCCAAGACGAGGTGGATTACCACCAGGATAATGAGAGGAATGGCAAGCGAGAGAGGAAAAAAGCCGGTCTTGAATGACCAGTGCCATGCGGAGAAAGCCGCATAGCCGGCAACCGCAATAAGAAAGAGACTAAAAAGAAGGTTGCCTTTCCTGGCCATCAGTCGCCGCCCCCGGCCCAGGCGGGCTTCTCCCGCACAAAAGGATAGACAACGACGACGACCATGACTGCAATCAAAAGCAAGACTAGCGGTTGGCTCAACCAGGAAAAACCATATCGAGATACCGAGATGAAAAGGTACGTTTCGACAAGCTTCCCAAGAACAAAGCCGAGAACCAGCGGCGGCCGGGGCCAGCCCAGCCGCACCATGATATAGCCGAGCAAGCCGAAACAAAAGGTCACGATCAAGTCGGCGATATGATTATTTGCGGTGTAACTGCCCACAAACACCAATAGCAGGACGAACGGAATGATCAGTCCGCCTCTGATGTTAGTGAGCTTCGCCAGATGATTCAGCACGGCGAGGGACAACAGCACCGTGATGATATTGGCAATGGCCAACGTCCAGACCATCGAGTACGTTACCGTCAGGTGCTTGGTCAACATGTCGGGGCCAGGCACCAGCCCCATGATCATGAAGGCGCCTAACAGGATAGCCATGGCCCCGCTCCCCGGCACACCGAAGGCTATGGTCGGAATGAGGTCGCCTCCCTCCTTGGAATTGTTGGCTGCGCCCGGTCCCAAAACTCCCCGGACATCGCCTTTCCCAAACCCCTCTCGCTCCTTGGCGTCTTTCGCGCTCTGCACGGCGTGAGCGTAGGCCATCCACTGGGCAACGCCGCCGCCCGCCCCTGGCATGATGCCGACAAAAACCCCGATAGCTGAGCAACGGAAGACGAGCCAGAAATGACGAAATGTATCTTTGATTCCTTCCATCACGCCGCTGCTCAAGTTTACCGCCGGCTTGTCTCCGGCAATAGAGGTCCCGCGCACGGCCAGATCCACGAGCTCCGGGATCGCAAAGATTCCGACCAAGACCGGCACCAGATCGAGCCCCTCCCAGAGGTACATGAGTCCCATGTCGAACCTGAGCGACCCGGACTGCCGCTCCTGTCCGATGGTGGACAACAAAAGCCCCAGCAAGCCCGTGGCGAACCCGCGTAGCTGTGCCCTGAGGCTTAAACCACTGAGGGAGGTAATGCAGGCGATGCCGATTACGGAAAGCATAAACAGTTCCGGGGAGCCGAAGGTAAGAACCAGGGGGCGAACAATGGGAATTGCAAGAGCCAGAGTCAGTGCGCCGATCAAGGCCCCAACCAGAGAGCTCATCAACGCCGCGCCAAGTGCGCGGCCCGCTTCGCCGCGCTTTGCCATGGGGTAGCCATCCACGACTGTGGCAGCTGACAATCCTTCGCCCGGAACGCCAAACAGGATGGATGTGATGTCGCCCGTCGTTGCCGCCACCGAGTGCATGCCCAGTAAGAAGGCAAAAGCCTCTACCGGACTCATCTTGAAGACGAAGGGAATCATCAAAGCCAGGGTTGCCGCGCCGCCAATCCCTGGGAGCAGGCCGACGATGAAACCCAAGGCCATGCCGACCATCATCAGGCTGAAAGCCTTCCACTGCAAAACTAAGAAAAGGCCGTCGATGAAAGCTTCCATCTTTTGTTAAACCAAGCGGGCTCTACCGGCCATAATCTCGACCTTACTAAGAAGTCCAGTTTGGGAAAACATCGGATGAGCAGAGCGCTGGATCATTCGGAGCGCGGTCACACGAGCGTTGAACCGCTTGAACGATTTGAACGAAACGAATCATCAAACCGCTCAAGCAGCTCAAGAGATTTAAGCGGGGCTGATCGATGTTCCGTTTATCAGGTGAGGATCAACTTTCCGCTTTGATATATTTGCCCATCTCGCGCAAAGTCTCTGGCGTCTGATTCGTCAACCCGTTGAAATCTTTCTGAACCTGCTCGTAAGAGATGAGGGAAAAATCAATCTTTGCTTTCTTTCCTTCGGCCATCAGCTCTGGGTCGTTCAGGGCCCTAGTAAAAGCCTCTCGCAAGATGGCCAGGCGATCCGCTGGAGTTCCAGGAGTAACGGCAAAAGCCCGGCCTATGGCTTGGGGAATAGACTTGATTGCCATAAGCGATTTTCCCACTTGGCTCGTCGCCAGATCTTCATCGACCGGTAGATTTTCAAAGCCCGGCGTGGGAACTCGACCCCTAACCAGCGGCCGCACCACGCCTCGGTCAGCGGCGAGCTTGATCGTCGTCGCAAGCGCCGACCACGAGTCCACTTCCTTTCGTTCGACAGCCAAGAGAACATCGCTGTTCGCTGGGTAACCAGAGACAAGTTTCAATTTAAGTCCGGCAAATTCCTTGAGGAGAAGCGGAAAGTCGTGGGCGTTCGAGCCCGGACCCGTGGTTCCGGCCACCAGCTCTCGGTCGGCTTTTTTCAGCTCTTCGACGGTCTTATACGGCAGGTCGGATCTTATGGAGAAGGCCACGCCGTCGGCGCCCGAAGAGCCAATCCAGAGAAACTTGCGCACGTCGAAGCGAACTTGCTCGATTTTTGAAAGCTGGGCGATAGCGACGTTAGGATTGGCCGCTAAAAGAGTGAGACCGTCGGGTTTGGCTACGTTGAAGACGTGATTGGTCGCCAAGAGATGGGCAGCTCCAGGCATATACTGAACGACCACAGCTGGCTTGCCGGGGAGGTATTTCCCGAGGTGGTGTGCCACGATCTGCGCGGCGATGGCGAGGCTACCGCTTTTCGCCCCAATGTATACATTGACGGTCTTGCCTTCATAGAAATTCGCTTGGGCCTGGGCGGACGAGGCCAGTAAGGGTGTGAAGAACAAGCTAACGAAGATACTTACGATCCACGTGCGTCTCATAAATTCCTCCTCTGAAAATAAGATTCTAATAAACGGAAGTTCCCCAGGTTCGGGCTAGCGAAGCCTAGCGAAGAAGAGACGAAGGGTCAAGAGGATATAGGCGCGCCTGGATTCCTCAGGTTTTGGCTTGGGTGAACATGCGGGAGAAAACCTTCCTCGCGTTGCCCTCGGTGATCTTGTGTCTCTCTTCCTCGCTCAGCCAGTCAATGGACTTGAAGATCGGCACGAGGTCTTCGAAGTTTCGTCCAGTCTTAGGATCGATGGCATTCACTGCGCCGAACATCTCCGTGGCGAACAGAACGTTGTCGACGCCGACTCGTTTGATTAAGAGCTCCATCGACTCCTTGTCGTAAATCGCCATGTCCCAGTAGACCTTGCGGGCGACCTCCTCGAACGGCTCGAGGCCTTCTCTGACATGCAAGCCACGTTGGCGATTCCACTGGTAGGGAATCGCGCCCCCGCCGTGAGGAATGATGATCTTGAGCTTTGGGAAATCTTTAAAGACGCGAGATTTCAGAATTTCTACCGCCGCCGCATTGTGATGGGCGATGTAATAAGAGTTGGTCAAATGCATCGCCGGATTGAGGGACGCGCTGGCGTGGATGGTGCACGGCACATCCAGCTCCACCATTTTTTCCCACAGCGGATACCACCACTCGGTTGCTAAAGACGGCGTCAGCGGCTCGCGGCCTCCGGCGACGTCGGGATTGACATTGCAGCTAACGAATCCCAGATCCTTCACGCAGCGCTCCAGCTCGTCTACCCATTCCTTGGGGCCGACGCCCGGAGACTGCGGCAGTTGGCAGACCGGTGAAATCTTATCCGGCCAGAGACGGGCCACGCGGGCGATGAGGTCGTTGCAGGCTTCGGTC
>Ga0137403_10009673_pt1 | contig 10704 bp, 9 predicted proteins | sample CZOMad2_1_16fung_FD_122057 | JGI IMG/M metagenome (GOLD analysis project Ga0137403, IMG submission 122057) | Vadose zone soil fungal communities from Angelo Coast Range Reserve, California, USA - CZOMad2_1_16fungal (Hybrid Assembly) | ecosystem: Environmental > Terrestrial > Soil > Vadose zone... | reverse complement strand
CGATCGACCCACTGGTCTTGATACGCGACCGCTCCAGCTAGAATATCCGCGACAAACACAAGCACGCCGCCAGCAGTCAGCGCGAAGAAGCGATCCCATCGCCTGGTCTGAATGCACGGGCCGCGATCCGCTCGCGAACGATAGAGTGAAAGTGCGCCGAAATGTTGCGCCGCGAAATGGTACGTCACGCAGGCGTAATCGATAATCGCCAGTCCAATCAGTCGTTCCTCGCGCGTCCAGGGTAAAGCCGAGTCTGCCGGTAGAAACAAAGCAAAACATCCTGTCGTGACGACAATCGGCAGTATGACAAACCGGATCGGCTGCTCGCGCAGGAGCGGCCGGTACGCTTCCGTGCAGTACGCGAGATAGGTGCTCGACAATCGGTGACCGATCCAAAACAGGGCCGTCAAACCGAAGTAAAGCAAATCGAGTGGACTCGACTCCGGATCAGAATAGCCATGGACGAGCAACAGCACGATAGGCGCGAGCCAAAGCGCGCTGAGCATCCAAAACCCGTCCCAAAGCGGTCCACGTACCCAGGTCGACGACCATTTCCGCGCCCATGGCGCTGCCGTTCCGATCTCAAGTACGGCAGCGGGTGAGGAAAGCTCAGCCATTCGAGCATTGCTGAGTGCGCCGACAACGGCACACTCCCTTACCTTTGGAGTTGCATATCAACGCCACCGCCAGTCGCGTTGACAGCGACGCCGTTTTGTGTGGAGGAAATGCGTACTATCACACCGGCCTGATTTGACATGATGGTGCCAGTCTTTCCAGCCCCAAGAGTCACGCCCCGCGTTCCAGCGCCACCCACATCATAATGACCGTTGAAATCTTGAAGATGCTTCATATTGAAAACCTCGCCATAAGCGGAAGAGCTGGTCGCCCCGACCTTGCCTACCGACAGTCCTTTTACTTTAACCGGATAGTTTTTGCCTTTGTACGTGAGCGTCCCCGACCCCCAGCTGACACCAATCCCAAGAGCGAATGAACCCCCGCTCACCCGCAACGTTGCGTCTGGCTTGGAATGATGTTTAGCCGCCTGCGCGAAGCCAGTCATCACTGTGATGACGAGCGATAGAATTGCGATTTTCTTGACATTATTCATATGAATTTCCTCGATTTGGTTTAGTGAAACTATCGTTTATATCCGGTGGTTCTATTGGACGAAAGTCTTATATTGCCGGTCGGCACTGTTCATGTATTCGTACCGGATAACTGTTGAAAGTAAAATTATGAAGTCACCAAGCCGTAAATTATTCCATCCTGTGATCGCCATCGTCGGTCTCGTGTTCCTTTCACCGGGGTCCAGCGCGTTCGCGCAGCAGGCGCAATCGCAAGTGATGAACACGACAACCTCGGATACGGAACAGGCTCCCGCGCTTCCGAGTGGTGAATTGGATTCCCTGGTTGCGCCGATTGCGCTATATCCCGACCCACTGCTGGCTCAAACACTCGCCGCTTCGACTTATCCGCTTGAAGTAGTTCAGCTTCAACAGTGGATGAATAACAACAAGAATTTGCAAGGCAAAGCACTGGCGGACGCAGTGGCCAAGCAACCGTGGGACCCAAGCGTCCAGTCATTGGTGGAGTTTCCAGACGTGGTTCAGCGGATGGCGGGCAATATTCAATGGACGACGGATTTGGGAAACGCATTCCTGGCGCAGCAATCTGACGTGATGGCCGCAGTCCAGAGCATGCGTGCGAAGGCTCAAGGTACAGGAAATCTAAAAACCAGCGCCCAATCGGTAGTGAAGACCGAGACAGTCTCAAGCGGCAAACAGGTAATCGAAATTCAGCAAGCGAACCCGGACGTTGTCTATGTACCCTCTTACGACCCGACTGTGGTGTACGGGGCTGCTCCTGTTGAATACCCTTACTATCCCTATACTTATCCGGGCTACGTGCCCGGAACAGCCTTAGCGTGGGGCGCGGGAATTGCGCTGGGGGCTGCAGCTTGGGGCGCTTGGGGTGGCCACTGGGGCAATTGCGATTGGAACGGTGGCAACGTCAACATCAACAACAATAATAATTTCAATAAGAACAACAATTTCAACCGCAATGTCAGCCGCCAGGGACAAGGTAATTGGCAGCACAATCCGCAACACCGCGGAAATGCGCCGTACGGTGACAGAGGAACTGCGAACAAATTCGGCGGCAATGCGCGTCAGCAACCGGGCCGCGGTGCTGGCGGTCGTGGTGGCGCCGGGGGAGTTGGTGGCGCCGGCGGCGTAGGTCGTCCGGGAGGCGCTGGTGGCTCTGGCCGTCCAGGTGGTGCTGGCGGCCCGGGGGGCCCAGGAGGCGCTGGCCGTCCAGGCGGTGCTGGCGGTCCGGGAGGCGCCGGCGGTGCTGGTCGCCCAGGCGGCGGCCAAGCTGGAACACGCCCGGGTGGTGGCGGGGCTGGAGCTCGTCCCGGCGGCGGAGCCGGCAGTAAACCCGGTGGAGGCGCAGGTGCTCGTCCAGGTGGCGGCACCGGCAAGAATCAAGTCGGTAACCGCAGTGCATCATCTCGGCCTAGTTCGGGTGCCAAAAAAGGCGGAGGATTTGGCGGCGGTGGCAGCGGCAACTATGCACGTTCCAGCAGTAACAGAGGCGGCCACAGCATGGGCGGTGGCGGAATGAGCCGTGGCGGTGGATCTTGAATGAGCCGCGGTGGTGGCGGTGGTGGTCGTGGCGGCGGTGGAATGAGTCGTGGCGGTGGTGGTCGTGGCGGCGGCGGCGGCGGCAGAGGAGGCGGCGGTCGCGGCGGAGGCGGAGGAGGACGCCGGAGATAAAAGGAAGGAATTGTGAATGAGGGAAACTAAAATGAAATCAACACTAAGAATTATGACTTTCTCAAAATTTACGCTGATCGCTTCCGTGATTGCTAGCTTTTGGTTGTTAGGCTTCGGTTTGCACGCCGCAAAACCGTCGAAATCCGACGCAGCTTCGACGCCTCAACCAGGGCAAAAGCAATTCGACACGCCGAAACAGGCTGCCGACGCTCTGATTCAGGTCGCGACAAATCTTGATGTTGCCGCGGCAAAGGAAATCCTCGGTCCCGACGGCGAAGATCTTATCAGTTCCGAAGATCCCGTGATGGACAAAAAACGGGCGGAGGAGTTTGCAAATAAGGCAAAAGAAAAGATGTCGGTCGCGACAAACAAGAAAAGTTCAAATGAGGCCATTTTGATAGTGGGTAATGATAATTTCCCGCTTCCGATTCCGATCGTGAAGCAAAACGGGAAATGGTTTTTCGATACGAAGGTCGGCCGTGAAGAGATATTAAATCGACGGGTCGGCGCCAACGAATTGAACGCCATCGAGATTTGCCGCGGTTTCGTTGAGGCTCAACACGAGTACGCGATGGAAAAACATGATGGTTCGAAGGTGAACCAGTACGCACAAAATATCCTGAGCGATCCTGGGAAACATAACGGCCTGGCATGGCAGAATCCGGACGGCACGTGGGGGGGCCCGGTTGGCGAAGAAGTGGCAAAAGCGTTGCAGGAAGGATATAAGGTCGAGCGAGGCACACCCTATCACGGTTACTTCTTTAAGGTTCTAAAGGGACAAGGACCTGCAGCGCCCGGAGGAGAAATAGACTTCTTGGTCGGTGGCGCGATGATTGGTGGATTCGGTCTAGCCGCAGCGCCCGCTGAGTATCGGGTAACTGGAGCGATGACATTCATTGTTGGTCCTGATGGGGTCGTGTACGAAAAAGACCTCGGTCCCGATACGCTGAAAACCTTCCAGTCGCTGGACAAGTACAACCCTGACGAGACCTGGAAAGTGACTGAGGACGACCTGGAAGACGACGCGCAAGATTGAAGCGAAGATTACTGGAGGCGCATAGGATTTGGAGTAACAAGGAAACGTCGGTTTCTATCACCTTCGGATTCGAAGTCGTTGGTTGAGGCCCAGCGCACGAAATATCGACTCAGGATCAATTACCAGAGTGGTTCTCAATCCGGCAGTGAGCCCGTCCCGGATGGAGACGCGCATTGGCAAAAACAAAATCTTATGAGTTCAGCGGGCTCTCGACCGGAGTCTTGTCATCAACCGTTTCGTATTCTCGTTGCTTTTATTTGCGTAATATCGCTGCCAACCGGCGCGCCAGTGCTTTCCGCACAGCAACCGGAGCTGATTCCCAACGAAAAACTGGATTCGTTGGTAGCGCCAGTTGCTCTCTATCCAGATCCGCTTCTTGCTCAGACCCTCGCCGCTTCCACCTATCCATTGGAAGTGATTCAGCTTCAACAATGGATCGCAAGTAACAGATATTTGAAAGATCAGGCGCTGGCCGACGCAGTGGAAATGCAGCCGTGGGATCCCAGCGTTCAAGCGATGGCCGCGTTTCCCGATGTCGTTAAACTGCTCAGCGACAACATCGCATGGATGACAGACCTGGGAAACGCCTTCCTCGCACAACAAGCCGATGTCATGGATGCAGTTCAGCGGATGCGCACGAGGGCTCAGAGGAACGGCAACTTAAATACCACTCCAGAGCAGACGGTACAGATGCAGACCGAAAATGGCGAACAAGCTATTATCATTGAGCCAGCGAACTCCGAGATGGTCTACGTTCCCTCCTACGATTCAACGGTGGTTTATGGCGATTCCGCTTACGCTTATCCCACATTGTACTATGCGTCCCCGGTATATTACCGCACGGGCGGAGCATTGGCCTTCGGCGTTGGTGTTGCGCTGGGCGCCGCCTGGGGTGGCAACTGGGGTTACGGATGCAAATGGTCGAACGGCGATATCAACATCAACAACAACAACAAATACGTAAGCAATTCGAACAGGAACAAAAACATCAACTACGGCAACCGGCCTTCTCAGCAACCAGCCGGCGGCGCATGGCAGCATAATCCGCAACATCGCGGAGGTGCCCCTTACGCAGATAGAAGAACCGCGAACAGGTATTTTAGCGGGGGTGGAATCGGTGCGGGTAATGCAGGTATAAATCGTACCAGCGGTGGTACGGCTTTTTCAAGTGGAGTGGGCTCTGCCACGGGGGCAGGAATTCGGCCGAGCGGCGCAGGTGGGGATCGAATAGGGAACCGCGATGTTTCAGCGAATTTGGGCTCCACTAATGCTTTTGGCAGCGGTGGATTCAGCGGTAACGCCGTGCGTGCCAGCAGCAATCGAGGAAACAACAGCTTTGGAGCTGCAGGTCCCGGAAGTTTTAGTGCTGGACACGGAAGAGGCGGTGGTGCTCGTGCTGGAGGCGGTGGCGGGCGCCGACGATAAAAAGGCACCCGGTCGAGAAAACAATGAACACCAACTCAGCCTTTAGCAGGTCCTCAAGAATTTCTGCGATCGGTTTTACAATCGTTGCTTTTGGATTTCTGGGATTGCCCTCGCAAGCGGCCTCCGAAAAGAAATCCGATACAGCCGCAAACTCGGTTCCGAAAAAGCAAAAAGAATTTAGCTCTGCAAAAGATGCCGCCGACAGCCTTATTCGCGCAGCAGAGGCATTCGATGTTGCTACTTTGGGAGAAATTCTGGGGCCGGATGCAGCCGATCTGATTACTTCAGCAGATCCTGTGGCGGACAAGAAACGCGCGACCGATTTTGCAGCCAAGGCAAAAGAGAAGACGTCGCTTAAGGTAGATCCGAAGAATTCCAAACGCACCATTCTCTCGGTCGGAAACGATGATTTCCCGTTGGCTATTCCGATCTTGCAGCGCAAAGGAAAATGGATCTTCGATACCAAGGCCGGCCGCAATGAAATTTTAATGCGTCGAATGGGTGCAAACGAACTGGATGCGATCGAGATCTGCCGTGGTTTTGTTGAGGCACAGCACGACTATGCGCAGGAAAAACACGATGATTCGCAGGTGAATCAATACGCCCAGAAAATTATCAGCACCTCGGGCAAGCATGATGGACTTGCCTGGCAAAACGCGGATGGAACATGGGGAGGGCCAGTCGGTGAGAATATTGCGAAAGCTGTCGCGGAAGGTTATTCGGACAAAACTCAGCCTTATCACGGCTACTTCTTCAAAGTATTAAAGGCGCAGGGTCCGGATGCCCCTCTTGGACAAATGGACTTTGTCGTGAAGGGTCTGATGATTGGCGGATTCGCTCTGGCTGCGGTGCCCGCTCAATATCGGGTCACGGGCGTGAAGACGTTTCTCGTTGGTTCCAATGGCGTTGTTTACCAGAAAGATCTCGGCCCGAATACAGTGAAGACGTTTGCAACCCTGGATCGTTTTAATCCCGATAAGACTTGGAAGGCTACCGATGATGAATGGCCTGCCGACGCAGTATCTTCACAATAACGCTTATCGAAACGGCCTTTTACCCTGTTTCGCATGCGCGTGACCAAATACATAGGCTGGACTTTCGCGTGGATAGTTGCACTCGTTTGTGCAACATGGGCGTTTGGCGCGCTCTATTTTGATTTTCCAGAGGCGAGCACTTTCACAGCAATTTTGTTCGTAATCGCGCTGCTCGCGATCGTCATATTTGTTCGCGGGAAACTTCTGAAGCTTGCCATCGTCTTTGGTGCATTCGCCGTTGTTGTTTCGTGGTGGTTCACGTTGAAACCGAGCAACGATGGCGCGTGGCAACCGGATGTTACGCAGACAGCATGGGCCGACATCAACGGCGACGAGATTACGTTCCACAACGTACGAAATTGCGATTACCGCACCGACACCGATTTCACTCCGCATTGGGAAACGCGCGTTGTTCGTCTTTCGCAGATCACGGGCATGGACGTGGCGATTGATTATTGGGGTTCGCCATGGATCTCGCATCCCATTGTCAGCTTTCGATTCGCGGATGCGCTCCCACTCTGTTTTTCCATCGAAACGCGCAAGATCATCGGCGAAACATATTCCGCGATACGTGGTTTTTACCGGCAGTACACGCTTATCTATGTGGTCGCCGATGAGCGGGATGTGATTCGCGTGCGTACCAATTATCGGCGTGGCGAAGATGTCTATCTTTACCGCACATTGGCTTCTCCCGCGCAAGCACGCGCCCGTTTTCTGGAATACTTACGCGCGATGAACCAGCTGCACGAACATCCACGCTGGTACAACGCTGTTACGAGCAACTGCACAACGGCCATTCGCGCTCAACGAGCAGTCAACAAGCGCGCACCATGGGATTGGCGAATGCTCATTAACGGCAAAGCGGACGAAATGCTTTATCAGGACCACGCGATTCTCACGGGTGGACTGCCTTTTCCTCAGCTGAAGGCGCGCAGTTTGGTCAACAAACTTGCCCGCGCTGCAGACCAGGATCCAGATTTCTCGCGTTTAATCCGCGAAGCGCTTCCGCAAAGAAATTAGAGGGATTTCAGACGCACAAATCGGGCTGCTGACGAAGACAGTGCTCGAATGAGGCAACGATTCACTCCGTTAGCTGATGACTGTTACGATGGCTTCACACAGAACAGCAAGCGCTGTATAGGTCGCAGCAATCTTGTTGAACCTGCTCTGCTCCTTCGCCGTTGCGAAAAAATTAATGTCATCCGCTTTGTGGTCGGGATCGTTCACTACGAAATCGAACTTCGGATCGTATCGCTTGTCTGCATCTGTTATTGTTACGGTGCTTGCTCTGAACCAGTAATACACCGAGAACACAGCAAACACGATGCTAGCCCCGCGAAAAAGCACTAATATAATGCGTAGCGTTGTCATCGACCTTTGAAATAGCCTCTGTACTCGTGGCTGGCGATCAGGTCGCCATTCTTCTCGTAAACGCGAATCATATGATGAATTACTCCGTCAGATTATTGTCAAGCATCCATGCTCCGAGCCCATCAGATTACTTGCGGCGTCCTTGGAACTGTACGGCCAAAGTCCAATAGCTCGAGCGCACGCATTTTCTATTTTATCGGCATCTCAATTATAAACTCTCGGCAAAGATCCATCGTTTAGATGATTCACATCGTTACCGGTTTAATCTCGTTCGCAGCGATCTTCGGCGGCGCACTTATTGGTTTGTTTGTCCGCCGCCGTCTTCCTGGCCATCATCTCAGCAGTGAGACACAATCCGTGGTAACCGTGTCGGTCGCCGTGATCGGTACCTTGTCAGCCCTTGTCCTCGGCTTAATGATCTCCGCGGCCAACAGCTCCTTTTCCAAACGTTCGGATGAAGTCAGGGAGCTATCTTTGCAAGTGATCCGAGTCGAGCGCAACCTGCGGCGCTATGGACCGGAAGGAGACAATGCCCGCGCGAAGATGCGTGCGTGGGCAAGCATCAAGCTCGAGCAGCTTTCTCCGGTGAAGGGTCAAGCACCTCCATCACCCCAAAAAGGCATTGAAACGCTCGAGAGCGTACAGGACGCGCTTCTTGCGCTGACACCAACCGATGAACGACAAAAGTATCTTCGCACGCTCTGTCTGACGCTATCGAGCAACCTAATCTACGAGCGATGGTCGTTGGAACAGCACGCGGGACACAGCATCCCCGTCCCATTCCTGGTTTTGCTGATCTTTTGGCTCGCCATTGTTTTCGCCAGTTTCGGACTATTCGCGCCGGCAAATGCCACAACAATTGTCGCGTTATTTCTGTGTTCAGTGGCGGTTTCAGGTGGAATCTATTTGATTGAGGAGCTGGACAATCCGCATTCCGGTTTGATCCAGGTCCCGTTCGGTTCAATGCGGAAGGCACTGTTTGAAGTCACTCATTAATTCATTGGGCTCCTTCGGCCCGCGACGCTAAATGATCCATCTCGTTATCGGTCTAATTTCGTTCGCTGCGATCTTCGCGGGCGCATTGATTGGTCTTTTCGCGCGAAGACGGCTTCCTGGCCATCATCTCAGCAGTGAGACGCAATCCGCGATAACGGTCTCGGTTGCCGTCCTTGGCACTTTGTCGGCATTGGTGCTCGGTTTGATGATCACCGCGGCTAACAGTTCCTTTTCCGCACGCTCGGACGAAGTTAGAGAGTTGTCTCTCCAAACGATCCGAATGGACCGCAACCTGTGGCGCTATGGAACAGACGCGGCTGAGGCCCGCGAGGCGCTGCGGATCTGGGCGGTCGCAAAACTTCAGCAGCTTTTCCCGGACAAAGGGAAACCGCCTGTTTCCCCCGAAACAACCATCATCATGCTCGAGAACGTGCAGGACGCGGTGGTTGCTCTAACTCCGCAAAACGAGCGGCAAAGATATCTTCGCACACTTTGCCTCACCCTATCGAGCACGATGATCCAGGCTCGATGGGCGTTGGAACAGCGGACGGGACACAGCATCCCGGTTCCTTTTTTGGTTTTGCTGATCTTCTGGCTCACCATCGTTTTCGCAAGCTTTGGATTGTTTGCGCCGGCAAATCCCACCGTGATCGTCGCGTTATTTCTCTGTTCCGTCGCCGTTTCCGGCGGGATCTATTTGATTGAGGAGTTGGACAAACCGCTTTCGGGCTTCATCCACATCTCGCCCGACTCGATGCGCAAGGCGGTGGTCGAAATTACCCATTGAATCGTTAAGCGGTTCCATTTGTTCCCTGGCACACTAACACGCCAGGATTTGCTGCAATGCAACGCTGTTGTCAGCGATGCTATTCGCCGGTTTTCCGTTCTCTCCCTGGCTGGCTCGCAGACGGAGGTGCCGGAATGCTCGCCGCCGCCTCGTGTAAGTCCTTGTTCATTTGCTCGGAGTAATACTCCGTCAGATTACTGTCGAGCATCCACTTTCCAACTTCCGAGCCCATCAGGTTAGGCAACATGGAACGTTTCCACTCGATAATTTTTGCGTCGTCAGCCGACATGTATCCGCGGTTACGCAGCTCATCGAGCTGCGCATACTGATCGAGAACGATATAAACATAGTAAATTTGCCTGACCAATTCTTCGGTTTGCTTCTGCCGCTGAGGCTCGGGAACATTTTGAAGTTTCGTCTTCACCGCATCGGAGATATTGCGCCAGCAAAGGCCTACCATCGGATTTTTGTCGACCACAAACCGATTCATCTCAAATATCGTGGCGTTGATCCGCTCGAAGGTGCTTTGTCGAATCTGTTCGACATTGGCCGAAAGACTTCGCGGCGGCACGCCAATGCGATCAAAGAGCAACTGCTCGAAACGATCAAAGAATGAGAAATCCTTCTGCTCACCCATCTTTATGAGGATGCCGTGGGCATACGCAGGATTCTTCACTCCGGTTTTCGTCTCGCGCGCGTCTTCCTCCGTCCCACCGATGTCGCTGTAGCGAAGCGTATCCAGCCGAGGCGGGCCGATCGTTGGCAGCTCACTTAGCTTTCGCACTGCTTCACTGACGACCTTTTCACCGTTAGGCCCCACATCCACTACTTCGTCGCGCTCAGCGTTGATGACGTAAAGATGATCTGTCACGTCGCGTGTGAAAGCCTCCATGCGCGCTTGACCGGGCGCGTCCTGTGGATTGAGCAAGCCTTTCAAATCCTCCTTTACCCTTCCCAACTCCGAGTCGGTGCTGGCCTGGATCCGTGCGAGATCCGCACCCTGCCCGCCCAGCAGCTTCACCAGCTCGGTGTGTCGCGCTAACGAAACATTTTCGGTCGGCGGCGCGAACATGACAACCTTGTGAATCTTATAAGGTTGTTTCTTCGGAAAATCTTTTGCCCGATTAAGGAGAGTGCGCATCGCGAGCAGTGCGCCCTTGCCGTGGGCGACGATCGTAATGGTCTTATAATTATCCTCCAGACGGCTGAGCAAGCCATCCAGTTTTGCCGCTCCCTCATTAAAGGCTGCCACATCGCCGTACAGCGCCTTCTCGAAGCCAC
>Ga0137403_10009672_pt1 | contig 10705 bp, 10 predicted proteins | sample CZOMad2_1_16fung_FD_122057 | JGI IMG/M metagenome (GOLD analysis project Ga0137403, IMG submission 122057) | Vadose zone soil fungal communities from Angelo Coast Range Reserve, California, USA - CZOMad2_1_16fungal (Hybrid Assembly) | ecosystem: Environmental > Terrestrial > Soil > Vadose zone... | reverse complement strand
CGCTCAATGGCGAGTGTAGCCCAGAAATCCGGTGCTTAACGCGCAAATCGGAAAAGTTCCCTGCGAAAGTTGACTTTACCGTTTAGGCTTACCGGGACCTAGTGGAGAAGGACCGTCATGACACCCACGTCCCGCGGCGGTCAACGACATGCCACGCGCCACTTACCTTACGCATCAGAACGTAGTTGCCACCGCCACACAATCCGCCGCAGAAGTGGTCAACGTATAAGAGTGCTTCGGTCTTGTTCAGATTCAGCCCGACGTGCGAGACAACAAAATACCCCAAGTTATTCGGGAATCTCGCTTCAAAGTCGCCCGTCTTAGCCCCTAAGTCGCTCGGGTTAATGAAAACCGCCCGAGCCCCGCTTGGTAGACGCAAGTCTGTATTGAGGTCCGTCGAAAACACACTGTTCAGGAAGAAGCTGGCTCGCGTTATTCGTGATGATTGTGCAAACCATGCATCCGAGAGCGAATTCCCTCGCGACCTCAATGACGGTGCAAACCAAGATTGTCTGTCGGCGCCCCCAGGACACACGCGACAATCTGGATTGCGCTGAATGACAATCTCAACTGTGCGCCCTGCGCCCCACTTGTCCATGTCGTGCAGCACTTCTTGCGAGAAAAGTGCCGACAGAACCGCACCCGTTTCCGCTTGTGTTCGCCTCTGCTCGATGACAAAAAGCAGTCCAACAAGCACAAGCAGCAGACCAATTCCAGCAGTCGCGTAAAGGACAATGTTTTTGAAGCGATTTCGGCTCATGCTCGACCCGAGAGCAGCTTGGCCTGGCCATCTTACCGCTCATGGTGCAGGATTGGCGAGTGACCGTGTAAGTGCCTAACGCCGTTACCGTAGAAGTGAGGTCGCCAAAAGACCAGATGTCCGGTTTGGCTTATCAGGACTTTAGTGGTTCTGGGTGTTACGATGAGCGCCAATGGGTAATTAACAAAGGTGAACTTCGCACGAGACGAACAATTGTCATAGCCGTCCTAGGCCTTACGACGGCCTCTATTGCCCTAGGACCAAGACCGAGCGCGAGCGGCGATCAAAGAGGAAGCATTGAACAGGTCATACGGCAACTGGATCATGAACAAAAAGATGATCGCGGAAGCCATGCGCGTAGCTCCCCTGCCGGTCCAGGTAAAAAAAACCGACTAACAATGATGTTATGGTCCGCCGTGGTCTTAGGGGGTCTGGTTTTGCTCTTCTTGATACACATACGTTCGCGGTAAAAATCCAGCAACAAACGGGTGGCATACCTTTTCAAGAAAACTTCGTTCGTACGAACGGCCAGAATCGGACGCCTACGGCGCATCCGTTTCCAAGTAGCAAGCTAAAGCCCTTCTAGCTTAAGCTAGGGATAGATACTCCAAAGCTCAGAAAAGCGCCCGCGCCTGCAGTAAAGTTGGAACTCGCAAAAATTCGTACGCCTAGGTTCCTAAGTTGGACCAAGCTAGTTGATCGTGAACGCATCGTCCAAGGCGTAGTCATCACCATCTGGGTTCGTCACCGTAATACGTACGGGCCCGACAGAGAGGACTGGCACGGTCGCTCTAAGTGTGTTGGAGTCCACAACAGTGGTCGAGGTCTGTAAGGTGCCAAATTTTACGGTCGCTCCATTCCGGAAGCCGCTGCCGCGCAAAGTCACTGTAGTGCCCGACAGGCCGGACGAAGGGTTTACGGTGGCCAACCCCAACGGTACCTCATCAAGTTGAGCCGCTGTAATCCCACTGCTGGAGATCAAGAACATTTTGCTACCTGTCTCGTCAAGGACGAGAGCATTGGTATCGAACGGAATCGGTTCGGGCAAAACGACGTGACGAACCAAGCGGCCCGTGTGCACGTCGAATATGTCAACACCGGAATCTTGTGGAAAGAAAAGCAGGCTTCCGGATGCGTTCAGCTTTTCCCCGCTGACATTATGCAGGCTCTGGCTCCCGGAATCGGCGTATGGCTCGAATGCCATGATTGAAGTGCGATTTAGCTGAGCATCTGAGATTCCGAAAGTAGCGGCGAAGACGGTGCCGTCGGCACTGGCGGCCGCGTCTGAAAATTGCCCGGTAAAACCAGTTCTCAGAGTATTAGCAGTCAAATCCAACAAACCGACTCCTGCGCCACCCGCACCAGCGAGGAAAATTTTGTTGCCATCAGGAGTGGAGGCCATAGCGGCCAGGCCGAAACCAAAGCTGATATCTGTGCCATTCGATCCACATCCGGCAACGCCAGTGCAAGTCAGACTGCCGGTATCCAAGTTCACCAGATGGAACGTGCCTCCAAATTCCGAGGACGTGCACTGAAGATCCACAAGCATTCGATGGGGAGCCGCGGGACTGATACTAAGGAGTACGCCGCCGCATCCGGCCTTGTCGCGGTCCGCGGCGGTGAGAGCGGAATATGTTGCGCTAACCTGCATTTTGACGGGGTCCACGACGGAGACTGTGCCATCGGCACGATTAACGACGGCGAGGAGGTTACCGTCCGGAGTAAGAGCCAAAGCGGTAGGGACATTTCCCACCGGGACCGGGGATAGGAATTTACTGCTGGCAAGATCGAAAATTTCGATCTGGTTGTGATCCTGGTTGGTCGCGTATAGCCGTTTGCGGTTTTGATCGTAAGCGAGCGCATCGAGCGCACCAACGATTGAGTACACCTGTACAGAATTGAGGTAATGAAATCCTCCTGGAATGGACGTGGAACCATCGGGCGTAGTTATGGTGACGTCGGTTTTGCCCGGAGTGCCCGGAGGAGTTCTTAAGATGATGGACTCTGTCGGAAATAGCTGCTCGGAAATTGCCGAATTGGTTTGAACGATCGCTGCTGATCGGCCTCCGATCGATACCTGGGTGTTTGGTGCATCAAAGCCGTAGCCAAAAATCCTGATGGAATCGCTGCCTGAGGCTGAGCCGGTATCAGCGTCGACGCGGAGGATTGTTGGGCCAAAGGTGACCGCGTCTGGCATCACTTCAAAGAAGCCATCCGAGCGGGTGAGAGTGGCGTTGGCTGGGCCCGCCGCGGTGCCTTTAGGAATAGTGAGGTTGAGAAGGTTAGTGGACTGCACAGAAATATTCGGGGCCTTGAGGGCGCTTGGCGAGGCGGGAGGTGCCCCGACAAACAGGTTCAGCCCAAGATCTTGGGAGAACCCGACGCCATTTAGTGTCGCTTGGGTGGGCGAGGAAAGATTGGCGAGTTGTGGTTGCACCAGGAAAGAACCTGGAAGAGGCTGCCTAAGAAATGTGGGAGCGCCCATGTCCAAAAAGCCCACACCGCGAAATGCGGACCCAAAGAGCATATTCGATTCATCGGTGGCGAAAGTGGTAAGCCACTGACCGGAGAAAGGGAGAGAGGCCCCAAAGGAGAAGCCCGGGACCAACCCAACGACCGAAAAGGTCTGGGCATCAATCACGGTCCCGATGTTTCCGAAGACGCCACCTTGGCCGCCGAAGACGTAGATGTGTTTTCCGTCCAAGCTATAAACAACGCCGATCAACGGAAAGACGTCCAACTGCAAAGACGCCAGAATGTTGAAGTTGCTGTCCAAGAGAACCGTCGAAGAGTTTTGAATGGCAACCGAGACGATGCGAGAGCCGTCCGGGCTAATAGCCGAAGAGGCGCCGACGGAATTGGTAGGAGCAGAAAATGTGCCACTAGCCGCATCGTAAAGGTAGGCGGTACCGGAATTCCAGAGCAGCACCTTTGAATGGTCAGCGCTGCGTTGAATAAGACCGGTAGAGGGGAACAGTCCCGAGGAAGAGAGAGGAGGGCCAATGTTGGCAAAGCTGTTGGCCTTTGGATCCCAGAGGTAGATCGGCGGCAGTATCGCGAACTCGTCGCGGGCGGCTAGAAAGAGCATGACTTTGCCATCAGAAAGTGTGTCGACGCTGAAAAACGAAAGCGGAAAGTCGGATCCGGAGACACTTTTGGGAACGCTAGTGTGTCCAACAACCTGAAAAAAATTAGGGTCAATGATGGTGACGCCGCCAAAATAAGGACTGACGACGTAAATAGCGCTGCCATCGGCGGACTCGTCGATCCCGGCCGGATAATTTACTGGAACGGAGGCAACTTGATGGCCGTCAACGGAGGATAAGACAAGGACTTCGTTAAGAATTTCGACGCTCACAAACAGGAGTTTTCGCGATTGGTCATAAACCATCCCGATGGGACTCTGGTCGGTGCGAACAAAAGTGCTGCGTGTGGGAGTAGTGTTTGAGGAAAACGGTACGGAGACCGTAAGAGGCAAGGTGAACGCTGAACTGTTCAAAGGATTAACTAGGTTGTCGCCGGCAGTGATCACGATAGGGAAGTTCTGGAGAGGTTGCGCAAGTGAGGTTGGATTGATAAAGAAAGAGACTGGGTTGGTGGGAGTGAGGAAAGTCTGAGGCAAGCCCATATTAATTCCCGCGCTGTTTGGGGGCCCGGAAACACTTACGAACAGTTGCGGTGCCGTGCCGGAATTGGCAGTGAGCGAAACTTGTACGGTTGCGCTGGTTCCCGGAGTTAAGGAAAGACCCGTCGGAGAAACATGAATTGAAAATGGCGCCACCGAAGTGATAATGAGCGGGAACGAAACCGAGTGGGTGATCGCACCACTCTTGCCGGTCAGTGTAACGGTACTGCTGCCAGTCGTTGCGCCAATTGAAGCAGCCAATTGGAACGCAACTTGAGAAAGTCCTGGCCCTGACAAGGAATACGGGCCGGGCGGGGACGCCGTTATTCCAGCGGGCAGACCGGAAAGCGTTAAGCTGATCGTTCCGGTAAACCCGTTCAAGAGAGTTGCTTGAATTCCCTGTCCTTGCAGGGCACCTCCCTGCTGAATCGTTACACTCGGCGCTTCGACTACTAGAGAAAAGTCGCCAGCTAGGGGAGGTGGCGGAGCAAGTGGAGGCGGACCCGCTGATGAGCCTCCACCACAGGAAACAAGAGAAATGCTGAAAATCAGCGTGGTCAACAAGAGACCGAACGAGAGAGTGCGATTCACGTTCCCCCGGACTGTGTCCACACACGGTCCGAGATACAGAGTGTGGAACGAAGAGGATGTTTCGTTTGGATAGTTAACGGCGAAGCGACGCTACCAGCAGCGAGCAATAGCTGTCAAGGTATAGATCGAGGCGTATATGTTGGGTTCTTTCTGGCACTGCTGGCGTACTCGTTTCTTCGCGGCAGTTAGCGTCTGACTTGGTGGTCTATTTGTTTATCATGATCCCTATGCTTCCATGCAGCGTTCGGTAAAAGAGACCATGACACGTTTATGACACTCGCCGAATTATGCTAACCAGCAAGGAAAAACGAAAAGGAGTAACCCTTTGGGATTTCATGGAGTTGAATGGTGGGGCTGGGGAGGCTCGAACTCCCGACCTACGGTTTAGGAATTTGATTGATATTCCTCATCGTGTTTGTTTTCAATCCGTTCAGTTTGGTCACAGCCCTGCTCTTCTGGGCTCGTTCGGGCGCGGAACTTGCAACGCAATTTGCAACGTGTTCTCCGAACCAAAGTGATTAATGTCCGGTAAGGCTCATCGGGCCACAACTTGCCACCCAGTGGCCTCAAAGAACGTGCGGCGGAACGCCGACATGAGTAGTTAGATCCGGCGCTGATTTGACATGGATACTGCAACGCTAAATTGATAATTTCCGTGTTTCCACCCACAACGGCTGCAAAGAGAAACTTCGTTGCATCGGTTGTTTTGAACAGGGGATCCGCCCCGTGTGCCAGGAGAAGCCTAACTATCCCGGCATGAGCGTTCTCGGCTGCTATGAACAGTGCTGGGACGCCGCGAGCATCCTGCTTGTCGATTTGAGCACCAGCGTCGAGCAGTGCTTCAACGATTTCCGCAAATCCGAACCGGGACGCAACCATGAGCGCCGTTTCGCCGCTAGGTCTGGTGGCGTTCGGGTCGGCCGCTCTAGCCATTTGGCTCTTCATGATTTCTTCAGGGAGTAGGCTCATTATCGTCTGCAAATCGCGAAGCTGCTCTGCAGATGGAGGCTGGATGAGCTTCAGCCCCCCCAACGGCACTAGACGTGGCATTCAGGTCTGCTCCTTCAGAGATCAGGCTCTTCACCATCTCCAAATCGCCGAAGGTCGAAGCCAAGACCAAACGCGGCGTGCCTTCTCGGTCTGCGTCATCCAGGTTCAAAAGGTACTTTTCGCGGGGAAGCATCGCTTCGTATCTTGGCAGATCCCTTCTGAGTTCACGTTCATCTTGGTTCATTAAATTTGAATTCCTCGGGACGAAGTTTCGAAGATCGCCGCGTTCGAGGTCGCGTCGTGCGATTCGAGTGTCGTATGATTCCGTGCGCGGAGCTAGGGGCAGACCAACTTGCCAGGACTTGACCCAATTTCGTTCATTGCGATTGAACAACCGCATTTCTGTTTTGCCAGATGCTTCGGACGGCGCAAATTGCAAACACAATCTGAAATACAAGGAAGACTACATGGATACCTACGGCTCAGGGTATCAAGCATGGGGTGATGGAGCTACCGAAAGTTTGAACCCAAATTTTACTTTCAGACTTACTAAGAATATGGTCCGTGGCGACTCGCATTGCGAGTGGGTAGTAGAGCGGAAGAAGTAGAGGCAGAAAGGAATGATAACTAGATAGCTAAATTTGGCATTGGGAAAACAATCTAACATGAGTCAATGCTAGTGTCTGGTAAACGTCGGCGCTGACGACGCGCAACAATTACTGCGATGAATGCGGGGCGCCGAGCAGCGCCAATTGGTTATCGATGATTTTCTCGAAGTCGGCCGGAGGCAACGCGCCGCTCAGGAAAACGCCGTTTACGAAGAACCCAGGGGTGCCCGCAACGCCGACTTTACGTCCCTGCTCCATGTCGGCTTCGATTTTGGATTTGAATTTGCCGCTGTTGAGGCACGACTGAAACGATTTCTCATCCAAATGCAGCGCCCGGGCGTGGGTGAGCAGTTCAGCGCCATCCAGTTTGGACTGCTCTTCGTACAGAGCATCGTGATACTCCCAAAACTTCCCTTGTTCGCCCGCACAGCGAGCCGCTTCGGCCGCGCTCTGGGCCTGCGGGTGAATTTCCCGCAAAGGGAAGTCCAGGTAGGCGAGCTTCACCCGGCCGCTATACTTGGTGAGGAGCTCGTGCAAAGTGCTCTCGCTCTTCTTGCAAAAGGGGCATTGAAAGTCTGAGAACTCCACGATGGTGATCGGGGCGTTGGGATCTCCTTTCACCCGCGTAGGATCGTAGGCGACTGTTACGCTGGGCGGCCGCAACAGAACCGCGACATCGATCTTCGCCCGCAGCGAGTCGGCGTAAACTTGGCGGGCCTTCTGCAACTTAAGCTGTTTTAGATTCGCTCGATATTGCTCTTTTACTTCTTCGAAATTGGCACCCGCCCGATTCTGTCCCCAGAAATAAGCTTCGACCTCGCCGTCGGTCGGGTCCGCAACTTTGGCTTCGACTTCCTGCTGGATTAGCTTTTCAGGAGAAATTCCCCGCTTTTTGGCTTCGGCTTGGACGAGTTTCAGGCGAATCAAACTATCGAGAGCCTTGCTCTTCGCTTCATACTCCTGCGTGCGCAGCTGCATTGCCTGCTGCGGACCTAGCGTCTCTAACAATTCGTCCTTAGAGATGGGCTGCCCAGCGACCGTGGCAACCGCATCGCCAGAAGTGGCTTGCGGTGCGGATTGGCAGAAGCTCGCCTTCGGGACCGCCAGCAACAGCGGCAAACACAAAACTAGTGGTGAGATTTTCATAGATATCGTTTCCCTCAAAACGGACGAGCCAGCCCCCAGCTTTGGCGCTGAAGGCCGGCCCGCAGGCGAAGCCAGCGGATGCAACTTCAATTGGATGTGAACGTAAGGGCGCCGCTGTTGTTGAAGACCTTGGTTTGTGTGACCGTGAGGATCCCAGGACCTACGCAAGAGGCCACACTCGCATTTCCATTGCTGGCGCCGGCTCCTATTACCTTCCAGGATGCATCGACGACGTGAGGCTTTTTGTTGTCTACTGAAACAACAAAGTCGAAGCTATGCGCCGACAACGTGCTCAAGATCAGGTCGAAGTTGCAGAGCGGGTTTGGCCCTACGCAGACGCCGGCGGTGGCTCCTGTTGGTATGCTGCAGGTAAAGCCCGTTCCCAGGACGGCACAGTCGGCGGATGCGGTGCAGACGGTAGTGGTGGGAGCCGCCGTACAGGCGGTGAGCTGCGAAAACAGCTGAGAGCTGATTTGCTGAAATCGCTGATCATATGTCACGCAGGAGCTGGGAAGTACCCCGTTGCTGCTGCCATCGACCTTTACGCATACTTGAATTCCGACATCTGCGGATGAGGTCGAAATAGTCGTGTTGATCTTCGTGTCGGTGAAGAGGCCGGTTACCAGTGAAGGCCTGACATCCAACGTCGTACCGTTTCCACTTCCCGTCGAGATGTCTGCGGTGAATGAACCTAGGGATGTACCTCCACTCAGGGCGCCGCCGGCGCCAATCACGCATGACGCGCCGGTACCGCTAGCGCTGAAATTGCCGCTGGATTGCGCGTAAGCGATAGGTGCGACCAACGTTGCGATTGCCAATGCGCTTCCTAACATTTTCATGTTCATGATCTGGTTTTCCTCCAATTTTGACTGCAAGCCTTCGAACCTTAATTCGTGAGAACCTAAATTTGCTCGATCGAGTACGACCTACTGCTGAACGGTGGATTGAAAATGTAGGGTCGCAGGGCTAGGGTGCGAGAAGAGTGCTCCGCCCATCAGTCGAGGTCTACTGGCCGAATGGCCAGTTTTAGGTCAGTGGCCGCGTGGAAACGGCCAAGGCGCGAGCGGTTGAAAGGCTATCAGATTGATGTTGAACAAGACGGAGTCGTCGGGACGATGAAAACGGGCTCCCGTAGAAGTGACAGCACCCGCCGTTTCGATACGAGACCCATGTGATAGCTCCCGAATCGTCGCCCAACTCGGAGACTATGCCAGCGCCTTGACGCTTCCCACCACATGTCGGCGGTCACTTGGACGTATACGGGAAACCGGACAAGTCCCCGGTCCGCTTTTCCGCTGAATTCCACTTGGACGATTTGTGCAGCGTTAATCACTGGCGGGGTACCGGTAGAAAAACCGAATCTGATGTGAGATTATCGCGGCGTTCTGATATCAGGCGGCGAGGATGCCATTGAGTCTTAGGGTGCTTTCGAAGTGGGTCACATTGTTTTTCCTGATTTTAGAATCGCTAGGCGTGATTGCAGCTTTGCTGAAAGTTGCTTTGAAAATAGCCTACCCACATGAGGTTTCTGGCCCCGCACTATGGGCTGAACCAACGCTAGAGTTGACGCTAAGATTTGCGATTGTCGGTTTAATTCTTTCTGCTTATTTGCGTCTTAGAACGACTTCGCAACTCCCTCCGGTTATCACGCGGCACTTCGTTCTCCTCCCACTCTTGCCACTACTGCCCCATGAAACGACTCTCTCCAACACGAAACCTTTGCGTGCGCCAGCGCGTTCTGTCTCTCTGTGCCTGGCCGTTCTACAAACCATGTCATCCCGCCTCATCGAGCGCTCACCCCTTACACCTACGTCCTTCTTTTCTCCCTCAGCGCCCGCTGCCGTGCTATTCCGCAAAGCTCCTGCGCATCTCTACACCGCACCTTCCCTCAATTGAATTTCCATAGCGCCCGCGTCCGCCGCAAACCACGGGCGGCTTCGTTCAAACGGCTCTATCGAACGCGCGCAGAGCACCGTGCCTCCCCTTAACTCATTCGTGAAAACGCGCCTCCGATAGAGCACTGACGTTTCTCAGGCATTGAGTTCATCAGTGTGGGAAATCCGCTTTGTTGGTGCTCGTGAGCCAACTGCGTTACACTCGGCGTTTCTCAGGAGGATTGTCGGCATGAAAGGCTCACCCAAGGTCATAGAAGAACTCAATAAGGCCCTGCGCGAGGAACTCACGGCCATCAATCAGTATTTTCTGCACGCGGAGATGTGTGAAAACTGGGGTTACGAAAAACTGGCCGAGTACATCAAGAAGCAGTCCATCGGGGAGATGAAGCACGCCGAAGCGCTCATGGAACGCATTCTCTTCCTCGACGGCTCACCCTCCATGAAGCCACTTGAACTTACGGTCGGTAAGAATGTGCAGGAGATGCTGCAGAGCGACCTCGATCTCGAACTCGGCGCCGTGAAAGATTACAACGCAGCCATTCAGGTCGCTGTCGCGGAAAGGGATAATGGCACGCGCGACCTCTTTGTGATGCTACTGAAGGACGAAGAGGACCACGTCGACTGGCTCGAAGCACAAATGCACTTGATCAAGGAACTGGGCTACGAGCGTTACCTCACCATGCAAATGGGCGAGGACGAAAAAGAGTAGTATTCCCACCTCTCCCCACTGGAGGCTCGCTGAGTCCAGACCGAACATAGTTCGGTGATTGAATCTTTCAACGGCTAGGAAATCACGTTATCCCCCCAGCGCGACTACATGGATTTCGCGTTATCGGACAACTCCTTTCGGCCAGTCGCTTCCGGCTTCCTCAAAATCGGCCAGCACGTACCGATGACAGGAATTCTTCACCGGATTGGCTGGCTTTATCCAACGCTTGAGAGTAAGGTCGTGAAGTCAATACACATCCTACCGCCACGCCCAATTTCGGCAACGGCACCTTGTGCATAAGACCGACGCCAAGGTCCGAAACAGTCCAACCTTTCCAACCTAGCGAAATTGAAAAATACGCTGTGCCAAGTGTGTGGTACT
>Ga0137403_10009671_pt1 | contig 10705 bp, 8 predicted proteins | sample CZOMad2_1_16fung_FD_122057 | JGI IMG/M metagenome (GOLD analysis project Ga0137403, IMG submission 122057) | Vadose zone soil fungal communities from Angelo Coast Range Reserve, California, USA - CZOMad2_1_16fungal (Hybrid Assembly) | ecosystem: Environmental > Terrestrial > Soil > Vadose zone... | reverse complement strand
GTACGGGAAAGAGCCCACCTCGTACGCGCTCTACGCCGCCGAGGGCACCCGCGTCGTCATCGACGCCATCAAGCGGGCGGCGCCCGCCATCGAGAAGGGCAAGGACCCGACGGAGAAGCGCGAGGCGCTGCGCAAGGCCATCGCCTCGACGAAGCACTACGAAGGCATCAACGGCAAGTGGAGCTTCGACGAGAACGGCGACGTGGACTACGACACCATGTCCGGCTTCAAGGCGGTGAAGGCGGACGGGCCCCTCGGCTGCAAGTTCCAGTTCGAGACCATCCTCGAGTAACCCCCCACCGGGGGGAGGGCCGGCCGGCCGGCCCTCCCCCACCTCGCCGGGTCTCGACCCTTGGAGTGGTGGGAAGTTCTGGTTCAACAGACCATCAACGGTCTCACCCGGGGCGCCGTCTTCGCCCTGATCGCGCTCGGCTACACCATGGTGTACGGCATCGTGGAGCTGATCAACTTCGCCCACGGCGACGTCTTCATGCTCGGCCTCTTCATCTCCTTGGCCTGGTTCACCCTCCTCGGCATCTCCACGACGCTCACCGCCGGGCAGCTCCTCACCGTCCTGCCCCTCGTCTTCCTCCTCACCATGCTGAGCACGGCGCTCCTCAACGTCTCCATCGACCGGATCGCCTACCGGCCCCTGCGCCGCTCGTCGCGGCTGGCGCCCTTGATCACCGCCATCGGCGTGTCGTTCATGCTCGAGAACCTGGCCCTCCTGTGGAAGGGGCCCGCGCCCATCGCCTACCCCGACGTGTTTCCCTCGGTGGACATCCTGCGCGTATGGTTCGGCGTCGACTCGGCGATCTTCATCACCACCAAGGACATCCTCGTGGTGGGGGCGACGCTCCCGCTGATGCTCGCGCTGAACTACTTCGTGACGCGCACCCGCTGGGGCAAGGCGATGCGGGCGACCGCCCAGGACCGCGAGACCGCGCAGGCGATGGGCATCGACGTGGAGCGCACCATCCTGCTGACCTTCTTCGTGGGGGGAGCTCTCGCCGGGGCGGCGGGGGTGATCCAGGGCATGTACTACAACATCGGTATGTGGTGGATGGGCTATCAGGCCGGGCTGCGCGCGTTCACCGCCGCCGTGCTGGGCGGCATCGGCAACATGCCGGGGGCCGCGCTGGGGGGCCTCCTCATCGGCTTCCTCTCCGCGTGGAGCGATCAGTACATCTCGGCGCGGTGGACCAACGCGATCGTCTTCTCGATCCTCATCCTCGTCCTCGTGTTCCGTCCCCAGGGCCTCCTGGGCGACCGCACCCCCGAGAAGGTCTAGGCGCATGGGGGCGCGGCGCGGACTCGGGCAGGCCGCGCTGGTGGCGGCGCTGCTCGGCTATCCCTTCCTCGATCGCGCGCTGGGAGTCCAGACCGTGCACGCGGTGTCGGACGGGATGATCTATGTGCTCCTCGCGCTGGGGCTCAACATCGTGGTGGGCTACGCGGGCCTCCTCGACCTGGGCTACGCGGCGTTCTTTGCCATCGGCGCCTACGCCATGGGGCTCCTGAACTCCCCCGTCCTCGGCTCGCCGCTCTACGGGCACGTGTGGAGCTTCTGGCTCTGCATCTGGATCGCCGCCGCGGTGTCGGCGCTGCTCGGCACGGTCATCGGCGCGCCGACTCTTCGGGTCCGTGGCGACTACCTGGCCATCATCACGCTGGGGTTCGGTGAGATCATCCCCGTCGCCATCCGCAACCTCGGCGACGTCACCATCGACATCGCGGGCTGGCGGCCGATCGAGCGGCTCAACCTCACCGGCGGCGAGAACGGGGTCAACCCCGTCGGCCGCCCCTATCTGCCCGGAGTGCCGTTCGAGACCGATCCGATCTCGTGGTACTTCCTGATCCTCATCGTCGGCGCCCTCTCGCTCTGGGCGATGAGCCGGCTCCAGGACTCGCGGCTGGGCCGCGCGTGGATGGCCATCCGCGAGGACGAGACCGCCGCCGACTGTACGGGCGTCAATCCGATCTCGACCAAGCTGCTGGCCTTCGCACTGGGCGCCTCCTTCTCCGGCTTCGCGGGCTCGATCTACGCGGCCAAGCTCCAGGCCATCACGCCGGGCGCGTTCGAGTTCCAGGTCTCGATCATGCTGCTGTGCATGGTCGTCCTCGGCGGCGCCGGCAGCCTCAAGGGCGTCATCCTGGGCGGGATGCTCATCACCCTCTTCGATCGCGTCGTCCTCGCCGAGGCCACCTTCTTCACCCGGTGGGTGGGCCGGGGCCTCGGCGTGCCGCTGCTCGCCTCCGCCGACCTCACCCTCTGGCGCTGGTTCTTCTTCGGCCTCGGTCTGGTTCTCGTGATGCTGCTCCGGCCCCAGGGGCTCGTCGGACGCCGGGTCCAACCGCTCGTGGTGGCGGAGACCGACGACGCGATCGACCTCGCGCCGCCGCCCCCTCCGCGCATCGAGGCCATCCCCGGCTGGCTGCGCGAGCGCGCCGGCCACGGCGCCGCGGCGGGGGCGATGCCGATTCTCGAAGTGCGCGGGCTCACCAAGCGCTTCGGCGGGGTGGTCGCGCTCAACGAGATCGACCTCGTCGTCCCGCGGGGCGGGATCATCGGCTTGATCGGACCCAACGGCGCCGGCAAGACGACCTTCTTCAACGTGGTGACCGGCCTCGTCCGGGCCGACGGCGGCGCCATCGCCTTCGAGGGGCGGCCGCTGGCCGGGCTGCGCCCGAACGCCATCGTCGCCCGCGGGATCGCCCGCACCTTCCAGTCCATCCGGCTCTTCGCCAACATGACGGTGCTGGAAAACGTGCTCGTGGGCGAGCACTGCCGGCTCCGCGCCACCGTCCCCGGCGCCGTGCTCCGGCCGCCCGCGGTGGTCGCGGAGGAGGCGCGCGCCCGCAAGCGAGGGCGGGAGGTCCTGGCCTTCGCCGGCCTCGCCGGCAAGGAGGACGACCTCGCGCGCAACCTGTCCTACGGCGACCAGCGGCGGCTGGAGATCGCCCGCGCGCTCGCCACCGAGCCGCGCCTGCTCCTGCTCGACGAGCCGTCCGCGGGCATGAATCCCCGCGAGACGGAGACGCTGACCGAGCTGATCGGCCTCGTGCGGCGCGAGCTGGCGCTGTCCGTCCTCCTCATCGAGCACGACATGCAGGTGGTCATGACGATCTCCGACCGCATCACCGTGCTCGACTACGGCACGCGAATCGCGGAGGGGACGCCCACGGAGATCCAGCGCCACCCGCGCGTCATCGAGGCCTACCTGGGCACGGGCTACGAGCCCGACCCCGTCGCGCCGGGCGGCGCGCGGTAGCGGGCATGCTCGCGCTCGAGGACGTGCACACCTACTACGGGAATATCCGGGCCCTCCGCGGGATCTCGCTCACCGTCCAGCCGAGGGAGATCGTGACCCTCATCGGCGCCAACGGCGCCGGCAAGACGACCACCCTCCGCACCATCCTTGGCGCGGTGCGGCCGCGCCGGGGCGCCGTCACCTTCAACGGGCAGCGCCTGGACGGGCTCCCCACCGACCGCATCGTGCGCCTGGGGATCGCCCAGTCGCCCGAGGGCCGCCGGATCTTCCCCCGTATGACCGTGCTCGAGAACCTGGAGATGGGCGCCTTTGCCCGCGCCGACCGCGACGCGATCGCGCCCGACCTCGAGCGCGTGTTCACGCTCTTTCCGCGGCTGCGCGAGCGTGCCGCCCAGAAAGGCGGCACGCTGTCCGGCGGCGAGCAGCAGATGCTCGCCATCGCGCGCGCGCTGATGGCGCGGCCGAGCCTGCTCCTCCTCGACGAGCCGTCGATGGGCCTCTCCCCCATCCTCGTCGACGCCATCTTCAAGATCGTCGAGGACATCAATCGCCGGGGCACCACCATCCTGCTCGTCGAGCAGAACGCCCGCATGGCTTTGCGCGTCGCGCATCGGGGATACGTCATCCAGACCGGACGCATCGTGCTCCAGGACGTGGCCGCCGAGCTGCTGCGCTCGGATCTCGTCCGGAAGACCTATCTCGGCGAGAAATAGCCGGTACCGAGGCCGGCGATGTAGTCTGACGGCATGGAGCCGGCACGACCCGAGCCTGCGGACCCGCGCATCCTGGTCGGGACCTCCGGCTACAACTACCCGGAGTGGAAAGGGGCCTTCTACCCGGAGGGCCTCTCGACGACCAAGATGCTCCCCTACTATGCCGAGCGCTTCCCGACCGTCGAGATCAACTACACTTTCTACCGCCTGCCGAACGCCAAGACCGTCGCGGGCTGGACGGCGGCCACCCCCGAGCGCTTCACCTTCGCCCTCAAAGCCTCCCAGCGGATCACCCACTTCCAGCGTCTCCGGGAGGTGGAGGAGCCCGTCCGCTATTTCTGCGACACCGCGCGCCTCCTCGCCGGGAAGCTCGGCCCCCTCCTCTTCCAGCTCCCTCCGAACTTCAAGAAGGACACCGAGCGCCTCGGCGGCGTGCTCGACCAGCTCCCCACTGATCTCCGCGCCGCCTTCGAGTTCCGCCATCCGAGCTGGTTCGACGAGGAGGTCTACGGGCTCCTGCGCCGGCGGAACGTCGCGCTGTGCATCGTCGATCACGACGACGGCGCGACCCCGGCGGTGGCCACCGCCGACTGGGGCTATTTTCGCCTCCGCGCCGTCGAGTACTCGGCGGAGGCGCTCGCGCGCTGGGCGGGGACGATCCGTGACCTCTTCGGCGCCGGGGGTGCCTTCGTCTACTTCAAGCACGAGGACGGGGCGACGGGCCCGCCCCTGGCCCTAAAGCTCACCGAGCTGCTGGCCGAGCGGCGATAAGGGCCCATCTGCGTCGTTGGCGCCCTCGGCCGCACGCTCAACGTACAGAAAGTACGCCTTCGCGTGCGGCCGTCGGGCGCCGCCTCGCATCTGGACCCTTCTCGCCGCCCGGCGCCCGGCCTACCTTACCCGGATGACGCCGATGGGCCCTTATCGCCGCTCGGCCAGGCGTGCGAGGGTCTTGGCGAGATCGATGCCCGGGTGGGTGAGGACCGCCGCGAGGGGGTCGCGCATCCGCGCGAACCGGGCGGGCGCGGTGGTGATGGTGAAGCGCGCGGGATCGAGCTTCGGGGTCACCTCGTCCCAGCGGAGCGGACAGGACACCGGCGCCCCCGGCAGCGGGCGCACGGAGTACGGCGCCACGATGGTGCGGCCGTGGCCGTTCTGGCCGAAGTCGATGTAGACCTTGCCGCCACGGGCCCGGATGGGCCGGGCGATGGTGGCGATGCCGCCGGCGGCCTCGACGCCGAGGGTGGCGAGCAGCCGCGCGAAGGTGCGCGCCTCCTCGTGGGTGTAGCGGGCGCCGAGAGGCACCAGGATATGCAGCCCGGTGGCCCCCGAGGTCTTGACGTGACTCGGCAGCTCGAGCCGCTCCAGAATGCGCCGGAGCGTGCGGGCGACCGCCACCACGTCGGTGAACGGGGCGCCCTTCGGGTCGAGGTCGAGGACGAGCCAGTCCGGCCGGTCCAGGTGCGGGACGCGCGCCCCCCAGAAGTGCAGCGGGATCGTGCCGAGGTTTGCCACGTAGCGGAGCGATTCGACGTCGTCCACGACGAAGTGGTGGATGTCCCGCTCGGTGTCGTGCGAGTAGATGCGCTCGGTGCGGATCCACGCGGGGGCGAACTCGGGGGCGTCCTTCTGGAAGAAGGACTTCCCCGTGATCCCGTCGGGGTAGCGCGTGAGGACCAGGGGGCGGTCGCGAAGGTAGGGCAGGAGATACGGCGCCACCGTCTCGTAGTAGGCGACGAGGTCGGCCTTGGTATAGCCTTCGCCCGGCCAGAAGATCTTTTTCGGGTTGGTGACCTTCACCATCTGGCGCTCCACCGGGGGCCGCGGCGGCGCTTCTCCTTCCTCGCCGGCCGTCCGCGCCGGGGCCTGGGCGGGCGGAAGCTCGACTGGCCGCTCCCGCTTGCATTCCTCGGGCCGCCGGTCATCCCGGAGCCCCTGGAAGGCGGGATGGCGGATGCCGCCGTCGGCGGTCCAGTCGGTGAAGCGCACCTCGCAGACGAGCCGCGGCTCCACCCAGTGATGCCCGCGGCCCGTCGGCGAGCGCTCCGCGAACGGTGACGTGGCGCGGGCGAGCGGTACCAGGCGCTTCGAGATCGCGGCGAGCGCGCGCTCGTCGAATCCCGTCCCCACCTTGGACACGTAGACGAGGCGCCCCTCCTCGTAGAGTCCTAGGTGCAGCGCGCCGAAATGGCCGCGCGAGCCCTGGGGCGCGGTGTAGCCCCCGATGACGAACTCCTGGCGGTGCTGGCACTTCACCTTGAGCCAGTCGCGGGAGCGCCCGCCCGCGTAGGTGCTGGCCGCCCGCTTGGCGACGACACCCTCGAGGCCCAGCTCACCGACGGCCTCGAAGAACGCGGGCCCGCCACCGGCGACGTGCTCGCAGTAGCGGGCCACGCCCCGGGGGGGCACCAGGAGCTCGAGGCACCGCTTGCGCTCGAGGAGCGGCCGCCGCCGGAGATCACGGCCCTCGAGGGCGAGGCAGTCGAAGAAGATCCCGGTGACCGGCACCGCCGCGCGGGCGGCATCGATGTCGTCGGCGCGGGTGAGGTGCATCCGGGCCTGAAGACGCTGAAAGCTCGGGCGGCCGTCCTCGCCCAGCGCCACGATCTCGCCGTCGATCACGAAGCGGGGCACCGGCAAGGCCCGAAGCGCGCGCACCACTTCCGGATAGCGCGCGGTCACCGCGTCGCCCTTTCGACCATAGAGCGCCACCGTATCGCCGTCCCGCTCGGCGAGGACGCGCACCCCGTCGTACTTGATCTCGAACAGCCAGCCGGGTCCCCCCGGCGTCCGCTCGGCGAGCGTCGCGAGCATGAGCGCCTGCCGCCGGGCGCCGACCTCCCCCATGGGCGCCTCGAGCTTGGCGAGGAGGGCGTCGAGCGCGGCGCGCTTCTCGCTGGCCCCGCCGATCTCCTCCACGGTGAGACCTGAGAAGACGGACTCGGGTGCGCGCTCGACCGGCTCCTCGCCATCGGCGTAGGCATCGGGCGCCTTGAGGAGGAGCCAGTCCTTCGCCGGGGCGTCTCCCTCGGCTCGGCGCCCGCCCATTCGCGCGAGGGTCCAGCGCCCGCGGAGTTTCATCCCGTGGAGCTCGAATTCGAGCTTGCCCTGCGCGAGCTCGCGGAGGGGATCCTCCCCCTTGCTGAGACGGTACCAGCCCTGGTCCCAGACGATCACCGAGCCGGCGCCGTAGTTGTCACGCGGGATCACGCCCTCGAAGTCCGCGTACTCCACGGGATGATCCTCGACGTGGACGGCCAGGCGCTTCTCGCCGTGGCGCATCGACGGGCCCTTGGGCACCGCCCAGCTCTTGAGGACACCGTCCATCTCCAGCCGGAGATCGTAGTGGAGACGCCGGGCGGCATGCTTCTGCACGACGAAGAGCCGGCTGCCCGGCGCGCGCCGCCCCCCGAAGGGCTCGGGCGTCCGCGCGGGATCGCGCTTGGCGCGATAGGCATCGAGCGCTCCGGCGCGCGGGCTCATACCATCCCTCGCGCCCAACCTCCGGCGCGCACCCTATCCATTGGAGCCCGCCGCGGACGCTGCCAAGCTTTTGAACCTCCGAGAGCCCCGTGGTACCGTCGAGCCCAGTTCACCATACAGGAGGAGGGTTTCCATGCCACCGCATTCCATCGGGTCGGGCACGATCTCCTTCGGGCTGGTCTCCATCCCGGTGAAACTCTACTCCGCCGCCGTCTCCGCGAACGTGGCCTTCAACATGCTCCATGCCAAGTGCGGATCCCGGATCAAGCAGCAGACCTTCTGCCCGGCCTGTCAGGTGGTCGTCGAGCGGAACGAGCTCGTGCGCGGCTACGAGTTCACCAAGGATCAGTACGTCCGGGTGAGCGACGAAGAGCTCAAGTCGCTCGAGGGCGAGGAGTCCAAGGTGATCGATATCGCCGAGTTCGTGCCCCTCACGCAGGTGGACCCGATCTTCTTCGAGAAGACCTACTACCTCGGACCCGACAAGGGCGGGGACAAGGCCTATCGGCTCCTCGCCGAGACCATGGCCAAGGCCAACCGCGTGGCGGTCGCCCGGTTCATCATGCGCGGCAAGGAGAGCCTCGTCCTCGTCCGCCCCGCCCAGGACGGCCTCATGCTCCACACCATGTACTTCGCCGACGAGGTGCGCGATTTCGGCGAGATCGACAAGGGGAAGTCCGCCAAGGTCCAGGAGCGCGAGGGGGAGCTCGCCCGGAAGCTGGTCGAGGAGCTCTCCACCGAGGAGTTCAAGCCCGAGCAGTACCAGGACGAGTACCGCCACCGCGTCCTCGACCTCATCAACCAGAAGGTCGGGGGCAAGGAAGTCACGGCGGTCGGTCCCCGAGTTCAGCGCGCCCAGGTGATCGACCTCATGGAGGCCCTCAAGGAGAGCCTCGCCAAGCGTGCCGCCGGCGACGCTCCGCGCAAGCCTCCCGTCAAGGTCGCCCGTTCCGCGCCCGCCGCCGCAACCCCCGCGCGGAAGGCCCAGGGCGGGAAGAAGTAGGGCCGCCGCTCCGGCGAGACGAGCCATTCGTGGGGCGGCGGCCGCTCCCCCGAAGCATCCCAATTGTGGCTCTGTAGGCGGTTCCGACTCGGTAGTACCTGCCGCTATCGGTTGGCTCCTTGTTGGCTCCTTCGACGGGCTCCGTCGGTAAGTGTTGGCCAATCCTCGACATCGTCCGGGACTCTTCCGCGTATTGGAGTCGGCATCGCGCTTGCTTTAGGTCATCCGATCCGATACCGGGGGTGGGGCGATGATCAAGGTCAATCGAGTAACGGCCGCGCTCGCGGTCGGCTCCGCCGTCCTCCTCGTCATCGGGCTCGTGTTCCCCTCCCGCGTGCTCGCGCAGACTCCTGGACAGGGGCAGGCCCTTGGAATCCTCCTCCTCCTGGGGCTGGGTGCCCGGCCGGGCGCGCAGCCGCCGGCGGAAGCCAAGAAGCCTGACGGGGCGGCGAAGAAGGCCGCCCAGGCGGAAGCGAAGAAACCTGACGGGATGACGAAGAAGGCCGCTGCGACGGAAGCCAAGAAGCCGGATGGGCTGGCGAAGAAGGACGCCCCGACCCCAGGGAAGCCCGTTCGCCTGGCCTCCGACCTCGCAAAGAAGGACTGACGCTCTCCCTTCCCGCTCCGCTCCTCGGCCCCGGTTTTGCCCTCGAGCCAGCTCCGCCCGACGCGCTCCTCAGAGCCTGAACCTCGAGCGCGCGATCTGTCACCACGCCCCCTGAGAGCCGCGAAGAGGACGGGTGACATGTGGGGGGGTCTAGCTGGCCGACAAAATAGACTGCGAAGGCAGCACGCCCATTGGGCCTCGCGTGGAGCGTGGAGCGCCGCCTCGTTGACGCGATTCGCGCGAGGGGGGCGATGGCGATGGCACGAAAAAAGGGGCACCGGCGTTAGCCGGCGCCCCTTATGAGCTCCCGGAGAGCTTTGCGCGGCGAGGCCTAGCCCCGCTGGCGACGCCTCCAGGCCGCAGCTCCCAGCCCGACCATTCCCGCGCCGAGGAGGATCAGCGTCCCGGGCTCGGGGATCTGCGTGACCTGCTCAGCCGTGAGGATGAACAGCTGCTCGAACCCGTTGTTGATGTCGGTAAGATCCAATCTAATCTGGATGACGTCCCACGGGCAGGACACGGCGCACGTGGCAAGCAGCGCGTTCAGCTGGTCGGAGAAGGCGGCATAGGCCGCATGGTCGGCACCGAGGTTGTGGTTCACAGGCCCGATGGCGACATTGGGACCAGCACAATCTGTCTGGGCACCGGTATTGTCGAGGCATACGTCACCCTTGGCGAGAACCAGTTCCGCCGGCAGAGTCGGAACCCCGTCGGTGACCGCGGGACCAGAGGTGAACGGCCGGGTGGGCGCCTCCAGCTCGAGCACCAAGTTGGGCGCGATGCCGTCGAGGTCGACGAAGGTCAGGCTTGCGTACACGCACACGTCCTGACCGGAAAGGGCGCCCGGGCACGCCCCGTTGGTTCCGTCGTTGTTGGTGTCGTTCTGGTTGAAGAAGAAGATCGGCGTGCTGCCGTTCAGGAACGTATTGAAGGCAGCGATCGTGCTATCCCACGATTGCACGTCTCCCGCGAACGGCACTGGCTGGCCCGGATCCGTCCCAGCCTTCGTCGTGGTGAAATTCTGGGCCCCAGACCCACTGGGCGCCGCGAACGCATTGTCCATTCCATTGAAATTGGTGTTCACGCCCTTGCCGCCCGCGCCGGTGTATATCACGACGCCGTCCTTGATCTGCCCCGGCGACGACGGAATGCTCACCCCCGCGAAGGGCAGGGACATGACGGCGAAGTTGCCGTCAAAGGCACAGATGAAGTTGTCGCAGGCGGGCAGGGTGACCGCCTCACCGGAAGAGGACCAGCCCGACACGAGCGCTACGGTGAGAGCTGCTACGAGGATGGCGATCTTACCTAGTCTCATTACTTTCTCTTTCCTGGCTTCGGCCGACCCCGCAGGATCGGGACATTCGGTATAGAAACGCGGACTTGTCAAATGTCCTCTTGGAGGTGACTCGGAGCAGGAATCGTGCCGGGATACGACCCCTTTATTTCTGAGCGCTTACACATGAGTAATAAAATACCAACAGCGAATCGTAAAGTTCTATGACGCTTCTCCCGAGGGCCAGATAACCAGGCGTCTGATTTGCGCTTTCTGATGAAGGCCCGAGCCGGTGCGCGCGGCCCAGTGTATCCTGTCCCGGCATGGAGAATCTCGGGACGCGACACCTGACAC
>Ga0137403_10009670_pt1 | contig 10705 bp, 10 predicted proteins | sample CZOMad2_1_16fung_FD_122057 | JGI IMG/M metagenome (GOLD analysis project Ga0137403, IMG submission 122057) | Vadose zone soil fungal communities from Angelo Coast Range Reserve, California, USA - CZOMad2_1_16fungal (Hybrid Assembly) | ecosystem: Environmental > Terrestrial > Soil > Vadose zone... | reverse complement strand
GGCGCTGACGGCGAGCGGCTTGCCGACATCCCGCGACGAGAACTGGAAGTACGGGAACCTGCGCCCGCTCGAGCGCCTGCGATTCATTCCCGCTCCTGCGGCACAGCCGCTGACGCCAACGGATCTGCCGGCGGCGATACCCGGCTTTGCCCGCTACGTGTTCGTCGACGGTGCGTTTGCACCGGCACTCTCGGCGGCGCTGCATGCAACCGCCGCCGCGGTCACACCGCTGGCGGCGGCAGCCGATGCCGGCCGCGCACCGGCCGCCATGCCCGCGCAGACCCCCGCCCCGGGCGCATCCGCGGATGAGCGCTTTGCGCGGCTGAACGAAGCGTTCGCCACCGACGGCGCGGCCATCCGCGTGGCCGCGCACCATGAGCCGGCGCGCCTCGAGCTGGTGTTCGTGGCGAGCGCGGATGCGCTCACCGGGGCGTCCTATCCGCGCGTGGAACTGCGGCTCGACAGCCAGGCGCAGCTGCTGCTGATCGAGCGGCACGTCAGCGCCGGCCCCCACGCGAGCTTCGTGAACAGCGCCGTGACGCTCGAGCTCGGCAGCGGCGCCACGCTGCACCATTACCGGCTGCAGGAGCTGGCGGCGCGCGCCATCGTATTCGACACGCTGTCCGCCGTAGTCGGCCGCGACGCCTGCTACCGGCTGCACGGCATCAATATCGGCGCGCAGTCGGCCCGCTCCACCCTCGCGGTGCGACTCACCGGGGAGCGCGCCGACCTGAGGCTCGCGGTGGTGGCGCTGGGCGAGCACCAGCAGGTCCAGGATACCTACGCGCGGGTCGAGCACGTCGCGCCCCGGGCACGCACCGAACAGGTGTTTCGCGGAATTTCCGCCGGACGCGCGCGCGTCGCCTTCAACGGCAAGATCGTGGTGGGGCGCGAGGCGCACGGGACGGATTCGCGCCAGTCGTTGCGCGGACTGCTCGCCGGCCCGGAAGCGGAGATCGACGTGCGGCCGCAGCTCGAGATCTACACCGACGAGGTGCGCTGCAGCCACGGCGCCACCGCCGGCAAACTCGATGAGAACATGCTGTTCTACCTGCGGTCGCGGGGACTTGAGCCCGAGGTCGCGCAGCGGCTGCTGAAGTGGGCATTCCTCGAGGACGTGGTCGCGAAGATCGAGGTTGCCGAGCTGCGCCGCCAGATCGAACAGCGCCTGGCGCGGCAGGTACCCGAGCCCTTCGCGCGCGGGGAGTCAGCCTGATGGCCGCCAACGTCTCGCTCGCCGCGCCGCCGCCGTTCGACGCCGAGCGCGTGCGCCGCGACTTTCCCATCCTCGACACCCTGGTGAACGGGCATCCGCTGGTGTATCTGGACAGCGCCGCATCCTCGCAGCGCCCGCTGGCGGTGCTGCGGGCGGTCGAGGACTACGAGACACACTCGCACGCCAACGTGCATCGCGGCGTGCATGCGCTCAGCCAGGCGGCCACCGCCGCGTACGAGGGCGCGCGCGAGCGCGTACGGCGTTTCATAAATGCCCGCAGCACGCGCGAGATCATCTTTGTCCGCGGCACCACCGAGGCGATCAATCTGGTCGCACAGGCCTACGGCCGCCCGCGCCTGCGGGCCGGGGATGAGATTCTCATCAGCGCGCTCGAGCATCACGCCAACATCGTCCCCTGGCAGATGGTGTGCGAGCAGACCGGCTGCACGCTGCGGGTGGCGCCGATCAACCGCCGCGGCGAGCTGCAGCTGGAGGAGTTGCTCGGACTGCTCGGCCCGCGCACGCGCCTGGTGGCGGTGGCGCACGTGTCCAACGCGCTCGGCACGGTGCTGCCGGTGAAGCGCATCATCGAGGCCGCCCATGCGCACGGCGCGGTGGTGCTGATCGACGGGGCGCAGGCCGTGCCGCACTCGCGCGTTGACGTGCGTGCGCTGGGCGCCGATTTTTACGCCTTCTCCGGCCACAAGCTCTACGCGCCCACCGGGATCGGGGTGCTCTATGGGCGCGAGGAGCTGCTCGCGGCCATGCCGCCGTGGCAGGCGGGCGGGGACATGATTCTGACGGTGTCGTTCGAGAAGACCACCTACAACGAGCTGCCGTGGAAGTTCGAGGCCGGCACGCCCAACATGTCCGGCGCCGTCGGCCTCGCGGCCGCCATGGACTACCTCGAGAGCTTAGGGTTGGAGGCGGTCGCCGCGCACGAGCAGCGCCTGCTGCAGCGGGCCACCGCGGAGCTCGCACGCCTGCCGGCGATCGAGATCATCGGCACCGCGGCGCACAAGGCCTCGGTGCTGTCCTTCACCATGAAGGGCGTTCACCCGCACGACCTCGGCACGATCCTCGACGCCGAGGGGATTGCGGTGCGCACCGGCCATCACTGCGCCATGCCGGTCATGAGCTTCTTCGGGCTACCGGCGACGGCGCGCGCCTCGTTCGGCTGTTACAACACCGAGCGTGACGTAGCGAGCCTGGTGCAGGCGCTGGGCAAGGCGCGCGAGGTGTTCGGCTGATGGACCTCAAGGACCTGTACCGCGACGTGATCCTGGATCACAACCGGCACCCGCGGAACTTCGGGCGCATCGAGCCGGCCGACGGCCGCGCCGAGGGGCACAACCCGCTGTGCGGCGACCGGCTGTCGGTGTTCGTGCGCCTGGAGGGCGAGCGCGTCGCGGACATCCGCTTCGAGGGCCGGGGCTGCGCCATTTCCACCGCCTCGGCGTCCCTCATGACGGAAGCGGTCAAGGGCAAGGACCGCAGCGCGATCCGCGAGCTGTTCAACAAGGTGCACGCGCTGCTGACACATCCCGGGAGCGAAGCCGACGCCGCGCTCGGCAAACTGGCGGCGCTGTCCGGAGTGCGGGAATTTCCGGCGCGCGTGAAGTGCGCCAGCCTGTGCTGGCACACCCTCAATGCGGCGCTCGAGCACGGCGCGGCGACGATATCCACCGAGTAGCGCGGCGATGCGCAGGCACGAGAACGAGCCCTTTGTCGTCAACCGCGAGGTGCGCGCGGTGATCGTCCCGGCCGGACAGGAAGTGAAACTCAAGCCCGGCCAGGCCGGCTACATCACCCAGGCCCTCGGCGGCAGCTTCACCGTGTACCTCGAGGGTAACCTGTTCCGCATCGCGGGCGAGGACGCCGACGCCATCGGCCAGGAGGCGGTCAAAGCGCCCGAGTTGCCGCCCAACGCCAACGAAGAGGACGTGCGCAAGCTCGCCTGGGAGCAGATGCGTGCCTGCTATGACCCGGAGATCCCGATCAACATCGTCGACCTGGGTCTGGTGTACGCCTGCGAGGTGACGCAGAACGAGGACGGCACACGCACCGTGGAAGTGAAGATCACTCTCACCGCCCCCGGCTGCGGCATGGGCGAGATTCTGGTTGATGACGTGCGCGACAAGATCCAGCGCATCCCGACGGTGCGCGAGGCGCGCGTGGAGCTGACCTTCGACCCCCCCTGGAACCAGAGCATGATGTCCGAGGCCGCGCGCCTGCAGACCGGGATGTTCTAGCGGCCGCATGAGCTCCCGGTGGGTCGATATCGGCGGCGCGGACGCCATCAGCGAGACGGCGCCCCTCTCGGTGGAGATCGACGGCGTGCCGGTGGTCGTCGTACGCTGCGGCGCCGAGCTGTACGCGGTAGAAGACCGCTGCACGCACGACGGCGAGTCGCTGAGCGGGGCGCAAGTGGAAGCCTGTCAGATCATCTGCCCGCGGCATGGGGCGCACTTCTGCCTGCGCACCGGTGAGGCGCTGACGCCGCCGGCCTACGAGCCGCTGCGCACCTATCGGGCGCGCGAGCAGGACGGCCGGATTCTGCTGGAGCAGCCCTCGTGAGGCGCGGCGCATGAAGCGGCTGACTCTCATGCGGCATGCGGATGCGCGCTGGAACGATCCGGCCATTTCCGACCTGGAGCGTCCGCTGAACCGCCGCGGGATCGGCGCGGCGCAAACCATGGCGCGCCGGTTGCTCGAGCTGCAACTCATTCCGGACCTGCTGCTGACGAGCCCCGCGCGCCGCACCCAACAGACCGCCGACATCGTGGCACGCGAGCTCTCGCTGCCTGCCAGGCGCGTGCGGCACGAGGAGGCGCTGTATCTGGCGGGCGCAGCGGACGTGCTGAAGCTGGTGCACGCCACCGGCCCGCGCGTCGCGCACCTGCTGGTGGTCGCTCACAATCCGGGCGTGTCGGAGCTGGTGCAGCTGCTGCTGCCGCAGCGCGGCACCGCCGGGATGGCCACCGCGGCGGTGTGCTCGATCGCTTTCGATACCACGCACTGGAGCGCCATCGGCTCCGCCGCGGTCACCGACGTGCAGCGCGAGAGACCTCCGGCGCGCCTGTTCGGTCTGCTGGGCTGACGCGTCAGGCCGACGCGCGTATCTGCGGTCGCCGGCTCAACACTCCGGCACGTTGACCGCAAGCCCCCCCTGCGAGGTCTCCTTGTAGATGGTGGACATGTCCGCACCGGTCTGACGCATGGTGGCGATCACCTGGTCGAGCGACACCTTGTGCGTGCCATCGCCGCGCATCGCCAGGCGCGCCGCGTTGATGGCCTTGACCGACCCCATGGCGTTGCGCTCGATGCAGGGAATCTGCACCAGCCCCGCCACCGGGTCGCAGGTGAGACCCAGGTTGTGCTCCATGCCGATCTCGGCGGCGTTTTCGATCTGTTCGCTGGTGCCTTGCAGCGCCGCCACCAGGCCCGCCGCGGCCATCGAGCAGGCCACACCCACTTCGCCCATACAACCCATCTCCGCCCCCGAGATGGAGGCGTTTTTCTTGTACAGCATGCCCATCGCCGCCGCCACCAGGAGGAAGCGCACCACGCCCTCATCGTTCGCGCCCGGCTCGAAGCGGCGATAAAAGTGCAGCACCGCAGGGACGATGCCCGCGGCGCCGTTGGTGGGAGCCGTGACCACACGGCCGCCGGCGGCGTTCTCCTCGTTCACGGCGAGTGCGTAGGCGTTGACCCAGTCCATGACGTCCAGCGGTCCCGCCTGAGCGCTCTCGGTCAGCATGCGGTACAACCGCGGCGCGCGCCGGCGCACCTTGAGGACTCCGGGCAGGAGGCCGGTCTGCCGGAAGCCGCGCTCGACACACGCCTGCATCACCTGCCACAGGTGCAGGAGCTTGGCGCGCACCTGCGCCTCGCTCGTCCAGGTACGCTCATTCGCCAGTACCAGCTCGTACATCTCCAGCCCGTGCTCACGGCACAGGGCGAGCAATTGCGCACCCGAGGTGAACGCGTACGGGGGCACCGCTCGGCTACCCGCCTCGCGCGCCTCCTGCTCCTCGCCGCGCACGATGAAGCCACCGCCGATGGAGTAGTAGTCCTCCTCGCGCAGCCTGCTGCGATCGGAGCCGAGCGCGCTGAAGCGCATGCCGTTGGAATGCCCCGGCAAGCGCTCGTGGTGCATGAACAGGAGCTGCATCGGCTCATCGAAGGCGATCTCGTGCTCGCCGGCCAAGCGAATGCGCCCGCTGCTGCGGATGCGCTGCACGGTGGGCTCGATGCTGTCGGGGTCAACGCTTTCGGGCTCGGCGCCCTCGAGCCCTGCGAGGATCGCGCGGTCCGTGCCATGGCCCACCCCGGTGAATGCGAGTGAGCCGTACAGACGCACGGCGATCTCCTGCGTCGTGCCGAGCAGGCCATCGCGCTTGAGGCTGAAGGCGAACTCGCGCGCCGCCCGCATCGGACCCATGGTGTGCGAGCTGGACGGCCCGATGCCTACCTTGAAGATATCGAAAACGCTTAAGGTCATGTATTACCCGGCAACGGCCGCCCCGGGGCTTAGCCCCTGAAGTTCAGTGTGCAGCGTAACGCGGCGACTGACATGCTTTGCGGCGACCTGCGGCGGCTCAAATGCGACCCCGCAGGCGCCGCAGCAGCCGGCGGTCGTGTTTGTCGGGCCGCGCCGAAGGACGCGGCGTGAGCCCGGCAGCCAGCTTCATGCGCGTAGCGAACTCGGCGCCGCGCGCCGCACTTGCGGGTGTCTCCTCGTAGCAGCGCGCCGCTGCCGCCGCAGGTCCCCGGCGCTGCGGCACGGCAGCGACCGCACACTCAAATCGCACCGTGGCGCGCGCGAAGCTCACCCGGTCCCCGGGACGCACTTCGTGGGCGGGCTTCACGCGCTCGCCGTTCACGTGCACTCTGCCACCCGTCACCGCCTGCGCCGCCAGCGAGCGTGACTTGAACAGGCGTACGGCGAACAGCCAGCGGTCGATGCGGGCGGTCCCGGGATGGCCGCTTGCTGCGGGCTCGGACATTGAGGCTCAAGTATAATTACATGTCATGAATCAGGGTGTCATCGAGCGCCTGCGCGGCGAGCTCACCGGTTTGCGCGAGCAGGGCCTCTACAAGAGCGAGCGGGTGCTCGCCGGCCCCCAGGGCGGCGTGGTACGCGCCGGCGAGCGCGACGTCATCAACCTGTGCGCCAACAACTACCTGGGTCTCGCCAACCACCCGGTGGTGCGTGCAGCGGCGCAGCGCGCGATCGATGAGTACGGCTACGGTATGGCCTCGGTGCGCTTCATTTGCGGCACGCAGACCACCCACAAGGCGCTCGAGCAGCGCCTCGCGCGCTTCCTCGGCACCGAGGACGTGATCCTGTATTCATCCTGCTTCGACGCCAACGGCGGCCTGTTCGAGACGCTCCTCGATGAGCGCGACGCGGTGATCTCGGACGCGCTCAATCACGCGAGCATCATCGACGGCATTCGCCTGTGCAAGGCGCAGCGCTACCGCTACGCCAACAGCGACATGGCAGAACTGGAGCAGTGCCTGCGCCAGGCGCAGGGCGCGCGCACGCGCCTCATCGCCACCGACGGGGTGTTCTCGATGGATGGCTTCATCGCAAGGCTCGGTGAGATCTGCGATCTGGCGGCGCGCTACGACGCCCTGGTGATGGTCGATGATTCGCATGCCACCGGCTTCATGGGAGCCACGGGGCGGGGTACGCCGGAGCACTGCGGGGTCGCTGCGCGCGTCGACATCCTCACCGGCACCCTGGGCAAGGCCCTGGGCGGGGGGAGCGGGGGCTACGTTGCCGCGCGCCGTGAAGTCATCGAATGGCTGCGGCAGCGCTCGCGTCCTTACCTCTTCTCCAACAGCATTCCGCCGGTCGTGGCCGCCGCGAGCCTGGCGGTGCTCGAGCTCCTGGAGCACACCCCGCAGCTGCGCGCACAGCTGTTCGAGAACACGCGCCTGTTCCGCGCCGGCCTCACCAGGGCCGGCTTCGATCTCAAACCGGGCGAGCATCCCATCATCCCGGTGATGATCGGGGATGCGGCGCTCGCGGGCCGCATGGCTGACCGGTTGCTGGAGCACGGCGTATATGTCATCGGCTTCTCCTATCCAGTCGTGCCCAAAGGGCAGGCGCGCATCCGCACCCAGATGTCCGCGGCGCTCACGCGCGAGCAGCTCGAGCGCGCCGTGGATGCCTTCACCGGGGTGGGCCGCGAGCTCGGCCTGCTTTAGCTTGAAACGCCCCCTGCGAGCCCTCACGGAAGAACCCTTACGCAAGAGCAGATCATGAAAGCACTGGTCAAGCAGCAGGCGGCGCCCGGTATCTGGCTCGAGGACATCCCCGAGCCCAAGGTCGGCCCCAACGACGTGCTGATCGAGATCGCCAAGACCGCGATCTGCGGCACCGACATGCACATCTACAACTGGGACGCCTGGGCGCAGAAAACCATTCCGGTGCCGATGGCCGTGGGCCATGAGTACTGCGGCCGCATCGTCGAGCTCGGCTCGGAAGTGAGGGGCCTTAAGAAGGGCGACCGCGTTTCGGGCGAGGGCCACATTACCTGCGGTTACTGCCGCAACTGCCGTGCCGGCCGCCGCCACCTGTGCCGCAATACGGTCGGCGTCGGTGTCAACCGCCCGGGCGCCTTCGCCCAGTACCTGGCGATTCCGGCCGACAACACCTTCAAACTCACGGATTCGATCCCGGATGACATCGCCGCCATCCTCGACCCGTTCGGCAACGCCACCCATACCGCACTCGCCTTCAACGTGGTGGGTGAGGACGTGCTGATCACCGGTGCAGGCCCGATCGGCATCATGGCCACCGCGGTCGCGCGCTTCACCGGCGCGCGCCACGTCGTCATCACCGACGTCAACGACTATCGCCTGGAGCTGGCGCGCAGGATGGGCGCCACGCGCGCCATCAACGTGCAGCGCGAATCACTGGATCAGACCATGAAGGATCTGGGGATGCAGGAGGGCTTCGACGTCGGCCTGGAGATGTCGGGCAATGCGGCCGCGTTGCGCGAGATGCTGCGCACCATGCATCACGGCGGCTCCATCGCCATCCTCGGCATTCCACCCGAGGAGACGGCCATCGACTGGAACCAGGTGATCTTCAAGGGCCTCACCCTCAAGGGCATCTACGGCCGCGAGATGTTCGAGACCTGGTACAAGATGGCGAGTCTGCTGCAGAGCGGTCTGAAGCTCGAGCCGGTCATCACCCATCACTTCGGGGTGCAGGAATACCTCAAGGGCTTCGAGACCATGGGCTCGGGCAAGTCCGGCAAGGTGATCCTCGACTGGTCGACGCTGTAGCGGCTACTGCGTCTCGCAGAAGCAGTAGGCGTACAGCCGGTTCGGCACGCTGAAGCGGCTCAGGCGCGCTACTTCGCGCGTCAGCGGATCGAAGCGCTGCGCGACTTCGCGCAGCGCGAGCTCGCCCGGGCCGGCGCGAAACAGCCCCTGCCCCAGGCGCGACTTCAGTTGCAGCGCCAGCTCCTGTGCCCAGGTGAGCTCGGGCTCGAGGAACTCGGGTGCATAGTCGGTGAGCTTGGCGCGGCGCGCTGCAGCCTTGACGGCGTCGCCGAAGGAACCGAGCTGATCGACCAGCCCCAGACGGTGTGCATCCGCGCCCGCCCACACCCGTCCCTGGGCGATGGCATCGACCTGCTCGTGGGTCTTGTTGCGGCCGCTGGCCACGCGCGCGAGGAACTCGTCGTAGCCGCGGCTGATCTGCGATTGCAGCAGCGCACGCGCCTCCTCGCCCAGCGGACGATCGATGCGCAGCTGCCCCGAGAGCGGCGTCGTGCCGACGCCGTCGACGCTGACGCCGATCTTGCCGAGGGTCCGGTCGACGGTCGGAACGATGGCGAAGATGCCGATCGAGCCGGTGAGAGTCGCCGAGCTCGCCCAGATCTCGTCCGCGGGCGCCGAGATGTAATAGCCGCCGGAGGCGGCGTAACCGCTCATCGATACGACCACGGGCTTGCCGGCGGCTCGCAGCGCCAGCAGCTCACGATAGATCTGTTCGGAGGCGAGGACGCTCCCCCCGGGGCTGTCGACGCGCAGCACCAGCGCCTTCACGTCCTTGTCCAGGCGCGCGCTGCGGATCAGCCGCGCGGTGGACTCGCCCCCCACGGTGCCCGGGGGCTGATCGCCGTCGAGGATCTCGCCGGCGGCCACGATCACACCGACCCGCGGCTTGCCGTCGGCCTGCAACTTCTTCTCGGCGCGCGCGTAGCGCACGTAATCGGCCACCGGCACGGACTTGAAGGATCCGCTCGAGTCGTCCTGCCCGACGAGCTCGATGAGCCGCCGCTCGACCTCGAGGCGCGATTTGATACCGGTGATGAGACTCGCCTGCAGCGCGACCTGCGGGGCGTCGCCCCCCGCCGCGGGCACGCTCTTCGCCAGCGTAGCGACGTACTTCGTCAGCGCATCGGCCGGCAGCTTGCGCGCGCGGGTCACGGCCTGCTGGTAGCTGTTCCACAGCGCGTTGAGGTAACTGCGGCTCTCCTCGCGATCCTCGGGCGACATGCTGGTGCGCGTATAGGTCTCGACGGCGCTCTTGAAGGCACCGACGCGGAACACGTTGATGTCCACGCCGAGCTTGTCGAGCGCGTCCTTCAGATAGGTGCGGTAGCGGTCGTAGCCCTCGAGCAGCACGAATCCCATCGGATCGAGGTAGATCTCGTCGGCCTGAGCGGCGAGGTAGTAGCGCTCCTGGGTGAACTCCGTGCCGTAGGCGATCACTTTCTTGCCGCTGGCGCGGAACTCGCGCAGGGCGCCAGCGAGCTCCTCGAGCGTGACCTGGGTGGCGCCTGCGAATTTCTCCAGATCCAGTGCCAGCGCCTGGATACGCCGGTCGCCCGCCGCTGCGTGAATCGAGTCGGTCAGATCCCACAGCAGGGTCTCCGCGTGACCCTCGCCGCGCGCCTCCTCGACCGCGCGCCCCACCGGGTCTCCCGAGAGTTGCTCGACCAGCTCCCCCTGGGGCGCGATGAGGAGCGCTGCGCGCGCCGGGATGCGCGGCACGCCGACGCGCAGCAGTCCCACCACCACGGCAAGGATCGCCAGCAGCATGATGAGATGCAGCACCTTGCGCAGGCCGTCCAGGCCGCGCCACAGGCCGGAGAAAAACGAACGTGGCGTCATGAGGGCGTCAGATCTTCTCCTCGATCCTCGCAGCCTTGCCGGACAGATCGCGCAGATAGTAGAGCTTGGCGCGGCGCACGTTGCCGCGGCGCTTGACGGCGATGTCGCTGATCGAGGGGCTGTAGGTCTGGAAGACGCGCTCGACCCCCTCGCCGTGAGAGATCTTGCGCACCGTGAACGAGGAGTTGAGTCCGCGATTGCTGCGCGCGATCACGACGCCCTCGTACGCCTGCACACGCTCGCGGTCCCCTTCCACCACCTTCACCTGCACCACCACGGTGTCGCCGGGCTTGAAGTCCGGAACCTTGCGGGTCATGCGCTGCTTCTCGATTTCCTGGATTATCT
>Ga0137403_10009669_pt1 | contig 10706 bp, 9 predicted proteins | sample CZOMad2_1_16fung_FD_122057 | JGI IMG/M metagenome (GOLD analysis project Ga0137403, IMG submission 122057) | Vadose zone soil fungal communities from Angelo Coast Range Reserve, California, USA - CZOMad2_1_16fungal (Hybrid Assembly) | ecosystem: Environmental > Terrestrial > Soil > Vadose zone... | reverse complement strand
CGGCGAGCCGCACGTCGACTTCGTCAAGATCGACGTGCAGGGGGCCGAGGTCGCGGTCCTGCGCGGGCTCGAGCGCACCCTCGCACGCAGTCCGGCGCTGGGCGTGCTCTGCGAGCTGTCGCCGGGCCTGCTCCGCCAGGCGGGGACCGACGCCGAGGTGCTGTTCGCGATCTTCCGGGCCCGAGCTCTCCGCCCGCACCGCATCGGCCGCGACGGGACGTGCGCACCCGTCGACGAGGTGAGCGCGCTCCGCGCCGCCGAGGCGGCGGGCCACCTGAACCTCTACTTCCGCGCCGCCGGGTCGGCATGGCCGTAGGGGCATAGCCCGGCGCGGCGATTGCTAACAGTGCGGCCTGCCACGTCAGGCGGGGGGCCCCGCGTGGACCGCACGCTGAAACCCCCAGATGGCGCCCGGTCGAAGTCTGGCCAAGCTCCAGACTGCTGTCACTCATGCCTTTGTAAAGGAGTGAGTTACCATGCAATTTTTGCCTTCCACCCACTCCGGTGCTCGCCGTGCCGTGATTGCCACTCTGGGTGCCCTCCTTGCCCCCCCGGCCCTCGCCCAGGCGACCACCCCGGCATTCGTCCAGGGAGCGGCATTCGCAACCGGTTCTCGGGTCCCGACGGCCACCGTCACGCTCACCCGTCCGGTCGCCGGGGGCGATCTGCTGGTCGGGTGGTTCTCCCAGTACAACGTCCCCGGGGAGGTCCAGGTATCGGACAACGTGAACGGCACCTGGACGCGGGCGGCGGCCGGAGCGCAGGCCTTCGATGACGACACGGGTGACATCGCCCTCTACTACCGCGAGAACAGCCGCGCGGCGCCCGGCGGGATTACCATTGCCGTGTCCGCCTCTGCGAGCGCGTTCCTGCAGGGGACGGTCGCCGACTATTCGGGCGTCGCCCTCGCCGGCTCGCTCGACCAGGTCGCCGCTGCGCACGGTAATGAGGGAAGGGTCGTCGACACCGGTGCGACCGCGGCGGTGGGTGCGGGCGAGCTCGTGTTCGCGGCCTTGTTTACCGACGCCGCTCCCGGGTCGGTCACGCCGGGAAGCAGCAATGGCATCCCGTACACGCCTCGCGCACAGACGTCGAGCGGGTCCGTCTATGAAGAGGACATCACGGCGAGCGCCGCGGGCCCCCAGCACGGGACGGCCACCCTTGGCAACGCCGTCGAATGGTACGCGGTGTGCGCCGTCTTCCGCCCCTATCCCGCCACGCCGCCCGTGCCGCCCTCCACCCCGAGCGGCCTCGGCACCAGCAGCGTGGCCTCCACACGGGTCGCCCTCTCGTGGTCGCCATCCAGCGGCAGCGTCGCCGGCTATACCGTGTACCGAGACGGTGCGGTCATCGGGACGACAGGGCCCGACACCACGATCTTCCTGGACCGGGATGTCACGCCATCCACCACCCACACGTATTCGGTCGACGCCTTCGACCTCGTGAACGATCACTCGGCGCCGTCGGCACCCCTGACGGTTACCACGCCGGCACAGTCACCCGAATTCGTCCAGGGAGCGGCAGCCTCGCCCGCCACCCGCCTCCCGTCATACACCCTCACCCTGACCGAGCCGGTTCTGGCCGGCGATCTGCTGGTCGGGTGGTTCAGCCAGTTCGACGTTCCGGGCGAGGTGCGGGTCTCGGACGATGTCAATGGCCCGTGGACGCGCTCGGTCTCGACGACGTGGAGCGGAACGGGCGACATCGCCCTCTACTACCGGGAGAACTCCGCCCCCGCGCCGTCAGGACTCAGGATCACGGTGTCGGCGTCCGCGTCCGCGTATCTGCAGGAGGTGGTCGCGGACTTTCGAGGTGTGGCCGCGGTGGGAGCACTCGACCAGGCGATGGTATCGCAAGGCGTGGGGACCTACGCCAGCGTGGGTCCGACCGCCCCGGTCCCCGCCGGCGAGCTGGTCGTGGCGGCGGTCCTCACCGGCGGCCAGCCGAGGTGGGCGACTCCCGGAAGCAGCGAGAGGGTGCCCTACCTCATCGACGCACACAACGGAAGCTACGCCTCCGACCTCGAGGACATCCTGTCCAGCGCCGCCGGCCCGCAGGTGGGGAGCCTGACCTTGGGCACGGCCACCAACTGGTACATGGCGCTGGCTGCATTCCGTTCCACCGGATCGCCGACGCCGACCACGACCAGCACGACGCCGCGGACCACCACGTCGACGTCCACCACCACCACGGTCACCGTGCCGCGCACCACGACCACTCAACCGCCGACCGCGACGTCCACCTCCACCACCACGACCACGACCCATGCGACGACGACCACCACCAGGCCGTTGCTCCCGTGCGGCGGGCTGTTTCCCGTGTGCCTCGGCAGCTGTCCGCCCGGGCTGACGTGCACTGCCGGCGGCCTCCTGCAAGCGTGCGCCTGCCGGTGAGCGGCGCGCTCGGCGCGGTCGATACGAGGAGCTGCTGGAAGCACGTTCCGCGGGGCGCCTTGACGGCCCCGCGGCCGCGAGGGGAAGCTCCGCCGCGCGTCATGGATCCCCATCGTCCCTGCCCGGTGTGCGGCGCGCGGCGCGCGCGCGCGCTCCACCGCCGCCCCGCGCGCCGCATCCTCCGCTGCGCGTGCGGCCTCGTGTTCGTCGACCCGCTGCCCTCGGAGGCCGAGGTGGCCGCGCGCGAGGCCGAGGCGTTCCGCGGCGAGCTCCTCGCCGAGACGCGCGCCATGTTCGACGCCTACGGCCGCGGCTACCGCGACGACGATCCCGTGGTGCGCGCCTTCGCGCGGCACCTGGCGACGCTCGGGCGGCTCGCCGCCGGCCGGCGCCTGCTCGACGTCGGCGTCGGCACGGGGCTCCTCGTCCACCTCGCGCGGCAGGCGGGCTGGGACGCGGCGGGCGTCGACATCTGCGCCGAGGCGGCCGCGCGCGCCGCGCGCGAGTTCGGCGTCGCGGTCGCGGTCGGCGACTTCCTCGCCGTCGATCTCCCCGGCGCCTACGACGCGATCACCATGGCGGACGTGGTCGAGCACAGCCGCGATCCGTGCGCGTTTCTCGCGCGTGCCCGCGCGCTCCTCGCCCCGGGCGGCGTGCTCTACGTCGGCGTGCCGAACCACCGGAGCCCGGTGTACCTGGCCGCCGACGTGCTCGGCCGGGTGCCGGGGACGGGCGGCCTCGTCGACCGGCTCTACGTGCGGAACCACTACCAGTACTTCACGCCCGACACGCTCGCGGCGCTGGCGCGCGAGGCGGGCTTCACGGTGGCCGCGCTCGAGCGGGAGAACTCGTACCTCGGGCGCTACGAGCTCTCGCCGGTGATGCGCGGCGGGTTGGCGGCGCTCCTCGCCGCGGGCCGCGCGGTGGGGATGGAGTCGCGGCTCACGCTGTTCGCGCGGCGGGCGTGAAGCGAGGGGGCGCTAATCTCGGGCGAGCGCCCGTGCCAGGACTCGCCCATGCGGGTCGCCCATCCGCGTCACGTTCCCATAGAGCGTCTTGGCGGCCCAGCATGCGTTTTCGTCCGACGCCTGCGCGGTGTCATCGAGCACGCGCGAAAGCCGCTCGCCTTCGTCCGCCGGAAGTCCCCCCACGAGCGCCGCCAGGGCATCCGTCACCTCCGTCTCGGACACCGAAGGGGCTTCGACCTGCTTCAGCTCCGCCATCGCACTGCGCGCCGTGAGATCGATCCAGGCGTCCAACGCGTCGGGATCCAGCTTCAGGAAGGCGGTATGCAATTGCTCGACGGTCGGGGAATTTCGGAAGATGGCCGCGCACGTCACCACGTCGGCGCGCTCCACCACCGCCCTCATGAGAGAGACGCGTTGCAGCAGCGCGTCGTCGGGAAGTCGGGCGGCGCCTTTCGTCGCCAACGCCCTGATGAGCTGGACCGGCTCCTGAGGGGAGGGCGATCGTGCGAGCAACTCGCGGAACTCCGGCATCGCCTGGAACTGCCCGACGGTCCTCTTCCAGGCGACCTCGAGCGGATCATCCTCGTGCTGGCGCGCCGCGCCGACCGGTTCGCTCCCGTCCCCGACCTGCCGAGCACGGAGCCCAACCCGAATGCAGAGGCCGACCAGGAGCAAGCCAGCGACGGCGATGGCGATGGCGACCCGCGACCATGACGGGTTGCGCTCTGGTGCATGCGACGGCGTGGGTTCGGCGTGGTGCTCGTCCAAAAGCGTCTGCCCCCCGATGGACGATGCCACACTGCGTTCGCGAACGGCAAGTTGATCGCCCCTCAGGCGTCGCGCACGCCGCGCACGATCTGCACCGCGCAGAGGAGACGGAGCCCCGGGATACGGTTGAGCCGCGCCTCCAGGGCGAGGAGCCCCGGCCAGCGGTTGACCGCCGGGATGGGGACGGCGCCGTACATGACGCGGGTCACGCCGCTCAGGCCGGCGCGCCGGTAGTCGCGCACGAGCGCCCAGGGGACGATGGTGAGGAGCCCGCGCTCGACCCGCCAGCTGCGCAGCCGGTCGAGCGTGATGTAGGCGTACCAGGCAGGGTTGAGCGGGTTCGGCTCGACGCAGACGACGACCCCGCCCCGCCGGGCGGCGCGCCGCATGCTCGCCAGCATGGCGACGCGGTCGGCGACGTGGTGCAGGAGGTGGACGCCGTAGACGAGGTCATAGGCGCCGCCCGGGTCGAGCCGCTCGGCGTCGCCGGCGATCGTGCGCAACCGGTCGCCCAGCCCTTCGGCCCGCGCCCGCTCCTCGAGCCGGGCGAGCGCGCGCGGGCTCAGATCGAGCGCGTCGATCCGGTAGCCGGCGCGCAGGAGCGGCAGGGTATAGCGCCCCGCGCCGGCGCCGATCTCGAGCAGATGGCGTCCGGGCGGCGCGCTCACGGCGAGGAAGCGGCGGAAGAGCGACTCCGAGTGCAGGTCGAAGACCGCTGCCTCGCGGGCGTACTCGTCGGCGAGCGTCTCGAAGTGCTCGCGCTGGCGGAGGCGCGTGCGCTCCGCGCGGCCGGGGTCGCGCATCCCGGCCGCTAAGCACCGGGCCGTCGCCGGTGTCAAGCGGAAGGCTCGCACGAAAACCGGCGGACCGTTCACCCCGCATCGACGCGGTCCACTGGCGGCGCCGCGCTCGACCCCGCGCGTCGGGCTGATCTAGGATCGGTCGCGTGGACGCGCACAGCCGCCAGAGCGTGGTGCTCTGCCGCACCGGGCCCCGCCGGCTGCGCGAGGACCTCGAGCGCGTGCTCGCGCTGGCGGGCGCCGAGCGCCTGGACCCCGCCCGGCGCACGCTCATCAAGTTCAACGGCAACGTGAAGCGCTACTACCCGGGCTCGAACACCTCGCGCTGGTTCCTCGACGCCCTGCTCGGCATCCTGCACGACCGCGGCTTCCGCGACGTGAGCCTGATCGAGGGCGACCTGCCGCAGTTCACGGTCGAGGAGATGCTCCGGCACACCGCCCTCGACCGCGTGCTCGCGCGCCACGGGGTGCGCTGCATCAACTACGAGCACCTGCCGCGCAAGGATCACCTCCCGCTGCTCCTCGAGGACGCGCAGGTTCTCAACACGCCCACCATGCACACGCACGGCTTCGCGGTCGTGTCGTGCGCCACCAAGAACCTCTTCGGCCTCCTGCCGGTCGACCGCTGGCGCCACCATCCGGCGCTCTCCGAGACGCTCCTCGACCTCGCCGCGCGCGTCTCGACCTTCACCGTCGTCGACGGCACCGTGTCGATGTACGGCGACTCGACGCGCACCGGCACGCCGCTCCGCACCGACCTGCTCGGCGCCGGCTGGGACAACCTGGCGGTCGACGTGGTGGCCGCGAAGGTGCTCGGCTTCTCGCTCGAGCAGGTGCCCCTCCTCGCCCTCGCGCACCAGCGCGGGCTCACCGGCCCGCGCGCCGAGGTGATCGGCGACTTCGCCTGGGAGACCCTCCCGGACTTCCACGTCCCCTTCACGCGCGGCGCCGCCCGGCGGCTCAGCATGTGGCTCGAGGGCCTGTCGGGCGACGGCGTCCTCCCGCGCTTCACCAGCCGGCTCCTCCACCAGCCGCTCTTCCGCCTCTACGCCGGGGCGGTCGGGCTCTACGTCGAGCTCAACTACCTGCGCAACCGCCGCATGCTGCGGAGCGGGCCGTGGAGGGAGTACGAGCTGCCGGAATAGCGCAGCGGGGAGGCGGGGGCGCCCTCGGAGCGCCTATGAGGCGCCGCACGAGACTCGCGACCGAGGCTCCTCCGCCACACGGCGCCGAATCGAAGCGGAGAGGGCGCCCCCGCCTCCCCGCACCGCCGTACGCCCCTGGTGCATCACGGCGGCAGCCGCGTCGCCCGCGTGCGCGCGTACCGCCACATCGACGGGCGCAGCGCCGCCAGCGCGACCACGCCCACCTGTGCGAGCGAGGGCAGGGGGTCGTCGCGCGCCCAGTCGTCGTAGGCGAGGTCCGGGGCGCGGAAGCGGAAGAAGCTCGGCTCGAGGCGGAAGCGCGCCGGGTTGGCGAGGAAGTGGAGGAGGTCGCCGGGGAGGAGCCAGCGGCAGAGCTGTCCGACCTTGTAGCGCCGCACCTCCGGGCAGTCGCCGGCCACCGCCACCTGGTAGAGGAGCGAAGGGAAGTCGACGCCGCTCCGCACCGCCAGCTCGAGCGAGCCCACGAAGCGCGGGTTCACCTCGAGGACGCGCGCGGCGCCGTCGCGCGGGTCCGTCTTCCACTCGACCATCGCGAAGCCGATCCATCCGAGCGCCGAGAGCAGGCGCGCGGACCGCTCCACCAGGTCCGGCCGCTCGACGCTCACGCGCAGCGTGCTCGGGCCGCCGCCGAGGGGATACTCGCGCAGGCGGCGGTGGACGAAGGCGGCGCGCAGCGCGCCGCGCGCGTTGAAGAGGCAGGAGACGCCGTGCGCCTCCCCGCCGGGTGGCACGCGCTCCTGCACGAGCGGGCGCGGGAAGACGGCGGCGACACGGCGGTACGCGGCCGCGAGCGCCTCCGGCCGCTCCACGACGGTCACGCCCTGGGCGCCCCACCCGCGGCGGGGCTTCACGACCACCGGGAAGTCGAGCGCGAGCGCGCCGCCCAGGTCCTCGGGCCCGGCGGGCAACGCGCTCCGCGGCACCGCGAGGCCGAGCGCCGCCGCCCGCTCGGCGGTCGCGTGCTTGTCGAGCGCGACCGTGATCGCCTCGTGAGGAGCGATCGGCAGGACCACCCCCGGCAGCCGGTCGCGCGCCGCCGAAAGCGCCGCGAGCGTCGGGTCCTCGAGCGGGAAGCAGACGAGGCCGCGCTCGCCCTCGGCCAGGCGGGCGACGGCGGCGACGAAGCCCTCCGGGTCGCGCGCCGGCGCGGGGAGCACGAGGTGACGCTCGACGTAGCGCGACACGGCCGCGGCCACGAGCCTCGTCGCGTCGCAGGTGAGGACCCGTACGCCGCGCCGCCCGAGCGCGCGTACGGCCGAGATCGCCTTCCGCCAGCGCGCGTCGGTCAGGAGCACGGCGGGGGCGGCGGGCATGGGCGCGCCCTCATAGCCGGCGGGCGTCGGCGGCCGCAACGGCGTGGCGCCGGGCGTGGCGAGGGCCCGATTGACCCCGCGCCGGCGCCCCAGTATGAGCCTCGCGCGCCGTGTCCATCGCGCGCCGGCTTCGCACCGCGGCTCTCTTCCTGGTGGTCGGGGGGAGCATCGCCTTCACGGCCGGCGAGGTCGTGAGCCGCGCCTTCCACGTCGTCGACCGCCTGAACGGTTTCCCGCGCCGCCTCTTCACACCGACCGAGCGCCCGCACCTGCCCTACGCCCTGACCCCCGGCATCGACCTGTGGATGCGAGGCATGCACGTGCAGGTGAACGAGCACGGGCTCCGCGGGTCCGGGGTCGCCACCCGGCCCCCGCCCGGCGTGCACCGCGTGCTCGCGCTCGGCGACTCGGTGACCTTCGGCGAGGGGCTGGAGGCGGAGGAGGCGTTCCCGGCGCTCCTCGCGCGCGAGCTCGCGGCGCGCACCGGGGCGCGCTACGAGGTGCTGAACGCGGGCGTCGAGGGCTACAACGCCGAGGCCGAGCTCGCCTTCCTCCGGGAGCGCGGCCTGGTACTCGGGCCCGAGACGGTGGTGGTCGGCTTCAACCTGAACGACTACGACTACGCGCCGGTGCTCGGCCCGCTCGGCATCCTGACGCGCGATCGCGCCGCGCGCGTCTCGAGCTCGCTCGCCGACGTTTCGGAATTCTACTTCCTGGTGCGCTGGCTCGTCGCGACGCGCGGGCGGCCGTGGGGCGACCCCGCGCCGGCGGCCGCCTTCACGGCGCGCCCCGGCCAGCGCTTCAGCGACCTCGACCGCTACGTCTCCGCGCTCCGCAAGAACTACTACGCGCACCCGGCCGACGGGCGCTGGCAGGTGATGGTCGATGCGCTCCGTGGCCTCGGGGAGACGGCGCGCGCGCATCGCCTCCGCCTGGTCATCGCCATCCTGCCCGATGGCGATCAGATCGGGGTGGCCGACCCGGACCTCCTCCCGCAGCGGAAGGTGCTGGGGATCTGCGCCGACGCCGCCCTCGACTGCCTCGACCTCCACCCGGTGTTCGCCGCCGCCGCGCAGGACGGCGAGCTCTTCTTCGACATCATGCACCCGAACGCGGCCGGGCACCGGCTGATCGCGCGGGCGCTGGCCGAGCACCTGCTCGCCGCGGCTGGATTCGTGAGCGGCGGCGGAGTTTGACCTCCGCGCGCGGCACCCTCTAGCATCGCCTCGCCGTGCCCGCCGCCCCCACGGTCGTCGTCATCCCGGCCCTGAACGAGGCCGCCACCATCTCCGCGGTCGTGTCCGGCGCGCGCGCCGCGGCGCCGGGGGCGATGGTCGTGGTCGTCGACGACGGCTCGACCGATCGCACCGCCGTGCTGGCCGCCGCGGCAGGGGCCGAGGTGCTGCGCCTGCCCTTCACCTGCGGCATCGGCACGGCGGTGCAGGCGGGTCTCCGCTTCGCCGTGGCACGAGGAGCGGACCGGGTCGTGCGGCTCGACGGCGACGGCCAGCACGACCCCGCGGACGCCGCCCGCCTCCTGGCCGCGGTCGCGGGCGGCGCCGACTACGCGATCGGCTCGCGCTTCTGCGACCGCGCCGCGTCGAGCTGGCGGCCGTCGCTCTTCCGCCGCCTCGGCATCCGCTGGTTCGCGGCGGCGCTCCGCCTGGCCGGCGCGCGCGGCGTGACCGACCGGATCTCGGGCTTCTTCGCCGCCAACGCCCGCGCCGCGCGCTTCCTGGCCGAGCACTACGCCTCCGACTACCCCGAGGTCGACGCCGTCGTGCGCCTCGCGCGGCGGGGCTTGCGGCTGCTCGAGGTGCCGGTCGCGATGCGCGAGCGCGGCGGCGGCGTGTCCTCGATCGGCGCCCTCGGCGCGGTCGCCTACATGGTGAAGGTGACGGTCGCCATCCTGCTCGGCTGGTTCGACACGCCCGCCCTCCCGCCGGGCAAGTAGCCGTGCCCGGGCGCCTGCTCGTCATCGTCCCCACCCTGAACGAGCGCGAGAACCTGCCCTCGCTGGCGGCCGCCATCTTCGCCGCGCCGGTGGGTGCGGACCTGCTGGTCGTGGACGACGCCTCGCCCGACGGCACGGGCGCGGTCGCGGACGAGCTCGCGCACGGCGATCCGCGCGTGCGCGTGCGTCACCGGGCGCGCCGGCTCGGCATCGGGAGCGCGTACGTGGAGGGCTTCCAGCGCGCGATCGACAATCTGGCGCGAAGCCACTCCGCCCATCTGGGCGACCAGGCCGACACCGCAGGCGTCATGGTCTGTGGTTATATGACTCGGATTCATCTTTACATTGTTTATCTCCAATGAACCGGGTAAGTACAATCGAGAATTTCGATGGCACTGATGGATTTTTTGGGCAGCGGGGTTTTGTTACCAGGAAGGCTTCAACGCCACGGATGGCTGGGATACATGACGGAAAGGATTGGTCTTAGAGATGATTCCTTGCGTGATAATTCGTGTCCTGCGTGGTTTTGAATGCTTTACGACTCAGCTCTCTTCGTAGCCAAACGTAGTTTTGACTTTGATTTGCACTAACGGTGCAATTGCTGCCGGACCAGCAACGTGCAACCCACACTCGGTCTTCTCGGATCCGGACCAACGCCCAGCCCGAGCACTCTCTCCCGGACGAATGGCCCGCGTGCAATGCGTGCAACCGATGCTCGGATAATTCTGATCATGCAGTGAGTTGTAAGGCACGTCGTGTTCGAGGAGATAGCGCCAAACTTGTTTCGAACTCCAGTCGACGATCGGGTTCACCTTCACCAGCCCGAACTTCTCGTCCCACTGGACTTTGCGGGCGTCTTTACGGAATGAGGTCTGATCGCGGCGAATGCTGGTGATCCACGCGCCAAGTTCACTCAGCTTACGGCGGAGCGGCTCGACCTTCCTCAGATTGCAGCATTGGTCGGGATCGCTCGCCCAGAGCGCTGTCCCATGAACCCGTTCCTGCTCCTCAGGCGAGAGCACTGAAAATACTCTCTCAATTTTGATTTCATATTCACAATTGCACATACATATATAATATATATATATGTATTGGCAATTGACATATAATTGGGGGAAAAATTTGTGTTTTTTGGCCAGGACAGGCCGTTTTATCCTATGCATTTTATTTACCGTTTTTTACCGGTTTTCGGACAAAAAAACGGTAAAGCGGTAAAAAAACGGTAAACGGCGACGACCTTGGTGAGTACTGAGTACATGGATTATTATTAGTAGGGTTCGGATTTTCCGTATCGAAAAAAATCTAAATATGTACGTATTCCCGTATCGAAAAAACACCAAAGGG
>Ga0137403_10009667_pt1 | contig 10707 bp, 8 predicted proteins | sample CZOMad2_1_16fung_FD_122057 | JGI IMG/M metagenome (GOLD analysis project Ga0137403, IMG submission 122057) | Vadose zone soil fungal communities from Angelo Coast Range Reserve, California, USA - CZOMad2_1_16fungal (Hybrid Assembly) | ecosystem: Environmental > Terrestrial > Soil > Vadose zone... | reverse complement strand
CCCATGACCACTCCCCGCCGCTACCACCGGGTCCGCGCGGTGCTCGACCGGCGACAGGGCGATCTGACGGTCCTGATGGAGGACGTGCAGGTACCACGGAACCTCGCCGCCATCCTCAGGAGCTGCGACGCCGTGGGGGTCTTCGAGGCGCATGCGGTCTGGCCGGGAGGACGGCTCAAGCTCTCCCGCCCGGCCTCGGGGGGAACGCGCAAGTGGGTGCCGGTGCGCAAGCACCGCACCTTTCCGGACGCCCTCGCCCATCTCCGGACGAGCGGTTTCCGAGTCCTCGCCGCCCACCCGGCCCCGCAGGCCTTGGACTTCCGGGCTGTCGACTACACCCTCCCCACCGCCATCCTCCTGGGAACCGAGGAAACGGGAGTGAGCGAAGAGGCCGCTGCCGCCGCCGACGGCTGGATCGCCATCCCCATGGCCGGAATGGTGACCTCGCTCAACGTCTCGGTCGCCGCCGCCCTAGTCCTCTTCGAGGCCCAGCGCCAGCGCGAGGCCGCCGGCCTCTACGCGAGCTCGCGCTTGCCCCCCGACGCCTACGCCCGCACTCTCTTCGAATGGACCTATCCGAAGCTCGCGGCGTATTGCCGGCGAAAAAAGGTGGCGTATCCACCGCTGGGAGCCGATGGGGAGATCCTGGGGGAGATCCCGCGGTCGTAGGGAGTGAAGCCCGCCTACTTCGCCTTCCCGTGCCGAGCCTGGATCTGTCGCCCTTCCCAGACGGCGCGCGAGACCTCCGCAATCGTCTGGTCGGCCAGCTTCTCGTCCGCGATCCCGGAGGTGAGGACGACCAAGACGTAGGGGCTCGATTTCGGCGGGTCCTGGGGATAGACGATCGCGGCGTCGTGGTGGATCTTGGTGATGTCGCCGGTCTTGTGGGCCACCGGGGTGCCCGGGGGGAGGCCGGCCGGGATCTTCTCGTTGAATTCCTGATGCTTCAGGATGTCGAGCATCCGGTCGCTCGCCTCGGGGCGACCCTCGGCCACCGCGGCGAGCAGGAGCATCAGGTCGTAGGCGGTGACCTTGTTGTTGAGCCCGGCGTCGTACGCCTTCTGGTCCTCCACCCCGCGCAGGATCTCCAGGTCCTCGGCCCCCAGCTCGTGCATCTGCTCCATCACCCGCGGGGCGCCCACCAGCTCGATGAGGAGATTGGTGGCGAGGTTCGAGCTCCGCACGATCATCCGCCGGGTCAGCTCTTCCAACGAGAGCGAGGTGCCGAGCGACCGGTAGAGGTCGGGATCGCCGTCTTCCTTGGCGTCGAGCTGGAAGGGGGAGCCGTCGACGATGCTCTTGAAGCGGTTTTCGACCGGTACCGGCTGGTCGAGCTGCAGCTCGCCGCGGCCGGCCGCCTGGAAGAGGGCGACCATCACCGGCAGCTTCATGGTGCTGGCGGCGTGGAGCTTCACCCGCTCGTTGCGCAGCAGGGTCTCCCCCGTCCGCAGGTCGCGGTAGGCGACGGCGATCGTCACCCCCCGCCCGGCGTGCCGGGCGAGCACCGCGTCCACCCCCTGGGCGAGGGTCCGCGGGTGGCGCGCGGGGAAGGTGTAGACGCAGCCTGCCAGGAGCGCCAGGAGGACCAGGACGGCCAGGGCGAGGGTGGATTTCACACCCGGATTCTACCTCGTAGCCTCCCTGTGCGAAGCTCAGCTCCCCAGATTCCGATACCCGGGGTGGATCCCCGGCTTGAGCCCCTGCTGCTCGGCAATCCGGCGGAGGAGCCCGGCCAGGATGGCGCGCTCGCCATCGTCGAGCGCGGCGCAGAGATCGGCCTCGTGCTCGGCGGCGAGACGGGAGACCTGGGCCAGCCGGTCGGTGCCCTCCGCGGTCAGCGCCAGGGCGTAGGTCCGGCGATCGTCCGGGTTCCTGCGGCGTTCGAGGAGGCCCTTGCCCTCCAGCTCGTCGATCAGGGCCACCACGCGGCTGGGCGAGAGGCCGAGCTGCTCGGCGAGGTCCTGCTGGCTTCGCCCCGGGGCCGCGGCGACCAGGCGGAGGACACCGGCGTCCGCGGGCGTCAGGCCGAGGGCCTGGACGCGCTCGCCGAAACGCTGGGCGGCGTGCGCGCCCACCTGCGCCAGGAGGAAGGCGGCACGACCGGACGGCGCGCGAGGTCTTTTCATGCGGCGAACAGTAGCATCACAGAATCATTCATGCTATAAACGGTTCATGGACAGAACCGAAGCCAAGAGCCAGAAGCACGCCAGCCCATCGCTCACCGCCCTGGGGATCGTCTACACCGCCCTCTTCGCCACCTCGCTCGTCCTCGGCAGGGTGATGGCGGGAGAGCCTTTCCCCTCGCCGTTTGGAGCGGAAGCGGCGATCGTGAGCTATTTCCAGGCCCATGGCGACGCCGTGCGGATCGCCGCGCTCTTCCAGTTCGGGGCGGCCATCCCGCTCGGGCTCTTCACCGCCACGGTGGTGAGCCGGCTCCAGTTCCTGGGGGTACGCGCGGCCGGGGCGACGATCGCGCTCTTCGGCGGCTTCGCCGCTTCGTTCTTCCTCGCCCTCTCCGGGCTCGTCCAATGGGTGCTCGCCCGGCCCGAGGTCGCGGGGAACGCGGCGCTCCTGCGCGCTTTGCAGGACCTCGCCTTCATGACCGGCGGACCGGGCCACGTGGTCCCCCTCGGGTTGCTCCTGGCCGGCGTTTCGGTGACGGCGTTCTTCACCCGGCTGCTGCCGCGCTGGGTCTGCGGCCTCGGCCTGGTCCTGGCCGCCCTGGCCGAGCTGTCGACCCTGACGCTCTTCGTGCCGGTTGCGGCATACCTCCTCCCCATCGCCCGCTTCCCCGCCTTCGTCTGGATCCTCGCCACCGGGGTGCTCCTGCCGCGCGAGCGTCTCAACCCGGCTTGACGGACCCGCAGGGCTTGAAAAAGCGGTATTCCTCAGGAGATGCCCTTCCTCCCTCCGCCTTGACCTCCCCGCCCCCCGCCCATACTCTGCTCGGATGTCCTACGTCCTCGCCCTCGACCAGGGGACGACCAGCTCGCGGGCCCTGGTCTTCGATGCCGACGGCCGGGTCGCCGCCCTGGCCCAGCAGGAATTTCGGCAGATCTTTCCCCAGCCCGGTTGGGTCGAGCACGACCCGGAGGAGATCTGGACGTCGCAGCTCGCGGTCGCCCGGGAGGCCCTGGCCGCCCTCCCCCCGGGGGCCGAGGTGGCGGCGCTGGGCCTTACCAACCAGCGCGAGACCACCCTGGTCTGGGAGCGGGAGACGGGCCGGCCGGTGGGACCCGCCATCGTCTGGCAGGACCGGCGGACGGCGGACCGCTGCGCCGAGATCAAGGGGAGGGGACTCGAATCTCTCATCCGCAAAAAAACCGGGCTGGTTCTCGATCCCTATTTCTCGGGCACCAAGCTCGCCTGGATCCTCGACCGGGTGCCCGGTGTCCGCGCCCGGGCCGAGGCCGGGGAGCTCGCCTTCGGGACCGTCGACAGCTGGCTGATCTGGCGGTTGACCGGCGGCGCGGTCCACGCCACCGACCCCTCGAACGCCTCGCGTACCCTGCTTTTCGATCTCGCGGCCGGCGACTGGAGCGAGGAGCTGCTCACCCTCTTCGGGGTGCCGCGGGCGATGCTGCCGGCGATCGTCCCCTCCTCCGGGGTGCTCGGCGAGACCGCCCCCGGGCTCTTCCCGCAGCCGCTGCCCATCGCCGGGGTGGCCGGCGACCAGCAGGCGGCGCTCTTCGGCCAGGTCTGCGTGCGGCCGGGGATGGCGAAGTGTACCTACGGCACCGGCAGCTTCCTCCTCCTCAATACCGGCGACCGCCCCACCCCCTCGGCGCACGGCCTGCTCACCACCGCGGCCTGGCGGATCGGCGCGCGTACCGACTATGCCCTGGAGGGGAGCGTCTTCATCGCCGGGGCGCTCGTCCAGTGGCTGCGCGACGGGCTGGGGCTGATCGGCAGCGCCGCCGAGGTCGAGACGCTCGCCGCGAGCGCCCCGGACAGCGGCGGGGTCGTCCTCGTCCCCGCCTTCGCCGGCCTCGGGGCGCCGCACTGGGACGCCCAGGCCCGCGGCACCATCCTGGGCCTCACCCGCGGCACCACCGGAGCTCACCTCGCCCGCGCCGCCCTGGAGGCCATCGCCTTCCAGGCCGTCGAGGTGCTCCAGGCGATGGAGGCCGATTCCGGGATTACCCTGGGCGAGCTGCGGGTGGACGGCGGGGCCGCCGCCAACAACCTCCTGATGCAGATCCAGGCGGACCTCCTGGGCGTCCCCGTGGTCCGCCCGCGGATGCTGGAGACGACGGCCCTGGGCGCTGCTTACCTGGCCGGGCTCGCCGTGGGGGTGTGGCGGGATACCGACGAAATTGCCGCGCACTCCGAGGTCGAGAGAATCTTCCAGCCGGCCCTGCCGGCAGCCCAGGCCCGAACCCGGCTCGCGCGCTGGCTCCAGGCGGTCGAGCGATCCAAGGGATGGGAAGAGACGCCAGGATCGGCGGTATCGGCGGGATGAACCGCCGCGACCTCCTGGTCCGGCTCCGCGCCGAGCGCGAGCCCTGGGACCTTTTGGTGATCGGCGGCGGGGCGACCGGGCTGGGGACGGCGGTCGAGGCGGCGGCGCGGGGGTACCGCACGCTCCTCGCCGAGGCGCACGACTTCGCCAAGGGGACCTCGTCGCGCAGCACCAAGCTGGTCCACGGCGGAGTCCGCTACCTGGCGCAGGGGAACGTCGGCCTGGTGCTCGACGCCCTGCGCGAGCGCGGCCGCCTCCTCGCCAACGCTCCCCACCTAGTTCACAACCTCTCCTTCGTGGTCCCCCGCTACGACTGGTGGGAGGGGCCGTTCTACGGCGTGGGCCTGAAGCTCTACGACCTCCTCGCCGGCCGGCTGGGGCTCGGCCCCTCGCGCCTCCTCTCCCTGGCCGAGACGTTGGAGCACCTGCCGACCATCGAGCCCAACGGCCTGCGCGGCGGGGTGATCTACCACGATGCCCAGTTCGACGACGCCCGCCTGGCGGTCACCCTCGCCCGCACCTGCGCTTCGCTCGGCGGGGTGCCGCTCAACCATCTGCGCGCCACAGCGCTCTTGAAAGAGGACGGCCTGGTGACCGGCGCGATTCTCCAGGACCAGGAGACCGGCGAGGCGCACCGGGCGGCCGCCCGCGCGGTGGTCAACGCCACGGGGGTGTTCGCCGACGCCGTCCGCCGACTCGACGATCCCGCCGCCAGCCCCCTCCTCGCGCCCAGCCAGGGGGTCCACCTGGTGCTCGATCGCCGTTTCCTGCCCGGCGACAGCGCCATCATGGTTCCCCACACCGACGACGGCCGGGTGCTCTTCGCCGTCCCCTGGCACGGCCGGGTGGTGTTGGGGACGACCGACACGCCCATCGACGCCCCCCCGGGCGGGCCGCCGGAGGAGCCCCTGGCTTCGCGTGAGGAGATCGAGTTCCTGCTCGCCCATGCCGGCCGCTATCTCGCCGTCCATCCCGGCCCGGCGGACGTCCTCTCGGTCTTCGCCGGCCTGCGCCCCCTGGTGCGCGCCGCCGGTCTCCAGGAGGGGAGCGGCGACACCGCCGCCCTCTCCCGCGACCACACCGTCGTCGTCTCGGCCTCCGGCCTGGTGACGGTGACCGGCGGCAAGTGGACCACCTATCGCCGGATGGGCGAGGACACGGTCGACCAGGCGGCGCAGGTCGGCGGGCTCGACGAGCGGCCGTCCAAAACCGCGGACCTCCGCCTTCACGGCTGGCAGGAAGGAGCCGATCCGACGGCGCCCTGGAGCGTTTACGGTAGCGACGCCCAGGCCCTGGCCGATCTGGTGGCGGAGCGGCCGGAGTGGGGCGAGCCGCTCCACCCCCGCCTCCCCTACCGCGCCGTCGAGGTGATCTGGGCCGTCCGCCAGGAGATGGCGCGCACGGTCGAGGACGTCCTCGCCCGCCGCACCCGCGCCCTCCTCCTGGACGCCCGCGCCAGCCTGGAGATCGCCCCCGCCGTGGCGCGCCTGATGGCGGCGGAGCTCGGCGAGGGGGAGGGGTGGGTCGAGCGGCAGGTCGCGGCGTATGGGGAGGTGGCGCGGGGGTACATCCTATAAAAAAGAGCCCCATCCTCTCAGTGCTACAATTTTCAGATGTCCTGGAAATACTCCGTCCGCTTCTCCCTCGCCCTCCTTCTCCTCTCCACGACCGCTTTCGCCGCCACTCCGCTGCCCAGCGGGACGGAGATCCATGTCAACGTAAGCGCCCATGGCCTTCACTTCGACCCCACGACGGCGGTCTTCCCGGACGGCGGCTTCGTGGTCGTCTGGACGAACGGTCCGGCGAGCGGCGGCCGCACGGTGCTCCATGCCCGGCTCTTCGCCGCGGACGGCAGCCCGGCGAGCGGCGAGTTCCGCCTGACCGAGCCGGCGGCCGGATCGCAGCACGCCGACCAGGTCGTCGCCGATCGCGACGGCAGCTTCCTCGTTGCCTGGAGCGAGGAGCGGGGACCGGGCGGGCCGACCGACGTCTTCGTCCGCCGCTTCGGGCGCGACGGCACCCCGGGTCGGCAGATCCTGGCCAACGAGGACCGCTCTTTCAGCCGTTTCCGGGGGCGCCTGGCAGTGGGCACGGAGGGCCGGTTCGCGGTCGCCTGGACCGCCGTACAATTCAGGAACTTCGCCTACGAGAACGCCATGGTCCGCGTCTTCCACGCCGACGGCACTCCCGCCGGCGACGAGATCCTCGTCGCCCAGGGCGATCCCGGGATCGGCGACGACACGCTCAACGAGACTCCCTCCGGGGTGGCCCTGGAACCCGACGGCAGCCTGAGCGTCCTCTACGAGGATCGGACCTTTCCGCCGTCGAACCGGGTGTACCTGGTGCACTACTCGATCCGCGGCGGGGTGTCGGCGCGCGTTCTGCTGACGCCCGACTCCAGCCAGTTCATCGACTTCGGCTCCTCCCTGGCCATGACACCGGACGGCAGCCTGGTGACCGCCTGGAGCGGCGACTTCGAGGCCATGGCGGCGCGCTTCACGCGGCGGGGCGTCCGCCAGGGCGGTGCCTTTTCCCTCGACAAACGGTTCGTGGGCAATCAGAACGCCCCCGCCGTGGCGGCGTTGCCGGACGGCGGCTTCGTCGCCGTCTGGGTCGAGGCGGATCGCGACGGCAGCGGCCCCGGCGTCTTCGGCCGCGTCTTCGCCGCCGACGGCACGCCGCTCAGCCGCGACCTGCGGATGAACGTCACCACCGCGGGCAGCCAGGACTCCCCCGCCATCGCCGCCAACCGCCGCGGGCCGGTCGTCGTCGTCTGGCAGCAGGACGGAACGAACCTCTTCGCCCGGCTCTGGACCTCGCGCTGAAACACCAACCGTTCTCCCTTCGTGCCCGCGACGATCTGAACCGCTCTCGCTAGATCCGCGGCCGCACCCGCAGCTCGCCCGGCGGGTGCGGCTCCCCCTCGTGGAAGTCCTCGCGGGTGCCGGCGATCCGCGCCAGCTCGCGGCCGAGCTCGGCGAGCTTCTCCGTCACCTCGGCCAGGCGCTCCCTCTGCTTCTGGTTCGCCGTCCGGTAGGAGGACGGCGGGGTTTCCCGGTCGCGCCGGATCAGCTCCGCGTAGGTCCGCTCGCCGGGGAGAGCGGGCTGATCGTAGACCCGGGCGAGCGCCACCAGCAGGTCCTCGATCGCCGCCATCGCCTCCCGGTAGCGCACCCAGCGGTGGTTGTCCCAGGAGAGCTCGTCCTTCGCCGGCGGCTCGGCGAAACGGTGGCGGAGCTTGGTGCCGGCGATCCGGCCCCGCTCGGTCAGGGTGGCGATGAGCTCGGGCGGCATCGCCAGGTTCATCCCCCCCTCGTCCGGCCCGAGGATCACGTGGGCGATCCGGTCGCGCTGGCCGGGCAGGCGGGAGAGGGTCTGGTCGCGCCAGTTCTGCATCACGCGGAGCAGGGCGGAGACAAAGCGGACGAGCTGCGCGGCGCCCGAGCCCTCGTCGAAGCGCTGCCAGCCTTCGAGCACCCCGGCCTTGTTGGTCTCGGGCAGCCAGACGTTCCTCTCGGGCGGGTCGGCGCTGGGGGTCCCTTCCAGGAGGTCGACGGCGACCGTCGGCCAGGCGGGGATCGGGGCGTCGAAGAAGTGGATGGGCAGGTTGCTGGTCAGGCCGCCGTCCGAGAACCAGCAGCGCGCGGCCTCGATCGGCTCCCCTGCCGGGACCGCTGAAACCGCCGGGACCGCCTCCGGCTCGCTCTCCTCCCCGGAGCCGGCCGGCGCGAACTCCACCGCGGCATAGAGGGGCACGGCGCTGATCAGGAGGGGAAACGAGAGGCTCAGGCGGGCGGCGAAGACGACCGGCAGATCCGCGGTGTCGGGCAGGGCGAAGAGCGGCTCCCCCTCGTGAACCAGCCTCCGCCTCTGGTCCGGATGGGCATGCTTGATCATCCACTTGATCACCCGGGGCGGGAAGAAGCGGGCGAGCTCGGTCGGCTTGAAGTGGAAGACCCGTTCGAAGGGGATGCGGTAGGGGCGGCCGAGCGAGAGGCAGGTGGTCATCATCTCCAGGCGGATGGCGGGATCGATCGCGGGGTCGGCGTCCGCGGGGAGGCCGGCGCGCGCCAAATCGCCGAAGGTGAGCGGCTCCTGGGCGGGGTCCTTGCCGGCCAGCTCATCCAGGAGGTCGGCGAGCCACTCGGTGAGCGGCGGCGGACCGGCGGCGTGGGGATCGCTGCGCTCGAAGGCGTAACCGCGGCAGAGGCCGTAGGCGTTCTCCGGCAGGGCCGCGGCGGCACGGGTGGCGAGGACGGCGGCGCTCCCGAGGAGCGCTCCGACCGTGGCCACGAGCACCGCCGAGAGGAGCGCCAGGCCGAGGCCCAGGCGCCCCAGCGGTCCGTGCGGACCGGCCAGGGTGAAGGCCAGGGCCACCGCCGGGAGAAGCCCGGGGAGGGCGCCGAGCCAGGCGCCCTCCGGGTACGACTGAAGGACCTCGCCGACGACCGCGGCGAGCTTGGCGCCTTTCCCCTTGGCGCGCAGGGCGGCGAGAAGGACGGCGAAGGCGGGCGCGGTCTCCGGGCTGGGCTGGAAGAGAGAGAAGAGCCGGGAGCGGCCGTCCGGAAGCACCTCGGTGAGCCGCCGCGGCAGGTCGACGAGCCCCGTGAAGCCCAACCCCTGCCCCGTCTGCCGGCCCTGCTCGGCCGCCGCCGTGGCTGCGGCCGCGATGGCCCCCGCCGAGGTGCCGCCGATCGAGCGGAAGCGAAAGACCTTCGCCAGCTCCCCAACCGCCAGCGGGTAGACCACCCCGCTGGTGATCCCCCCTTTCATCACCACGTCGCAGGAGCGCGTGGGATGGGCGTAGGGAGCGTTCGCCGCGGCGAGCGGGTGGGGATCGGCAGTCTCGTTCATGGAATCCTCCTTACTCTTCGGGATTCTCGCCGGCCTCTAAGTCCACATCTGAGTCCGCGTCCAAGGTAAGTCCAAGCATCCTGAGCCGCAATGGGTAGTCTCTCACCCCGATCTCGGAAATCGTACGTAAGGTCAGATCGAGCACCATGCCCACCTTGAACCTGCTCCTGGCCCGTATCTCTAACGTAATTGGCTCCCAGCCGCCCGGCAAAATTGAGAACCGTCCACCAAAGACATGAATGTACCTGGCATTGCCAAGATTAATTCTATTGGCTGTCCGCCGCGAGATACGAACGCTGTGTACGTCATGGCCAGCGAGAAGTGCAAGCTCGAAAGAGGCGGACTGCAGTCGAGGGTTCAGAGGATTATGCACGTCGATCTTGAGCTTGTTCCATGAAGCCTCGTCGAAATCACCGTAGTAACCGAGCAGGGGGTCCTCGCTCAGGAGCGAGCCATCATGGTAGAGCTCTAACTGGCCCTCCGGCTTCGTCTGGGAACTTGGGTTGTCGATGGCCCAGCGGACACGCCTTTCGAGCTCCGCGCCAAGTTCGGCGATCCTCCCGAGGTAGATAATGTGAGGATAGTGCTTTAAGTCAAACGGGATATCTTCGGCATTGCGCGTCAGCAGCACCACATTTTTGCCCAAAGCATGCGCGTATCCGACCTCGTAGAAGACATTCGAGTTACGCCCCGTCAAGTCTGCGACGATCAAGTCTGCTTTCGAAATCTGATTATAGATTCGATCGAGGATGCTCTCGGCAAATAGCTGCTCATCGATCCTCTCTGCGTAAGCCCCTGCACGTTCGCAGGCAGGTCTGATGCCGAGTTTGTAGACATCGTCGAACTCTGGCGCAAAGGGCATCAGCACAAACACGAACGGCTTCGGTCTTAGATCTGCCATTTGAATCTTGCTATCCTCCCGCCGTGACGACAATGAACCGGCACACAGCTCTCGCCCTGATCGCTGCTCCCGTGCACCCCTCCCTCAATAGTGTATCAACAGCGGCAACCGCGGCCTCTTCGAGCGCCGCGCGCTCCGGAGCCCCGGGCTGGACCATGATGAAGAGGTGATCGAGCACCAGCTGCGGCGACGGGCGCCGCGGCGGGCTCGCGCAGGCGACGGCGAGCAGGGCCGGCACGATCGCCAGGATCCGAGAACAGCGGGGACGCATGATGGCCGAGAGTGTACGCCCGAACCGCTGCGGGAACGCTCCCCACACCGCGCGGCTCACTCTGCAACGCCGGGCGTTCCGTCTACCCGAGAGGCTTCTGTAGCGGTCCGGCCTTCTGAATGCATGCGCGCGATGACCGCGTGCAGTGCGGCGGTGACCGTGTACAGGCGCGCGATGACCGCGCGCAGTGCGGCGGTGACCGTGTACAGGCGCGCGATG
>Ga0137403_10009664_pt1 | contig 10708 bp, 8 predicted proteins | sample CZOMad2_1_16fung_FD_122057 | JGI IMG/M metagenome (GOLD analysis project Ga0137403, IMG submission 122057) | Vadose zone soil fungal communities from Angelo Coast Range Reserve, California, USA - CZOMad2_1_16fungal (Hybrid Assembly) | ecosystem: Environmental > Terrestrial > Soil > Vadose zone... | reverse complement strand
CGTCACTCGGATCCAATATGCTTCAGCGAGGGAATTGACCGCCGATTCTCGCCTATACAGGCGGAATTGAGTTTAGAATTTCAGTGAATATTGCTGCGTATTTAGAGCCGCCAGGAAGAGGACGCCATGTGTGCTTCCAAGACTCTCATTGACATCCACTCTGACCAATCTTTCCAACATTCATTCGAAGCGACGACCGGCACTCGTGGCGCAGCCCGTCGCAATCAGGTTACGGTTGGTGTCGAAGATTTCAAGCGTAACTGTGTCGGTGAACTCGTTCGCGTCGCTACTGAGCTCGATGGCACGCGTGAGCCTGTGTGTCTGTATCCAGGCTCCGGCGGGACTAAAAACGAAGGCCTCGGACACTGCGCTGTACGTGTTGCCGTTTGTGTGCCCCCAGACACCGACGCCGGGAGTGCTTAGGGCGGGGGGCTGGCCTGCGGTCGTATAGCTTAGCGTCCCCCCTTGGCCGAAGATAAACAGGGCCGGGAAGCTCCTCAGCGGCTCGCCCGTCTGACAGTTGCGGACCGTGAGCTGCACGCGCCACGTGCCCTCAATCCGACCGGCCTGCGATTCCGACTGAGCCCTGGCCTTTAGTCCAGACTCCAGAACCAGCATGCCGGCTAGAACCAGTGCTGCTGTTGCACCGAAAGCTGCAAAGTGCTTCAAATTTCTTGATGTCATACTGCTTTCTCCTTTTTGTTTTGAATATCGCTGATGGGTTCGGCCGCTGCGCCGACTACCGGCGGCATAGTGAAATTGCCCGCTTTCTTGCCCATAGAGAGTGTCTGAAGTTAGTCTGGAGTTTTTCTGAAGCCTACGATTTTCTTTGTCATAAATTTTCTCTTTCGAGAAACTTGATGGCCCGACTTCGCCGCTGGTCCTCTTCTCGCTAAAAAGCAGATTGCGTTCAATCCCGGGCCCCTCACATCACGCACACTTATGGCTCACACGGCCAAGTAGCTGAGTACAGAGCAAGTAGCATCTTGGCAGGCGTGATAAACTCGCGGCTCAAAGCAGGAAAGGATGTAGATGTGATGGAGGAGCTGGGCCTCAACATGCGCTTTGGGGACTTTGAAGCCGACTTTCGCACCCAGGAACTGCGCAAGCAAGGCGTGCGAGTGAAGCTGCCTCGGCAATCGTTTCAGATCCTGCAAAAATTACTGGAACGGCCGGGAGAGTTGGTGACCCGGGACGAGTTACACCAGGCGCTTTGGCCCGGCGACACCTTCGTGGATTTCGACCACGGCGTGAATAATTCCGTCAAGCGTATCCGCGACGCGCTGGGCGACTCCCCCGACGCCCCGCGCTACATTGAAACTCTGCCCCGACTAGGATATCGCTTTGTTGGGAGCATTGACGAAGTCCTGCCAGTGCCGGTCGTGTCATCTGCGGCCCGCGAGGAAGTTGGTCGGCCGGCCCGCTGGCGATGGCGCTTTTTCCTTTTGGTATTGGCTTTGGCTCTAGTTCTCGCCGGCATTGCACGCCAGTGGTTCTTTCTACGGGTAAAGGAATCTGTGCCTGTGATGGAGGTCGTCCCCCTGACGGGCGTCATCGGAAAACAGAACTTGGCCAGTTTTTCGCCGGATGGCAGTCAGGTCACATTCACGCTGACCAACGACCCCAAGCGGGGAAATGGCCTTTACACGGCGCTGGTCGGCGGGGACACACTTCTGCAGTTGACGGACGACCCAAGGGATTGTTGTTCGGCCTGGTCTCCGGATGGCCAAGCGGTGGCTTTCTCCCGCAATTCCGAAGAGGAATTCAACATCTATACGGTCTCGCCCTTGGGGGGCACACCGCGGAAGCTTTATGCCCGCTCCCGGCGTGGGCTTTATCACTACTCCACGAATAGGGCCCAGCTGTTGGCCTGGTCTCCGGATGGCAAACTAGTGGCTTTCTCCGAAGCCAACGCGGAGGGCCGATCAGCCATCACTTTGTTGTCGCTTGCCGAACACAGCACGCGCCGTCTGACATCTCCGCCCGTGGAACACATTGACTCTCAACCCGCCTTCTCGCCGGACGGCAAGACGATGGCTTTTGTGAGAACTAGCGGCCCGGGGGCGGTCGATGATTTGTTCCTGGTGCCGATCGAGGGCGGTGTTCCCAGGCGCTTGAGCTTTGATAACCGGGAGATCTACGGGCCTCCGGCCTGGACTGAGGATGGACGGCATCTGATTTTCTCCTCCGCTCGCGCCGGACTCCAAAGCCTGTGGCGGTTGCCCGCTGCTGGAGGCGATCCACGAGCGGAGGCAGAAGCCAGCACCAATGCTTACTATCCGGCGATTTCAACCAAGGCGCATCGCTTGGCCTACACGCGGAGGATCAATAACAACAATATCTGGCAGCTGACGCTGAAGGATCGCAGGCATGGGCAGCGGAAGGCGTCCATACTGATTGCGGCGCAGGGGTTTGCTTCTCATCCCCAGTTCTCGCCTGATGGGACCAAGATCGCATTCGAATCCGACCGTTCCGGATACCAGGAAATCTGGGTCTGCAACCGGGATGGCTCCAATCCAGCGCAGATTACTTCCATGGCCGGTTATGCGGGCACGCCGCGTTGGTCGCCAGACAGCCGTTCCCTCGCGTTCGACTTCCGGCCCAAAGAGCACAGCGAAATCTACGTGGTTGAAGTTCCCGCTGGCACGCCCCGGCAGATCACGACGGTGCCCGGAGCCAACAATGTGGTCCCCAGCTGGTCGCGGGACGGCCAGTGGGTCTATTTCGCTTCAAGAGGCGGGGGAAAAGACTTCCAGGTGTGGAAAGTACCCATCCAGGGCGGGCCTGCTGTGCAGATGACGAAGAAGGGCGGCTTTGCACCGCTGGAAGCAGACGACGGCTTTCTCTACTATACAAAAGACTCTTCTATTCCCGGGATTTGGAAGGTCCCAAACCATGGTGGCACGGAAGCGGCAGTCCTGGACACTTCTGACGCGCCCGAGTGGTCGGAATGGGCAGTGGTTCCGGGTGGAATGTATTTCGTCAGTTCCCGGAGCTCACCCAAACCAATTTTGGAGTTTTTCGACTTTGCCACCGCGGGAAGGACTTCAATCTCTGCCCTTGACGGTGAGACTCAGGGCTTGGCGGTATCTCCCGACCGAAAATCCATTCTGTACGCGCAGTTGGACCTCGACAACCAAGTGATCGTGGTGGTGAAGAATTTCCACTGAAGGAGCTACTCTCTCTCAGCTGGCACGGGCCTATGCACAGCTCGGCAACAGCGATTTGGCGTTTGCTGCGTTAAACAATGCCGGGCAATTCTCCAGCGGCGATAGCGCACGCTGCTCTCGGGCAAGTAGATGCTTACGATTTTCGCGACGTGCACCTCGTCTTTCTTCTGGTGGATCCAAAATGGGACACCTTACGAGCCGATGGCCGTTTCGCTGATCTCCTGAGGCGCTGCAGATTCACAACCTCGGCGGTCCCGGCCCCTGAGAAACGCAATGCTGGGTGAAGACCAAAGCAGGCGATAAGCTTTGCGACCAGTCAGTCCGAACCAACCCGCCCTTCTTCCGATGAAGACATGGTTAAGAAACAGCGGCATAGGCCGAATCGGCCAGCTCCTGGATTGTCGGCAACTCTTCCCTTACAGGATCATGGAAGGATCGCGCGTCATCCGCTCGAAATCTGCCCCCAGTTCGGTTCTGAGTGTAAAGGCCTGATTACGCCAGTCATTCGGGTCTAAGATATCGCTTGTTTTTGAAGGAGGCGGCAATGGACAGGAGAAGCTTCTGAGTGCAATCAGCCTGGCACCGGCAGCGGCTCTCGTTCCTCCGATGGTATTAGGCGGAGCGGAGGTAAAAGCGATGCTAAGTACTTGGCCCCATCATTTACAAGGAAAATGATGGCATCCTTGCCGACTTGGGCCTGCAGACACCGAAAGTTTCGTTTTCAATGTTCTGCTAAAAAGCGAAAACCGAACCATCGAACCGCAAGGTGCACGCTTGGAATTCTACTCCTCGGGAGAACGAGTCAACGTAGTGGAGTTGTCCAAGAAAGCGCTGAATGCCGTCCGTGGCACATCCATCTGGTTTGCCGGTGCTGACAGAGAAGAAGAGGTATTCGACTTGCGCCACTATTTTTCAGTGCCGGAGTCTCTCAATGTCGACAGACTAGTTTACAACTTGACAGTCGCAGGACCCGGGGCATCGGCAGTGCAGAAAACGTGGACATTCCACTTTTGAGATACGAGCAAAAAACTAAATTGATGTTCCCCATGAGAGGAAAGTTCATGGTCGTTCTGGGCCATGATTTCAACGAGGCCCATAGTCTTGGACGCAGTCGCATTTTGCGTACGACATCTTCGGACTGGGCACCCATTGGGAAATAACACGGAATGGGGGAGCAACAATGTCAGACTTTTGACAGCAGCCGCAAAGGCTGGATGATGGCTGGAATCGCACTTTTAGCGCTTGGTGCTGGACTCGGGCTAGCGTACTTTGGGCGGCCCGTGCCGGAGCGCCGCGTCATTCATTCCCCAATCTTGCCCCCGGAAAATTCGTCCTTCGCCGACGGCGCAAATTCGTGGGGCCCGGTAGCCGTCTCGCCCGACGGATCGCACATTGTGGTTGGCGTCGTTGGCCAAGCAGGCCGCTCCACTTTGTATGTTCGCCCGCTAGACGCTCGCGGGGGTCAGGTTCTGGCCGGAACAGAAGGAGCCACGTTTCCATTCTGGTTACCTAACGGGCGCACCGTTAGATTCTTTTCCGATGGCCAACTCAAGACAATCGAAGCCGCGGGCGGGCCGGCCCAGGTCATTTGTCCGGCCCCTGAAGGACGCGGGGGTACTTGGAACCGGGATGGCGTGATCGTCTTCGCGCCTTCGCCACTCGGAGGTCTGTTTCGGGTACCGGCAACAGCGGGAACGCCAGTAGCCGTAACTAAACTTGTTCACTTTCCTGGATTTCTGTTGGACCCGACGGTGCACGAAGTGTGCACGAATCATTTGGGAGTCTTTTTCGAACTTTTCCGGTGAACTGTAGCCTAGCGTCGAGGGTAATCGACACACGTTGTAGTACTGTTCGATGAATTCCTCCACGCACTCCTGCAGCTCCTCGAAATCGCGGTATGTGTTGGCGTAAATCTCTTAACGTTTGGGCGTTTGGAGAAAGCTCTCGCAGGTGGCGTTATCATACGGATTCGCAGGTCTGCTCATGCTTCCTGTTATTCAACATCAGCCTTTTATGCACTAACTCGTCTCCGCGAACCCCGTTTCTGATCGCGAGCCTGAAGCGCGACTGGCGATGATTCAACTTCCATGAAGCCGGATCGCGCCATTACTTCCCGATTGTGGCCATGCTTTTCATAAGCAATTCGATCTGGCGCCACGTCGAACGGGTATGCAGGGTTAACGTTGCCCTGGAGGTCGCTCGGCAGGCCAGACAACCTTCGGGGGGGCTGTCCCATCCATCAGTTCAGTTATTTTCCTGGTGCAGGGAAACGTGCGCACTACTGCTCCTATAGGCGTTTCGCTTCTTGGGCTGCTCGTTGTCGCACGGACCTGCGCGAGCCCTCAGGAAATCGATCCCAAGACTGCGATCGAAATCCGCGCAACCTATCGGCTGCCGCCTGATAGTGTTATCGATGAAATCAATTTCGTAGGACTTCGTCGCATTACAACGGAAGCCGCGAAATCGCGACTGTCTGTTCATTCGGGCGAGCCGTTCGACTCGGCGCGAATTGCCGGGGATCTTCGCGCACTGAACCAGCTGGGCTGGTTCGAGGATGTTCTTGTAACAGCTCAGGAGTCGGATTGTGAATCGAAAACCGCCGTGTGCAGTCCGCTGCACTTTAAGCTGGAATTCCATTTCAGGGAATATCCATATCTGGCAGGAGTGGAATATATCGGATCGAATATTTTATCTGAGCAACGAATTAAGAAAATGCTCGAGGACCTGAGGCTTTCGCCGCAAGTCGGAGCGCCAGCTAACCCTGTCAAACTGCATCGCATCGCAGTTACGATTCAATCGGAGCTCGCCGCAATGGGACACCCAGAGGCGCGCGTGCTCATCGCCCATCAGAAACTGTCTGGCCAGAGAGTAAAAGCTGAATTTCAGATACACGACGGGCCACACCTACCGGTCGTTTGCGTGAGTTTCTCAGGACACCGAGAGATTTCTGACAAAGTCTTGCGCAAGCAAATCCGCCAAATCTCTCCCGATGCTTGGCTTTCCGGACTGCGCAAGAAGAATATATACACGCGGGAAAAAGGTGAAGAAGACCGCCTGAATCTTCTTACGTACTTGCAGAATCATGGCTTTCCGCAGGCACACGTAGGAACCCCACAGGTCAGGTTCGTGGACACTTTTTCCGGCCGCTCTTGGCCTTGGCTTCACTCACGCTCTGCACGCGGCTTGAGCGTTGGTCTACCGGTTGAAGCGGGCACCTTCTATACATTTGGTCCAACGGAGGTCAGCGCCTCTCTATGGCAGAAGTTAAGTTCGGCAAGGAAAGGCGGTCCGATATTGTCGGGTGTGGCTCCGGGGCGTCCGTTCTCCGCGCATGCTGTGGAATCTCTGCGCCGCGATTGGGAAATGAGACTCCACAGAAACGTGCAACGTCACAAAGGAAATGCAGATTACCGGCTGCGAGCTGTTCCGATGTTTGACGCCGTGACACAGCTGGCGACCGTGAGGTTTGATTTCGACCCTATGCCGCTCTACGTTGTGCGGCGAATCGAATTCCGCGGAAATCGGCGATTCCCAGACCGATATCTTCGCCAACGCATCGGCTTGAGTGAAGGTCATCCGCTTGACGAATACACGCTCGAAGCCGGTCTTGCGCGCCTGGCGCGAACGGGATATTTCGAACCGTTCAAAAAAGAAGACGTTCAGATAGAAACTCATGAAGCCGGCCATATGGCCGATGTGACCATTCATCTTCACGAGAAAGGCAAACAACGGGTCGCATTCTCCGGAGGACGCGAGCAATTCGGAAGCACACTGGCAATCGCCTACACGGTTTTCAACCTGCTCGGTATGGACGAATTTCTTTCCACCCAAATCGACGGTGGGCCCGAGAGCTTGCAGCTAGCCATCGGCCTGGCGAAGGAAGGGTTTCTTGGCTCACGAGGTACGCTTGCGTTCTCCGTGTTCGACACGTTCCTTCGTCCGCGTTTTACGGCAGGTCTACAGGTGCCATTCGGGCGAACGCAGACCGAGAGCGTTAACGCAGGATGGAGTTATGCAGCGTCTGATGTGGACGCTATCGGAATCAACTTCGGACTCTCGCGGTCCGTGACCCAGTACGCAGTTAATCCGCCTCCTGCCACCGCAAGTCTTCAGGTTACTGATCTGCGAAGCGAGACATCCAGGCACGCGCTGGGAATTGGGTGGACGCACGACACCGGAGAACAAAAAATACAGGTGGTGAATTCGGTATCGGGAGGCTGGCTTGGAGGCGATGAGAACCTTCTCAAATCGAAGGTAGAATATGGCCATATTTTCCCTGACCAGATTTCTGATTATCACAATGCGTGGGCCTTTCGAACTACGGTGAGCGCGGCTGGCAGCTACAAAGGGGATATGCCGTTGTACGCGCGCTTTTTCTCTGGCGATGATTTCGTGCGGGGGTTGCGTCCTGGTCAGCTCGGACCATACGAAACTCTCGCTACCGTCTCCCCTTCTGGCGCTACGACGTATTCCGCAGCGCCCGCCGGGGCAGACCTCGTAGCCGCTACGAATTTAGAATATCGGTTTCCTCTCAGGCGCGGAGTGGAAGGAGCGACATTCTTCGATGCTGGCTCAGGATTGTTGCTACCGAATTGGCTGGGCAAAACGCGTCCTTCGCTCATCAATTCCACAAATGGCTTGCTTCATGGGTCAACGGGGTTCGAACTCCGTTGGACTCTTCCCGCAGTTGGCATCCCCTTACGGATAGATTATTCCTTTAATGTTCTACGATTGAACCGCAGACTCCTCATGCCGGATGGCTCAGTCTTTCGCGTGCACAATCGCCTGGGTGCCCTAGGGTGGGGGCTTGGGCCGTTGTTTTGAGGTATGCGTCGGGTTTAGATCACTCTAATAGGGCATCTGCGCAGTTCACATTCCGGCTCAGCCTCTGCGTCGCGCGGGAACCCACCGGGCAATGACCGGGAAGCCGGAAATTAATCCGGTCTAAAGTCCGGATCGAGTCGGTGAGAGTCGTCGTCTAGTTCTCCAGAAGCAAGCGGCCCCTAGGCAAGCGAGCATGCTGCTTGGTCTGATCTTCCTATTGATTGTCGGCGGCGGTACGCTTGCAGCCGATGCCACGCTACCCACAAGGGGCTGGACCCGGGTTCATCAGGCATTGACGTCGAGTGACGCCAGCGTGAGCTGTTGTTTGGCAAGGCTGCGAGTGGGGAGCTCACAGCCGTAAATCGTTCTCGGCTTTGTAATTCTGTAGATCAGATTTGACGACATTGGTGCAGAGATGAAATATGTCTTGATCGTTGCGGCGGTGATCGTCGGAGTCGTGCTCACAATGATTGTGCTCACGATTTTTACGCACATCTTTGATAACCATGAACGAGCGGGCCAGTTCGACATTTACACAAATCCCAAAGTCCCTGATTCCTCCGTCCACTCGGCTCTGTATTACAAGCGGCATCGCCTGACGGAGTGGCTGAACAGCTACTCAGTCGATCCAAACAATGCGGATCGTATTTTGTTCTCATCGGACGATGTATTCCACGGCAGCGAAGGACTATGTGGCACATTCCTGTATGATGGCCAATCTAGGAAGCTGACCCCGCTACTCCGCTGGCCCTATGGTGGTGGCATATGGTCGCCCGACAGCCGCTTCATCCTGCTTAATCGCGCAACCGTTCGGGAGCTCCTGACCGGCGAAGAGGTTGATCTGATGGATTCCGTCTCAAGACAGGACGGAAGTCGAGTGGAGCTGTCGATCCTTCAGTGGTCACCCGACAGCCAGCGCCTCGCCGGAGTTATCCGCATTTCGCCGGACGGGCGCGACCTGGACCTAGACTTGGTCGAGATTCGACTCGCACCGCTTAGCGTCAAATACATCGCGACCATCAGCCATTCCTCGCTGGTGTGGACGCCGAAAGAAATCCGCTGGAACGGCAGCGAATTGCAGGTCGCGGCTCCCAGTACAACCGAGCGAGAGACCATCGTGAAACCGCCGCAGGATCTCGGTTGGACAACCAATCCGCCTAGCGCTCCTGTCAAACCGGCGCTGTACGAACATTTTTGTTCAGCGGTCGAGGGCAAATCGAACTGAATGCTCGACGCCGTATCTCGGCGAGTCTCGTTATCCGGCATGTTCGCTCAACAAGAGCGTACCAAACTGCAGCTGACCTGGGACTAGACTGTGAAACCACTGTCTGAGAGCAGTTGTTAATTCACGGACTCTATCTCTATGTCCGAGACTGAAGACTATCTGGCATTCGTGGAAAAGGCGGCGCCTCCCCTGAGCAGGCGTCCGTTACGGAAGCGAAGGAGCGTCCGCTTGTGGAATGGCGGAACATTTGTCGTGCAGACCGCGTAGCTCATATTAGATAAGGAGACAAGATGAGCAAACGAAACGCACGTTTTCGACACAAAAGCATGGCCATCTGGCGCCCGCGCGCGTTAGCGAGAATAGCGTTCGCTGGAATAATGGCCTTCGCGGCTAGTTCGCTCGAGGCACAGGAAAAGCAGAAGGACACAACCAAGGACAAGGAATTTTCGGTTACTGTGCAGGGACCAGAAAGCGATGCCGGATTGATTGTCAGCGCCCGGGCCACAGCCAAAGAGGTGGGCCTGCCTATTTACCCAGGATCAATACCGCACAAAGATCAAGATCAGGACAACGATAGTCCAGCAGCGAAGCTTGGGCTGTGGGGCACCTCGTTTGGGTTCAAGCTCGTCGTCTTGAAGATGGAGTCGAAAGACACACCGAGAAAAGTCGCCGCCTATTATCAGAACGCACTGGCCAAGTACGGGACGGTTCTCGATTGCACGCAGGCTGCCCGGCCTCAGCAAGCAAAGGATGAGAGGTCCGAAAAGCTCACTTGCGGCGACGACAAGCCGGAAGCGGGAGGGATGCTCTTCAAAGCTGGCACCAACGAGAAGCAGCACATTGTTGGAGTCCAGCCAAAAGGGGCCGGCGCAGTGTTTCAACTGCTATACGTTGAAGCGCGCGGAGAAAAGAAAAAACCTGCTTGAATGCAGAGTCGATCTCATGCCAAATCAGTGTCGCCTCGCGTCGGGTCAAAAGCGTGATAGACGGCCTTGCGCTCCGCTTTGATAATCCTTGAGATCTTTTGGCAGATGACTCGGTCATGTTGGCGCGTCTCTATTTATGAACTCCAAGCCGCTCGTTTCTTGTATCAACGCATGGCATAAATGTGCCACCAATATAGGCTTGATCGGTACGCGTATATTTGAGAGGTGCAAATAGACTGCCGGAGATTTCTGGAATTCCTAGGCGCCGACGGTCACTCCCCAGCTTTAGCAAGGAAGTTTCCTGAAGCTGGACAACTGGTTGACGAAGCAGATATCCAAGGCGAGCCCTGGTATCTTGAAGATTGGATGGAGCACATGATGCCCATGTAGTGGCCAATCTCGGGTCCAAGTTGCTGAGTTTCCGATATTTGGTTGGAGGAGCAAATGATTTCTGGCGCTCACGTAGTTATCTACAGTAAAGACGCCGAAGCGGACCGCGCATTTTTTCGCAACGTTCTCGGATTCAAGTCCGTAGATGCGGGCCATGGCTGGCTGATCTTCGC
>Ga0137403_10009663_pt1 | contig 10709 bp, 10 predicted proteins | sample CZOMad2_1_16fung_FD_122057 | JGI IMG/M metagenome (GOLD analysis project Ga0137403, IMG submission 122057) | Vadose zone soil fungal communities from Angelo Coast Range Reserve, California, USA - CZOMad2_1_16fungal (Hybrid Assembly) | ecosystem: Environmental > Terrestrial > Soil > Vadose zone... | reverse complement strand
AAGAGCCGGGCGCGCTCCTCCTTGAACGGGAAGTACAGCGGGGCGCGGCGGGCGCCCTTGCGCTCGACCAGCAGCCGGACCACGCGGGCGCTGTAGCGCGTCTCGTGCGCCCGGCCGTCCACCGTGAGCACGCGCCGGTCCCCGAGGTCCGCCAGATGGAAGGACGGCTCGCTCATCGCGGGCAGTATAGCAACCGGCTACCGCCGCACCGCGACCGCGAGCACCATGTGGCCGAAGAGCCGGAGCGCCGGCCCGGAGTAGAGGAGGGCCCGCGCCGCGCGGCGCCACGCCGGCCGCCGGGCACGCCCGTCGCGAGCGGCCGGCGCGAGCGGGGCGCGGCCTGACGTCTCGACCCCGTCCGCGCCGCCGCGGAGGGCGCGCAGCGCCTTGCGCAGGACGCGCGCCGGGTCGTAGGGATGGAACCCGCGGACCACGAAGCCGTGGGCGGCGAGGCGTTGCCCCAGCTCGCGGCGCGTGAACGCATACTGGTAGAACTGGCCGCCCGCCGCGAGGGTCAACCGGGCCCGGTGGCGCAGATAGGGTGTGGCGAGGCGGCGCGCGCCGTTCCAGTAGGGCACGGAGAGCAGCAGCCGCCCGCCCGGGGGCACCACGCGCGCGGCCTCTCGCAGGATCGCGTCGGGCCCCTCGGGGTCATGCTCGACGACGCCCAGGGAGAGATAGGCCGTGACGGCACCGGTGGCGATCCCCAGGGTGCGCAGGTCCATGACCGAGACCGGGGCCCCGGCCCGCGCGCCGGCCCGCAGGGCCTCCAGGCTCCAGTCGGCGCCCACCGCGACGCGGCCGCGCTCCCGGAGCAGCAGCACATACTGGCCGAGCCCGCAGCCGGCCTCCAGCACGCGCCCCGTCCTGGGCAGGTTCCGCTCGATCAGGTCGGTGAGCGGCGACTCCCGCGCGATCCGGAGCAGCTCCTCCACGGTGTGACCGCCCCAGTGCTCGGTCCAGAACTCGGTCGTGGCCGAGCGCGAGTAGTAGGCGAGCGGGATGGCTCAGCTCCCCGCCGCCACCTGCCGCACCAGGGCGATCTCGCGCTCGACCAGCGCGCGCAGGTCGTAACGGGCGATGATCTCGGCGCGCGCGGCATCGGCGAGGCGCCGGCCGAGGCCCGGGTCCTTGATCAAGCGATCGAGACGGTCGGCGAGGTGCTTCGCGTCATGCGGATCGAAGAGCAGGCCGGTGCGCCCGTCGGCCACGAGCGATCGGTTTCCCGCGCAGTCCGAGGCCACACAGGGCACCCCGCAGGCCATCGCCTCCAGGAGCACCTTGGGATGACCCTCCGTGAAGGACGCGAGGACGAAGACGTCGGCGGCGCCGTACACCTCGGGAAGCTGCCGCTGGTCCACGACGCCGGGGAACTCCACCGCCACCCCCCCCTGCCGTGCCTGAGACTCGAGGTGGGCTCGCAGCGGCCCGGCCCCCACGAGCACCGCCGTGGCGTCACCGCCGACGTAGCCCATGGCCGTGATGAGCGCGCCGAGGTTCTTCTCCGCCGACAGGCGCCCCACGTACAGGATGCGCGCCGGCTTGTGGGCCGCCCGGCCCACCGCCGGGCGAAACCGGGTCGTGTCCACGCCGTTCGGGATCAGCTCCACCCGCCGCGCGAGTCGCGACGCCCGCGCGGCCAGGTCGGGCGTGGTGGCGATGACCGCCGCCGCATGCTTCAAACCCAGGCGCTCCACGAGGCCCTTCAGCACTCGCTTCGGACCGGGCTGGGAGAGCTGGCCGTACCAGAAGCCGTACGTCGTCACGTAGGGGGTGCCGAAGCGGCGGCGCGCGATGAGGGCCGGGATCACCCCGGTGATCTGGAACACGCGCAGCGCCGAGCACTCCCGCATCTGGGCCGCGTGCGCGAACGGGATCTGCGCGGCCCGGCGGCCACGGGCCATCGGGCCCGGCGGAGCGAGGAGCCGCACGCGGGCCCGGAGCACCGGGTCGTCGGTGAACTCCGCGAGGGATTCCGGCAGGTAGGTGAAGTAGTCGAGCCCCTCGAACGCGCCCAGGTACGGGCGAAAATAGCCGTCGATCAGCCGTGACTGCTGCCCGCTCTGGGCCATCGCGCGGATGCCGCCGCCCAGGGCCGGCAGCAGGCCCACCCGCATCAGGGCCGCTTCCTGGCCACGACGCGGAAGCCGGTGCTCTCCTCGGGGCGGCGGAGCGCGGCCTCCCGCTTCCAGCGGCTCCACCGGTCGTAGAGGGAGAGCGAGACGCCGCCCATCGCGTCGATGACCCCCGCCCAGGGCGTGTCGAGGACCACCGGCATCACCGCGCCCTCCGGCTCGAAGCCCGCCTCGTGGAGCTCGGCGAGGAACTCCTCGCGCGTGTACTCGATCTTGTGGTCGGGGTCCGAATACGAGAACAGGCCGGCCGCGCGCAGCGTGCGCCGCCAGGAGTTCTCCCGGTTCGGGCCGGAGACCAGGAGGCGCCCGTCGTCCTTCAGCACCCGGCGGATCTCGCGCAGGACCGCCACGCGCGGGACGAGGTGCTCGATCACGTCGAGGAAGAGCGCCTTCTCGAAGGTACGGTCGGGAAACGGGAAGGCGCCCGTGATGTCCCAGGCGAACACGCGGGCCCGAGGGAGTGCCTTCTCTCGAATGGTCCGCCCCGCGATCGCGAGCTGGGGGAGATCGTAGTCGAAGCCGACGATGGCGCGGCAGGCGGTCGCCGCGCGCACCAGGTGGGCGCCGTTGCTGCAGCCCACGTCCAGCACGAAGTCGCGGCGGTCCAGATACGGCAGGTACCAGTCGTGCCACGGCTGCTCGACCAGGTGCTTGGGGTGGATCGCGTACGGCCGCTTGCCGGTGAGCTTGACCAGCCGCACCCCGACCGACTTGCCGCGCCGGTTGACCAGATCCACGCCCCGGACCACCAGGCGCCGCAGGCCGTTCACCGGGCGTGCTCCCCGCCCCCGCGGCGGCGCCATTCCCCGAGCGCGGTCTCGTAGACCCGGCGCGTGCCGTCCACGCAGCGCTCCCAGCGGAACATCCGCTCGACCCGCTCGCGGTTGGCGCGACCGAATTTCTCGCCGAGCGCCTGGTCGCCCAGGATCAGCGAGAGCTTCTCCACGAAGGGTCCGGGCCCGGTCGGATCGCAGACGAAGCCGCCCTCACCGTCCACCACCAGCTCGGGAATGGATCCGCGGTTCGAGGCGACCACCGGCAGGCCCGAGGACATGGCCTCCGCCACCGTGAGCCCGAAGCCTTCCATCGCGGAGGGGAAGAAGAAGACATCGCCCAGGTTGAAGTGCTCGACCTTCTCGGCCTCCCGCACGTAGCCGGTGAACACGACCCGGCCGTCCAGCCCGAGCCGGCTCGCCCGGGCCCGGAGCTCGGGCAGGAGGGAGCCCCCGCCCGCGACGAGCAAGGTGGTATCGGGGTGCCGGGGCGCGAGCGCCTGCCAGGCCTCGAGGAGCAGTCCCAGGTTCTTCCGCGGCTTGAGGCCACCGAAGAAGAGCACGACCCGGCGGCCCGCCAGCCCGTAGCGCGCGCGCAGCGCCTCGCTCGGCGGCCGCGGGGTGAAGCGCGGGTCCACGCCGTAGTAGACCACCGAGACGTGGTCGGTGCGCGCCCCGAGCTCCTCGCGGAGCTGCCGGCGCGCGAACTCGCTGCCCACCACCACGCGATCGGACGCGTCCACGACCCGCTTCTCGATCAGCCGGTTGAGCGGGCTCGGGTCGAGGTGGTGGTGGTGGGACACGACGGGGACGTCGAGGTGATACCACCGGCGGGCCCAGAGCGCGGAGGGACCGATATAGCGCAGTGAATGCACGCGCAGCAGGTCGAAGCCCACCGTCTCGTGCACGCGCCGGATCGCCGCGGGCACCACGAGCGGGGCGACGTACCAGCGCAGCCCGCGGCCGATGCCGAATCGGTGAACGGTCCAGTTCGGCACGTCCGGCCGGTGGGCCTTCCCGCGGGCCAGGATGATCTCGAGGCGCACCCCGGCCTCGCCGAGCCGCTCGAGCAGCTCCCGCTCGTAGGTCTCGCCGCCCGAGGTCGTCTCGGGCGCGAGGCCGCAGTGGGGCGTGCAGATCCTCACGCGCGCCTCACGAGGCGGGCGGCCGCTCGGCCACGATCAGGTAGCCGCCCACGAAGGCCGCGAAGTCGGACCGGCGGGCACGCGGCGAGGCGTCGAGGCGCGTCAGCAGATCGAGCAGCGGGAAGCTACAGTACCCGGCCCAGCGGAGGGGGCGGGGCGCGCGCTGCACCAGGAAGCGCAGCATTCCCGCGAGATGCGTGAAGTAGCCTCCCTGCTCGACGATCGTCACCGGCTTGAGATCCGCCTCGGCGAGCAGGCGCTCCCACATGCTGCGGGTGTAGCGGGCGTAGTCGCCCGGATCGCCGTGCAGGCGCTCCAGGAAGGGCACGGTGATCACGAGGTGCCCGCCCGGCCGCAGGACGCGGCGGCACTCGGCGAGCGCGCCGCCCACGTCCGGGACGTGCTCGAGCAGCTCGGTGGCCTTGATCGCGTCGAAGGCGCCGTCGCGGAACGGCAGCGCCTGGACGTCGGCACCGACGTGGGGCCGGTTCGCGCGATCGATGTCGGCCACGACCCAGCGGGCCGTCGGCGGCGGGCGGAAGGCGCCCCGCCGGCGGGCTCCGCCGATGTCCAGCACTCGCCCGGTGAAATGGCCGGACGCGGCGGCGAGATCCGCGTCCACACGCTTGCGCCGATAGGAGACGCCCAGGTAGTACGCGAGTCTGGGGCTCACGCGGCGCTCGCCTCGCGATAGACCTCGAGCAGCGCGGCCACGAGGCGCTCCTCGTCGAAGGCGGTGCGGGCGCGCTCGGCGGCCGCCCGGCCCATGCGGGCGCGGCGCTCGGGATCCAGCAGCAGCTCGATCACCGACTTGGCGAGCGCCTCCGGGTCCCGCCGCGGCACCAGGAGGCCGGTCACATCGTGCTCGACCGCCTCCGGCGTCCCGCCAACCGCGGTCGCCACGACCGGCCGGCCCATCCGCATGACCTCCAGCAGCACCCGGCTCAGCGGCTCGGGCCACACCGACGGCACCACGACCACGTCGGCGGCGCGGTAGAGCGCGAACAGCTCGGCCTGCGGCAGCACGCCCAGGGTGCGGAGATCCGGCCGCGCCGGGATTTCCATGTCTCCCTTCCCCGCGAGCGCGAAGCGGACGCCCGGCACCGCGGCGGCGATGCGATCGAGCGCGTCCAGCAGCACCGGCGTTCCCTTGCCGATCGAGAGCTTGCCCGCGTAGAGGACCAGGGGCGCGGCCCCCAGGCCGAGGCGCTCCCGCAGCGCCCGGGCCTCCGCGTCCGACGGCACCGCGACCGGCGGCGGAAGATTCGGCACCACGCGGGCGCGCGGACCCAGCAGCCGGGTCGGGTACACGTCGAGGATCCCCTGGCTCACGCCCACCAGGCGGTCCGCCCGCCGCATCGCCTGCTGACGCAGCCGGTTGTCGACCCACGCGGCGATCGCGGCGACGCGCACCCGCGCGCGCCCGAGCCCGCCCAGCCCGGCGGCGTAGTGCGTGAGATGGTAGGGCAGGCACTTGCCGAGGTACCGGACGGCCGAGCAGTCGAACCGATCCCACGGCTCGAACACGGTGCAGTGACCGAGCGGGCACAGCAGCCCCACGTCACGGATGGTGGCCAGCACGGGGCGGCCGAGGCTCCGGCCCGCGAGCCAGCAACCCACCAGCGCCGCCTTGCCCTGGGCGTGGATGATCTGCGCGTCCGCGGCGCGGGCCGCGCGCCGCACGTGCCAGGCGAAATAGAGATGGAACAGCGGGTTGCGGTGCACGAGGAAGCGCGCCTCACCCGGTCCCGGACGAAGCGTCACCGGAAACGGCACGCGGATGATCGTGGCCCCGTCGCGGTCCTCGCGCGCCGCCGCCCCGTAGTTGGGCGTCACCACCGTCACGCGATGGCCCCGCCGGACGAGCGCGGCCGCCCAGGCGGCGGTGCTCCACTCGGCGCCGCCGGGCGCGAAGGGCGGATAGTATTCCGACGCGAACAGGACCGATGTCATGGCGTGCGCGCCACCAGCTCGATGAAGGGCGAGACGCCCGAGAGCCGATAGTAGAGCCCGATCGGCACGCGCAGCGGCCCGACCGACTCGCGGGCCGGCGCGTCGTCGTGGAAGCGCAGATCTCCCACCCCCGCGCGCGCGAAGGCCCGGCGCATCGCTCCGGGAGTGAGCCGTCGCAACGTCGCGAGGTACTCGCTCGGGCGGCCCCGCGCCCGCAGATAGAGCCGGCCGAGGGCGGCGGGCAGGAACGGCACCCAGAGGAGCTTGTAGTGGCCCTCGTACCAGGACCAGGCATTGGGAGTGTGCACGTAGATGAGGCCACCGCGACGGGTCACCCGCACCATCTCCGCCACCGAGGCCTCGACCGACTCCACGTGCTCGATCGCGGAGAAGCAGTAGACGACGTCGAAGGAACCGTCCGGGAAGGGCAGCCGCTCGGCGGCGGCCCGGACGAAGGCGCCCCCGCCCTTGTCCCGCTTGAGCGTGCAGATCGCGATGGCCTCCGCGTCGGCGTCCACCCCGACCGTGCGGAGGCCCGCCTCCTCCGCGACCAGATTGAAGCCGCCGGTGCCACAGCCGACGTTCAGGATGCGACTGCGCGCCAGCGCATCCCCGCCCAGCAGCCGTCGCAGCCGATCGAGCCGCCCGCGCTCCTGCCGCTCCTCCTCCTCCCGGAGTGAGACCAGCACCGACCAGTCGGGAATGCCGAGGAGGTCGCGGTAGTAGGTGGTGTAGTAGCGCCGGAGTCGGTCGCGCAGCTCGACGGCGCGACTCACGAAAGCCGCTGCACGACCGCGTCCACGACGTCCTGCCGCTCCTGGGGCGTGATCCCGACCGAGCACGGCAACGAGAGGCCGCGCGCGTAGAGCCGCTCCGCCACCGACACCGGGCCGGACTGGGCGCGCTGGAACGCGGGCTGCCGGTGCAGGGGGCGCCAGAGCGGCCGCGCCTGGATGCCGGCCGCGTTCAGGTCGCGGAGCAGGGCGCGGACGTCGCGGCACCGGCCCTCGTCGAGCAGGATCGAGGCCATCCAGTAGGTCGAGCGGGCCCACGCCGCTTCCAGGAACGGGGTCACCCCGTCGAGCCGCCCGAGGGCGTCCGCGTAGAAGGCGGCGGTGGCCCGCTTGTCCTCCACGAAGCCGTCGAGCTGCTCGAGCTGCGCCACGCCGAGGGCCGCGTGCAGGTTGCTGAGGCGGTAGTTGAAGCCGACCTCGTCGTGGATGAACTCGATCGCGTCGCCCCGCGCCTGCGTCGTCAGCTGCCGCACGCGGGCCGCCATCGCCGCGTCGCGCGTGATCACCATCCCGCCCGCGCCGGTGGTGATGATCTTGTTGCCGTTGAACGAGAGACACCCCGCGAGGGCGTCCGCCCCGACCGCGCGCCCGCGATAGCGCGCCCCGAGCGCCTCCGCCGAGTCCTCCACCACCGCCATCGGGTAGCGCCGGGCCAGGGCGAGCAGCGGATCGAGATCGCACGGGTGCCCGTAGAGATGCACCGGGAGGAGCGCGCGGACGGTTCGGCCGCTGCGCCGGTTCACGACCCCCCCGTCCCTCACCTCGCACTCGCCGTCCAGGAACTCGGCCACCCGCACCGGATCGAGGCCCCAGGAGGTCTCCTCGGAATCCAGGAACACCGGATGCGCGCCGCAGTAGGCCACCGCGTTGGCGGTGGACACGAAGGTGAAGGTCGGCACCAGCACCTCGTCGCCCGCGATGACCCCGGCCGCGAGGAGGGCGACGTGGATCGCGGCGGTGCCGTTGACGGTGGCCACCGCGTGCGGCACGCCCACGCACTGCGCCACCTCCCGCTCGAAGCGGTCCACGAAGGGGCCCGCCGACGACACCCAGTTGGTGTCGAGGCATTCCTTGACGTACTTCCACTCGTTCCCGGCCAGGTGCGGGACCGCATTGGGAATCACGCGACGGGGCGCGGTCACCGGCCGGCTCCCTCACGCTCGGACCACTCGCGGTACCACGCGAAGGTCTCGGCCACCCCCGCCTCGAGCGAGACCTTGGGGGCGAAGCCGGTCAGGGCGCGGAGGCGGCCGATGTCGGGACAGCGGCGCGCCACCGAGCCGGGCGGCGCGGGTTGTGGCTCCACCCGGGGGGTGAACCGCGCGGTGCGGAGGATCAGGTCCACCAGCTCACCGATCTGGGTCTCCTCCGCGTCGTTGCCGATGTTCACCACCTGGCCCCACGCCGCCTCGGTGGCCAGGAGCCGCGTCATCGCCTCGAGGGCATCGGCCACGTGGCAGAAGGCGCGGCGCTGCTCGGCGCCGAAGACCCGGAACGGATCCTCGCGGCGCAGCGCGCGCAACGACAGCTCGGGAATGACGTGGTCGGCGCCCATGCGCGGGCCGTAGACGTTGTGGAAGCGGCCGATCACCGCGCGGAGCCCGCGGGCGCGCGCGGTGTGGATCACCGCCGCCTCCCCCAGGATCTTGCTCGCGGCATAGGCGAAGCGGGGCGCGGCCACGTCCGGCACCCCGAGCGGGATCGCCTCGGGCGTCGGGACCGGCACGTGCCCCGCGGCGACGCCGCCCGCGTAAGTCTCGCTGGTGGACGCGAAGAAGAGCACCTCGCCCCGGCCCGGCATCCAGTCGAGGACATTGAGCAGCGCCAGCGTATTGACCCGCACCACCCGGGCTGGATCGGTCTCGACGTTCCGCACGCCGACCACCGCGGCCAGCATGTAGACCTGATCCCAGTCGCGGGGCAGCGCGTCGAGCGCGCCGGCGCGCGTCAGGTCGGCCTGGACGAGGCGGACGTTCGCGCGCCGGATGAGCCTGTCGATCGTCTCGTCGCGGCGGCCGCGCGAGAGATCGTCCACCAGGGTGAGCGCGTGGCCCTCGGCGGCCAGGCGCGCGGCCAGGTGGCCGCCGATGAAGCCCGCGCCGCCCAGCACGAGAATCCTAGCCATACCCGATGCCGGCGTAGCGCACGCCCGCCCGCCGCGCGGCGTCCTCGTCCAGAATGCGCCAGGAGTCGAAGAGCACCGCCGGGCGGTGCATCACGGCGAGCCGCGCGGGCAGGTCCAGCTTGGCGTACTCCGGATGATTGGTGATGACCAGCACCGCGTCCACGCCGTCCCAGGCCGCCTCCGCGCTCACCGGGGTGGCGCCCAGGCCACGGATGACGTCCGGAGCCACGAGGTAGTCGTGGCCGCGCAGGTCGAGCCCGGCCGCGCGAAAGATCGGCAGCATCACGTGGATGGGGGCCCCGCGCATGTCGTCGGTCGGCGGCCAGCCCTTGTAGGCCCAGCCCAGCACCGCCAGCCGGGCCCCCTCCGCGCTGCCGCGCGCCTCGCGGATCAGGGCCACGATCCGCTCGGCCACCCGGAGCGGCAGGTGCTCGTTGAGCCCGCGCGCCTGGCCGACGAGCCAGGGCGTGTAGCCGACCGCGCGCGCCGCGCTCATCAGGATATAGGGATCCTTCGAGAGGCAGCCCCCGCCGACATACCCGGGCTTGGCCAGGTCCGGGCGCGGGTAGTCGAGGTTGGCCGCGCGGATGACTTCGAGTGGGTCGAGCCCCCAGCGCTCGGCCATCAGCGCGACCTCGTTGCCGTAGGAGTAGATCAGGTCGGTGTGGCAGTTGTTGACCAGCTTCACCAGCTCCGCGGCCTCAAGTGACCCGACGGGCACGATGCGGCGCGTGACGCGCGAGAACAGCGCGGCCGCCGCGTCGCGGCTCGCCGCGTCCAGCCCGCCCACCACCTGCGGCAGCTCTTCCAGCTCGCGCAGGGCCTGGCCCTGGATCGTCCGCTCCGGGGCGAACGCCAGGCGGACCCTCGTACCCCAGCGCGCGGTCAGCTCCGGCAACACCACGGTGCGGCTCGCCCCCACCGGCACGGTGGAGCGGACGATCACGAGGGTGTCGGGTCCGCACCGCTCGGCCACGTGACGGGCCGCCACGCGGAGGTTTTCCAGCTCGGGGGCATGGGTGACCGGATTCGTGGGCGTCGAGACACAGATCATGACCGCGTCGACGCCCTCGGATGGCAGCTCCCGGCCGACGTGCAGGCGCTCGCCTCGGAATGCCGCGAGGCCTTCCTCCACGCCGGGCTCGAAGAGGTGCGCACGGCCTTCCGAGAGCGCGGCGAGGACGGCGGGCGAGGCGTCCACCCCGTGGACGGTGAAGCCCGTGCGGGCCAGGGCCACCGCCATGGTGAGACCGACATAACCCATGCCCACCACGCCGACCGTGTTCATGCGCCTAGTCTAGTCCAGCCGCCCTTCGGCGATGTCGCGGTCGGCCTTGCGCAGGTCGTCGGGGCGGCCCACGTCGAGCCAGTACTCGCGGATCACGTGCGCGGAGACCGGGTGGTCGCGCTCGAGGCACGCGCGGATCAGGTCGGTGGCGTCGAAGTACTGCCCGGATGGGATCAGGTCGATGAGCGAGGGATCGAGCAGATAGATCCCGGCATTGATCGGGAACTCTTTTCTCGGCTTCTCCTCCACCCGGCTGATGCGCGTGCCCTGCAGCGTGAACTCCCCGTACGGGATGTCCACCTGGTGGAGCGAGACGCCCACCGTCATGCGGGCCCGCTGCGCGCGATGGAACTCCCACATCGCGCGGAAGTCACACTTGGTGAGGATGTCGCCGTTGATGACGAAGAACGGATTGACCGGCCGCGGGCGAAGGAGGGTCAGGGCACCGATGGTGCCGAGGCGCTCGGGCTCGTCCACGTACGAGAGCCGCACGCCG
>Ga0137403_10009659_pt1 | contig 10712 bp, 9 predicted proteins | sample CZOMad2_1_16fung_FD_122057 | JGI IMG/M metagenome (GOLD analysis project Ga0137403, IMG submission 122057) | Vadose zone soil fungal communities from Angelo Coast Range Reserve, California, USA - CZOMad2_1_16fungal (Hybrid Assembly) | ecosystem: Environmental > Terrestrial > Soil > Vadose zone... | reverse complement strand
TTGGCCGCGAAGGCTCGCGTCACGGCATGGAAGAATATGTCGAGATCAAATACGTGATGATGGCGGGGATTTAGGCGAACACCGAACCGCCCTGACCCCGAGGAGCCGCGCGAAGCGCGGCGTCTCGAAGGGTGAAACGTGGGCCTCATGGTTCGAGACGCGCGAAGACGCGCTCCTCACCATGAGGGGCAGCCTTGCTAGTCCGGCTTGCTCTCAGCGAACGCGCCATGACGCCCCGCGCCGGAGGCAAAGCGGGCGGCGCCGGACAGTGTCTCACCCGAGGCAATGACTTCAAGTCCGCCGCGCATTTCGTTGGCGATGGCGTCTTCCTCTTCGAGATCCCATTGCCGCAACGCTGAAAGCCGGTCCGCGCGCATGCAGGTTTGCGGGAAGGCCGCGATCTCCCTGGCCAGCGCAATTGCATGTGCAACGGCTTCGCCCCTGCGCACCAGGCGGTTGGCAAGTCCCATGCGCTGCGCCTCCGCGCCACCGACCGGGCGTCCCGTCAGAATGAGATCGATGGCCTGCGAATGGCCGATCAATCGCGGCAGCCGGATGGTGCCGAGATCGATCAGCGGCACGCCGAAGCGGCGGCAGAAGATGCCGAAGGTGGCATCCTCCGCGACCACGCGCAGGTCGGCCCACAGCGCCAATTCCATGCCGCCCGCGACCGCAAAGCCTTCGACCGCCGCGATCACCGGCTTCGACAGCCGCAGCCGGCTCGGCCCCATCGGGGCGATTGAGTCGTGACCGCCGATCTCGCGCTTCTTGTTGGGATCGCCCGATGCCACCGCCTTGAGATCGGCGCCGGCGCAGAAATAGCCGCCGGTGCCGGTGAACACCGCGACCGACGCCTCGGCGTCGGCATCGAACGCCAAAAACGCATCGAACAATTTTCGCGCCGTCGCGCCATCGACGGCGTTGCGACAATGCGGACGATTGATGGAGACGATGGTCACCGGTCCATCGCGTTCGACGAGCACTGAATCCGCCTCGGTCATCGCTTTACTCCCGTAATATTTTGTTGTTGCCGGAGTGCTACCGCTCCACCACCCAGCGCGTGACAGCCTGGTGAAAATTGAGCGGCCCAGGCACGGTCATGTGCGTCTTGAGATATTTGAATCCGGCCTTCTGCAGCGTGCGATTCGGAGGGACGTTGAAAGCATTCGGCTCGCAGAACAGTCGCTTCAGCTTCAGCCGTTCGAAATAGATGTCGACGCTGCGCCGCACGCATTCGACACCGGTGCCTTGGTGCCGGCGCTCCGGATCGGTGACATGCAGATGCATATGGGCTTGCTCGCCATAGCGGATTTTGTCGGAAGTCGAAAAGCCGACGGGCTGGTCGTCCGAGAGCCAGATGACGAGCATCACGGTTCGTTGCTCGATCGGCAGCGTGCATTCGCGCTGCAAGCGCTCGCGCCAGCTTTCGGCTGGTGGCAGGCGTGAGGGGTCGACGCCGAGGGTTTCCAGATGCTCCGGCGTGGCGCTCTGAAAGTATTGGATGATGATATTCACTTCTGAACCCATCATTTCCCTGACCGTCAACGCCATCAGCCAGCTCCTCCAATCTTCAGTTCGGCGCCGGTGATACGCCGATAGGCATCGAGATAGCGCTTGCTGGTGGCATCGACGACGCTTGCCGGCAACGGCGGCGGCGGGGCTTCGCCGTTCCAGCGGCCGGCGCGACGTTCGGCGTCGAGATAATCGCGCAGCGGCTGCTTGTCGAAGCTCGGCTGTGGTTGGCCGGCTCTGTAGGCATCCGCCGCCCAGAATCGCGAACTGTCGGGCGTCATCACCTCGTCGATCAGGATGATACGGCCGTCGCCGTCCCTGCCGAATTCGAACTTGGTGTCGGCAATGATGATGCCCTGGTCGCGGCTGAGTTTTTCGCCGAGCGCATAGATGGCGCGGGTCATGCTCTCCAGCGTGTAGGCCACCTCATCGCCGAGGATCTCGCGCATGCGGCCGATGGTGATGTTTTCGTCGTGACCGGTCTCGGCCTTGGTCGCCGGGCTGAAGATCGATGGCTCCAGTTTTGCACTCTCGAGCAGGCCCGGCGCCAGCTTCTCGCCCGCCAGCGTGCCCTGCGCCGCGTACTCCTTCCAGGCCGAGCCCGAAAGATAGCCGCGGATCACGCATTCGATCGGAAACACCGTCGTGCGCCGGCACAGCATCGCGCGTCCGGCGAGCGAGGCGCGATGTTCATGCAGCACAGGTATTTCGCGGATGATGGCATCGGCGTCGGCGCTGATCATGTGATGCGGCACCACGCCCTCGAGCTCATTGAACCACCACGCGCTGATCTGGGTCAGCACCGCGCCCTTCATCGGGATGGTTTCGGCCATCACAACGTCGAAGGCGCTGATGCGGTCGGTGGTCAACAGCAGCACACGGTCGTCGCCAACGGCGTAGATGTCGCGGACCTTGCCGCGCCCGATCCGTGGAAGGGGCAGGTCGCTGGCGAGCATCGTGGTCATCGGTCAAACTTTCAAAAGCGGCGCCATCTTGCGCAACGCAAGCGGCAGCGAGAGGAGTTGAGGTGGTTCACTCCGGCAGCGGAATGAATTCGTGTTCGTTAGGAACGTGCGCGAAGCGGCCCGTCTTCCAGTCCTGCTTGGCCTGCTCGATTCGCTCCTTGCTGGAGGAGACGAAATTCCACCAGATATGGCGCGGGCCTTCCAGCGCATCGCCGCCGAGGAACATCATCCGCGTCGGCGTGATCGCCTTGACCGTAATGCGATCGCCGGGCCGGAAGATCAAAAGGCGCGGTCCTTCATATCGATCGCCGGATATGTCGACTTCGCCATCGATGAGATAGATGGCGCGCTCCTCATGGTCGGGGTCGAGCGGCACGCTGATCCCCTGCTGCGCGGTCACCTCGGTGTAGAACCACGGCGACACCATCGTAACCGGCGATTTCACGCCGAACGAGCTGCCTGCGATGATACGCGCGGTAAAACCGCGATCCGTTACAGTGGGCAGTTCGGCGGCCGCGTAGTGCTGGAACGACGGCGCGATTTCCTCGGAGCCGGCCGGCAGGGCGATCCAGCTCTGCAAGCCCAGCATCTTCTGGCCGTCGCGGCGCTGCACATCGGGCGTGCGCTCGGAATGGGCGATGCCGCGTCCGGCCGTCATCAGGTTCATCGCGCCGGGCTGGATTTCCTGGATATTGCCCTCGCTGTCGCGGTGCATGATGCTGCCGTCGAACAGATAGGTGACGGTGGCAAGCCCGATATGCGGATGCGGGCGCACGTCCATGCCCTTGCCGGACATGAACTGCACCGGCCCGAAATGATCGAAAAAGATGAAGGGTCCGACCATCTGACGCTTGCCATGCGGCAGCGCGCGCCGCACCTCGAACCCATCGCCAAGGTCGCGGGTCCGCGGCACAATGACCAGTTCGAGCGCGTCGCATGATTTGATGTCGCCCAGTACGGGATCGTTGTCGGGAAGCCAGCTCATGATGTCTCCATGAAATCTTTGCGCCAAGCCGTTATCCCTGCGTAACGGTTTCGCCGTTATTGCCGGAGGTGCGCAAGCGCGCGCACCCCGGGATAACTTCGTGAGTGCGGCCATGTTATCGCGTTACGGTCAGCTTGTAACGCCGATCAGCATGCGGGCAAGTTCTTCGGGCGCCATCACCATGGCGTCGTGGCCGGTGGCGATTTCGGCCCAGCGCCATCCCTGCTGCGCCTTGACCCACCTGCGCGAGCCTTCAAGCGCCGCATAAGTCGGATTTGTACAGGCGATGTAGGTGCGCGGCAGGTTGTTGCCGACCGGTCCCTTGATGTTGAGCGGGCTGGTGTAGGTGTTAAGCGGATGCGGCGTGAGCCGGCGTTTGACCCAGTCGGTATCATTTGCATCGGAAATTCCGAATACCGATGGCGGCGGTGCGGGTAGACTGAGACCGCCGCTGGTTTCCTCCGCGGCCTTGCGGCGCGCGGCGACGATATCCGGCGGCAGATTGTCGAACGGGCTCTTGCCGCCCTCCACCATCAGTGAATCCAGATAAACCAGATGGCGAATCTTGTCGGGCATCGCGTCGGCGACGCCGCTGATCGAAAGGCCGCCGAACGAGTGCCCGACGAGGATGACGTTGGACAATTCTTCGGCCTCGATGACGTTGAAGATGTCCTTGGTGAAAGTATCCAGCGTGATGTCTTTCGACAGCAAATGCTTGCGCTCGCCGAGTCCGGTTTGCGTTGGCGTGAACACCTGGCGTCCGGCGGCACGCAACCTGTCCGCAACCCTGCTCCAGCACCAGCCGCCATGCCAGGCGCCATGAACCAGCACGAACGTCTGCGCCGCGGTCTGCGCCTTTGCTGCAGTTCCGCCCGCGCCTGCCGCCAAACCTGCAATAGCCATTGTTTTCAGGATATCCCGACGTTGCATGATCGTTGCTCCCTTGATTTTTGCTCCGGCTCATTGCGATCGGCCGGCACCCATCAATGTATCAGGGTTTCGATAAAGGGCGTGCGCATCATGGGGCAGGGGTCTAGAGCATGATCAGGAAAAGTGGGTACCGGTTTTCCGAAAAGATCTATGCTCAAACAAAAGATAGAGCGGAATGACGATTCGAAGAAAAGTCATCCCGCTCTAGCGGTATTTTTTGAAGCTATGGCGGTCGCATCGCACCGTCCAGCCCACCTAATTCGAGCATTCTTGTCGCAACGCAACTTTATAAGTATTCTTCCGGACACTGCGTCGATTTAGCGCAAATTGGCTTGGCAAAGTGGTTGAGTTAAGGTGCAAGCACAGGAAGCGATTCGAAGGGTCAGCTGCCTCGCCGTCATCGCTCCGAGGTGCGTTCTGCCGTCCTTGGATTCGACGATTTGGCGGGGTAGTAGTGTTGGATCTCCGCGCCGGAGGAAGTTCGCGTGCTGATGGCTTCGGTTGCCGAACACGTGATGGACGGTTCGGAGGAAATCCGGCGTGCGAGGGGATCGCCGGCCTCACTGCGGCGCGATGGGCTATCCGCCTGTGACTGACGCCGCAAAAATGCAGGAGTTGCTGCGCCAGCAGACGGCCATCGCCCGGTTTGGCAGCTTCGCGCTCCGTGAATTGGATTTGACGAATATCCTGACCGAAGCGGTTCGGGTCTGCGCCGAGGGCCTCGGCGTCCCCTTCAGCCAGGTGTGCCGATACCGCGCCGAGAGCAAGGATCTTGTCGTCGCCGCCGGCTATGGCTGGCGGGATCAGGTGATCGGTCATGTGGTGTCGCGCGCCGATATGAGTTCTCCGCAGGGGCGCGCCTTCACCACCGGTGAACCCGCGATCTGCGACGATTTGCAAAAGGGTGCATGTTACGAACTGCCCCCGTCCTATGCCGCGCACGGCATCGTCTCGATCGTCGACGTCGTCATCAAGGCCAACGACGGCCAGCCTTACGGAATACTTGAAATCGGCGCCGATCAGCCCCGCGATTACGACCAGTACGATATTCATTTTCTCAACGGTTTCGCATCCGTCCTGGCGGAGGCCGTCTCGACCGCCGCCCGGGGCGCCGCGCTGCAGGTCACCGTCGATCAAATGAAGGCCCTGGTCGGGGAAAAGGACCGTCTGCTGCACGAGAAGAACGTCGCGGACCTGCGGCTCCGCCAGACCCAGAAAATGGAAGCGGTCGGTCAATTGACCGGTGGTATCGTTCACGATCTGAATAACATTTTGACCGTCATTACCGGAACGATTGAAATCCTCGCCGAAGGCGTCGCCGACCGGCCGGAACTGGTGGTGATCACCAAGATGATCGACGAAGCCGGGGTGCGCGGCGCCGATCTGACCCAGCGCTTGCTCGCATTCGCTCGCAAGCAGCCGCTTCGACCGCGTGAAGTCGACCTCAATGCGCTGGTGAGCGAAGCCGCCAACCTGCTGCCCTCGACGTTGGGCGAGAACGTCGAGGTCCACCTGATGCTCGCGGCAGATACGTCGCGCGCGCTGATCGACCCATGCCAGCTCAAGAACACCATCCGCAATCTTGCGCTCAACGCCCGCGACGCGATGGCGGACGGCGGCAAACTCACCATCGAGACCGGCAACGCCGTCCTCGACGACAACTTTGCCAGCATGAACGGCGATGTCACTGCCGGAAACTACGTGATGGTTGCCGTGACCGATTCCGGTCACGGCATTCCGGCCCGCATTCTGGATCATGTTTTCGAACCCTTCTTCACCACAAAGGAAGTCGGCAAGGGCTCCGGCCTTGGCCTCAGCACGGTCTATGGCTTCGTCAAGCAGTCCAATGGGCATATCAAGATCGACAGCGAGGAAGGCCGTGGCACGACGGTCAGAATCTATCTGCCCCAGGCGGTCGGCATCGCCGAGCCCGCCGAGTTCGCGCGCCCTTCAAGCGTAGAAGGCGGCCGTGAGACCATATTGGTCGTTGAGGACGATCATCTGGTGCGAACATTCGTCGTCGGTCAAATTCAAAGCCTGGGCTACGCCACGCTGGCAGCGGTCAATGCGGCAGAAGCTTTGGTCGTTATCGATAGTCCCACGGAAATCGATCTGCTGTTTACCGATATGATCATGCCGGGCTCGATGAATGGCCGCCAACTCGCCGACAAGGCGTTGCAGCGAAGGTCTTCATTGAAGATATTGTTCACCTCCGGCTATTCGAACGAAGCCATTATCCATCACGGCCATCTCGATGCCGGCGTGTTGCTGCTTGCCAAGCCCTATCGCAAGTCCGATCTTGCGCGGATGATACGCGCCGCCCTTGCTGCCTGATATCAGGCGGCAGGTATTCATCCCTAGAGCATGATCCGGAAAAGTGGGCACCGGTTTTCCCTCGGGACAAACGCGAAGCGTTTGCCCGGAGATCATGCTCAAACATAAAGATAGAGCGGGATGACGATTCGAAGAAAAGTCATCCCGCTCTAAAGAATGGAAGTAGCGATGATTGCTCCCCTCAAGCAAGGCGTCACGCTTGCTCGGCCCAACGGCCCCGTCGTCGACACCGAGCGTCTGAAGCTGCGGCAATGGTGCAGCGCCGACATCGCGCCAAACACGGCGATGCTGTCCGATCCCGGCACCGCGCGATTCATCACCGTCGATGGCAAGCCCGTGACCAACGAGTTGGTCGGCTGGCGGAACGCCGCCGTCATCGCCGGGCACTGGGCGCTGCATGGCGCGGGCATGTTCGTGGTCGAGGAAAAAGCCAGCGGAAGATTCGTTGGCCGGGTGGGCCCGTGGTTTCCGCCGGGCTGGCCGGGCTTTGAAGTCGGCTGGGGCATTGCCAGCGATTTCCGCGGCAAGGGCTATGCCGTCGAAGCGGCGCGTGCGGCGATCGATTGGGCCTTCGCGACCTTCGAGCTCGATCACGTCGTCCACTGCATCGACCAGGAAAACACGGCGTCTCAAGCCGTAGCCCGGCGCCTCGGGGCCGAAAAACAAGGCGAGACCGACTTGTTCGGCCATGTCGCGGATGTGTGGGTGACCATGCGCAGCTTATGGATGGCTTCCTGAAATTGAACCTTCAGGCGTTCTTCGCTAGAATCGCTTTCCGTACCTGCAAGCCCTGTGATTGAGCCGATCGGATGTTGCTTTCCACTCTGGATCTCGCGTTGCGGGCCGGTACCACGGCCCTGCTGCTGGTACTTGCCGCATCGCTGTTTCGCGACTTCAGAGGCGCGCTTGCCGGGCGACTGGCTGTCGCCTTCGCGTTGGGGTCCGCCGCTCACGCCGTAACCTACGCCATCGGCTCCACATCGCTTGTTTCAATCTGGCATGCTCCGTTGATCGCGATATCTACCGGCAACATCGTGGTGTTCTGGCTGTTCACACGCGCGCTGTTTGACGACGCATTCAAAATGCGCTGGTGGCATGCGCTGGTCTGGGCTGCGGTTGCCGGCTTTAGTTTCATCAATTGTGCCTGGATTGCACCGGCGTCTGCGGGGAACGCGCGGCTTTCCATCATCGCGATCAACCTGCTCGTTCTCGGCTTTATCGCATTGTCGGTCGGCCAGACCATAGCCTCCTGGCCTGCTGATTTGGTCGAGGGACGGCGTCGCTTGCGGATTTTCATCGTCGGCGCCGCCGCACTCTACGGCGGCACCAATGCGATCCTGCAGATACTGATATCGGGTCGCGACGCCGCTGACGTCGCCAACACGGCGAATGCGGCTGTATTGGCGGGCATCGTTGCCGCGATTTGCTATTCGATGCTGCGGGTCGCCGCGCCGGACCTGTTTCCGATCGCGTCCATCGTCCCGGCCGTTACGAACCCGCCCGGCCAATCCATTGTGGCGCAGGAGACAGGTGCTGCGGATCAAAGGCTGGTCGACGCACTCATGCGATTGATGGCCGACGAACGAATCTACCGTCACGACAACATCACCATCGGAACCCTGGCTACCAAACTCGCGGTGCCCGAATATAAATTGCGGCGGTTGATCAACCAGCGGCTCGGTTACCGGAATTTCAACGTCTTCCTCAACAATCACCGAATCGAGGAGGCCAAGGCCGCTTTAGCCGATCCCTCGCAGGCCGAGGTGCCCGTGATTACCATCGCGATGGATGCGGGATTTCAGTCGCTCGGCCCGTTCAATCGCGCCTTCAAGGCGACCACCGGCGTCACGCCGACCGAATACCGCCGCCTCAACGAGGCTCGCGCCTAGCCTCTAACTCACTGGGGTAGCTGGCACATTCTGGAATCGGCGAGCCAGTTCAGTTTTCCATCAGCGCGATTTCCGAATCCGGCGAGCCGCGGCGCCGCCTGTGGGGTCATGTCCGGCACGCCAATGAAGGCGGAAATTGCCGGAGAAAACCGTGACCCCCCGAAATCGAATCATCCTCGTTGTGACAGCCACACTATGCGGCGCTCTGGCGCTGACGGCGGTTCGCGCGCACGACGTGCCGAAAGTCGCAACCGGCTTCGTCGCTAACGTTCTCTGCTCGGAAACCTTTGTTTCCGGGCAGGATCCCGACAGGATTTTCTCGGACACGACAGGCGCGATGCCGGGCGCCGGCCTGATCGCCTGGGCGCTCGATTACAAAGTCGATCGGACACGCAGAGACGTCACCGTGACGCTGCTGGGCTTCGGCCGCAGCCATGCCATCTACCGCGACGGTCTGGGCTGCTATCTCGATCATGGTGGCGCGGTTGCCGATACGTCGGTGCCGTCCGCCGACGGCAAACCGGCGCAGGCATTGTTGGCCGAGATCGCCGGGCCTTCGTTGGTCGCGCCCGCCAATCCTCAGCTTGCCGCCGCGCTCGACCGTGCCTTTACCGAGCCCGATCATCCGCCGTTCCGCCGCACCAAGGCGGTGGTGGTTCTCAAAAACTCGCGCATCGTCGCGGAACGCTATGCCGACGGCTACGGCATCGATACCCCGATTCTCGGTTTCTCCGCGACCAAATCGGTGATTTCGGCGCTGACGGGAATCCTTGTGCGCAAGGGCGCGCTGACGCTCGATCAGCCTGCGCCCGTCGCGGCGTGGCAGGGCGCTGGTGATCCCCGGCACGCGATATCAGTCGATCATCTCCTGCGCCATACCGCGGGCCTGGCGCTCGGCAGCTCGCTGTCGGCTTCGCTCGGCGCGGCGCTCGAGCCGGTCAATCGGGTGAAATATATCGAACCAGATATGGCCGCCTATGCCGAAAGCATCGAACTGGAGACGCCGCCCGGCAGGGCGTGGAATTACAATGATGGCAATACCATCATTCTGTCGCATCTGGTCCGCAACGCGACAGGCGGCCGCCCATCTGACGTGCTGCGGTTCGCGCGACAGGAATTGTTTGGTCCACTCGGCATGCGCAACGTGACCATCGAGTTCGACGCCGCGGGCAATCCCGAAGGATCGAGCCAGATGCTGGCGACGGCGCGCGACTGGGCGCGTTTCGGCATGCTCTATCTCAATGACGGCGTCGTCGGCGGAAAGCGAATCCTGCCGGAGGGATGGGTGACGTATTCGGCCTCGCCGACGCCGAATGCCTGGGTAGGATATGGCGCCGGCTTCTGGACCAATCAGGGCGACAGCTTTGGCGCCAGCTACCGGATCGAGCACGGCTGGCCGCGCGATGCCTTCTTCGCCAAGGGAACGATCGGGCAATATGTGATCGTCATTCCATCCGAACAGCTGGTCATCGTTCGGCTGGGCCGATCGCCAAACTGGCCGCCGGAGGCCGATGGCGTGTTCCGGCTCGTCAGCGACGTCGTGGCAGTAATCGGCGAAAAAGCAAAGTTGGCGGACAACTGACGGGCCGCCGCGCTCTATTGCCGTCCGAGATGCGTGGCTTGCTCGACGCGATCGAATCTTTCCAAAGAGAGGATCGCGTCGGCGAGCTGGTCGGCGCGGCCGTTCAGCACCGGGCGGGCGAGGGTCAGGAATTTCTGCGCCATCGCCTGCGCGTCCGGAAACGATCCCGGCTCGCCGGAGGGATCGGCGTAGAGCCGTTCATGCACGGTGTTATCAGTGGTAATGCTGACGCGCGCGCCGAACGGATGGCTGCGGCCGATTTCAAGGCGGTCGTCCTGCACCACGTCGAATTTGTCCGCCAGCGCGTCAACCTTGGCGTCGCCCAGCCTTTCGTAATCGTCCCAGCCGAAGCGGCCCTGATCGAGCGCCACAGCCCCCGTGAAGAACATCGAGAATTGTCCGCCGACGATAGAGGTCGGATGCCGCTTGGTGGCGGCATCGCCGGTCAGCGTGATGCCGTTGCGGTGCAGGCCGATCTCGACGCGCTTGATCTGGTCCGGCGTCAGATTGTGCTC
>Ga0137403_10009658_pt1 | contig 10713 bp, 10 predicted proteins | sample CZOMad2_1_16fung_FD_122057 | JGI IMG/M metagenome (GOLD analysis project Ga0137403, IMG submission 122057) | Vadose zone soil fungal communities from Angelo Coast Range Reserve, California, USA - CZOMad2_1_16fungal (Hybrid Assembly) | ecosystem: Environmental > Terrestrial > Soil > Vadose zone... | reverse complement strand
GCGCGGCTGCGACGATTGCGCCAGGAGGTCGGCGACGGCGGCGGTCATGTCGGGCGCGGTCGCGGCGTCGGCGATGCCGGCGCGGCCGGCGAGGTCGGCGATGGTCTCGGCGGAGAGCCAGGCCGGTTCCGGAAAGGAGAGGCTGCGCAGGCGTCGGACGTGCGGGGCGAGCCGCGCCAAGAACGCATCCGCCGCCTTGGTCGAGCGCATGGCGATGACGATGTCGAGCTTGCCGCGATCGCCCGTCGCCTCCGCCCAGTCGGCCAGTGCCGCGCCGCCGCTCTCGTTGTGGCCGCCGTCGAGATGAAGCTCGATGCCGGCCGGCAGCATCGCGACAAGGGGCCCTTGCGTCAGGCGCTGCAGCCGCGCCGGCCACTCGGCGCGCATCAGGCCGGTGGCGGAGCAGAAGACCGCTAAGGACCTCGGGATTCGTCAGCGCTCTAACAAAAGAGAAGATGAAAAGGACAACAACACTGATGAGGAGAAGTCTTGGGAGAGATCCCAGCATCCAATACAAAACACTTTTTCCGAACGGCAGCCGTGGCTCCGGGACAGACAACTCCTGAGAACCGCATTGAGAACAAACCAGAGATTCCCGAGGATTCACATGCAGTCGGGGACAAAGCTTCACGCGATATGTTCTTCCGCAATGGCTGCAAAAGAGCGCCTCCCCCGGAGTCATGCGATGACAGTTGTGGCAATAGTGCATACGATTTTCAAAGTAGTGAGCCGAGTTGGTTGTTATTGGGCCGTCGCCAAATGGCATTCCAGAGGCCGTCCCGGTGAATGGCAGCCAGTGTGGTGAACCAGAAAATCTTGTCGGTGCGCTTGTGAACGGCTCTCGCTAGGGATTCGAGCCGCCGGTCCGACAGGCAGACCACAAGGACTCGGAACTGTGGTTGATGGAACTGCTTGAGGAATTCCCCTGTGACGGCGAACTCGAGGTAGGCATCAATTTTCCGGTTCCAAACTGCCGAGGATTCGTTTCCCCGATCGAGTTCCAGAAACATGGAGCGGACGGTGCCCGTGATATTTACTTCCGCATAGCCATCCGGAATCACTCGCACATCGGTGGACAACGGTGCGGAGAACACCGCATATCGGCGAAACTGAATGCCGTCACGAGCCTTCTGATGTTTGAATGCCAGGAGCACTGCGTTGACGGCGAGTTGGTGTTCGATGAATAAATCCCCAACGAGAATCGCATCGGAAGGTCGATTCAATCCGCGAATGGGTTCTCCAAGCAGCGCGGCTCCTTTGGGGGCCACCGAGTACAGTGCCTTCCTTCCGCCAGCGGAGGTTCCAACGAATGCCCGTTTGAGCAGACCTGCGCGTGTCAGTGCCAACAGTCTCGTGTTGACGCGGGTTGTGGAACCGAATCCGGCAATGAGCTTGGCCTGCTCCCGATCCATCACACGAAAGATCGCAAGTTCAGTGAGGAGACTTCGGTCGCGTTCCTGAATGGCTATCGCTGTTTTATTCCCAATCGTCGAGTCGGTCATGAGTGTCAGTTTCCTGTTGGGTTTGTGGTGTGGCTGCCGGAGGGGGAACCCTCTGGCGAATTTCATCTTCAATCTCTGTTCGGCGGCGTGCCCAGCGCGCGCGGCAGCGGTCGATGAGCCCGTCGGTTTGAACGTGCGGGTTTGGCAACTGAGGAACGGTTCCGTGTTCAAAGGCGTGATGTCCGATTTTTGAAACGAAGTGACGTTGGGCGAGATTCTTTAGAGTTTCACCCAGCGGTCTTCCACCGTCGAGAGCGGCGGCAATCTTGTCGGCGTCGTTGGGAGAAAGTCGGAAGAACACGTGACTGCCGCAGGCGAGAATTGCAGCGCGCATTCCCGGTGGGTACTGTTCAAGGAATTGATTGGCGGTGCATATGCTGACGCCGAACTTACGACTTTCGCTGAGCAGTGTTTCCAACGCGTTGTCGGTGGCGACGAGGTTCTGCAGCTCGACTCTCCCTCGCCCGGGGATGACGACGCTGAAACGCTCGCTTCGGATCGGCAAGCCGTAGGGCGCGAGCTGGTCGCGGAACCAGCCCGCCGCGGCGATCGCCTGCGAGGACCCCGCTTGACGGTACGGGCGGTAGGCCAGGTCTTGCGCGAGCGTCTTGGTCGCCTTGCCGTCGAACGCCGGCAGGAACGCGCGGGGCAGCGGAGTCGGTCGCGCGACGCTGAAGGCTGCCACGAGGAGCGGCAGTCCCACGAGCAGCCAGGTCCCTCGGTAGAGACGTCCGTTGACCGGTCGCTCCAGGGAGCCGGGACGGGCCCGGCGCCGCTCGGTCCGGGGCGAAACGGAGGCCATCCAGGGCTATAGTAGGCGCCGAACTACCTGGCAAGGATCGTCCGGCAGGCACTGTTAGCCGAGCACGACATGCCCGACTCCTCAACCATCCTCCTCGTCGACGACGAGGACTCCATCCAAAAGCTCCTGACGTACCCCTTGGAGCGTGAGGGCTATCGCGTGCTGCAGGCGCGTGACGGCGAGGAAGCACTGACGCGCTTCGCATCCGAGCGAGTCGACCTGGTCGTGCTCGACATCATGCTGCCGAAGCTCGACGGGCTCGAGGTGTGCAAGCGTCTACGCGCCGAGAGCGAGGTGCCGATCATCATGCTGACCGCTCGCGACGACGAGCTCGACAAGGTGCTCGGGCTGGAGCTCGGCGCCGACGACTACATCACGAAGCCCTTCTCGATCCGAGAGTTCCGGAGCCGTGTCCGCGCACTCCTGCGACGGGCGTCCGTCGTCCGGCACGTCAACGAGGGCGACGAGCTGATCACGGCCGAAGGATTGACGATCGATCTCTCCCGTCGCGTCGTCGAGGTCGGGGGCGAGCGGGTGCAGCTCACCTACGTCGAGTTCGAGCTCCTGCGGATCCTCGCCTCCCATCCGGGTCGGGTGTACAGCCGGCGGATGCTCCTCGAGGCGCTCTGGGGCGGAGCCGATTATCGCGAGCCGAGGACGATCGACGTCCACGTCCGGCATCTGCGCGAGAAGCTCGAGCGGGATCCGGCCGAGCCCGGCTACATCCTGACCGTACGCGGCGTCGGCTACCGCTTTCGCGACCGGTGAACCCCCTGCGCAGCGTCGGTGCCCGCCTGGGCCTCGGGTTGGCGGTGGTGGTGGCTGCTGCGCTGGTGCTGGTCGACCTGATCGTCGTGCCGTCCCTTGAACGGAACCTCATCGATGCCAAGCTGACGCAGCTGGAGGAGGCGGCGCCCGCGGTGGGCTCCAGCCTCCTGCTCAGCCCGAGCTACGCGCTCGACGACGCCATCCAGGCGGCCCAGGTGAGCTCGGATGCCAGAGTCGTCTACTTCAGACCGCTCACCTACGACCCGCCGAAGCTGCTCGTCAACGGCGATTCCAGTCCGGTGACGTCGGCGGATGTCGAGAACGATCGCTTTGCGCTGCGCGCCTTCGCTCAAGCTCGTAGCGCGAGGGGTACGGTCACGACGCACGGCGTCAGGTATGCGGAGGCCGCCTATCCGCTCATCGACGGTTCCGTCGTCCTGCTGCGCGCCTCGCTCCACGATTCCCTCCGGAGCATCCATCTCGTTCGCAGCCGGCTCGTCGTCGCGGGTCTGATCGCTCTCGCCGCTTCCCTCCTCGTCGGCTACGCGGCGGCTTCGATCTTCGCCCGCCGGATCCGCCGGCTGGAGCGCGCCGCCGACCGGATCGCGAGCGGCGATTTCAGCGAACCTGTCGTCGACTCGGGCCGGGACGAGCTCGCCCAGCTCGCCGCGGCATTCGAGCGGATGCGGCTGCGGCTGGCGCAGCTGGAGCACGCCCGGCGGGAGTTCATCGCCAATGCCTCCCATGAGCTGCGGACGCCGCTCTTCTCCCTCGGCGGTTTCCTCGAGTTGATGACGGACGAGGAGCTCGACCCGAAGACGCAGGCCGAATTCATGGCCACGATGCGCGAGCAGGTCGAGCGGCTGACGAAGCTCGCCACCGAGCTCCTCGATCTCTCGCGTCTCGATGCGGGGCGGCTCAGCGTCGAGCGCGAGCCACTCGATCTTGGCGCGCTGGCGGAAACGCTGGCGGACGAGTTCCGCGCCGTGGCCCGCTCGACCGGGCATGAGCTCTCGGTGCGAGCCGAAGGGCAGATCGAGGGCACGGGGGACGAGGAGCGGGCGCTGCAGATCGGCCGGATTCTCGTCGAGAACGCGCTCGTCCACACACCGCCCGGCACGGCGGTCCGGCTGGGAACGGGTCGCCGGGACGGACTGGTCCTCCTGACGGTCGAGGACGAGGGCCCAGGAATTCCGGCCGAGCACGCCGGCCAGGTCTTCGACCGCTTCTATCGCATCGAGGGCACGGTCGCGTCGGGCAGCGGCCTCGGGCTGGCGATCGCACGGGAACTGGCCGAGTTGATGGGTGGCTCGGTCGAGCTCGACGTGAGCCACGGCCGAACGAGCTTCGCCCTCGTCCTGCCGGCCTCCTCGGAGACGCTGCCGTTTTCACCGGAAAACGAACGCGTGGAAGAACCGTCGCTACAGTGAGCCGGATGCGGCTCTCGGCTCTCGCCGGCGTGACCGTCGCTGCCGCCGCCCTGGGCGGCGGCGCTGCTTTGGGCATCGGTAAGGGGACGGGCTGGCTCGACCAGGGCACCAAGACGGTTGTCGTGCGCGCCGCAGCTCCCCGGACTGCTGCCCTGCCGGCCTCTGCAACCTCGACGGCAGCCCCCTTGCCCGGCAAGGGGTTCGATCCGCAGCGGATCTTCGCCGAGCGTTCGCCGGGGGTCGTCACGATCTTCGCTTACTTCGGCGATCCCAGTTCGACGGCGACCGCCGTGTCCCAGGGGTCCGGATTCGTGATCTCACCCAAGGGCTACGTCCTCACCAATTCGCACGTGATCACGAACGCCGGGGAGGGATCGAGCGTTCGGGCCGCCCAGCATCTCTTCGTCGAGTTCGCCGATGGCGACCGGGCCGAGGCGAAGGTCGTCGGCTGGGATCTCTACGACGACGTCGGCCTCCTGCAGCTGAAGACGAATGCGCATTCGCTCTCGCCCGTCCCGCTCGGAGATTCGGCGACGGTGGCCGTGGGCGAGCCCGTGGCGGCGATCGGCAGCCCGTTGGGCAGCGACATCGGCGTCAACACGCTGACCGTGGGAGTCGTCTCCGCGATCCATCGCTCGATCGACGCGCTCACGGTCAAGCGGTACAAGGTCGTCGACGCGATCCAGACCGATGCACCGATCACACACGGAAACTCGGGCGGCCCCCTCCTCGACGCGCGCGGCCGTGTGATCGGAATCAATGCGCAGATCCGCAGCGCGAACGGAACGGGCAGCAATGACAGCGGGATCGGGTTCGCCATCCCGATCGACGCCGCGAAGCACTCCGTCGCGCAACTCATCTCCAGGGGCAAGGTGACGTACGCCTACGTCGGCATCAGCACCGAGGACCTGACGCCGTCCCTGGCCCGGGCGCTCGGATACAAGGCCGAGCACGGCGCGTTGATCGTCCGCGTCACCGGCGGCAGCCCGGGGGACAAGGCCGGGCTCCACGGCGGTGATCGGGAGGCATACGTTCTCGGCCGAACGCTCGAGACGGGAGGTGACGTGATCGTTGCGATCGACGGAAAGCCCGTCGACGGCGCCGACGACGTCGTGCGGTTTGTGTCGTTCTCATTGCGGCCCAAGGATGTGGCGGTGTTCACGATCCTGAGGCCCGGGGGCGAGCGCAAGAAGGTGGCCGTGACGCTGGCGGAGCGCCGGCTGCCGGCGGGTTAGTCCTGGTGCCGCCCGGGCATACATCCTCTGAGAGCGAGTGGCGAGAGAGCTCTCGACAAGTTTCGACAGGTTTATTTTGCGTCTTTCTGGGCAAGGCTCCTTTCGTGCAGGCCACTCGATGACAACCAGCACCGGCTCCGGCACCGTGACGGTTCGGCTGACGATTCCCGCGCGAGCCGAGTACATCACCCTCTGCCGGCTCGCTCTCACCGGCATCGGGCGACTTCGCGAGTTGTCCGACGAGCTCCTGGCGGATCTCAAGCTGGCGCTCACCGAGGCCGCGTCGAACTCGGTCCGGCACGCGTACGGACAGACCCGGGACGTGGGTGTAGTCGAGATCTCCTACGAGCTTCACTCCGACCGGCTCGTCATCGAGGTCACCGACGACGGTGAGGGATTCGATCCTGCAGCCGCCGAAGCCCATCCCGACGAGCTCTCCGAAGGAGGTCTCGGCATCGCGATCATCCGTGCGATCGCGGACGAGGTCGAGATCGGCGCCCAGCCCGGCGGCAAAGGGTCTCGCTTGCGTTTCGCGAAAGCCTTGGTTTAGCGGGCACCAGCCCACTCGGGCTGTATTCTCGCGACCGTTCGCCCCAGCAACGCGCCCAGACCATGCTCCAACTCGTCAATGCCGGACACAAGTCGCTCGCCGACTACGCGACGATCGCGACGCGTGGGCTCATGGACGAGATCAAGCGGCTGGCCGAGCCGCTCGCCGGGAAGCGGGTCGTGCATCTCTCGGCCACGGCCTTCGGCGGCGGGGTCGCGGAGATCAACTACACGCTGATTCCGCTGATGCAGGACGCCGGCCTCCACACCGAATGGCGGATCATCAAGGGCGCGGAGGAGTTCTGGAACGTCACCAAGACGATCCACAACGCCCTCCAGGGAAACCCGCAGGGACTGATGGAGGAGCAGCGGGAGATCTTTCGGCGCTACCAGGAGCTGAACGCGCGCGAGTTCGAGGACGACTACGACTTCGTCATCGTCCACGACCCGCAGCCGGCCGGGATGATCGACTACGTCGACGACTCGCGGGCGCATTGGATCTGGCGCGGGCACATCGACTTCTCGACGCCGAACAAGGAGGTCTTCGACTTTCTGCTTCCGTCCATCCGTCGCTACGACGCCGCGATCTTCCACCTGCGCGAGTACGTGCCGAAAGCCGAGGGCCTGCCACCGTGCTACATCTGGCCGCCTGCGATCGACCCGCTGGCGCCGAAGAACATGGCGCTGTCGCCCGAGGATGCGGCGTACATCGTCGACCAGTTCGGGATCGACGTCGAGCGGCCCATGCTGACGCAAGTCTCGCGCTTCGATCCCTGGAAGGACCCGCTCGGCGTGATCGACGCGTACCGTCTGGTCAAGAAGGAGTTTCCCGACGTGCAGCTCGCGCTCGTCGGCTCGATGGCGCACGACGATCCGGAAGGCTGGGACTTCTACAACCAGACCGTCGCATATGCAGGCGGAGACCCGGACATCTATATCCTCTCGAACCTGAACAACGTGGGCTCCGTCGAGGTGAACGCGTTCCAGGTGCACTCCGCGGCGGTGATCCAGAAGTCGATCAAAGAAGGGTTCGGACTTACGGTGACCGAGTCACTCTGGAAAACGCGGCCGACAGTCGCCGGACGAGTCGGCGGCATCGTCGCGCAGATCCAGGATGGCGAGACCGGGTGGCTCGTGGACTCGGCGACGGAATGCGCGGAGGCGTGCATCGAGATTCTGCGAAAGCCGCAGGAGGCGCGGCAACGCGCGCTGCGCGGGAAGGAATACGTGCGTCGGCATTTCCTGACGCCGCGGCTGCTTCGCGACTGGCTCGTGCTGATGAACCGGTTGCTCGGCAACGACACCTCCGGCGCCGAGGTTCCGGTCGTCGCCGCCGTCTGAGGCTTCCCGTGCGCCGCAACCTGATCGTCGTCTCGAACAGGGGCCCTGTGTCGTACGGCCGCAACCGCGACGGAACGCGCACGACGAAGCGCGGGGGCGGCGGTCTCGTCACGGCGCTGCGCAACCTCGTTCAGTACCACGAGGTGACATGGATCGCGAGTGCGATCACCGAGGAGGACCGGGTGCTCGCGGGCGCGACGCTCGACGAGACGGCCCGGGACGGTTCGCCCTACAGGCTGCACCTCGTCGCGCACGACCGGCACGCCTATGACTGGTACTACAACGTCGTCTCCAATCCGATGCTGTGGTTCGTCCAGCACTCCCTTTGGGAACTGCCGTACGCCCCGAAGGTCGACGCTGCGTTTCACCGGGCGTGGGCCGAGGGCTACGTCGCGGCGAACGAAAGCTTTGCGACCGCGGTCGAGGCAGAGCTCGAGCGCACGCCCGACGCTGCGGTGTTCTTCCACGACTACCACCTCTACCTCGCGCCGCGCATGGTGCGCGAGCGAAGGCCGGATGCGGCATTGATGCACTTCGTGCACATTCCGTGGCCTCAGCCGGACTACTGGCGCATCCTTCCGAAGGATGCGAGGTCCGCAATCCACGACGGGCTGATGGCGAACGACGTCGTCGGCTTCCACACGGAGCGCTGGCGCAGGAACTTCATCTACAGCGTGCGCGAGTTGCTGGGCGAAGACGCCACCGCGAAGGCAGTGACCGCCCCCATCTCCGTGAACCCGGCGGAGTTCGGCGAGCTCGCGCAGAGCGAAGCAGTTCTGAGTGCGGAGCAGGAGATCGTCGCGAGCAGACCGGAGAAGGTCGTCGTGCGTGTCGACCGGACCGATCCGTCGAAGAACATCGTCCGCGGCTTTCGTGCATTCGAGCTCTATCTCGACGCGCATCCGGAGATGCATCGCCGGGTCGGGATGCTCGCTCTGCTCGATCCGTCGCGGCAGGAGATTCCCGAGTACGCGGAGTACCTCGCTGCGATCCAGCGCGAGGCGCGCCGCGTGAACGATCGCTTCCAGCAGAGCGGCTGGCGACCGATCGACCTGGAGATCGCGGACGACTTCCCGAAGTCGGTGGCCGCCTACAAGCAGTTCGACGTCCTGCTCGTGAACGCCATCTTCGACGGCATGAACCTCGTCGCCAAGGAGGCGCCGCTCGTCAACACACGTGACGCTGTTGTTGTCCTATCTGAAAACGCAGGCGCCCACGCTGAGCTCGGCGAGTGGGCGTTGACCGTGAACCCGTTCGACGTCGATGAACAGGCAGAAGCGATCGGTCAAGCCTTGTCGATGGATGCCGGCGAGCGGCGCGCGCGGCTCGACGCCATTCGCGCGCATGTGCGCGAGCACGATTTGAACCGCTGGACGGACACACTGCTGGCCGCACTCGACCGCGTGGCTTCGCCCGCTCGCCGTTAGGATCGAGCAGGGATGGGCGAGTTGAGCCACGTCACCGAGGCCGGTGACGTTCGCATGGTGGACGTCGGCGGCAAGCCGCTTTCACGGCGCCGTGCAGTGGCGCGCGGAGTCGTGCGGATGGCGCCTGAGACGGCTCAGCGACTGCGCGAGCTGCCGAAGGGCGACGCGCTGGCAACCGCACAGGTGGCCGGGATCATGGCCGCCAAGCGCACGAGCGAGCTGATCCCGCTGTGCCATCCGCTCCCCTTGTCCCACATCGAGGTTTCCCTCGAGCTCGGCGCGGAGGGTGTCGTGATTCTGGCCGTCGTCGAGACGACTGCGCAGACCGGCGTGGAGATGGAAGCGCTCACGGCTGTCTCCGTCGCAGCTTTGACCGTGTATGACATGGCGAAGGCGATCGACAAGAGCATGGCGGTGACCGACCTGACGCTGGTCGAGAAGACCAAAGAGCCCACGTGAAGGCCGCTGTTCTCACGATCTCCGACGGTGTTGCGGCCGGCGAGCGCGAGGACGAGAGCGGCGCGCTCCTCGTGGAGCTGCTGCAGGGCGAGAAGTACGAGGTCGAGCATCGCGTCGTTCCTGACGAGCGGCCCCAGATCGCGGCCGCGTTGCGTGCTCTGTCCACGGACGCGCGGGTGATTCTGACGACCGGCGGAACAGGGGTGTCGCCCCGTGACTTCACGCCGGAGGCGACCGAATCTGTGATCGATCGAAACGTGCCCGGGATCGCGGAGGCTCTCCGTGCAGACGCGATCCGGAAGACGCCGCACGGGCTGCTCGGCCGTGGTCTCGCCGGCGTGCGCGGGCAGACGTTGATCGTGAATCTTCCGGGATCGCCGGGCGGCTGCCGTGACGGTTTCGCGTTGATCAAGCCCGCGTTGACGCATGCGGTCGACCTGATCGCGGGCGGCCGTTCCGAGCATCAGCAGACGTGACGGCTGTAGTCGCGCTCCCGCGTCGCTTCGCGTCACTCGTGAAGATCGAGCACACGGTCTTTGCGTTGCCGTTCGCCTACATCGGCGCGTTGCTGTCTGTGCAGCGCATCCCGTCCGGGCACGATCTCGTCTGGATCACGCTGGCGATGCTCGGTGCACGCTCGCTCGCGATGGGACTGAACCGCGCGATCGACGCGGAGATCGACGCTCGGAATCCGCGCACGGCCGATCGCGAGCTGCCGGCCGGCCGGCTCTCCCGCCTGCAGGTCACGGCGTTCTGCGCGCTCGCGCTCGCGCTCTACCTCGTCTCGTGCTTCCAGCTCGATCCGATCGTGCGGTGGCTCTGGCCGATCCCGATCGCCGGCTTCGTCGTCTATCCGTATCTGAAGCGCTTCACGTGGCTGAGCCACATCTGGCTCGGGATCGTCGACGGGCTTGCGCCGGTCGGCGCGTGGGTTGCCATCACCGGGCGGCTGCCGTGGGAGGCGTGGGCGCTCGGCGGCGCAGTCGCGGTCTGGATCGCGGGCTTCGACGTCTTCTATTCGCTGTTCGACCGGGAATTCGACGTCGAGCAGGGACTGCACTCCGTGGCGGTGCGCTTCGGTGTGGAGGGTGCGTTCTGGGGCGCGCGGCTGTTGCACGTCCTGACGGTCGCGTTGCTCGCCGCGGTGGGCGTCGGTCTCCACCTCGGCTGGTTCTACTGGATCGGGGTCGCGGCGGTCGG
>Ga0137403_10009657_pt1 | contig 10715 bp, 9 predicted proteins | sample CZOMad2_1_16fung_FD_122057 | JGI IMG/M metagenome (GOLD analysis project Ga0137403, IMG submission 122057) | Vadose zone soil fungal communities from Angelo Coast Range Reserve, California, USA - CZOMad2_1_16fungal (Hybrid Assembly) | ecosystem: Environmental > Terrestrial > Soil > Vadose zone... | reverse complement strand
CCCTGGTCGAGCTCAAGCGGGTGCTCGACGGTTATCCGAAGAGTCGTCAGGTGGCCGACGCGCTGCTCAAGACCGGCCTCTGTCACCGGGCGCTGGGGGACGGGACGGCCGCCCGCACGGCCTGGGAGCAGGTGGTGCGCGAGCATTCGGGCAGCCCTGCGGCCGGCCAGGCGCGCTCCCTCCTCGGCACCCGGGAAAGCGCCGCTCGCAGCGGGCGCTAGGCAGCGGGCTCGGCCCCGCTTCCTTGACCGGACCTCGACCTCCGGTATACTTGAGGCCGTTCTCGACGCGTTGCGCGAAGAACAAACACCATATGTATCTACCTGAACACATGGCGGTTATACGGCGTGAGGCCTGGCGCGAGGATGTGCGCGGCTGGCAATCCGCCCGCCGGGTGGCGATCAGGCTGCTCGACCGCGATGCGGCCGAGTTTCCCGCCCATCTCCGCGAGATTCCCGCGGCGCCGGACCGCCTGTGGGTGCGCGGACGCCTAGTCGACGAGGACGCGCTGGCAATCGCCATCGTCGGCTCGCGCCGCGCCACGCCCTTCGGGCTCGAGCTGGCGGAGCGGCTGGCGGGCGATCTCGCGGCGCGCGGGATCACCGTGGTGAGCGGGCTGGCCCGCGGCATCGACAGCGCGGCCCACCGCGGCGCGCTCGAGGCCGGCGGCCGGACCATCGCGGTGCTCGGCTGCGGGGTGGACGTCGTGTATCCGCCGGAGAACCGGCGCCTGGCCGCGCGCATCGCCGAGCGGGGGGCTCTCCTCTCGCAGTTCGCGCCCGGCACCCCCGCGCTGGCCCATCACTTCCCGGTGCGGAACCGGATCATCGCCGGTCTGGCGCTGGGCGTGGTGGTGGTGGAGGCGGCGGAGCAGAGCGGTACCCTCATCACCGCCGGCCATGCGGGCGATCTCGGTCGCGAGGTCATGGCGATGCCAGGCCGGGCGGGCGCCCCCACGAGCCGCGGCACCCACGGGCTCATCCGGGACGGCGCCGCCCTCGTCGAAGATTGGGAGGACGTGGTGGCGCTCCTCCCCGCGCGCTGGCGCGCCTGCGTGGCGGCGGTACCGCTCGCGCCGGCGGCCGGTGCGGTCGATCCGAAGGAAACGGATTCACTGCTCGCCCTCATCGGCACCGAGCCGGTGACCATGGAAGCGCTGATCGAGCGGAGCGGCCTCGCCGCCTCCCGCGTGGCCGCGCGCCTACTTGCCCTGGAGCTCGAGGAGCGGGTACGGCAGCTGCCCGGGAAGCGGTTCGTCCGGGCCGCCCGCCGCTGAGAGGAGCCCGTTGGCCAAGTCGCGCTCACTCGTCGTCGTAGAGTCGCCCACCAAGGTCAAGACGATCCAGAAGTATCTGGACTCCGGCTTCATCGTCAAAGCCTCGATGGGCCACATCCGTGATCTACCCAAGTCCAGCCTCGGCGTGAACGAGAAGAAGGGCTTCAAGCCCGAGTACAAGGTGCTCCCTGCCAAGAAGAAGGTGCTCGACGACCTCAAGAAGGCCGCGGAGAAGGTCACGTCCCTCTACATCGCCACCGACCCCGACCGCGAGGGCGAGGCCATCGGCTGGCACCTCGCCCAGGAGCTGGGGATCGACCGGAAGCACACCCACCGCATCCTCTTCAACGAGATCACCGAGCGGGCGGTCAAGGCCGCCTTCCAGAATCCGGGCAAGATCGACAAGAACAAGGTGGACGCGCAGCAGGCCCGCCGCGTCCTCGACCGGCTGGTGGGCTACAAGCTGTCCCCGCTGCTCTGGGACAAGATCCGCCGCGGGCTGTCCGCCGGGCGCGTCCAGTCGGTGGCGGTGCGGCTCGTCACCGAGCGCGAGCGGGAGATCGCCGCCTTCGTCCCGGTGGAGTACTGGTCGCTGCACGCGCGGCTCGGTGCCCAGCATCCGCCCGAGTTCACCGCCACGCTGCGGGAAGTGCGGGGGGAGAAGGCGAGCCTCGCCGACGAGGCGTCGACCACCGCGGTGGTGAGGGGGCTCGAGGGCGCTCAGTGGCGGGTGAAGTCGGTGACCCGCGGCGAGCGCCGGCGCAATCCGGCCGCGCCCTTCATCACCTCCACGCTGCAGCAGGACGCCAGCCGGAAGCTCCACTTCTCCGCCAAGAAGACCATGATGCTCGCCCAGCAGCTCTACGAGGGCATCGAGCTGGGCGACGAGGGGCAGGTGGGCCTCATCACCTATATGCGCACCGACGCGGTGCGTGTGGGCGCGGAGGCGCAGGCGGAAGCGCGCGAGTGGGTAACGCAGCGGCTGGGGCGCGAGTATCTCCCCGACAGCCCGCCCACCTACAAGTCGAGGAAGAGCGCGCAGGACGCGCACGAGGCCATCCGCCCCTCCGCGGTGGCCCGGGAGCCCAAGGCCCTCGCCACGCATCTCAGCAAGGACCAGCTCGCGCTCTACCGGATCATCTGGGAGCGCTTCCTCGCCAGCCAGATGCTGCCCGCGGTGTACGACACCGTGGCCGCGGACATCACCGCGGGCGAGTGCCTCTTCCGGGCCCAGGGCTCGACGCTCAAGTTCGCCGGCTTCACCGCGGTGTACGTGGAGTCCCGCGAGGAGTCCGAGCCGATCGCGGAGGACGAGCAGGAGGCGGTGGTGCCACCCCTGGTGGAGGGCGAGATCCTGCGGTTGCGCGGGCTGGACCCCAAGCAGCACTTCACCCAGCCGCCCCCCCGCTACACCGAGGCCTCCCTGGTGAAGACCCTGGAAGATCTCGGGATCGGGCGCCCGTCGACCTACGCGCAGATCCTCGGCACCATCCAGGACCGCGAGTACGTGCGCCGGGACAAGGGCACGCTCTTCCCCACCGAGCTCGGGATACAGGTCACCGACATGCTGGTCCCGCATTTCCCCGAGGTGATGGACGTCGAGTTCACCGCGCAGCTCGAGGAATCCCTCGACAAGATCGAGGAGGGCAACGCGGACTGGCAGGAGACGGTGGGCGCCTTCTACAAGGAGTTCGCCAAGGATCTCAGCAAGGCCGGCAAGAAGATGGAGAACTTCAAGGAGGGCGTGGACGCGGGCCAGGCCTGTCCCGACTGCGGCAAGCCGCTGGTGGAGAAGTGGGGGCGCTTCGGAAAGTTCCTCGCGTGCTCCACTTATCCGGAGTGCAAGTTCACCAAGGACCTGGGCGGTCGCGAGCGGCCTGCCGACGAGCCCACCGACGAGCTCTGCCCGACGTGCGGCAAGGCGATGGTGATCAAGCACGGCCGCTTCGGGAAGTTCATCGCCTGCTCCGGCTATCCGGAATGCAAGACCACGAAGCCCGTCACGCTCGGCATCGCGTGCGCGGAAGCCGGCTGCGACGGCCAGCTCGTGGAGCGCCGGAGCCGCCGGGGCAAGACGTTCTACGCCTGCAACAAGTACCCCGACTGCAAGTTCGTGGCGTGGGCGCGCCCCATCCTGGAGCCGTGCCCGACGTGCGGCGCCCCCTTCCTCACGGAGCGCGTGGCCAAGGGGGGCAAGCGCACGCGCACCTGCATTCGCGGCGAATGCGGCTATCGCGCCGAGGTCGTCCCCTCGGTCGCCTGAGAGGTCCGGCATGCCGGACGCCGTCGCCCAGTTCCTCAAATATCTCGATAACGAGCGCGGAGCCTCACCCCACACCCTGCGCGGCTATGCCACCGATCTCGCCGAGCTCCGCTCCTTCCTCGCCCGCCAGGGCGTGACGGAGCTGGCCTCCGCCGATGGGCGGGCCATCCGCGCGTGGCTGGCCTGGCTGCACGACCGCAGGCTCGCCAAGAGCTCGATCGCGCGAAAGCTCGCCACCGTGCGGAGCTGCTTCAAGTTCCTGGCCCGGCGGGGCGTGGTGGAGCTGAATCCCGCGCGACAGGTCCGGAGCCCCAAGCTCCCGAAACGGCTACCCTCCTTCCTTCCCAAGGACGAGTCCAAGGAGCTTCTCGATCTTCCGCGCGAGCACTCCGAGGTCGGGCTGCGTGACGGCGCCGTTCTCGAGCTGCTCTACGCCACGGGGCTGCGGGTCGCCGAGTGCTGCGGCCTCGATCGAGACGACGTCGACGGGCGGCAGGGCACGGTGCGGGTTCTGGGCAAGGGAGGCAAGGAGCGCGTCGTCCCCGTGGGGGACGAGGCCCTGCATGCCGTGGGCAGCTGGCTCGCCGTGCGCGGCAAGGAGAGGGGGGCGCTCTTCACCAACGCGCGCGGCGGTCGCCTGACCACGCGGAGCGTCCAGCGCATCGTCAAGCGGAGGGCCCGCGCGGCGGGCATCGACCGGCGGGTCACGCCCCACACCCTCCGACACAGCTTCGCCACGCACATGCTGGGCGAGGGCGCGGACCTGCGCCTCATCCAGGAGCTCCTGGGCCACAGCCGGCTCAGCACGACGCAGCGTTACACCCACGTGAGCCCGGAGCACCTGATGAAGGTCTACGACTCCACGCATCCGCGGGCGAACTAGCGTGATGGTCCCCACGGGCGACACGTTCCACGCGACCACGGTCGCCTGCGTGCGCCACAAGGGGCGCGTGGCCCTCGCCGGTGATGGCCAGGTCTCGATCGGGCAGACCATCGTCAAGGCGGGCGCGCGCAAGGTGCGGAAGGTCTATCACGGGCGGGTGCTCGCGGGCTTTGCCGGCGCCGCCGCGGATGCCTTCACGCTCTTCGCGAAGTTCGAGGCCAAGCTCGAGGAGCATCGCGGGAATCTGTCGCGCGCCGCCGTCGAGCTCGCCAAGGACTGGCGGATGGACCGCGTCCTCCGCCGCCTCGAGGCGCTCCTCGCCGTGGCGGACGCCGAGGTCTCCTTCATCGTCTCCGGCACGGGCGACGTCATCGAGCCCGACGATGGCCTGATCGGGATAGGCTCGGGCGGGCCCTACGCGCTCGCGGCCGCCCGGGCGCTCTGCGCGCATTCCGACCTGGCGGCGGAGCAGATCGCCGAGCAGGCGCTGCGTATCGCCGCGGGGATCTGCGTGTACACCAACGATCATATTACGGTGGAGACACTGCAGCCATGAACGGGTCCCCGGCGCTGACTCCGGTGCAGATCGTGGCGGAGCTGGACCGCTATATCGTGGGCCAGCACGCGGCGAAGAAGGCGGTGGCCATCGCGCTCAGGAACCGCTGGCGGCGCCAGAACCTGCCCGCGGAGCTCCGCGACGAGGTCGCGCCCAAGAACATCATCATGATCGGCCCCACGGGCGTGGGGAAGACGGAGATCGCGCGGCGGCTCGCCAAGCTCTCCCAGGCGCCCTTCATCAAGGTCGAGGCCTCGAAGTACACGGAAGTCGGCTACGTGGGGCGCGACGTCGAGTCCATGATCAGGGACCTGACCGAGCTCTCCGTGACCATGGTCAAGGCCGAGATGGCCGCGGCGGTGCGGGAGCGGGCCGAGATCCTCGCCGAGGAGCGCGTGCTCGATCTCCTCCTTCCGCGCCGGCCCGGGGAGGCCTTCTCGAGCGACACGCTGGAAGAGATCTCGCCCGACGCCTCGAGAGACGCCACCCGGGACAAGCTGCGCGCCCAGCTCAAGGCGGGCAAGCTCGACGAGCGCATGATCGAGCTGGACGTCCAGGTCCAGGCGGGGCCCATGTTCGAGATCTTCTCCGGCCAGGGTATGGAAGAGGTGGGCATGAACATCAAGGACATGCTGGCCAACCTCATGCCGGGCAAGACCCGCCGCCGGCGGGTCAAGGTCGGCGAGGCGCGACGGCTCCTCGCCCAGGAGGAGGCCCAGAAGCTCGTGGACGTGGACGAGGCGGTGAGCCAGGCCATTCGCCGGGTGGAGGATTCCGGCATCGTCTTTCTCGACGAGCTCGACAAGATCGCAGGAAGGGAAGGGGCGCACGGCCCCGACGTGTCCCGGGAGGGTGTGCAGCGCGACCTCCTGCCCATCGTGGAGGGCTCGACGGTGACGACCAAGTACGGAATGGTCCGCACCGACCACATCCTCTTCATCGCCGCGGGCGCCTTCCACGTCTCCAAGCCCTCGGATCTCATTCCCGAATTGCAGGGGCGCTTTCCCATCCGGGTCGAGCTCGAGCCCTTGACGCGCGAGGATTTTGTCCGCATCCTTGGCGAGCCGCAGAACGCCCTCATCCGACAGTACGTGGAGCTGCTGAAGACGGAGGGCGTGACCCTCACGTTCGGGCAGGACGCCGTCGAGGAGGTGGCGGAGATCGCCTCCACGGTGAACCAGCGCGCCGAGAACATCGGGGCGCGGAGGCTCTACACGGTGATGGAGAAGCTGCTCGAGGAGGTCTCCTTCGCCGCGCCGGACATGCGCGGCCAGGAGGTCGCCATCGACGCCCACTACGTCCGCGCCCACCTGGCCCCCGTCCTCAAGGACGAGGACCTCTCGCGCTACATCCTTTAAGGAGAGGGTGCGTGAGCACGGACACGAAGGCCATTCAGCGGGCGGAGGTGCTGCTCGAGGCGCTGCCCTATATCCGCGCCTTCCAGGGCAAGACCCTGGTCATCAAGTATGGCGGCGCGGCCATGGAGCAGGCCGACCTCAAGGAGCAGTTCGCCCGCGACGTCCTCCTCCTCCGGCTGGTCGGGATGCGGCCGGTGATCGTCCACGGCGGAGGCCCGCAGATCGGGGCCCTCATGAAGCGCCTGGGCAAGGAGCCGAAATTCGTGGGCGGGATGCGGGTGACCGATCCCGAGACGGTGGAGATCGTCGAGATGGTGCTGGTGGGCAAGATCAACAAGGAGATCGTCGGGCTGATCAACCTGCACGGCGGCCGCGCCGTGGGGCTCTCCGGCAAGGACGGCTCCATGATCCGCGCGCGAAAGCGCATGCACCGGCAGGCCGACGGCAGCCTCGCGGACATCGGGCTGGTGGGAGAGGTCGAGAGCGTCGATCCCGAGCCCATCCGTGTGCTCGAGGCGGGCGGCTTCATTCCCGTCATCGCCCCCGTGGGAGTAGGCTCGGCGGGCGAGACGTACAACATCAATGCCGACCTCGTGGCGGGGGACGTGGCCGCCGCGCTCCTGGCGGAGAAGCTCATTCATCTGACCGACGTGCAGGGGATCATGGGCGATGACGGCAAGCACATCTCGACGCTGGTCAAGCGGGAGGCCGAGCGCCTGATGAAGAGCCAGGTCATCGAGGGAGGCATGCTGCCCAAGGTCGAGTCCGCGCTCCGGGCGCTGGCGGGCGGAGCCCAGAAGGCGCATATCATCGACGGCCGGGTCCCTCACGCCATCCTCCTCGAAGTCCTGACCAAAGAGGGGATTGGGACGGAGATCGTTCTCTAACAGGCACACGCGGGAGAAGCCAGGTGGACACGAAGCGGATGATCGAGCTCTCGGATACGCGGCTCATGACCTTCACCAAGCGGCAGCCCGTGGCCCTGGTGCGAGGCGAGGGCCTACGCGTGTGGGACTCGGACGGCAAGGAGTACCTCGACTTCACGGGCGGCATCTCCGTCACCGCGCTCGGCCATTGCCATCCCAAGGTCGTGGGGACGCTGCGGGAGCAGGCGGCCACCCTCGTGCACGTCTCCAACATCTTCCATATCCCCCAGCAGGCGCAGCTCGCGGCCCTTCTCTGCGACCATTCCTTCGCGGACCGGGTCTTCTTCTCGAACTCGGGCGCCGAGGCCAACGAGACGGCCATCAAGCTCGCCCGGAAGTGGGCCAAGCTGCACGGCTCGAGCGACCGCGGCGACATCATCAGCATGCACGGCGGCTTCCACGGCCGGACCCTGGCCACGGTAACGGCGACGGCCCAGGAGAAGTACCACCACGGCTTCGAGCCGCTTCCCGCCGGCTTCAAGTACGTCGCCTACAACGACCTCAAGGCTCTCGAGCGCGCCATCGACAGCCGGACGGCCGCCGTGCTCGTCGAGCCCATCCAGGGCGAGGGCGGCATCATCGTGCCCGACGACGGCTACCTGCCCGGCCTCCGCAAGCTCTGCGACGAGGCGGGCATCCTCCTCATCCTCGACGAGATCCAGACAGGCATGGGACGCACCGGCAAGCTCTGGGCCTACGAGCACTCGGGGGTGGCGCCGGACGTCATGACCCTCGCCAAGGCCCTCGCCAACGGCGTGCCCATCGGGGCGACCCTCGCCACCGAGGACGTGGCGAGCGTGTTCACGCCGGGCAGCCACGGATCGACCTTCGGGGGCAACCCGCTCGCCACCGCGGTCGGCGTGACGGTGTTCAGCACCCTCATCGAGGACCGGCTGGCCGAGCGCGCCGCGCAGATGGGCAAGGTCCTCCTCCAGGCCCTCGAGGGGATTCGCGCCAACCACCCGAAGGCGGTCAAGGCGGTGCGCGGACGCGGCCTCCTCGTGGGGCTCGATGTGACGCCCCCGGTGGGCGACGTGGTCACGGCCTGTCGCGAGCGGGGCTTGCTCGCCCTCACCGCGGGCGACAATACCCTCCGCCTCGCGCCCGCCCTCATCGTGAGCGACAAGGAGATCGGGCAGGCGTGCGGGATCATCGACACCGCCTTGAAGGCGACGGCCCCGTGAACCATCTCCTGTCCGTCCGCGACCTCGACCGGAAGCACGTCCTCGACATCTTCAAGCTCACGGCCGAGCTGAAGGCCAAGGTCAAGGCGGGGGAGCGCGTCACGCCGCTCGCCGGCCGCACCCTCGCCCTCATCTTCGAGAAGCCGTCCCTGCGGACGCGCGTCACCTTCGAGGTCGCCATGGTCCAGCTGGGGGGGGCGGCCGTCTATCTCTCCGCCCAGGAGATCGGCATGGGCAAGCGCGAGTCCGTGCCCGACATCGCGCGCAATCTCTCGCGCTGGGTGGACGGCATCGCCGCCCGGGTCTTCGCTCACCGGACGCTCGAGGAGCTCGCGCGCCACGCCACCGTGCCCGTCATCAATGCCCTCTCCGATCTCGAGCATCCGTGCCAGGCCATGGCCGATCTCTACACCCTCTGGGAGCGCGGCATCGAGCTCAAGGGACTGGAGCTCGCCTGGATCGGCGACGGCAACAACGTCTTCAACTCCTTGCTCTTTCTCTGCGCGTTGACGGGCGTCAAGGTGCGGGCCGCGTGTCCGCCGGGCTACGAGCCTCTTCCCGAGGTGCTCGAGGCCTGCCGCTCGCTGGGGGGCGTGGTCCGGGTCACCACCGATGCCCGCGAGGCGGCCGAGGGCGCCGACGTGCTCTACACGGACGTGTGGATCAGCATGGGGCAGGAGGCCGAGCGCGAGACGCGCCTCGAGGCCTTCCAGCGCTATCAGGTCAACGACACGCTGCTGCGCTTCGCCTCTCCGCAGGCCCTCGTCATGCACTGCCTGCCCGCCCATCGCGGCGAGGAGATCACGGACGCGGTCCTGGACGGGCCGCGGAGCATCGTCCTCGACCAGGCGGAGAACCGACTGCATATCCAGAAAGGCATCGTCTTGCACCTCTCGGGCACGACATGAGCAAGTCCGTCAAGAAGGTGGTGCTCGCCTATTCGGGCGGGCTCGACACCTCCGTCATCCTGCGCTGGCTCATCGAGACCTACAAGTGCGACGTGATCGCCTTCTGCGCGGATCTGGGCCAGGGCGAAGAGCTGATCCCCGTGCGCGACAAGGCCCTCCGCACCGGGGCGTCAGCCGTGCACATCCGGGACCTCCGGGAAGAGTTCGTGCGAGATTTCGTGTTTCCCATGCTGCGCGCCAACGCCGTGTACGAGGGCTCCTACCTTCTCGGCACCTCCATCGCGCGGCCCCTCATCGCCAAGGCCCAGGTGGAGATCGCTCGAGAAGAAGGGGCCGACGGCGTGAGCCATGGCGCCACGGGCAAGGGCAATGATCAAGTCCGCTTCGAGCTCACCTACGCCGCTCTCGCTCCCGAGCTGACCGTCATCGCCCCGTGGCGGGAATGGGACCTCGACTCCCGCACCTCGCTCATGGAGTTCGCGCGGAAGCACGACATCCCGGTGCCCGTGACCGCGGAGCGGCCGTACTCGACCGATCGCAACCTCTTCCACATCTCCTTCGAGGGGGGAATCCTCGAGGACCCGTGGACGGAGCCGCCGCCCAAGATGTTCCTCCTCACCAACTCGCCGGAGTCCGCCCCGGATGTGCCCGTGTACATCGAGATCGACTACGAGGCGGGGAATCCCGTGGCCGTGGACGGCCGGGGTCTCGGCCCCGCCGCGCTCCTGGAGGCGCTCAATCGATTGGGTGGCGAGCACGGGATAGGGCGGGTCGACCTCGTGGAGAACCGGTACGTGGGCATGAAATCGCGGGGGGTCTACGAGACCCCGGGGGGGACCATCCTGCACGTGGCCCACCGTGCCCTCGAGTCGCTGACCCTCGACCGCGAGGTCGTGCACCTGCGCGATTCCCTCGTGCCGCGCTACGCCGAGACGATCTACTACGGCTTCTGGTTCGCCCCGGAGCGCGAGGCCCTCCAGACGCTCGTGGACGGCATCCAGAAGGACGTGACGGGCACGGTGAGGCTCAAGCTCTACAAGGGCACGGTCACCGTGGCGGGGCGGCGCTCGCCGCGCTCGCTCTACCGGACGGATTTCGTGACCTTCGAGGCGGACCGCGTCTACCGGCAGAAGGACGCCGAGGGCTTCATCAACCTCAATGCCCTTCGCCTCAAGATCCGCGCCCTCCGGGACGGCGGCCGATAGGCCGCCGGCTTTCGCCATGCGCGTGCACGTGGCGCTGACGCCCGCGGAGTTCCCACGCCTGGCCCTCGCTGGGCGCACCGCCCTGGTCGTCGACGTGCTCCGTGCCACCAGCTCGGTGATCGCCGCCTGCGCGGCCGGCTGCGCGGGGGTGATTCC
>Ga0137403_10009656_pt1 | contig 10715 bp, 7 predicted proteins | sample CZOMad2_1_16fung_FD_122057 | JGI IMG/M metagenome (GOLD analysis project Ga0137403, IMG submission 122057) | Vadose zone soil fungal communities from Angelo Coast Range Reserve, California, USA - CZOMad2_1_16fungal (Hybrid Assembly) | ecosystem: Environmental > Terrestrial > Soil > Vadose zone... | reverse complement strand
GAGGCGTTTGCCAAAGGCCCGCCGGAATTTCCAGGAGCCAGTCGCAAGTTCGCTTGTATCCAGGTGGGAGGGCCCAAGCCTCGCACGGGGCCAACCGCGTGGACCACACCGGTGGAAAGAGCGCCTACAAAGCCCAACGGATTTCCGATGGCGAGTGCCAATTCACCCGCGCGAATCCGAGAGGAATCCGCAATGGAAACGGGGGGCAAACCTTGCGCGGAGATGCGCAAGGCTGCAAGATCACGCGGGTGGTCGCGTTCAGAGACTTGCGCTTCGAATTCGTGGCCGTCCCAGAGCTGCACACAGGCATGAGTGCCATGAATGACGTGGGCGTTGGTGACGATCAGGCCTGAGGCAGACCAGATTACACCGGAGCCGCTTCCGCTGGCTTTTCCGCGCAGACCACTATGAATCAAAACCGTCGAGCGACGGAGGCGCTCCGCCACTTCGCCGAATGCCGGGAGTGCCATCATTCATCTCCGTTGGGCCGCTCGGTGACACTGATACGGACTTCGCGGAGCTCGCCACCACGCAACAACTGCGCGACAAACGTCTTTCCGATCGAATCGGGGCCGAGAGTCGAATGAACATCACCAGGATGATGCACTTCGTGGCCGTCGAGTGAAAGAACCAGGTCACCGATCAGGATGCCAGCTTTGTGCGCCGGGCTTTCAGGAGCAACATCCAGAACGATGTTGGCAGTTTTTCCTTTTCGTTGCGCGAGCGACAGCTCCGAGGGCAGGCGCACTGGCTGCAGACCTACCCCAAGGTAACCTCTGGGAACGTGGCCCTTGCTTAGCAACACATCGGCGACGCGGTTCACCGTGGCATTGGGAATCGCGATGGCCCCGAAGCGGGCAAATTTGGGTGTCGCAATTCCAATGACGCCGCCACGGGCATCCACTACGGCTCCGCCGATCGCAGTTGGCTGCAAGCCAATGTCGAGCCGGAGGTATGGCGAGAGAATGGTTCCTCCCCAGTGCCGACGCTCAGCGACGGCGAGACTAACCGCTCCGAGCGCGGCGACTGGGCCGGACGCGCGTGTACGACCAACGACGAGCGCTATGTGTCCAGCGGCGAACGCTGCCGCATCGCCGAAAGCGGGCACCGGCCAAGCCGCTTCTGGGCAGTTTAAGACTGCCAAATCGGTGGTCGCGTCTCTTCCCACCAGGCTTGCGGAGACGACTCGTTGATCGGGCAGTGTGACGTGAATTTCCTCGTCGCTTCGCAAAGCATGGTCCGCTGTGACGATCATCCCCGCGCGCCAGATGACGCCGCTCGAAGAACCGCGCCGACCGGTGTGAACTGCAACCATGTGTGCTGCGGCGCGTTCTGTTGCCGCTGCCAGGGCATTCGATAACTCAATGAGTGCTTCAGACATTCCGCACCTCCATGAACAAGATGCGGCATCCGGGGAGGTGAATACATCGGCCATTAGGCTAGGCAGCAGCCGTCAATTCGAGCAGGTCCGAGTCGAAGAGAGGCGCGTGCAGATTATGGCTGGTAGGGCATGGGGCCTGTGTTTTCTAGGAATTTTTTTAGGGCGGCGATTACGGCGGGGCGGGTGAAGAGGTCGCAGAAGATGGCGATTTCCTGGCGGAGTTCTTCGTGGGGGGCGGGCTTGATGAATTTTTTTGCGGCGATGCGGGTCGCAGAGTCGAATTTTGTGACTTGGGCTGCGGTGGACTTGGCTAGTTTTAGGGATTCCCCTTCGGCGGCTAGTTGAGCTACCAGGCCGACGGATTGGGCGCGGGTGGCGCTGACGCTGCGGCCGGTAAGCAGAAGATCGCGGATGAAGCCGTTGCCTAGATCGCGTTTCAGGCGAGGTATGCCGCCGAAGCCAGGGATTAAGCCTAAGCGCAGTTCAGGGAAAGCAAAGCGGGCCATTTTGTCGGCAGTGATTACGTCGCAGACTAGCGCGAGTTCCAGGCCGCCGCCGAAACAGACGCCGTGAACGGCGGCGATGGTGACGAAGGGAGCCGCATCGAGCCAGTTTAGGACGGCGTGAATGCGTTCGAGGAATTGGCGGATGCCTGCGCTGCGATCTTTTTCATTTAGAGCTATGGCCGTGTTGTATAGCTCGCGCAGATCAGCGCCCGCCGAGAAGCCGCTTTTTTGCGCGCTGGAGATAATGCAAGCGGAGGTTTCGGTGGCGAGATTTTTTGCGGCGGCAACAAATTGTTCGAGTTCGCCGAGCATGACCGTGCCGATTTCGTTTGCAGGTGGGCGGTCGAGCGTTAATTCGAGCACGCCTTCGCACCATTCCCAGCGCAGCACTTCACCCTTGAAGGATTTCATGTAGAGGCCTTTCGCTCGTACATGGAATTGATCTCGGCATCATAGCGTTTTGCGATGGCGTCGCGCTTGATTTTGCCCATGGCCGTGAGCAGGCCGCTTTCCGGCGTGAAGGCCTCGGGCAGGATTTTGAAATTGCGAATCTGGCGGTAATGGGGCAAATCAGAATTGATGGTGTCGATGGCTGCTTGCACAACGGCAGCCTCTAGTTTTCCGGTGGCCAACATGCAAACGTAGCTGCGGGCATTACCGACCAGAACTATTTGCTGGGCCTGCGGCAAAAGCTGCGCGAGTTTGTCTTCGATGGGTTCGGGGGCAAATTTGTGGCCGGTGTTCAGTACCAGAAGATTTTTTATGCGGCCGATGATGCGCCAGTTGCCGCGGGCGTTGACCTCGCCTTGGTCGCCGGTATGGAACCAGCCGCCGCGCAGGACTCTTGCGGTTTCCTCGGGACGATTCCAGTAGCCGGAGAAAATATTCGAACCGCGGACGATGATTTCGTCGTTGTCGGCGAGTTGCATTTCGACTCCGGGAATGGCCGGGCCGACATAGCCGGGCTCGACGGGGACGCGCGGGTCGTCGAGGGTGCACAGCGCGGTGGTTTCGGTTAGGCCGTAGGCCTGCAGAACGGGGATGCCGAGCATGAGGAAAAATTGTTGCGTTTCGGGAGCGAGCGGAGCGGAGCCGCAGATTAGCGCGCGAAGATTGAGACCGAAGCGTTGCTTCACCTTCGAAAAAATAAGTTTATTACCGAGCCAGAGCCAGAAGCCGTCGAAGGGTTCGCCGCGGCCGAGGTGCTGACGTTGCCAAGCTTCACGGGCGCGAGCGTAGAGAGCGCGAATTGGCTTGGCCTGCTTGGCGATATTGTCTTCGGCGCCGCGCTTGACGCGTTCGAGAAGCGTGGGGACGTTCAGAAAATAGTGCGGCGCGGCGATGCGGATTTCGTCGGCGAGTTTGCTGACATCGGTCGAGAGAGTAAGGACCGCTTCGCGCGAGAAGGCCGAGAGCATGAGCATCCACGAGGCTGCGAAATTCATTGGCGCGTAGAGGAAGATGCGATCGGGCTCGTTGGCATTTTTCATTTGAGGAGCCATCAACTGGTTGAGGCGTTCGGTGGTGCAGCCGGCCATGTGATTTAGATTAGCGATGTTGAGGCAAACACCTTTGGGTTCGCCGGAGGTTCCCGAGGTGTAAATGATGGTGAGCAACTCATCGTCGGCGCGTTGGCGAGGCGGAGAGAGAATTTGCAGTCGGTCGCCGGAGAAGAGTTCGCTTAACGCGACGGGCCGTGGCATTTCGGACCAGGCGCCGATGAGTGCGTCGTGCAATTGATTGTCGCCGAATATTACCAGACGGGGCTGGCAGTCTTTTAACATCGCCGCGAGTTCGCCGGCTGTTTGACGATGATAGAGAGGCACGACGACCATGCCTTCGGCCATCAGCGCGAGGTCAACGGCAATCCAGTGGATTGAATTTGCGGCGATGAGGCCACAGCGCTCGCCGGGTTGAATTCCTGTGGAGCGCAGCCATTGGCGGGCTTTTTCGACCAGGCCGAGCAACTCTACACCAGTATTGGAGACGAATTCCTGGCCGTGTACTTCGCGCAGGACCACGCGGTCTGCCGAGCGCTGTAACCGGTCAAAAATGTTCTGCAGAAAATTCGGCATGAAGATTATTTCGATGCGGCCATGGCAGCTTCAGACCCATCGTAGGTTTCGGCGAGGCGCACAAGATTTTCGCTGAGCGGCGGAAGATATTCTTCCCAGGAACGAACGCCGGAACGGAGCGGAAATTCGGGATATTGGCGGCGCATCAGGTCTTCGAAAATTACGCCCATGCGGGCCATGACTTTGAGATTGCGTACGACGGTATCGCCGATGCCCTGGCGGATGGAATCGGATTCGGCGACCAGCGTTTCCATCATCTGCAACATTCTGGGACCGAGATCGGGATCGTCGACGGTGACGCAAAGATGATTGTGTCCGCGTTCGCGCATCAAGTTGCGGATGCGTTCGTCCATGGTGACGCCGGCGGAAGCGACGAGACTGGGCATGCAGGTGACGATGCCGTGATAGCGGGAAGAAACCATGTACGAGGCCTGACGAAGAATGGAGACCAGCTGGTACATGTCGAAATCATCGGAGGTAAAAATCGGGAGGCCGTGAATTTGATCGGTGATGGCGCGGCAGGCGACGGCGTCCAGGCGTTCGGTGGCGGCGAGCACGGTGAATACTTTGTGCTTTTGCTGGAACGCCCGAGTGGACGTGACAAAGCCGTCGATGTAGTGCTTGAACTTGCGATCGTTCTCCGCGCCGGATGCGTGGAAATAAACGGTGCGGTACTGGCTGTCCTTGTAAGTGCCGGTAGTGATGCGCGCGATATATTTTGCGATGGAGGCTTTTACGGGCCAGACAAACGGGTGAATCGGACAGAGGATGAGGACGGGAGTTTTTTCATCCCAACCAGCGTCGCGCAAGGCTTTGCGGCCGTAGGCGTCGGGATGCGGTTCGAACGTCCATGCGGTGTCGGTGCCTAGCTCGGTGGAGATGCCGAGTTTGCCGAGGACGGTTTGCGATTCGGAGTTGCGCGTGATGACCAGCGAATCGTGAACGAAGCGCGCGCACATGTCCGCGATGAGTTTGTCCATGTGGCCGGCTTCGGCGCCGTAGCCGATGGACAATTTATTTTCTGAGGAGGCGAAACCGAGCGAGCCGATCATCATGGTAGTGAGAGCGTTGGCGAATTTGCTTTTGAACATGGAGCCTTCGCAGGCCACTACGCCATGATTCTTGCGCGTTTCGCGGTAGAGAAAAGGCGGAAAGAGGTCGGGCAGAAAAACTTGTTCGGTGCCCGCGAAGTACCCTTTGGTGCGATCGAAATTTTGCGTCATGACGCTGAAATCGACGTTTTCAGCGCCGAGCACGTGGCGGATCTGGCGGAGTATTTCGTTAACGCGAACATCGGAGCCAGTGTTGCGGGTGCCGTTGTAGCCGGCGAAGAGAAGTTTGAGTTTTTCGCCGGGTTGCCAGCGGGTGCCGCCACCCATCATCCATTGCAGGCGGGTGATTTCGATGAGCAGGCTGACCCAGACGACGAGCATAAAATCGGTCATGCGCGGGCTGCTCCGCTGGCGGTGTGCACAGTGGCATTTTGCAATGGCCAGGGCTTCGCGGGATAGCGGAATTTATTTTCGCGGCTGAATTTCAAGAGTGGCTGGGCATAGGAAGAGAATTTTGCTGGAGCTTCGCCATCGAGTTCTTCGACTACTCGGGAGTTGTCGAAGACGGTGTTCCAGACAAGATAAGGCCAGAATACTTTCAGCAGCGAGGCGCCGCGGCCTAGATTATTTTTTTTGTGGGAGAGCCAGTTGACGGTACCGGAAAAAGTTCCGCCCAGCGCAGGCAGATACGTTGGGCGAGAGCTGTTGGTGGCTTGGGCCAGGGCGTCGGTAAGTTCGCGGTAAGTTTGCGAGCCGGTGCCGGAGGAAAGGTGATAGCGGGGATATTTTGGCGCGGCTTTCTGGTGAATGGCGACGATGGCTTTGCCGACGTAATCGGCGGGAACGATATCGATACGATCGGCGGGGCGCAGAGGAAGAATAGGCAAGCTGGCCAGGACGCTGAAGGCCTGGACCATATCAAATTGCGTGGTTTCGGGGCGGCGGCTGTCGCCGAGTACGATGGCAGGACGAAAAATGGTGCGCGGAACATCGGGAAGCAATTGGTGGACCAGGTGCTCGCAGAATTTTTTGGTGCGGGCGTATGGATCGTAGTCGGAGCGCGCCCAATCGATGGCGGCGTCTTCGTGAACCGTTTCGTCCTGGCGGGTGCCGGCAACGGCGACGGTGGAGACGTGCGAAAAACGGCGCAGGCCATGGTGGTCCTGCGCGCGACGAGCGAGTTGGATGACTTCGAGCGTGCCGCGGAGATTTACGTTGAGGCACTGCCTTTCTGATTTGCGATTGAGTGAGGCGGCGCAGTGGATCAGGGAATCGGTGGATTCGACGAGCGAGTGATGTTCCTCATCGGGGAGACCAAATTGCTGGTTGGTCAGGTCGCCGAGAAAAATCTTCGTGCGAGAGGCGATGAGCTCCTGAAACTCCGAGAAGTCCATGTGCAGTTGCAAAGATTGCCAGAGGCGTTCGCGGGCTTCTGGTTGAGTTCTTGCGCGTACTAATAAATTAAGAACGTCACGATGGCCGCGGAATAGTCCAGTGGCCAGATAGCTGCCGAGATATCCGGTTGCGCCAGTGAGAAAAATCGCCATGGCGGCTTAGCGATTCTCCCCGGTGGCAACGGCCGCGGCGGCGGAAGGTCCAGTGCCCCAGCCCAGATCGCGCGGGGGACGGGATTCAAGCGGGCGGCCTTCCATCAGCGGATAGCACCAGCGGCGCAATGCGGGGACGTGGACATTGATCCAGTAGTCCCACCAATCGATGGCTTCCGGTTCGAATGCAAAGGCGCTGCGTTCGTCTTCAGGAAGCGCGGCGGAAAGCAGGCGGGCGTTTTCACATTCGAACACGTGTTCGTTGTGCAGAATAAACGGCTCGTACAACTCAATCAATTTTTCAGCGCGATTCAGGTCGCGTTCGGCTTTGGCGAGCGGCGATTTTTTAAAGCGAAGTTTTTCGGCGACGCGATTGATGCCGCTCACTACGGCTTTCTGCATGGGAATGGAAAGGCGCTCGTAACGCTGCTTGGAAACGGGTATGGTTTCGAATTTAACTTTTAGCCAATGCTCGATTCCCTGCTGGGTGCGGTAATGCTTGCGATGAGCGAGACCGGTGAGTTCGATGCTGCGGCCCATATCGCAGGGATTGATGCCGGAAGTGGCGAGCTGATATATGCGGGCATTTTTGCGTTCGATCAATGCGGCGGCAATTAGCGTCATGCCGCGGCAGACCATGTCCACGGGAATGACGTCGAGACATTTTTTCGCGTTCGAAGGCAATTGGCGAAAATTTGTGCCAAGCAAATAAGAGAGCGGGCCGGACGTATTGATGCCTTCGTTCCACCCGCTGAAGGGCGTGTACTGGGAGCTTTCGACGATGGATGGACGAACGATGGCGATGGGCAGATCATGGCCGTGGCGCGCGAGAATGGATTCGCCAAGGCTCTTGGTGAAGGTGTAAGTATTGGGCCAGCCAAGATGCTGGGCGCGACGCATGCCAACGCGGACCAGTTTGTTTCTGACCCAGCGGCTGCGATTGCGCTTGACGACGCCATCGAGTTCGGGCGCCGCGACGTAGGCTTCATCGGCACCGCGGCCCAGGGCCTGACGCCGCAAAGCGCGGGCAAGTTCGGGACTTTCGGAGCGCTCTTCGATGTGCTGCATCATTTCACGTAACGAAGCGATCTCGCGTTCGGCGTCAAAATTTTTGACGTTCGCGGGATTGTAACTGTCATGCAGATTTTCCGTGACTCGCCCGTCGCGCATGCCGACTACATAACAGGTGGAAAGATGCATCAGGGCGGCGTGATCGCTGGCGCGAATAAAATTCAAGAGATGTTCGGCGGATTCGACGTTGGAAGATAGGGCATCGCGCAGATCGGGATTGAAATCGGTAAGTCCGGCGCTGTTCACGACGAGATCGAGCGACTGAGCCAGCCGGGCGCGGGCCTTTTCTTCCAGGCCCAGGCCGGAGACGCTTACATCGCCTTCGACAACGTCAATTTTCTGGCGTAGAAATTCGCCCAAGCGTGTACCATATTGCTTTTGCAGGCCATCGAGCGTCGGCGACTCTTCGACGATTTTTTCAAAGCGCCGCTGTGCCGTGGTGGTGCGATTGCGGCGAATCAACAGCGTAATTTGGCCGATGTCCGGAATCTGCTCGAGTAGGTCCACCAACCAGACCTTGCCGATAAATCCAGTCACGCCGATCAACAGGACATGTTTCCCGGCGAGCGCGCGCCGGACGCTGAGACGATCGACCTGAGGAGCATTTCCAAATGGCACCACGGCCGGAGAATTTAGAGTGACGCTGCGGCCGGATTCCTGAATTCCGTCCAGGAGTTGCACCGGCTCGCGCAATCCTAATTGCGTGAGCAGCGCGGCTTCGTGAATGCGGCCGTCGGGATTGCCAGAAGCAATCCACGCGAAGGGTCCGCGAGGAGGCACCACAGGCGAGAGCAGACGACCGGTCGCAATGCCATCGCGGAACTCCATGCGGTTGGCAACGAAGTGTTGTACGCCAAGATGTCGAGCCAGGGGGCGTATAACGTGATCGAGTGATTGGCCGACGAGTACAATCTGCTGGGATTCGGCTTGGGCGAGGCGCAAAGCTTCTACGGCTTTTTTTTGCAGGCGCGGCTTTAGAAAGTATTCGAAATACTCTTCACCGAGCAGGTCGAGACGGTCGCGGGTAACGCCCCGTAGCAACATATAGAGAAGACGAGTGGCGCGGCTTGGTCCCAGAAGGTACACGATGGGACGAAGCAGGGTCATAAAAGCCATCCCGGCGCGGCGCCGCCAACGTTCGGCAAAGCTTTGCGCGTTCCAGGTAAAAAAACCAACTTGACGGAGTGCGCTGAGCTCCAAAAAAGAACCTTCGACACGCCAATACACTGGCGCCCCCGCAGGATTGCGAGGCTGAACGCTAGTTTGTGTTAGGGCAGTCTCTGACATGGCGGGGCAGTGCCTAACGGCGCGCGACTCGCGTGAGTTCACTCGTCTGCAATGCGCATGACAATTTTGCTTTCCACCGGTCCCGTTGCTGGCCTGGAAACTCTTAACCTACAGACAGCCACTCCTATCCCCTGCCATTTGTTGTCTTTGCAGCGGCGCGTGGCGGCGACTTATGAATTTGCTACGTTAACATCCCGCTGGCATCTGCCGCAAGACTAGACGGGAGCTTAAGGGGCATACCGAGAGAGACAACTGAGGATGGGGTTGAGAGCGTCGCGCTTGCGGTGCGACTGCTCAGAGCAATGGCAAGGATAAGCAAGGCCGCGGCCGCGGAGCTGGCCACGATTTCGGTCCATGGAACACCACTAAATACACGCACCGATGATCGAGAATACAGAGCCGCGGCAACGATAGCCGCCAGATACAAAGGGATGATTCGCAGCAAGAGGAAACGCACGTCGAAGAATGGATAGATGAACTTGAACGCCAGCCAAAGCGTGGCTTGTGGCATCACCGCGAGCAAACTCAAGAGCGCCAGACGATCCAGAAACTCCAAACCTCCGGTGAGCCGCAAGATTCGGTGAAGTCCCAGGATGATCAACGCGAATGAAAGTGCTCCAGCACAAGCGGTGGAAAGCATCTCACTCGATGAAGTAAGCGCCAAGCTCAGGAAGGGCAGCAACGCGGCCTGTCCAAGAAAAACGATGGCCAGCGCTCCAGTTAGAAACTGATCCGCTTGCAGCCCTATGATGAGAGCAGCAAAAAACACGGCAAACACCAATGCTTCCCAATGTGCGGGGAAAATCGCATGAGGCTGGACGACGGCCATAGCCTGCAGGTAGGAAACTGAGACGACCTGCAAAGGCTGTCCGAGCCAGAACCCCAGCAACGTTTCTGGCACAAAAAACAACAGGAACTGCGCCGTCCAGTACAGCGGATAGGCGGACGCCAGCCCCAACATTAGCAGGCGGAATAAGCGCATTTCTGCCCCCCAGCAGAGCCGAGATTGTGAACTTCCGGGATGCAATTTGCAACAGCTAGTCACAAGCATCCAGAGCTGCGACGGCGGGCTAACGAGTGGTGGATGTGAGGAGCGGAACGGAACCAGCGGGAACCGCGGTGCTGCTTGAATCGCAAGAGAAGAGAGATTCCTCGCTGCGCTCGGAATGACGGATTTGGTGTTGCTCGTTCGGAATGATGGGCTGGGGATTTTGATCGAGCTTAGACGCCCCAGCCGTAACGCTCGGCATGCTCCAGCGTGCGTTGCATTTCTCCGTGCAAGATTTCCATAAACCCTGCTGTTCCAATGGGTTTCGAGCCGGCTGTGGCCAAGTCTGGGGTGCGAAAGCCAGCGCTCAGAACGCGTACAACTGATTGTTCGACCCAGTCGGCTTCCAGGTTTAAGCCAAAGGCATCGCGGAGCATCATCGTGGCGCTCAGGATGGAGCCGATGGGATTGGCCGAGTCTGTGCCTGCCAGAGTCGGGGCGGAGCCATGGATTGGTTCGAACAGCGGCGCGCCGGAGCCGAAGCTTGCCGAGGGAATTAGTCCGATAGATCCGACCAACGCCGCAGCGGCATCGCTCAAGATATCGCCAAACATGTTGGTGGTCAGTATTACGTCAAACTGGGAAGGCTTGAGTGTCAGCTGCATGGCAGCATTGTCCACGTACATGTGCTCGAGTCGCACGTTCGGATAGGCACCGCTCATGTCGGTGACCGTGCGCCGCCACAATTGCGAACTGGTCAGCACGTTGGCCTTGTCCACGGAGCAGAGACGGTGAGAACGATTCTCCG
>Ga0137403_10009654_pt1 | contig 10715 bp, 10 predicted proteins | sample CZOMad2_1_16fung_FD_122057 | JGI IMG/M metagenome (GOLD analysis project Ga0137403, IMG submission 122057) | Vadose zone soil fungal communities from Angelo Coast Range Reserve, California, USA - CZOMad2_1_16fungal (Hybrid Assembly) | ecosystem: Environmental > Terrestrial > Soil > Vadose zone... | reverse complement strand
CGGCGTCCTGATTTCGCTCGCGGGCTGGCTCAACCCGGCCGGGATCTATTCAGTCGATACCGGCGGCCGCGTCGTCGATACCGGCATCACGCCGAAGCTCGCGATCGATGTGAGCCGCTATGAGGCCAAGCGATTTTTCGCGTCCGCCAAGGACGGCACGAAAATCCCGTACACCATCATCTACCGCAAGGGTTTGCAGCAGGACGGCCGCGCACCCACCTGGATTTCCGCCTACGGCTCCTACGGCCTCGCGGCCTACACGCCGGCGTTCGCGGGCCGAACCCTGGCTCTCGTCGATGCCGGCGCCATCGTCGGCTACGCCAATGTGCGCGGCGGCGGTGAATACGGACGCGAATGGCACAAGGCGGGACAGCTCGCCAATAAACCGAACACCTGGCGCGACCTGATCGCGGTTTGCGAGGATCTGGTTGCGAAGAAATATACCTCGCCGCAGCATCTCGCGATCGGCGGACGCTCGGCGGGAGGCATTGCCGTGGGACGGGCCATGACCGAACGGCCGGATCTGTTCGCCGCGGTCGTCGACGGCGTCGGCTGGTCGAACCCGCTGCGTTATGTGGTCGAGCAGAACGGTTATGGCGAGGAACCCGAATGGGGCGCCGTCAACGATCCCGCGGGTTATCGCGCGCTCAAGAGCATCGACAGCTATCAAGCCGTGAAGGACGGCACCCCGTATCCGGCGGTTCTGCTGACCACCGGCGTCACCGACCCGCGCGTCGCGCCTTTCCACGTCGCAAAGATGGCCGCCCGGCTGCAGGCGGCGACGAGTTCCGGCAAACCCATCCTGCTCCGCGTCGACTATGACGCCGGGCACGGATTTGGATCGACTCGCACGCAACAGGACCGCGAGGCCGCCGATACCTACGCGTTCCTGCTATGGCGACTACGCGCCTAGGTCATCGGCCCGCACGGGCACCGGCGTCGCCCACGTAAATCGCGCCTTCCTTCATGACGAAGACCGGATGTTCGGTGACATGCATGTCGGCGAGGGGATTGCCGGCGACCGCGACGATATCCGCCATTTTCCCCGGCGCCAGCGTGCCGGTCTGATCCGCGAGCCCAAGCAAGTCGGCGCCGCCCGCCGTACCCGCCATCAGCACCTCCGCGGGACCCATACCATTCTTGGTCATCAGTGAAAATTCGCGCGCGTTCAAGCCATGCGGCTCGACCCCGGCATCCGTGCCCATGGCAATCGGCACGCCGAGTTTCACGGCGTGCTGGAACATCTGCTGAGCTTGCGCCGCCGCGGCACGGGCCTTCACCGCGATGGCCGGAGGAAACGTGTCCAGGTGTTCGCCCACCCACGCGCCGGCGAACAGCGTCGCCACCAAGTACACGTGCTTTTTCTTCATCTCCAGCAGCGTATCGTCCTTGAGGAAGGTGCCGTGTTCTATCGAGTCCACACCCGCCGCGATGGCCATCTTCGCGGCGCGGTCGCCGTGACAATGGGCAGCCACCTTGCGTTTCCAGGCGTGCGCTTCGGACACGATGGCGTTCATTTCTTCCTGTGTCAGCTGGGGATTATCCACCGGATCGGACAGCGACAGCACCCCGCCGGAGGGCATGAACTTGATCACGTCGGCGCCATACTTGATCTGATAGCGCACCGCGGCCCGGCAGTCGTCGGGACCGTTGCACACGCCCTGGATGGGCCCCGCCACGGCGATGCGTTGCGGCGGTACCGGGTCCTGATCCGCATGGCCGCCCGTCGCTCCAATCGCATAATTGGCAACGAGCATGCGCGGCCCCGGGATCACTCCCGCGTTGATGCCATTGCGCAACCCCAGCGAAATATAGTCCGAAGAGCCCACGTCGCGCACCGTCGTGACGCCTGCCTCGAGCGTGGCCTTGGCATAGTGCGCGCCGTACATCGCCTGCTCCGCGGGGAAACGCATGATGCCGTCGAACCAATCGTGATACCAGTTGCGGCTCGCCTCTTGCGACAAATGCACATGCGCATCGATGAACCCCGGCAACAGGGTGGCGTCGCCGAGGTCGATGACCTCCGCGTTCTCGGGAATCCTGGCGTCCCCGCCCACCGCCTGGATCTTGGTGCCCGAGACCACCAGCACACCATGCTCCGTGAGCTTGCCGGACACCGAATCGAACAGTCGCGCGGCCTTCAGCACGATGGGTCGAGGCGCTGGGGGAACCGCATCCGCGAGGCCAGATTGCGTGAAAATGATTGCCGCGACACCGAGCACGCAGCAGGCCGCCATCGTACGCTGACTCATTGATTGCATCCCTCTGTCGTAGACATCTTTGGAGTTGAACATGGTGGAATTGAGCGCGCAGAGGATAAACGCAAAATTCGGTCCACGCCACAGCGCCACGCCACGGGCACAGCGCCACGCCACGGCACAGCGCCATGACCACCGCAACGGTCCGCGTCTAGGGGCGCCTGCGCAGGCCCGCAGGAATCAACATGAATCCCAGCACTTCAAAAAGTCCGTGAGCGACCAAGGCCATGAGGGCAGCGGGGATGGCGCCGGTCAGTATGGTGGGGACATCGTTCAGCGAGAGTCCGGAAACGATGGGCGCGCCATAACCGCCCGCCCCCACCAGTGCGGCCAGCGTTGCCGTGCCGATGCTGACGATGGTCGCGGTCTTGATCCCCGCCAGCAGCGTCGGGCTCGCCAGCGGCAGCACCACGCGAAACAGCACCTGCCGGCGGTTCAAACCGAATGCGCGCGCATTCTCCAAATGGATCGGGTTCACGGCGCGAATGCCGGTGAAGGTATTGAGCACCACCGGCAGCAAACTATACAAGCACAGCGCCGCCAAGGCGGGTTTCGTCCCCACGCCGAATACCGGAATGAGGAAGCACAACAGCGCGAGCGAGGGCACCGTCTGTATCACGGCGCTCGACAGCAGGATGGCCTGTCCGGCGGCATGGAAACGCACCGCCGTCACTCCCAAAGGAATGCCGACGAGCACTGAAAATAACAGCGACACTCCGACCAGCCATAAATGTTCCTTGGTGCGGCGTGCCACCTCGTGCAGCCATCCATGCGCATCCGGAGCTGAGGCCCCGAGAAATTGCGCGGCTATCTTGCCGAAGTCGATTTTTTGAATGTCCGCCTCCGCGTTCATGTCGAGCATGGCCTCTTCGCTGATCTTGCCTTCGAGCCCGAGGAGTGCCTGCCACTCGCGCGGATGCTTCTCCACGAAGGATTTTCTCGCCACCCAAACCGCCTGATACACCGGAAAATAATTGTGATCATCCTTGAGCAATCGCAACCGCAGTTTTTTTATTTTCGCATCGGTCGAATACACGTCGATCAAGTCGACGGCATTCTGATCGATGGCCTGGAAGCTGAGGGTGTGCTCCATGCGATTGATCTTTTGAGGATTGAATGCGAGATGATAGTTGTCGACCAGTCCCGGGTACCCGTCCTTTCGATCCATGAACTCGTAGCTGAAGGCCGCCCTGACTGCCGACTGTATGGGAATCAAATCGCCGATCGAGTGCAGGCCGTGCTTTTCCGCAAACTCTTCTTTTACCGCAAGCGCGTAAGTATCGTTGAAACCCAGCGACCCCGACATGGTCAGACCCATGTCCGACAGTGCCTGCCGAATCTCATCCAGCGATTTCAATTCCGGCCTCTTGAGAATGGCCTCCGCCAGCGTTCCGGTGTAATCCGGGTACAGGTCGATGGCACCGCTCCTCAAACCCTCGAATAAAATCCCCGTGCTCCCCATCCCGAGCTTGCGGGTGACCGGGACCTGCGACGAGGACTCGATGGTCTGCGCCGCCATCTCTCCCAATATGTAGCTCTCGGTGAAAATTTTGCCGCCGATCACGATGCTGTCCGCCGCGAACGTAGCACCTGACCACAGAGTTGCGATAGCGATTGCGACGAACGATCCGCGCCTCATTGCAGTTCTCCCGCGTCGGGAAGCGTACGCTGCGCATTGATGAACTGACTCACGAAGGCACTGGCCGGGTGAAGCAGCAGGTCGCGGTAGGTCCCGGTCTGCACGATTCTTCCTTCGTGCAGCATCGTGATCTGTTCCGCGAGAAAGACGGCTTCACCGAGATCGTGGGTCACGAGCAGCACCGTTTTCCCCAGTCGTTGAAAAATCGATTTCAATTCCTGCTGCAAACTCCGCCGAATGAGCGGATCCAATGCGGCCATCGGTTCGTCCAGCAGCATCACGGCCGGATCCATCATCGCCGCACGCATGATGGAAACCCTCTGTTTCTGGCCGCCGCTCATCTCGCGCGGAAAGCGCTTGAGAATCTCCGCATCCAAGTCCACGACCTTGCGCAATTCCTCTACCCGGTCGTCGATTCTGGTCTTGCGCCAACCGCGCATCTTCGCGATCAAAGCGACGTTGTTCCTGCCCGAGATATGGGGAAAGAGCCCGCCGTCTTGAGGCACGTAGCCGATGCGGTCGGCCCATTCGACCGGCGTGAACGAGAGCAGCGCTTGATCGTTGATCTTGACGTAACCCTTGTCGAAAGGAATCAATCCCAGCGTGATCCGCAACAGCGTGGTCTTTCCGGAACCGCTCGAACCGATCAACGCATGAGTGGCGCCTTTCGGAACCATCAAGTTCACGTCGGCGAGGACTGACCTGTCCTCGAAGGTTTTATGGATATTCTGCAGCTCGAGCATGACGATACGGTAGACGAAACCTACGATGCGAGATCGGCCGGTTCTCAAGTCTAGAGTTGAGCCGCCACGACGGCGATTTCAATCTTGAATTCCGGGGATGCCAAATGAGAGCTCACGACCGTGGCACGCGCGGGGGTTTCGCCCGGAACCACCCACGACTGCCAAACGCCGTTCATTTCCGAGAAAGTAGCCATGTCCCTGAGCCAGATGGTCGCCATCAACAACCGGCTCTTGTCGGTGTTTGCCTCCGCCAGCAGAGCGTCGATCGAAGCGAGGATTTCCCGCGTTTGAATGGCAACACTGGCGCCCGGGGCAACCTGTCCCGCCAAGTATACGGTTTTATTGTGTATTACGGCCTGCGACATGCGCGGACCGCTTTGAATGCGCTTGATCATCATGGTGAACCCCCTGGGTTGCAGTTATGCTTCCAGCGTATACCGGCTATACGATCGATTCACGATCATTGCAAGCGCTTTGGCGCGTTTGTAAATCTGACAATGCCATCGGGGAGGAAGCACATGGATCTAGGAATTCGCGGGCGGACGGCGATCGTCTGTGCATCGAGTCAGGGACTCGGCAAGGCCTGCGCCCGCGCACTCGCCGAGGCCGGGGTCTCATTGGTCATCAACGGACGCCACCGCACTCTGCTCGGCCAGACGGCCGAGGAAATTCGGCAAGCCACGGGCGCGGAGGTGACGCCGGTCGTTGCCGACGTGTCGACCGCGGAAGGACAAGCAGCGCTGCTCGCAGCCTGCCCGGCCCCCGACATTCTGATCAACAACAACGGCGGACCGCCCTATCGCGACTTTCGCGAACTGGACCGGCAAGCCATGCTCGCCGGCGTCAACATGAACATGGTGACCCCCATCGAGCTCATTCAAAAAGTCATCGGCGCCATGGCAGCGCGCGGATTCGGCCGAATCGTGAACATCACCTCTATCACCGTCAAGATGCCCTTGCCCGGGCTTGATCTCTCGAGCGCCGCCCGCGCCGGCCTCACCGCCTTCGTAGCCGGAGTCGCCCGCCAATTCGCCGACAAGAACATCACCATCAACAATCTTCTGCCCGGCAGTTTCGACACCCAGCGCTTGCGCAACGGCTTCGCCGCCGCCTCCAAGCAAACCGGGAAGCCCGAATCAGCCCTGGCGGCGCAGGCCATGGGGGAGATACCCGCCAAGCGTTTCGGCACTCCCGCCGAGCTCGGCCAGACCTGTGCTTTTCTATGCAGCGTCCATGCCGCGTACATCACCGGTCAGAACATTCTGCTCGACGGCGGAGCGTATCCGGCAGCTTTTTGAGCCTTGCACCAATCCGAACTCTCGGTCAACGGCAGACGCCAACTTCTAGGCGCGGCTCAATCCCGCGCCATCACGTAGCGCGAATCCTTTCGCAACCACGTCCCCTGCACTGGCGTCGCCTCGCACGTGTAGTTCGCTGCGACGTTCGTGGCTGCCACATTGAGCGCATCCCTGCATTGCTCCAGGCTTGCATAGGCACCCACGGTCTGAATCCCGCCCGCGTGTAGCTGAGCCACCAGGATGAACAGCATGGACTTCATACGGTCACCTCCACCACCTTGCCCTCAGTACAGTAATGGTCCTGCCCTCTTCGATTCGTGGCAACGCTGCATGTCGAAAAGCTTGTCGTGTATCGCAGGCTGCAGCACGCTATGTCACATACAGGACTCAGTAGCTGGCATCTGGCGCGAGGAGGGGCCCGAGGAGTGCTATGGCTCTGGTGAATCTTCAAGAGATTAAGGTAAGTTCGACCAACAGCGCTTGGCCAATCCACATTATCGACCTCCTTTTTCCCTCAACGAAGCTGCGGATCGCGAGCGTTTCATGCGGTCGTTAGGCGGCGGACCTGCCGGCCAATTTTTTGCGGAGTTTCTGAGGCACGTGGAAGACGAAGGATTTTCCTTCGCGGTGCTTTTCAAGGAGCCCCAAATCGACGAGATCCAAAAGATCCGTCCGCGCGGTTTCATACGTTACCTGATTAGCGTTCTGATGCTCCTGGATGCGATAGATGACGTGCGAGTGCTTTATGAAGTGATCCATTGCCGCCAGTTGCCTATGATTTAGCTTACCCTTCAACTTCGGAGAAGAAGCAATCAAGCGGCGGGTGTCAGCGATTTCTCTTGTCTTATCTGCAAGGTAAGTGTGAAGCGCTTCAATGGCTTCGCAAATAACATTGAGCTGATGTTCGATGAAGTAGGTTAGATCGTTATCATCCGTTTCGGCATATAGGTAAGCTCTGGCGTATTGGGCCGGAGCCTTTTTTATTACACGAGAGATGGACGTGAATTCAATCAGCCAATAACCACTCTTTGCCATTGACCAGTAGAAGAGCGCTCGCGCGGTTCGCCCGTTTCCATCCACGAACGGATGTATCCACCCCATCATGAAATGGATCGCTATGGCTTTAATCAAAGGATGTATGAAGGGATTCTCGTTTGAACCGTTCGCAAAGTGGCATAGCTCGATTATGCGGTTGGTAATGTCCTCGGCTGGCGGAGGGACGTAAAGGATCTCATGGTTTCGCTCATCGACTACACGGACGTTTTCTTCGGGACGCCGCCAGCGTCCGGCTGCGGTCGGATCCTGTAGTGTTATATCAGTCATGATCGACTGCAGCTGCAATATTAGCTCCGGCGTGAATGGAAGATGCTTGTGGCTCCGAATGAATTGCATTGCAGCGTAGTTGTTGTAGATCATCTGTTCGCTGTGGTTGCGAGGTTTGCGCCCTTGACGCAACATCTCCTTCGCCACTTTATGCGTAGTGGCGGCGCCTTCTAGCTGACTAGATGTAATGGACTCCTCGATCAGGGAGTTAACCAAGTAGCGATCGCGTGTCTGGGAACTCGTGACGAGTTCCGCGACCTCGATTCTGCCGCTCGCGTCACGGTCTATCTCGTGGAGGAGCTTAAAGAGGTTGTCAGGGACGGAGTAGGTGAATCCCATTTGCTTGCTGTCAGCGAAGGGAAGACGATGAATAGCGCGCCTAGACATCTTGATCGCAAGCCACCACTGCCGATGGGTGAATCCTTTGGGCAGGGGCAAATGACGCAACTCGTCCCAATGGACATATTTCCCTTCGGGCTGTCTATCTAGCTCTGAACCCACTAGCTCGACGAATTTGCTTGGCTCTTCTTTCGTAAGCTCAGTGAGTAGTTCAGCTAGTTGGGGTGGTTTTTGCGGGACTTTCATGCCTATGTACTAATTTGGTATGAATTAGTAGAAAGATAGTAGCAGCGAACTTCGCAAACTACCAATTTTTAATGAATTAGTAGGAAGTTAGTAGTAAACCGTACAGCGTCCCATTTACCCCTAAATGTGACGCAAAACGAAGCTGATTTATCCCAATCATCGATCCCCTCAATAGGACTACTTCTAGCAAATCCATGCGCCTCCGGGAATCACAAACACAGCCATGATTGCCGGAATGTCCAAGACGTAGGACCAAATTGTCCCAAGCACGGCTAGCTTCACCGAGCGCGGCCAGTCCCAAGTGGGTTTGCGAAAGAATAGTCCAAGCAGGATAAGCCACTCGCAAATACGTATGGGTGCGAGCAACGAATACCAACCTAACTCCGACTTTGGGATGTGGAGTTGATTAGCCGCAAATACCGCCCCCATCCCTGCGCACAGGCCGATGGCCGTGCGCACGCCTCCGATTAGCCACGGAGATGCGGAGGACTCTGGAATGCGCCGCTTTATGTAGAACGCCGCCGCCGTATATCCAAGGAACTTCGTACCCGCAAAGTAGACAAGTCCGAGAGGCTCAGGTCCGAATGGCATGTGGTAACAATCCTTGTGCTGCCTAACGAATGCGGTTGAGCGACGCGGGGCTGCGCCGACGCCAAACGAAGCTGATTTATCCAGATCATCGACTCCCTCCTTGGCTCACCGAAGACGCCCCCGCGATCGATCGAACCGATTGTTAGACGCCCTGCTGCGCGCGCCGGAGCTTCGACGACGACAAGCTCCAGCCTAAGGCTACGCCAATGAGCGGCGCAATCGCCGTAAATATTATGAAGACGGTCAGAGGGCGGAACCACGCAATGGAGCCGCCAATCATCAGAGTGCCCCTGAGAATCAGGCCAAACCACGCCAAGGGCGCAATCACGGCGCAAACTGCGCCGGCGATCGTAGGAACATTGTGGTGCGTCCAGCCACCGGCGAGAAAACACAGGCCTAACGCTAGCAAGACCACGACATAACTATCAAGCGACACAACGGTAAATGGAACTGCTTGTATCCCAGGCCAAAGCGTCGTCAATGCCAGCTGAGTCAAGGCGGCGACCACAATACCCAGTGCCGGCAATGCGAGATTCACGGCGAGCTTAATCATCGTGCTACCTCCATGCGTCTAACTATTAATTCGGTGACGATTGCGGAGCATATGAGCCTCTGAATGATCCCTGCTTTTTTGCCCCAGATCCCTGTCCCTGGATGGCGCATTGTACCCACTACGGCCGATCCTTGCGAAATCTCCTAGTCAGGTTTTCGATACCCGCAACGCTTCACGCTCCTCGGCTCGCTGCCCCTGCACTTCGCATCCAGCGTGCTCTGGCCCAGCCCCGACCATCCCGTGGCAGCTGATCGGCGGGTACGAAACGGATTCGGGAACCATCGAGCGCCCGGCCGATTCGGATCGATTTGCAACGGTTCGCGCCCAGATCCACGGCGAGGTCAGATTGACACCGCCCGACCCCGGGCAATGCACCGCCGCCCGCGAGCACGGAATCCCCTGGAAAACGGCGGCGGCCGGCGGGACCGGAGAACGTAGCGATTTTGTCGCTCACAACGAATCCATTTCCTTCTGAGTGAGCATGCGCCACTGACCCTTCGCAAGCGTGCCCAGCGACAGCGAGCCTATGGCCACGCGGACCAGCCGCAGTACCGACACATCGAGAGCTTCCAGCAATCGACGTATCTGGCGGTTGCGGCCCTCGTCGAGCACGATCTCGAGCCACGCATTCTTGTCCCCGGTGCGCAGGCAGCGCGCGGACCGAGCCTTCAGGCGCTCGCCATTCGAGAGCGCCCCGCGCTCGAGAGCCGCCAACAAGGCGGCATCCGGTAGACGATCGATCTGCACATGGTAGGTTTTCGGCGGGCCGGTGCTGGGGCCCGTGATGCGGGCGGCCCATGCGGGGTCATTGCTGAACAACAGCAGGCCCTCGCTGGCTTTGTCGAGTCGGCCGATCGGCGCCAACCACGGAAGTGCCACCCCCGCAAAGCAGCTGTACACGGTCGCGCGGCCCCGCTCGTCCTTGACTGTCGTGACCAAGCCGCTGGGTTTGTTCAACATGAGAGCGACGCGCCTCGCCGCTGCGTGCTCATGGCCGTCGATATGGATGCGGTCAAGGCCCCGCCGCACCGGAAATTCCGCGTCGAGTACCACGCGGCCGTTGACGCGAACTCTTCCGTCGCGCACCCATTGGGCAGCCTGGGTGCGCGAGCCCCACCCTAACTTCGAGATGATCCTGGCCACCCCGTGACGCGGCGTCTTCGATTCAGAGGGTGGGGGTCTTCTTGTCATCCGCCGGCGAGTCTTTAGCACTGTGATCACCAAGATATTCCCTTCAAGTAGGCTCGAGCAAAAAACAGCAAGGTAATGGCGGCGCTCGGGAGACGGCTCGCCGCGCGGCTGACCCCAGGTGTAGCATGTCGTTTCGCGCAACGTAGCGGACTTCAAGGGGAACGACATGCAAAACGGCGCTCGCACCGGACTTCAACTTCGCTCGCTGGTCAAGAACAACGGGGATCTGGAACTATCGCTGACCAGCGTGCCCACCCCAGTTCCGGCGGCCAGCGAGGTGGTCGTGCGCGTCGAAGCGGCGCCGATCAATCCGTCGGATCTCGGCTTGCTCTTCGCCGGGGCGGACATGACCAAGGCCGGCCAGCGCGGCACGAAAGATCAACCTCTGGTGGCGGCCCACGTTCCGGACGCGGCGCTGAAAAGCATGGCCGCCCGATTCGACGTGTCCATGCCCGTCGGCAACGAGGGCGCGGGTGTCTTCGTCGAGGCGGGTTCGTCGGAGGCGGCGCAAGCCTTCCTCGGCAAGACCGTCGC
>Ga0137403_10009652_pt1 | contig 10716 bp, 10 predicted proteins | sample CZOMad2_1_16fung_FD_122057 | JGI IMG/M metagenome (GOLD analysis project Ga0137403, IMG submission 122057) | Vadose zone soil fungal communities from Angelo Coast Range Reserve, California, USA - CZOMad2_1_16fungal (Hybrid Assembly) | ecosystem: Environmental > Terrestrial > Soil > Vadose zone... | reverse complement strand
CCGCCAGCGACGACTGATCGATCGTCACGATGGGGCTGTCGGATTGATAATCGCGCCGGGAGATTCTCGAACCCGTCACGACGATCGCCTCCATCGTCTCGCCCTTGTCCTGCGAGTCGGGTGAGGCAGAAGGGGGCTCCGCCGACGCTGTGGACACGGCTAATCCTGACATCGCGGTGCCCAGAAGCACGGTTGCGATCACGTTCACCAGTTTGCCCGAGAGGCCCCAGGAAACGTGCATGGTTCTACCATCGACGCGGCGTTGTCTGTTCATTATGCTCCCCCAACATAGTTATTAAGCGCCTGATGCTCAGGGTCAGATCAGCCTGGCATCAGTGGGGCTCATCATGGGCGCGGACAGCTTTCAGGAAGCTGTCAGGGAGGGCAATACATCAAAAAAGGTTCTTTTTCTGGGTTAGGTCCATGCGATGCGGACGCGCAAACCGCGACTATTGGCGCCCGCACTCATGCTGATTTCGGCGTTCAGCGTCGCCGCGAGGGATTGGACGATGGCCAGCCCCAACCCGCTGCCCACCCGGCTTTGGTCGCGGTTTAACCGGTAGAACCGCGTGAATACCTTGTCTATTTCGGCATCGGGGATTCCCGGGCCGTCGTCTTCGACTTCGACGACATGCTTGCCGTGTTCATCGAAGAGTCTGATGACGACGCTGCCGCCCGCATCGTTGTAGCGAATCGCGTTGTCGATCAGATTTGCGAAGATCTCGTGAATCATGATCGGGTTTGCTTGCGTCGGAAACGGCCGCTGTTCGGCTTCGAAATGCAGATCGATCCCGGCTTCGAGTCCTTGCGGCACATGATTCGCTGCGATTTCCTGAATGACTTCACGAAGGTCGATCGTCCCCGAATCTTGGTCCAACGCTTGACCACCGTCGGCCCGTGCAAGTTTGAGCAGTTGAATGAGCAGACGCTGAAGCCGGTCGGCTGCCTCCTGAATGTCCTTGAATGAAGAATATGCCTCGTTGTTCGCCGGAATCAGGCCGCCGAGCACGGAGATATGCGTGCGAAGTATCGTCAGCGGGGTGCGCATTTGGTGTGAGGCATCCGCCGTGAAGCGGTTCATGGCTTGTTGAAGGCGCTCGGCCTCGAGCGCGCTGGTGCGCAAGGTTTCGAGCGCCTGCGCCATGCTGCCCAGCTCATCAGGACTTCCAGTCGAAGGCACTGCCTCGTCGAAATCGCGGCGACTCAGGCGTGCGATCGCTGCAGTGAGAATCTTCATCGGACGGGCCAATCGGCGCTGTACGTGGACGACGGCAAAGGCACCAAAAGCGATGACTGAGGTTAGGTCGATTCCAGCCACGAGCAAAATCCGAAACGAAGCGGCCCGAATATCCTCGGCATGCAGGTTGGCCTCATCCTGGGCCTGTTGGGCAATGGCGAGAATCGAATCGAAGGGGCCGTCGCAAAGGGTGGTCCATTCGGCACCGGCGACGGCCGGCTTGCCGGAGCTGTCGAATCGCTTGACGATGGCATCGACCTTGGCCTGTGCCTCTTCCGTCGTTCGACGGGCGCGTTCGACACGTTCGCGCACGGCGGTTGACACCCCGGACCGCAACAGGAATTCATCCAGCGTGTGCCACCCAAACATGTAGACCGCCCGATTTCCGTGCCAGCTGTCGAGCTGTGCGGAGTCCAGGGGCTGGCTTAAGTCCACGTTGGGACGCAGCATCGAACACTGCAGCCCATAGCGATCGCGAATCGTCCAGGCTGTCCGCCGTATCTGCACCATCTCGGCGATCAGTGGATCGCCTATCCTCACCATGTTGCCGACCGCCACCGAGGCCATGCTGAGGGTCTCGAGCACAGCGTGAATGGCCTCGCGCCAGTCATCGATGGCATGCAGATTACGCTCAACCCGGAAGCGGGATGCCTGGATAGTGACGGTGGATTGCAGCGCCCGCACTTTCTCCCACGCCTCGCGAATGGCGGCCGCGAGTTGCGGTTGATCGGCGACGTCGGTGGACTCCAACGCAACCAGCGCGGCCGCCACGCTCCTGGACGCATCCGCATAGGTCGCGCCGATCACGGGCCCGGGGTCCTCCTCGGCAATCAGCGCGGTGCTGTCCTTCGGAACCTGGGCGCGAACGGTCACCAGCGCGTCAAACAGCGTCTTGTCGGTGCTGGTCAGGCGCGCGATGCGGCCGGCCAGCGCATAGTTGGTCCACGCTTCGACGGCAAGGATCAGCGCCGCGACGAACAGACCGGTCATCAGAATGCCCAATGACGCGAACAAGAACTTCGTTATCGACGACTTGAACAACCCGGCTCCTTAGGTCAGGAAGCCTTCAGCATGTATCCGAGCCCCCGCAGCGTGCGGATCGCCGGGCCGTCCGGCTCGAGCTTCCGGCGAAGCCGCGCGATATGCACTTCGAGGGCGTTTGGGGCCACTGCATCGTCATAGCTGAAGACCTCGGCGATCAGCCTCTCCTTGGACACGATCTCGCCGGCCTTTGCGATCAACCGATCGAGCACCGCCCACTCACGGGGCCGCAACTGCAACGGTCGGCCGCAAATCTCGGCCGTGGCGTGAGTCCGGTCGATCGTCAGATTGCCGATGACCACCACCGGGCTGGGATCACCATGGTCGCGCCGCAGAAGCGCTCGGACGCGCGCACCCAGTTCGCTGGCGTTGAATGGTTTCAACAAGTAATCGTCCGCTCCCAGATCGAGCCCCTTCACCCGATCGGTCACGTGGTCGCGGGCGGTCAAAACCAAAATGGGTGTCTTGCAGCCCCGTGTGCGCAGCCTTTTGATCACCTCGAATCCCGAAATCCCAGGCAACCCAATGTCGAGGATGACCAGACTGCAGGGTTCGGAGTCGACCAGGAAGAGGGCGGTCTCGCCGTCCTTGGCACAATCGGCGGCGTGACCGGCAGCCTTGAGAAGCGCGAGGATTCCGCGCGAAAGGGCGGGATCGTCCTCGACGAGCAGGATTCGTGCCATGGATTTACCCCCGTCTCATTCTTACAGGACGCCGCCTCACACGTCCAGGCCGATCGCCCGCATCAATTCGATGCCGTTGCTTTTGGTCACCACCCCATCGCGCAACTTGAAATCGAAACTTAAGCGGCCGTTCTCGAGTTCATCCTGGAAATGTACATTCTTGAGCGCACCCGGGGGCAGTAGGGCGCCGTCGGCGAGAGCCAGGTCATGCGTGCTCACCAACCCGATGGCGCCGCGGCCGATCAATGCACGCAACACACCCTGTGCGCCGATTCGTCGGTCGCTCGAATTGGTCCCTTGCAGCAACTCGTCCAAGAGAAACAGCAGCGGCAGGGACGATGGCTCGAACAGTTGCCGCAGCCGGGTGATTTCGGCGTAGAAACGCGAACTGCCCTCGTATAGCGAGTCATTGATGCGGATGCTGGCTCCGACTTGAAGCGGCGTGAGCCGGAGGCGCGCGGCGCATACGGGTGCGCCGGCCATTGCCAGAACCGTATTGATGCCGACCGAACGGAGCAGAGTGCTCTTGCCCGACATGTTCGACCCGCTCACCATGAGCACCTGCGTCGGGCTGGAAAGGTCGACGTCGTTGCGGACGCGCGTTCGCGGTGCAATCAGCGGATGGCCGAGTCCCGTTGCCACGAATGCAGCCGGTCCCTCGAGGAACTCCGGGAATGGATCCTCGGGCCGCTCGAAGCTGTAGGAGGCAAGGGACTCCAATGCTTCGATCTCACCGAGCACGCAGAGCCAGGACTCCACCACCCGTCCATGCTGTTCGCGCCACCTTTCCGCGGCGAGGGCGGATTGAATGACGTACATCAAGGGCAGCATCAACGGCGCCAGGAGGGAGTTGCGCCGGGCTTCGACGAAACCGACAATGGTGGCGAGCTTCGAAAGTGTCGCCGACGCCGGCAAGGAGTGAGACGACAGTTGCTCCTTGAGCGCACGCAGGTGGGGCGACTCGAAGGGTTCGCTTTCGATCCGCAGCAACAACACCGACAACAGCTTGATGTCTTCGTATGCGTTCTCGACACCCGACACGGCGGCATGCACCCGCTTGCGAAATGCATAGCTGACAGCGGCTTCGATGACCAGGACCGCGAGAAACGGAAAGCCGACCCCCCAGATTGTCCAGATTGCCGCCGTCAACATTGCCGCAGCGGCCAGCAGGACGGCGGCGGGGCGCAACCAGCGGTGCTTGAGCTCGCCGGGCGCATTCGCCCAACTCGTGATCGTGTCGGAATGCAGGGCGATGCGCGGCGGTTGGCCGCCCCGCGGTTCGCCGAGGATCGCGAGATCCTCGCGCAAGTCCATTCGGTTTCGAAGTTCCGCGATGCAGGCGTGGCGTTTGCGAATGACTTCGAGGTCGGCCGGGGCGAGCAACCATCCTGCCAGAGTGCTTTCCCCCATGGATGTCCGCGCCGTGCTGAGCCGCTCGAAGAGACTTTGTTTGCCGAACAGGTCGAGATCGGCGCCATACACGTGATGCTGGTCGTTGAATCGGTCGCCCGCCGGCCCGCCGGAAGGCCTCTGTTCCTGCCATCGTTCGAGACCGGTCCGGTAGAAATGCACGGCGCGCCGGGCCAGTGCCCGCAGCTTTTGTACGCGTTGATGGTAGAGCAGGGCGGCGGCGAATAGAGCCGACGGCACGAGCAGCCACTGCCCCGGCGTACCGCGCCTGCCCCATGCCAGCGCGAGCATCAGAAAGGCGACTGCAAGCACCAATCGCGTATTGCCGAGGCGCGCATGCCATTGATCCCACCCTGCCTGCGATCGTTCACGGGCCTCGAGGCGTTCTGAATACTGCTCTGACGGACCCATGCGGCTCCCAGTATCCCATTGTTCGGCCCGGCGCGCGGAGCGGCGCCGACGGAGGCTCCCAAACAGTGCAATGTTTTGGATCCGGGCTTCGTAGTCGTGCGCGCCGCATGTCGTCTTGACGAGGCAATTGATTCACGTGCACCATCGTCTCGTGCCCGCACGCATTTTCAAGCCCGGCGATGCCGTCGACTTCGTCGTAGTGGGCTCGGGCGCCTCGGGCGGCGTGATGGCGCGCGAGTTGTCGCTCGCCGGCTTCAGCGTCGTGGTGCTCGAACAGGGCCCGCGTTTCGGTCCGGGTGATTTCGAGCACGACGAGCTCAAGTACAATTTTCTGAACGGAATCACCAACGATCCCTTCTTGAGTCCCCAGACGTTTCGCGACGATCCGAGCGCCACGGCCAAACAACCGCGCATCGGCAACTCGCTGGTCTACGCCCGCATGGTCGAGCAGCGGCATGGTCGGCAAGTACCTGATGTTCAATCAAGGGGCCGGGGTCCACGCGATGTTCGAGCAGGAACTGAACGAACACAAGAGCGTACAGGTGACGCGGATCTTGCACGACTTCTACGATTCCGATCCCAAGCGCGGCTTCTACGGCGGCGGCGGAATCGATGCGCGCATGGGAAGCCAACCCATCGGGTGGGCACCATGACGATTCAGGCACTTGCATTCCGTGCCGCCGATCACATCGGACAGTTCGCGAAGCGTAACGACATTTGACAGTCACAAGGAAATCCATGCAACACACCGAGGATCTGGAAGGCACTTCGCGGCGTTCATTCCTGCTGTCGACGGGCAGCCTGTTCACCACCGCGTGGCTGGGCACGCAATGGGCCGCGATCACCGCGGCGGCGCATCACGCCGCGGACATGGCCGCCGCGGACTTGGCGGCAGCGCCGGCGTGGAAGGGATTTCAATTCTTGAGCGAGTCCGAATCCAAGGACGTGGACGCGATCGCGGCACAAATCGTGCCGAGCGGTGCGACGCCCGGCGCGCGCGAGGCGCATGCCGTTTATTTCATCGATCGCGCCCTCACGACTTTCGACCAGGACAAGCAGGCCGCCTACACGCAGGGGCTCAAGGATTTGAGTGCAAAAACGCACGAGTTGTTCCCTGACGCCGGTAGATTTTCCGGCTTGAGCTCCACCCAACAGATTCGCGTCCTCACGGCGATTGAGAAGACCCCGTTCTTTGCGCAGGTTCGCCTACATACGATCGTGGGATTTTTTGCGAATCCGGAATATGGCGGAAACGACGAAAAGATCGGGTGGAATCTGATCGGCTTTGAAGACAAGTTTTCTTGGGAACCCCCTTTCGGACACTACGACCGCGAGTTCAAGCAGAGCTGAAAACGCCAGGAGAGAACCAATGAGAAAATTCAATCCGGCTACCCAGGTGGACTTCGTAATCATCGGGTCAGGCGCCGCGGGCGGCGCCATGGCGAAGGAACTCTCTGCGTCAGGTTTCGAAGTGGTCGTACTCGAGCAGGGTCCCCGGCTCGAGGACAGGGACTTCAAGCACGATGAGCTGAAAATCCGGAACACTCCGGCGCTGGTCAACGATCACGCCCTGCAGCCGAATACATTTCGCAAGACAACCCCGCCGCTGCCGCTCGTACTGTCGCGGCAATTGTGCAAGCAACCGGGCACCTCAAGCAGTTTCCTGCGTCAGGCCGGCCCGGACGCGTGTCCGGTACTCGCGAGTTGGTGGTTTCCGGAACGCCATACATCGTTCCTTACCGCGTACGCGGCACCGCGATCGAGTTGCTGCGTGTTTTTCATTCCGCCCGCAAATGGCCCAGCCAGCTTTGAAATTTTGCGGCGCCCATTCGATGGACTAGGAACACGAAAAAAATCTCACGGCGGGCTTGACGGATTCATTGCCTTCTTGCTTTTTGAACCGTTACGCTGCTGTCTTTTTTTCCAGAGGCTTCCTCAGCTTTTCCACATCGCTAACACGACAAAGGCCGCGCCGGGCAAGGGTTTTCACCGCGACGCGGACTGTCAATCTTTTTCGCTTCGGCATCGCTGGACGCGCTCTCCCGCCTGTTACAGAAAGCGTTGACAAATTTTTCTCGCCAGTTAGAATACGCGGAGTTTTTTGCAACTAGAATTACATCATGAGCCCCGAACTCCTCGACTCCGTCCTTTTGCAAACCGACTATTCCGAATTGGAGCTGCACGCGAGCGGTAAGGTCCGTGATGTTTACCGTCTCGATAACGAGCACTTGCTGTTCGTTGCTACCGACCGCATTTCCGCATTCGACTATGTTTTGGCCACTGGCATTCCGCACAAGGGCCGGGTGCTGACGCAAATTTCTCTGTTCTGGTTCGACTTGCTCAAGGACCTCGTGCCCAACCACGTTGTCACCGCCGATGTGGAGCGCTATCCGGCCACCGTACTAAAGTATGCTGACGAACTCCGCGGCCGCTCGATGATGGTGATGCGCGCGGAAATGTTCCCCGTCGAGTGCGTGGTACGGGGCTACCTGTCCGGTTCGGGATGGAAGGAATACAAAACCCGTGGCAAAGTGTGCGGCATCCAGCTGCCGACGGGATTAAAGGAATCCGACGCACTGCCCGAGCCGATCTTTACTCCCGCGACCAAAGCGACGACCGGCCACGACATCAATATCTCGTTTGAAGAGATGTGCAAGCTGGTCGATCCCGGCCTGAGCCGGCAACTGCGCGATATCAGCCTGAAGATCTACAAGAAAGCCGCAGACTACGCGCGGCAGCGCGGTATCATCATCGCCGATACCAAGTTTGAATTTGGTCAAACCGGCCAGGGAATCACCTTGGCCGACGAAGTCCTCACCCCGGATTCTTCGCGCTTCTGGCCGGCCGACAAGTATCAACCGGGCAAAACGCAGGAGTCCTACGACAAGCAGTATGTAAGAGATTACCTCGAAGAAATTCGCTGGAACAAGCTGCCGCCCGCGCCTGCCCTCCCCCACGAGGTTGCGCGGCGGACCAGCGGAAAGTATCTCGAGGCGTATCGTCAACTGACGGGACGCGAGTTGGAGATTTAGCCACCGCGCGCTCGGAGCACTGGGCATGAGCGTTGCGGACTGGATCATCCTCGCATTTCTGCTGTTCTCAGTGGCCACGGCCGCCTGGGAAGGCTTCTTTCACGAAGCTTTTGGACTGGCAGGATTGGTTGTGGGATATCTGCTAGCAGCGTGGCAGTATCCGCAGCTGGCAGGCTGGTTTGCGACCTTCTTAAAGCAGCCGTGGCTGTGTGAAATCAGCGCGTTCCTGATTATATTTTTCGCGGTCTTGATCGTTGCCTCGCTTCTCGGACGGCTGACTCGCCGAATGATGAAGGCGGTCGGCTTGACCGCGATTGACCGGATGCTGGGTGGGCTGCTGGGCTTTTTGAAGGGCAGTCTGGTGGTGGCGATCGTACTGGTGGCTATGGCTGCCTTTGCGCCCGCCGCGAGGTGGCTGCCGGGATCGGAGCTGGCTCCGTATTTCATGGTCGCCGGCCGGGCGGCGATCTGGCTGGCGCCGACAGAGTTGCGGCATCGGTTCGATCAGGGGCTGGAGTATTTGAGGAGGACGCCGACGCCGTCTCCACCGCCGGTCACCCCGGCCCGATAGAGTTACGCAAGAGAGCACCTTCAAGACTTCAGTGTTGTGGAAACGAGAGGACGCCGTGAAAGATCAACTGGAAGCGCTCATTTTTCAAATGTATCGCAGCAATATTCTCTATTCGGAGGCGGTCCGCGAATTCAAGAAGCGATTCATCGTCACCGTGCTTGAGGAGAACCGAGGCAACCAGTGCAAGGCGGCGCGGGAATTGGGCATGCACCGCAACACGCTCAGCCGCACCATGCAGGAACTGAAGATTGATGTGCGGCAGTTGCGCGAGGGAACGAAGCGGCCGCCGCGCAGCGCGAGGCCTGCCACTCTGGAACGGAAAGTCGCGCGTTAGTCCCATCTTCTCGTAAAAAAGGCGGTCCCATTCGGGACCGCCTTTCTGTTGTAGTTCCGCTGACTGGTTTACTGTGCCGCCGGTTTCTTGCGGACGGGCGGCTTCTTCTTGGCCGGAGCCGGAGCCGCCTTCACAAGCAAATGGCCGTCCTTCATCGTCATCACGAACGGCTTTGGCTCATAGGAAACGGGCGTTCCTTCAAACTGCAGGTCCGCGTCCACTTTCGGCATCTGACGAGCGGGGACCGCCGCGGCCATGGTGAGATTAATGTCCGCACGCTTGGCATCAATGTCATCCTGGCTGCCCGCAAGTTTAAGTTGGCTCGGCGAGTCGAGACTCAGTACACGCGCGACCATCTGCAGCGGTTTACCTTTCAATACGCTCCACACCTTCTCAGCGTCTTCGGGCCTGCCATCGGAGAGGATCAGTTGCCACTCGGCAAAGCTCATCTCCTCCACTTTTTTGGTCTTCACCAGGTCGGCAGCCTGGTCCGCCGGTGTCGGAGGTATGTACTGCTTGATGGTAAAACCCGGCGGCGGCAAAGTCGTAGTAGCGGCTTGCGCCAGCAATTCGTTCCAGCCATCCTCGGCGCCGTGGTACTTGACGTACTTGCTCTTTCCGAACTTGATTACGTCCGCCTTGGCCTTGGGATCGGCGATCAGGTTGGCGGCGCGTGCGATGAAGAACAGGCCATCCAGCGGCTTTTCGGTTGGCCCGGGTGTGAGGGACGCCAGCGCCAGCGGATAGATGTTGTTCACGTCGGTTGGATCAGCCTCTACTGCCGCTCGCAGGTACTGTTCCGCTTTGGCGTAGTCCTTGTTCTGATAGGCGCTCATACCCACCGCGCCGTTGAAAATCACGCTCGTCTGCGTCTTGAACTTCTGAAAGTCGGCGTCCGCCATGCCCTCGGGCTTCGGCCAGGTCGGCAGTACTTGTAGACCCTTCTCCCCGGACTGGGCCGCATCCGCCAGATCCTGCGGCGTTTTCGCCGTGATTCGCTTGCCCACTACCAGCAGGGCCAGAGCTTTCAGGTTGTTCGGGTTCGCTTGCAGAACTTTTTGTGCGGTCTCGATCATTCTTGGGACATTGTTGGTCGCCTGGTAAGCGCCCATCAGTTGTTCCAGCGCTTCTTCCTTCATCACAGTGTTGGGGTACTGCGTGAGAAAGGCTTCGAAGCCGCTGATCTTGGCCGCGGCATCCTGCTGCCCGAGCGCGCCGATGTAGGCGTTGTATTCGGCGGGGTCCTTGATTTCTTTCTTCTGCTGCGGCGCCACTGCGGGTTGTGATGGGTTCTGCTGCGCGCCCGCTGCTGGCTGTGAGGGGTTCTGCTGCGGCTGTTGCGCCGGAGCGGGGGCGGTTTGAGCGACGGCGGTAACAGCAGCTACCAGCAACATCGCGACAAGAATCTTCTTCATTCCTGTGGCTCCTTAACTCTTCGGGGAAAGCTGGAATCGACATCTTGCCCGGCGCACGCGAGCTTCGTGCCGGGCTTATCTTGGACAACGACCAAGCAAAGATCCCGCTAATCCTGGGCCGCTTGTAAAATGTCGGGCGGCCTACGATTAAACCGGTGTGCGGATTATAAGGATGTCATCCCGCTAAGGCAAGCCGTTTGCTGACCTTAGCTCTCCCTGTGTGCTTCGATGCGTAAATAGGCAGAGGGGGATGGATTCGTCTGCAGCCTCCGCTCACCCTAAAGCGCTACCATCCTAGCCCAGAGGAGCCATCCAGATGAAAGATGCATCAAACCCAGCCTTGGCTGGGCAAGTCGCGGTAGTCACCGGGGCCGGAAGCGGCATTGGCGCGGCCATTGCCACGACCCTCGCCCGATCAGGTGTCCACGCCGTCTTGTGCGGACGCGCGCGCGAAGCTCTCGAAGCGACCTCGTCGGCGATCCATAGCCAAGGCGGGCAGAGTACCACTATCGAATGTGACGTGACCGATCTGCACTCGGTTGAATCAGCGGCGGCATTCGTCCAGAGAACATTTGGCAGGCT
>Ga0137403_10009651_pt1 | contig 10717 bp, 11 predicted proteins | sample CZOMad2_1_16fung_FD_122057 | JGI IMG/M metagenome (GOLD analysis project Ga0137403, IMG submission 122057) | Vadose zone soil fungal communities from Angelo Coast Range Reserve, California, USA - CZOMad2_1_16fungal (Hybrid Assembly) | ecosystem: Environmental > Terrestrial > Soil > Vadose zone... | reverse complement strand
CTACGAGCGCGGCACGACGAGCGCGGGCTTGACGTCCACGCACGAACGGCGATGCCTGGTTGGCTCGGAGAGCGGCTCGACGTTGGCTGGGCGATCGACGTCTTGCACCCGTTGGCGGCGCCGTAGCGGCGTTCGGATGGTTCGGGAGCTACTCACTGATGACAGTTGCGCACGCTCAGTGACTGGCGCAAGATCGCCGGGCATCGATTGTGGGGAGCCGAACAATGACCGTCGGCTCGCTCCCGGAAAGGATGAGCCGCAATGATCCCAGCCGCCTTCGAGTATCACGCCCCCTCATCGCTCGAGGACGCCACGGCGCTGCTCGCGAGGCTCGGCGAGGAGGCCAAGATCCTCTCCGGAGGGCAGAGCCTCATTCCGCTGATGAAGCTGCGTCTCACGAGCCCGCAACACGTGGTGGACATCAACGGCATTCCCGGCCTCTCGTACATCCGCGAAACCGACGGCGTCCTTGCCATCGGCGCGCTCACGCGGGAATCCGAGCTGGAAGAGTCGGAGATCGTTCGCGCGCGCTATCCGCTGCTCCACGACACGTGCAAGGTGATCGCCGACCCGCTCGTGCGCAACCTCGCGACGATCGGCGGCAACCTCGCCCACGCGGACCCCGCCAACGATCATCCCGCCACCATGCTGGCGCTCGGCGCCGAGGTGGTCGCCAGAGGGCCAAGCGGCCAGCGCCGGATCCCGATCGCCTCGTTCTTCACGGGCCCGTTCGAGACGGCGCTGGCCCCGGGCGAGCTTCTCGTCGAGATCCGTATCCCCGTGCCCGCGCCCCACAGCGGCGGCGCGTACTTCAAGCTCGAGCGCAAGGTCGGAGATTTCGCGACCGCGGCGGTGGCCGTGCAGCTGACGCTGCGCTCCGACGGCGCGGTCGAGCAGGCCGGTATCGGCCTGACCAACGTCGGGCTCACGCCGATCAAGGCGGTGCAGGCCGAGGCCTCGTTGCGTGGCAAGCAGCTGGACGACGCGACGATCGCGCGGGCCGCGCAGCTCGCCGTCCTGGCGTCGGAGCCGGCGGCGGACCTGCGCGGCTCCGTCGAGTACAAGAAGGACCTCGTGCGGGTCTTGACCGCGCGGGCGCTCCGCAAGGCGGCCGGGCGCGCCGCGACGAGCGAAGGACGGTAGCCAGCGAAGGACGGAGGAAGGCCATGCGAGTCCAGCTCTCGATCAACGGCGAGAAGCACGAGGCGGACGTCGAGCCGCGGCTCCTGCTCGTCCACCTGATCCGCGACGTCCTGCGGCTGACCGGGACGCACATCGGGTGCGACACCACGCACTGCGGCGCCTGTACCGTGCTGCTAGAGGGTCGCGCCGTGAAGTCGTGCACGATGTTCGCCGTGCAGGCGAACGGCAAGAGCCTCATGACGGTGGAAGGGCTCGAGCAGAACGGCAAGCTCCACCCGCTGCAGGAAGGCTTCATGGCGGAGCACGGCCTGCAGTGCGGCTATTGCACGCCGGGCATGCTGATGACCGGCTATGCCTTCCTCGGCCAGCACCCGACGCCCACCGAGGACGAGATCCGCGTGGCGATCTCCGGCAACCTCTGCCGGTGCACCGGCTACGTGAACATCGTCAAGGCCGTGCAGCACGCAGCGGCCACGCTGCGAGAGGGAGCCGCGCGATGACACCCAGGACCTCGCCCGAGGTCGGCGGCATGGGGCATTCGATCAAGCGCAAGGAAGACCCGCGCTTCATCCGCGGCAAGGGCACGTACGTCGACGACGTGCAGCTGCCCGGCATGCTGTGGCTCGACATCGTGCGCAGCCCGCACGCTCACGCGAAGATCGTGAAGATCGACACGGCCGCGGCGCTCGCGACGCCCGGCGTGCTCGCCGTGATCACCGGCAAGGATCTCGAGAAGTACAACCTGCACTGGATGCCGACGCTCATGTCGGACACCCAGATGGTGCTGCCGGTGGACAAGGTCATGTACCAGGCGCAGGAAGTGGCCGCGGTGCTGGCCACCAGCCGCTACGCCGCCGCCGACGGCGCCGCCGCCGTCACGGTCGAGTACGACCCGCTGCCGGTGGTCGTCGACCCGAAAAAGGCGCTCGCACCCGGCGCGCCCGTGCTGCGCACGGACAAGAAGGACAAGAAGGACAACCACATCTGGCATTGGGAGTGGGGCGATCGGGCCGCCACCGACCGCGCCATGGCCGAGGCCGACGTCACGGTCAAGCAGGACATCTATATCCCGCGCATCCACGTGGCGTCGATCGAGACGTGCGGCTGTATCGCGAGCTTCGACAAGGTCGACGGCAAGCTCACGGTGTGGATGACGACCCAGGCGCCGCACGCGATCCGCACCGTCTTCGCGCTGGTGGCCGGCCACGTCGGCCTCGAAGAGCACAAGATCCGCATCATCTCGCCCGACATCGGCGGCGGGTTCGGCGGCAAGGTGCCCGTCTATCCCGGCTACGTCATCGCCGTCGCCGCCTCGGTCCTCACCGGCAAGCCCGTGAAATGGATCGAGGACCGCATGGAAAATCTCCAGGCGGACTCGTTCGCGCGCGACTATCACATCACGGCCGAGCTGGCGGCGAAGAAGGACGGCACGCTGACCGCGCTGCGCATCAAGACGCTGGCCGACCACGGCTACACCGACGCCGCCGCCAACCCGTCGAAGTTTCCCGCGGGGCTGTTCCACGTCTGCACCGGCTCGTACGATCTGAAAGCGGCGCACGTGGAGGTCGACGGTGTCTACACGAACAAGCCGCCGGGCGGCATCGCCTATCGGTGCTCGTTCCGCGTCACCGAGGCCGTGCACACGATCGAGCGCATGGTGGATCTCATGGCCCATCAGCTCGGAATGGACCCCGCTCAGCTCCGGATGCAGAATTTCGTGAAGCCTGAACAATTTCCCTACAAGTCGGCGCTCGGCTGGGAGTACGACAGCGGCAACTACGGCGGCGCGCTCCTGAAGGCGATGGAGCAGATCGACTACCGTGGGCTGCGCAAGGAGCAGCAGGAGAAGCGCCAGCGCGGCCAGCTCATGGGCATCGGCATCTCGAGCTTCACCGAGATCGTCGGCGCCGGGCCGTCCAAGCACTTCGACATCCTCGGGCTGAAGATGTTCGACTCGTGCGAGATCCGGATCCATCCCACGGGCAAGGCCATCGCGCGGTTCGGCACCAAGTCGCAGGGGCAGGGCCACGAGACGACCTACGCTCAGATCCTGGCGGAAGAGCTTGGTATCCCTGCACGCGATATCCAGGTCGAGGAGGGCGATACCGACACGGCGCCGTACGGCCTGGGCACCTACGCGAGCCGGTCGACGCCCGTCGCGGGTGCGGCGGCCGCCGTCGCGGCGCGCAAGATCCGCGACAAGGCGCGCAAGATCGCGGCGCATCTCATGGAGGTCGCCGAGCAGGATCTGGAGTGGGAGCCGGGCAAGTTCTCGGTCAAGGGCGCGCCGGGCAAGTTCAAGACGATCCAGGACATCGCGTTCGCCGCGTACACCAACCATCCACAAGGATTGGAAGCGGGGCTCGAGGCGGTCAGCTATTACGATCCACCCAACCTCACCTACCCGTTCGGCAGCTACATCTGTGTCGTCGACATCGACTCGGGCACCGGCGAGGTCAAGGTCCGGCGCTTCGTCGCCATCGACGACTGCGGCAACATCATCAATCCCATGATCGTGCAGGGGCAGATCCACGGCGGGCTGACGATGGGGCTCGCGCCCGCGCTCTACGAGGAGATCTCCTACGACGACAACGGCAACATCCAGGGCGGCAGCTTCATCGACTACCTGCTACCGACCGCGGTCGAGACGCCGAAGTGGGAGACCGGCCACACGGTGACGCCGTCACCGCACCACCCGCTTGGCGCCAAGGGCGTCGGGGAATCCGCCACCGTCGGCGCGCCCGCCGCCATCGCCAACGCGGTGGTCGACGCGCTCTGGCACCTGGGCGTCCGTCACATCGACATCCCGATCACGCCGGCGAAGGTGTGGAAGCTGCTGCGCGAGAAAGGTGTCACCGAGTGAACGAGCTGCTCGCGCTCGCCGCCGATCTCCAGCGTCGCGGCGAGCCCTTCGCGCTGGCGACGGTGGTCCGGTGCGAGCCGCCGACGTCCGCCAAGCCGGGGGCCAAGGCGCTCGTGCGCGCTGACGGCACCGTCTCCGGCTGGGTCGGGGGCGCCTGCGCCGAGCCGGTCGTCGTACGCGAGGCGCTGGCCGCCATCGAGGACGGCCGGCCGCGGCTGATCGGGCTCATCGGCGAAGGCGCCCGCGGTCCCGGCCGCACGGCGGGCATGATCGAGTACCCGATGACGTGCCACAGCGGCGGCACGCTGGAGATCTACGTGGAGCCCTACCTCCCGCACCCCGTGCTGATTCTCGTGGGTCACGGGCCGGTGATCGAGGCGCTGGCGACGTTTGCTCGCGCCGCCGAGTACTCCGTCCTCACGCTCGGCGCCGGGGAGGCCGCCGCGGCGCTCGATCGTCCCGGCGTCGCGCGGCACGCGTCGGTGGTGGTTGCCACGCACGGCGACTCCGACGAGGACGTGCTGCAGCACATCCTCGCGACAGACGCGGGCTACGTGAGCCTGGTGGCCAGCCGGCGACGGGCCGCCGTCATCGTCGAGCGCTTGCGCGAGCGTGGCGTCACGCACGACCGCCTCGCGCGGCTGAAGGCGCCCGCCGGTCTCGACATCGGAGCGGTGAGCCCGGATGAGATTGCCGTCAGCATCCTCGCCGAGATCATCCAGCACCGGCGCACGGTCAAGCCGAGCCCGCCGCCGGAGACGCCGGGCGTCCAGACCGCCGTCGACCCGATCTGCGGGATGAGCGTAGACATCGCCACCGCCGAACACCGCTCGGAGGCCGTGGGACGCGTCGTGTACTTCTGCTGCGGGCAGTGCAAGACGACGTTCGATCGGGAGCAAGCGGCGCCTCACTCGACATAGAACCGGCCGACCACGGTGTGCGTGCCATCGCCACCGCGCCGCAGCACGACGAACTCCCCCATCCGGACGTTCAGCCCGGTGAGATCGCTGACGACGCTGCCGTGGGTTACCAGCACCAGCGGAGCGAGCCCTGTAGCGGATCCCACGACTGCGCCTGTCCGAAGGCCAGACGGGCGGTGTCCAGGCAGCGGCACCGCGGACTGGAGAGGACCGCGCCGAGGGCGATGCCGTGCTGCCGGAAGGCTTCGCCGATCCGCCTGGCCTGCGCCCGGCCGCTCTCGTCCAGGTTGCGCTGCGTCGAGCAGTCGTCCAGCCGCGCGTCGGGCGGATCGAAGCCGCCGGGCGCGTAGCTATGACGCACCACCACGACCGCGCCGGACGTTCGCAGCGCCTCCCAGACCGCCTCGGAGCCGTGTGCGAACGAGACGGCCGCGGCGCACGCGATGGCCATGGTGAGCGAGCGAATCACGGCGCGGGCGCTCATGGTCAGCCCCTGATCGCGTCGATCAGTCCGTAGGCGAGCGCGGCGCGGGCATCGAGGTAGCGGCCGCGGCGCATGTCATCGGCGATGTCCTCGGCCGGCCGGCCCGTGGCCTTCGCCAGCCGAGCCTGGAACCGCCAGACAGCTGCGTCGCCGGCGCCGTGTGCAGGACCAGCCACCCGCCCGTGGCAATGTACGCGCACTGTCGTGTGAGCTGCGTCGACGACGTCGATCGGATCGTCACCGCAGGCGTCCAGGGTCATGATCTGCGCCGCGGCCTGACCCGCGAGCGCGTCGTTGAGCCGGCCGGTCACGAAGACGATGCGGCGCTCGAAGAGCTTCTCCTGCAGCCAGGCCGGCGTGGGGGTCATCCTCCTCGCGAGGCTACACCTTGCCCAGGCGCGGGTGATCGAAGAGCGGCAGCTTCACGCCGTAGGGCGCCATCCGCTTGCGGATCTTCTTGAGGAAGTCGGGGAAGATCGCCATCTCGTCCTCGGGCGTGCTGCCGCCGAGTCCCGCCTCGCACGAGATCCGATCGGCCTCGATCTCGGCGGGCGTGGCGCTGCCGCCCTCGATGGCGAGCCACAGATTGCGATAGCCGCGGAACTCCACGTTCTCGATCATCGTCACGACCGCCGATTCGATATTCCGTACGGTCTCGGCAGTGAACGACGGCGCCCACGCGTCCAGGCACTGCCAGCCGAACGCGATGTGGCGGACTTCGTCACGCAGGATCAGCTCCATCATCCGGCGCACGGCGGGATTCGTCGCCTTGTGCACGGTGGCCTTGAACACGTCGATGAGGATCTCCTCGGCGGCGCACACGAGGCTGGCGAAGATGCCCTCGAGCGAGGTGTCGGGGTCGAACGCCATGCGCCGCACGCCGTGGGTGCCGACGGCGCCGGCGGTCGGCGGATTCTCGGGCTGCGGGAAGTAGCGCCCGAGCCGCTCGGCCATGAGCCATGACGCCTCGGCGTGGCGGCCTTCCTCCATCGTGCGCATGGTGAAGAAGAACTGCAGATCCGGCAGCCGCCGCTCCAGGCAGAAGCGCAGCAGCAGCGCCGGGCTCTCGGAGATCGCGCCGTACTCGCCCCACGTGCGCCGGCTCCAGTACATCTGCGCCGCCAGCAATTGCTCGGCGCTGTAGCGCTCGGGGTGCAGGTCCTCCCAGGGAATGTCGGTCTGAGGATCCCACTCGAGCGTCTTCGCCCGCTGCCAGAGCTCCCACACGTCGGGCATCGCCGAGGAGAGCGGCAGCGGATAGCGCTGTTCGGGCACGTACGCCTCGGCGCGCTGCTTGTCGACGAGCATGACGCTCTCCTTTATATAAGCCCCGAACAGGTCCCGAGCTATATCGTGCCGAGCTCGGCGTGCTCGACACGCGGCAGCTCGAGCTTCCAGGCCGCGAAGCGCTCGCGCACCTGGGCGATCGTTGCGCGCAAGACGCTGCGCTCCTGCGCCGCGCTCGACGCCCCGAGGCCCTGTCGCGCCGTCTCTTCTTCGGCGCCCAGCCACGGCTCGCGGCTCTTCTCGGGCAGGAGCCACGTGTTCCGGTAGCCCGCGAGGATGACGTTCGCGAGCACGTCGTGCACGGCATCGATCACGGCTGACCGGCCGCGCGCGTCCAGCGCCGGCACGCGATGGTCCAGGAACGCCCACGCGAACGCGACGTGACGCGCCCGGTCGCTCGCGATGAGCCGCAGCGCCGTCCGCACCGTTTCGTCTTTGGACTGCTGAAGGTGGCTCACGTAGAGATTCAGGTCGAGCTGGTCGTCGAGCGCACCCAGCGCCGCGATGTAGGCCTCCACCGGCACGTCGCCGTCGAGCGCGACCTGGGCGAACGGCTGGTTGCTGACGCGCGCCAGGCCGGGCTCGCCGGGATCGGGCTCGTACCCGCCCAGCCGCTCGGCCAGCACGTGACAGACCTCCAGGTGCTTGGCCTCCTCCGCGGGACGGAAGGACAGGAAGAGCTTCGCGTCCATCCCGATCGACCCGGACTCCAGGCAGAAGCGGATGAGCAGCGCGGTGCTCTCGGTCAATCCTGGATAGACGCTCCACGCGCGGCGGCTCCACGTGCGACGCGCGGCCTCGCACGTGGCCTTGGCGTAGCGCGACGGATCGAAGCGGCCCCACGCGATGTCGGTCTCGGGGTTCCAGCGCAGGCCCTTGGCCTGGCTGTAGAGCTCGCGGAGCGCCGGCACCTCCGGCGCGAACGAGAGCGGGAAGCGCCGCTCGACGAACCGCTTCTCCTGCGCCTGGTACGCGCTCAGGAGCCGCGCGGCGTGCTCGCTCGTCTCACTCATTCCGCGTGTCTACGCTCGGGGCTCCGTGTCGAAGAGCCGCCCGAGGCCCGCGATGGGCTCGGTGATCTCGAGGCGGCGGAGGGCGGACCAGAGCACGGCCTGATTGCTGTTCACCACGGGCTTGTCGAGCTTCCGCTCGATGTCCTCGATCGCGTCGATCATGCTCGTCGCCGTGCAGCTCAGGAAGTAGCCGTCGGCGTCGGCGCGGCGGTTCTCCACCGTGAGATCCGTCCACTCGCGCGGAGTGATCCGGAGATATTCGTCGCCGCCGCCCGTGAGTCCGAGCCCGAGGTCGTGAACGACCTCGTAGCCCGCCTCGCCGAGGAACTCGATCTCGTGCTCGTTGGTCGCCTTCACGTACGGGCTGATGAGCACGAGCTTGCGGAGCCGGAGCCGAGCGAGCGCTTCCTTGACGGCGAGGCCCGTGGTCAGGGCCTGACAGCCGCTGGCCTTCTCGACCAGCTCCAGGATGCGCGCTTCGCCGGCCTGGCCCTCGGCCATGGAGTTGGCCGTGCAGTGGAAGACGATCACGCCCGGGCTCGTGTCGGAGAGCGCCTCCGCGGCTCGGGTGATGTCGTCGGCGAGCTCGCTCAGCGGCCGCGACCACTGTCCGGTCATGCGCAGGCGTGTGGTGTGCACGCCGACCCCCGCGGGCGCGTAGCGTTGGAACTGCACCTCGGCGGCGGTGTTGCTGGCCGGGACGATGAGTCCGATGCGCGGCGTCGTCATCGCGGATCCCTCCCCAAACGCTGCGATGGTACTCGAAGACGGCCAGAAGCTCCTGAATGGGACCAAGGTCCAATAACAGCCTGCGCTCTCGCCCTGATACCGTCCGTGGCGCCGATAAGGAGGATGAGCCCATGAAACCACATACCCCTGTGTGGCGCTTCGCGGTCACGACGCTGTGCGCGTCGGTGGCTGTGCTGACGGGCGCGGGTACGGCATACGCGCAGGCCGAGCCCGCGAAGAAACCCGCGGCCAGCGCTCCCAAAGCGCCGGCCGTGACCGAGTCGCAAACCCAGGCTCGCGCAATCCTGATGCGCATGGCGGAGTTTCTCGCGGGGACGCAGAGCTTCAGCGTCAGCGTGCGCGGGGACTACGACGCCGTCCAGACATCGGGACAGAAGATCGAGTTCGGCGAGAACCGCACGGTCACGTTGAGCCGGCCCGATCGGCTGCGCGTCGAAGGCCAACGCAGCGATGGGGTGAAGACGCTTACCGTGTTCACCGGCAAGGAGATCGTGCTGATCGACGCGGTGAACAACGTCTACGCGACGGCGCCGCAACCCGGAGGCGTGGACCAGACCATCGTGCACTTCGTCAGGGACCTCGGTATGAAGCTGCCGCTCGCAATGCTCCTGGTGAGCCAGCTGCCTGCGGAGCTGACGGAGCGCGTACAGTCGGTCGACTACGTGGAGAAGACGAGCATCGACGGTGCTCCGTCGCATCACCTCGCCGCGCGCACCGACAGCGTGGATTTCCAGGTCTGGGTGGCCGACGGTGCCACGCCCGTGCCTCAGCGTGTCGTGATCACCTACAAGAAGGCCAAGGGCGAGCCGCAGTTCCGGGCGCAGCTGTCCGAGTGGAATTTCGCGCCGGCGATCGCGGATTCGACGTTCCTGGCCACGCCGCCAGCCGGCGCGCAGAAGGTTGCGTTCGCAGCGCAGCTCCCGCGCATCTCGGCGACGGCTCGCAAACTGTCTGGGGACAAGGGAGCCAAGTGATGAAGATCACCTCATGCCGTGGCGTCGGGACGGCGCTCGTGGCGACCGTGTTCGTGCTGGGCCTCGTGAGCGCGGCGGATGCGCAGAGAGGCGGGCGGGGAGGTGGCGGCCGCGGCGGGCAGGGCGGCGGCGAGGGCGGCGGATACTCCCGTGGAGGCGCTGCCTCGGGCGGGGGATTCTCGGGTGGCGGTTCCGCACAGGGCGGAGGCCAGCGTGGTGGCGGGGCTTCCGTGCAGGCCGGAGGTGGGCAGCGTCAGCCGGCACCGAGCCAGCAAGGCCAGGTCGGCGACTCGCGGTCTGATGCGCAGCAAGGCCGGCAAGAGTCCCAGGGCCAGCGGCAGGACAGCGTGAGCCAGAATCAGGACCAGCGCCAGGCTACATCGAGCCAGAACCAGGCGGCCCGGCAATCCACAGCGACGCAGGTGCAGAACACCCGTGTGTCGACCGTGAACAACTACGCCGGCAGCGGAGGCTGCCACAACTGCTCGAACTGGGACAGCGGCGACGCGGCCGCCGGCTTCGTGGCCGGGGCAGCCGTTGTCGGTGTAATGGGCGCCGCCGTGAGCCAGCCGGCCCCCACGACCACGGTCGTCACCGTGGCCGAGCCCGTTGCCCCGCCCCCGCCAGCACCGGCGGCGGCGCCGGCACCCGTTGCGCCGCCGTGCAACGTGGCCCCGGTTCCGATAAGTGGCGTGCCGTACTACAAGTGCGGCGCAACCTGGTACACGGCAGGCTATGCCAGCACCGGTGTCGTCTACATGCCGGTCCCTCCGCCTCAGGGATCCTGACACCTCCTCGCGAAGCGTGACGTCGCCGGCACGCCGCCGTGCCGGCGACGCCCCGGACCACGAGGCAAGAAAACTCAACGGAGGATGGGTGACGCGCATCTGGATTGCGTTGCTCGTGTCGATGAGATCCGCGCTCGCAATCTGCGTCGCGCTGCTGGCTTTGGCTGCCGGCCCGGCCGCCGGCCAGGAGATCCGGCCGACGCTCGACAAGATCAAGGAGACCGGTGCCATCCAGCTGGGCTACCGCGACACGTCCCGTCCATTTTCCTTCCGCGGTAGCGATGGTCAGCCGGCCGGATTCTCGATCGACCTCTGCACGCAGGTGGCCGGCGGGCTCCGCGAGTCGCTGAAGCTCCCCGGGCTCAGGGTCGCCTGGGTGGCGGTGACACCGGCCGACCGCATCGCGAAGCTCGTCAAGGGCACGATCGACCTCGAGTGTGGGTCGACCACGATCACCTTCGGGCGCATGGAGCAGGTCGCGTTCAGCCACATGAT
>Ga0137403_10009650_pt1 | contig 10719 bp, 10 predicted proteins | sample CZOMad2_1_16fung_FD_122057 | JGI IMG/M metagenome (GOLD analysis project Ga0137403, IMG submission 122057) | Vadose zone soil fungal communities from Angelo Coast Range Reserve, California, USA - CZOMad2_1_16fungal (Hybrid Assembly) | ecosystem: Environmental > Terrestrial > Soil > Vadose zone... | reverse complement strand
CGCATAGAGACCTAGGAGGAGCCCGACGGTAAACGCAGAGCTCGTACCTAGTCCGGTCCGGGCAGGCAGGTCCGCAACGTGGTGGATTTCGACGCCCTCATCGATACCCAAGAACTCCAAGCATCCACGCACAGATGGATGCTCAACGGAAGTATTCTTGCCAACGTTCTCGACTTTGGAATAGGAGACGCGGCTGTGGTAATCAAAAAAGGGCGGGAGCCATCGACAGGTTATATAGCAGCACTTGTTGATGGTTGTGGACAGTACGGAGCCACCATACTGACGGTACCAGATAGGATAGTCGGTGCCGCCCCCGAAGAATGAGATGCGAAGCGGAGTGCGAGTTATGATCATTGGACCAGCCTTCCAAACATAGCCCTTGGCCTCTACCATGGACAGCGTGTTAACGAACCTTCCCATCCTCTCGAACGATACGTTTTGTTCTCCGATGGACAATCCGCCGACTACAGTATCTGTTGGATCGCCTCGAGCAGGGACGACGCAACTACATCGGCGGTGCCATTGGCCCTCTCTTTGCTACTCACCAGCCGAGCCGTCTTGCATCCGGCGTTTCTGCCGGCTTCCACATCAATATCGGAATCACCGACCATCCACGACGCACGCAGATCGATGTCATGTTCGCGCGCTGCGTCCAGCAGCATGCCTGGTTGAGGTTTGCGGCAACGACAGCCGGGCTGCGTCTGGTGGGGACAGTAATAAACTGCGTCGACGGTTGCCCCCGCGTTCGCCAACGCCTCGCACATTCTCTGATGCAAGGCCTCGAGATCAGCGGCGGTGATGAGTCCTTTGGCCACACAACGCTGGTTGCTCACCACAATCACGCGATAGTCAGCCCGGTTAAGCAGGGCGATCGCCTCGGGCACCCCAGGAAGAATCTGCATTTCTTCCCAGCGAGTCACGTATTCACCCTCTCGGGCTTTCCGGTTGACCACACCGTCACGATCCAGAAACACGGCTCTTCTCATGAAAGATCTCTTGTTCCACCAGTTCTGCAATGGTGTGGCCAATCAGGATGTGGCACTCCTGGATCCGCGGTGTGTCGTTGGACGGCGCACAGATGCAGTAATCCACCGAGCTCTTGAGCGTCCCGCCCGTCGCTCCGGTCAAGGCAACCGTGTGCAGTCCCATCTTCTTGGCCACAGCTAGCGCCTTAAGGACGTTGGGCGAATTGCCGCTGGTCGAGATGCCGATGGCGACGTCCCCCGCGCACCCCAAAGCCTCTATCTGCCGTGCGAAAACCAAATCGAACCCATAGTCGTTTCCAATTGCGGTAATACTCGAAGTGTTGACCGACAGAGCCAGTGAAGGAAGGGCGGGCCGATCGAAGGCGAAGCGTCCCACAAATTCTGCGGCGATATGCTGAGCGTCCGCAGCACTACCCCCATTGCCAAACAAGAGGGGCTTGTTCCCTTTCTTGAGCGCCTCAATCAGAATCTGGCTGACGGTGGCTATTGCCGATACGACGTCAGCGTTGCTGAGCAGCCGCTGCTTGACTGTAATCGATGTTTCGATTGACCGGCGCACGCGCTCCGCGAAATCACTGCTTTCTGTCATCCATTCTCCACATTGAGGCCGCTTGCGTGGCTATCGTCCGAAGGCTGCGCTGCGGATCTGGTCGCACAGGACCCGCGCACGCGCGTAGTCTTGCGGAGTGCCAATGTCAATGAACATCCCACGCTGCTCAAGTGCGTACACTCCGCGATCAAGAACCCGAGGAAACACGTCTCTCTCAAGGCTCACCGGGCCATCCGGGATATGCTCGAAGATCGCAGCGTCGAAGACGTATAAGCCTGCGTTGATGAGACCGGGCGCGTCCGCACCGGTTTTCTCCAGAAACCCAATTACCTGGCTACTGGCGTCAACCTGCACGGCGCCATATCGCCCCGCTTTCTGCACCGACACGACCGCCATACTTGCCAGACCACGTCGTTCACGATGGAACCGAAGCAGTTGGCCGAAATCCGTCTCAAGAAACGAGTCGCCGTTCATAACCAGGAAGTCAGGAACTTCCTCCAGGTGATGCCGCGCCAGTTTTAGCGCTCCTGCGGTGCCCAACGGCTGCTCCTCCTTGGAGTACGTAATGGTTAAATCCCATGCGCGGCCGTCGCCAAATTTGTTCTCGATCTGGTCGGCAAGATAACCCGAACACATGACCAGCCGCCGGATTCCCTGGTGTCGTAGTTGCCCAACCAGTAATTCGAGAAATGATTGGCCACCGACCGACGCCAGCGACTTCGGCGCCGATGGCACCACCGATCGCAAGCGCGTTCCCATGCCGCCGACGAGCAAAACAGCGGTTATATCTAGTGTCGTACTCACAGGGGCGACGGCCTTCACTACATCACCCGTTCCCAGTACTCAAGCATGGAACTTAGGGTTTGTTCGACCGAGTGCAACGGCTTCCAACCGGTGTCCTTGCGAAGTTTATCTGTGCTGCCAAAGATAATTTTCTCGTCAGAGGGCCGCATCAGGCGGGCAGCGGGCCGGATTTCTGTCTTGATGCCCGAGAGCCGTATCGCAGTTCGTAATAATTCACCAATCTCATGCGTCCTGGCCGCACAGATGTTGTAAGCCTCACCACGTTTTCCCTTCATCGCCGCGAGGTAAAACCCGCGCACCGTATCGTTGACATCAAGAAACGCCCGACGCGGCTTCAGATTACCGACTTCCATGACGGGCGACTGCCGGCCCTTCTTGATCCGGATTAGCTGCCGCACGAAATCGGACGGCGCGTCATTTGTCTTGCCCGGCCCGGTCGTGTTGAACACCCGAAGGTTGACGGCCGGGATTCCATGGTCCAGGAAGCACTCTCGTGCGAGCAAATCTAGGCACACCTTGCTGATACCGTAGGGATGCAACGGGTGCAGCGGCTGTTTCTCGGTAACCGGAATTGCCGCGGGCGGCACGTGGCCATACTCTGCGCTCGAGCAGGCAGAAACAATTATTGGTGGCCGGTTCATATGGCGTGCCGCCTCAAACACATGCAGGGAACCCATTATGTTTGACTCGAAGGTTCCGACCGGATCTGCCCAGGACACGGTCGGCAGACTTTGTGCAGCCAGATGAAAGACATGCGTCGGTTGGATTTGGTGAAACAGTTCGGAGACCCGCTGCCCGTCTCGCAGGTCACATTGCACGAAGTGCAAATTCGGCAACTTCGGCAATGAATTGGAGCCGTGCAAGCGGTACCCGCCGACTACGTTCCAGCCCTTGGCTTGGAGAAATCTGACCAGATGGGAACCGATGAACCCCTCTGCGCCCGTAACAAGTGCGGTCCTATTCATTGACATCCCATATGTGAAAAGTCTTTTACGCCGTGGTCAGCTGCCTTACGGCAAGCATCGGAGCAGGCTTCGGGGGGTTTCGACCACTTGTACCTGATCGAGCATTAAGCGCAGGCGCTTGCACTCGGTGGCACCCGGGGCTTTGGTCCATCCTGAGTTCGACTAACAAAAACCATCTGGTATGCGTTTTGAGTTTAGTGCTCGCGTCAGGAACGTTGGCCACATCGTCATTCCGCGCGGACCAGCGACCGCGGGGCTTCCTATGTAAAGAAAGAGATCAGTGAGCTGTAGCGCTGAGCCCGCTCGGAGGCAAGGGCCCATCGGATGCCGTGAAACTCGACCAGCCCCAATTCCAATTATTGTCCTGAGAGTTCCAGAAGCCGATCCCAGGGCTTCCCGACGTGAAAGGGCCTCCTGCTCCGCCAGGGCAATCGCCGGTGCGTTGTCCAGTATCCGAGGCATGTGCAACTTGAGTGAAAGCACCAGTCCCGCCCGCTTGTCTGTAGAGCGTGATACTGACGGGGTTTGTACCCGTCACGGTCGCTTTAAGCACGTCACCAGTTGCCAGATGAGGAGTTCCAAAACCGGCGTCCTGTATATTGCAGTAACTTCCATACGCACCATTCCAGCGAGCAATGTAGCAGTAGTGCTCACCAGTTGTTATGCTGCAATAAGCTTCATACCCTGTGATTGTATGAGCATTGCTGTTAATCGTGGTTCGCAGTCGCAGCTCAATTTCGTGGCTGCTAGATGACGGAGTGCCAATTTTGACAGTTCCCTGAACCGTTTGGTCTGGCCCCCATGTTCCCGTTAACGCCGCAGTCGGATCACTGAAGGTGTGCATCTGGCCTGATGGGGCATAGCCGGAAGCCATGGTGCCGTTAGTCTGAACATCATCGTCCCACCCCACCACACCTCCGCTGATCCATTTGCCGCCTTCGGAAATCGGATGCTCGGTGAGGGGAAAGGTCGTGCTGTACGTATTGGCGAACAGCGGGACTGTTAACAGCAAGAGAGCTGTAACAAAGGGAATTTTTATTTGTAACCGCATGAATAGTTTTTCCTGATCTGGGGCGCCGCTAATAAGCGGTCGCTATATTGTCGGTGGAGGAAACGACCCTGGCGTCGAACCCCCGGCCTGTGATCAGTCAACAGCCTGGGTAGGATCAATGTGATTCCAGGCCAGAGCTGTTCATACATGGAGATAGGGGGAATAGAAGCGCCTGTTCGCGTCTCATTTACCTCTAGCCCTATGAAAGACCTGTACATAGTGCGTACTCTAGACGATGCGATGCGGTGGGCGCTAGACACGGAAGTGCATCTCGAACCAGCGAAAGATCGATGCCCGCTTGTGTTTTTGTAACGTTACCTAGATTGTCGGGTTGTGTGTAGGCACTGGCCTTGTCTCACGGCGCGCTTCCCCGCTGATCTTGAGGCCTTCATCCGCTCACGGTGCTCCGACGCGCAAGCTGGTGGCCCCTCGGCCCGCCTCTAGCCTATAGATTGCCTTGTCGCAATGCCTGATGCATGCAGCCTTGACCTGCGGAAGCGCACTCTGAGCCCATTTGGCAGCTTTCCATCCAAACATCGGTTTTATCCAGGCATATTTCCAGCGCAAACGAGGCTCCTCCAGCTGCCCTTCAAGCTGCCCGGCCAGGCTCTGCAGCTCCGCAACAATGTCCGGCCGCTCCGGATAGAACGTGGGGTACCAAGTCTGCAGGTAGGCCAAGCAAGCCCTTCGAACCCGTTCACTCTCTTCCAGCGAGCGGAGGTACTGAACGTGCAATTTCATCGAAATCAGCATCGCGTCTTTCTTCCTGTCTGACGCGCCAATGTAGCTTAACCGACTCGAATGCGTATTTCTGTAGAAAACTCTCGCTTCCGGTACGAAACGGGTACCTTCCGATGCCAAAAGCACGCGACAAAAATATTCGACGTCGTCGTCACTCAGAAGGCGTGTGTCCCAGGGTCCTGCCACTTCGGCCAGTTCCCGGCTCGTCAGCCAAGTCGCGGTTTGCATGTACAGATTTTCGCCCATTTTCCTCAGGAGCCACTCGACTGGGGAAAGGTCTTGCCAAAGCGACGTCGGAACGAAGCGGGCGCGGTGGGTCCGATAGTTGAAGAAGGCCCACGCCGAGGAAAGAAGTGTTCGCCTGCTGTCAACTTCCCGCAGCGCCGCAAGTTGCCGTTCGATCTTGTCCGGCGCAAGCAGGTCATCCGCATCCAGCCACTGGATGTAGTCCCCCTGGCTCAACAGGAAGGCCTGATTCCTGGCCGCTGCGGCGCCACGGTTCGTCTGCGTGAACACGCGAACAGAATCGGACTCGAACCGCCGGGCAATCGCCAGTGTCTCGTCGCTGGAGCCATCATCCACAACGACGATTTCTTTGCGCTCCCAGGTCTGTCCTAGAGCTGAGCGGAGGGTATCCGCCAACCATTCGCCGGCGTTGTATGCCGGAATCAATATCGACACCAACGGCTTCATCACCGTTCGGCCCCTAGCAATCGTCTGTAAACCTGGCGTGTTCTTAGACGAGATTTCTGGCTCTGGCTTACGAGAAAAACTTCCGAGTTCACGTTTCGCTGCCCTTTGCGACCTTCGCATACGCCGCAATCAGATTCTCGACCGAGTGCTCCCAGGCCAGTTCTTTCTCCACTCGCCGGCGTCCGAACTCGCCCATTCTCTTTCTGTCCTCAGGATGGTCGAGCAACCATAAGATATTGTCCGCGAAATCCGCCACCTGGTTGTGATTACTGCTGTATAGCGAAGCTTCCTGCGCGCTGAGCCTGCCTTCCTTCAGGTCAAACTGAACGATTGGCTTTCCTAACGCCATGTATTCCATGATCTTGATCATGGTCGAAATGTCATTCATTTCGCACGGCTTGTCCGGATTCACACACACGTCTGCGGTGGAAAGAACGTCTAACAATTCCGTTTCCGAGACCCGGCCAGTAAACTCGACGGTATCAGAGAGATTCTTATCTTTGACCATCTGCCGAAGCGTTGCCAGTCCCGGTCCGCCACCTACACAAGTGAATTGAACATCGGCGCGACCGACTCTCTTGATGTGGTCGGCCACATCCAGCAGGATATCCAGACCTTCCTGAGTACTCATGGTACCGACATACCCGACGAGATAACGCTTGCCATGCTTGAGATCTGGTTTAGCGGGAGCAGGTTTAAAAGTTTCCAAGTCGGGGCCATTTCGTACGACGAATACATCTTCTGGAGCCAAGCCACCGCGCCGGACTGCAATGTCCTTATAACTGTTGTTCGTGGAAATCACTACATCACTAAAGTGAAAGGTAAGCTTTTCCAGCCAAATCTGTGTCTTGTAAAAGAAATCCTCCCGTTCATATTTGGAGAAATACAGTTCGGGATTTGTGTCGTGATGGTCAAAGATGTACTTGACGCCGAAGAGCTTGAAGGGGAGGGCTACGAGGAAGATATCGTCGGGAGGATTACATCCCTGGATCACATGAAATCCACGCCGAAGGTAGATCCACCAGGAGTACAAGAACTCCCAGAACAAGGCACATCCATACTCCCAAAGATAGCCCAGGGGACTATTCCCCTCGTTGGGCATCGGATGCCGGTAAATGTGGATACCTTCCAAGTGCTCGTAGCCTTGCTCGTACCCTTTGCGTCTCGGACAGAGCACCGTCACCTCATAGCCGGCTTTCCGAAGCGAACATGCCTCTTTCCACACACGTCCGTCGAAAGGAACGGGCAGGTTCTCCACAACGATCAGAACTTTCTTTTTCACGAAGGATAGTCCCTCGACTCTTCTTGATGCCGAACACGGGACGCGTATTGAGTGGGAAACGACGTACCCCAGCAAGAGAACGGTGCGCAACGGTCTTGTTTCGAAGGTGAGTGGGCGCAAGAACCTAGCGCTGAGACCATTAAAGGTGTCGTACGCGCGATAATCACGTCCCCTCGAGCCAGTAACGCAGCCGAGGAGTGGATTTTAAAAAACTGGCCTTCCGATTCTTGTCTTTTGATTCCAGTTTGCCATTTGGTCGCCTATAGAGGCCAAAGCGGCCATCAAGGGTCCATGCCCCGCGTGTCTCAAGTTCGCGGAGCGAGGTTTACATCACCGAACAACCGCGCCTAGCCCGGTCGGGGGGTCGGGCAAAGCCCCCCCTGAGTCGCTTTGGTACACGCGCTCGTCGAATTGGCGTATAGCGTTTCCGTAGGCCGGATCACCTGGAAGGTTCATCCGTGCCAGTGCCGCTGGGACGTTGTAGGCGTAACCATTCATATTTTGCCCACCAGTAACATCAGGACCGAAAGTCGGCATTGGAGGCGTGGAGTAGGACGCACAGCTTGTAGGGAACGTATTCCAGCTCGTGCAGGTCTTCCACCAACTCAACCCCGTTCCTCCGTTTGGATGAGTAGCCATGTCATTCATAAAGAACGAGGCAGGCAGGTTATGATTTCCAGGAACGAAATTTTGATACGGAGTTGAATTAGCGCCAAAGCTCGACAGGTTAGTAGGCACATCACCGCTATTCCAAGTCACCGTGTTACAGTGAGAGTCCCCAGTACATACGGAATAATTGCCCCAAATCATAATTGAGGCTTGCGTGAGTCCTGTGTTGTCCGTTGGGTATCCACCGGGACCATTGACGCGCAAGGCGTTGCCGTAAGTATTGCTGCATTGTGTATTTCCAATCACGTTGCCGATGACATTCTCGAAGCGGGCCCATCCACCAATATCAAATCCCGGCCCCACTCCACATAGAGTGGGAGGATCGTTATCGGATACCCAATTGCGAAACCAGGTATTGAAATTATGAGTTCCCCAAGTGTCGTCATCTCCAGACAGACCCACCTGGTTGCCTTCGCGCAGAAGGAAAGATGTCCCTGCGGCGTGTTGGAACTCTCCGTTCTCGACCCAGCCAGATCCAGATCGGTAGAAATAGTTGTAGGCCCAAACGAGATCAACCGTGCTGCCGCCGCCTTCCCCCCAGCCTCCTTCAACAATGTTGTTGATAAACAGATGGTCCGATTGACCCTGCTCGCCAGAATTCGATCCCCATGTAATCAGTTGTGTTTCCGGTCCTCCTACGGTGCCAGCGATATAACTGTTGGCAACCAAACTATGAGTATCAAAGGAAAACGTAAGAATTTGGGGACTCGAGCTGGAGGTGGTTGTGATTCTCACTCCTTTAACCCAGCAGGCGTAGGTTCCCTGAAAGCGTATCGAACCTCCGTCCGCGGTTAAATCCTCAACTCCCGCACCCACGACTCCGGCATTGTTTAACCATGTCAACGACGCAGTTCTTGCAGTTGACCAGTTAGGCATATAAATAGGGGAAGTGAAATTAACAGTATTACCACTTACCGAAGGTATCCATATGACTTGAGTCTGCATATGTGGGTTGCTGTTGCCTCCGCCATTTCTGTCGCAGGTCGAATTAAGGCCGCATACCCACGGGCCGCGAGGGTCGGAGTATGATCCGTTGCAGACGGTGCCGCTCCCATAATGAGCAAAGGAAGAACTTGTGGCGCTGAAACCATCATCGCACTGCTCAAGCGCAGCAATCCTCCCTGCAGACGGCGGACTTGAGACTGTGACCGAGGTATCACCCTTGCTTGGAGAGGCTGTTAAGCGCGTATCGCCTCCCCAACTGATGCCTATTCCAATAGTAATGGAACCGCCATTAAGGTGAGTGCTGCTGGCTCCGCTTCCACGCAACGTCACATTGTTGCGGTTCATGTTTACCGCTCCACTGAGACTGAAGCTCCCAGCGGGAATCCGGACATAAGTGCCTGCTGGCGCAGATGAGATCGCTGCATTGATACTAGCAGTGGTCACTGTCGTCCCCGACGACACGGTGTTGCAGGCTGCTGTGACACACTGGGTTCTCGTTGGGGGCGTCCACGGATTAGGCGTAGTCTCCCCGTCCGGGAGGGATGCAGGAAGACCGGCCTTGCTCCAGTCAATGGCCCGACTGGACGAAAGGACGTTGGACCATGCCTGTCCATACGAAAGTGCAGGAAACAATAGCAACATCGAGATAAGGGGGAGTAGATGCGAACAATCGCGTCTCATTTAGGTCTGGCCTCCGACGTTTTGCATCCTGAGGAGAGTTTAAGGATGCGACCCAGTGAGCACCAGACACGGAAGTACACCGGCTAGATTCGAAAGTGCAGTGCTCTCTCACCTTTCGGCCATGGCTGTCTGGGTGCGGGATTTGTCTGGCGAAGAAAGCATCCGCCAAAAGCGCCTGCGTTGCGAACCCCGCTCTACGCTCCGGCTGTGCAGAAAATCGGCCCGACCTCGATCTAATGCACCGTTTACGCGGCGTCGGCCGGCGTGTACGCGGTGGCGACTAAATAGTCGCGCCTGCGAGGAACCAAATGCAACGGATAGCCCAGCAAAGCAAGCGGGCGGTGGAGCGGACTGGTGGGCATATGGTGCATTTGAGAATACTCGAACGCTGTACTGCGTGAACCCGACCTTCTTGAACTGCCAATCGAGATGATCGCGACTGTATTCAAGCACGTGGAGCAGGGCAGCGTCATCGTCTGGGTATTGGAAATTGTCGAAGATCGGCCGCCCTAGCGCCATATACACAACATTTCGGAGGCGGTAGAGATTTGGCGCGGTGCAGATGAGGACTCCGCCTGGCCGCAGAATCTTAGCGAGGCGCCGCAGTACGAAGTAGCCCGGTATCGGCAGGTGCTCGATGACTTCAGAAAAAAAGACGAAGTCCAATTTGGCGTTAAAAGGGGGCTCAGATTTGCACAAGTTCCAATGAAGCGTTTCCACACCCTGCCGCGCCATGTACGACAGATGTGGTCCGGGAAGGTCCGCGACAACACCGTGGTCGTTCCACGATTTGGCCGCCAAAACCGCCAACTGCCCTCCGCCTACGTCCAGGACATCCACAGGATTGGGCGGAGCCAACTCAGCAAATCGCCGCATGCATTCCTTATAACGGGAACGATATCGTAGATAGTAAGCTGGCACACCAAATTGCATTTCATCTTGACAGATGTAACGCTCATACGATGAGTCGAAATCATGAGGCTTCCACGGGCGTGCCATCAAATAATCCTCCTCGTCAAACAAGCTACCCATTCGAGCATTTCGGGTTGCTTCCGAGCTAATTTAGACAGGCACATAGGCATTCTTGCACGAGGAACTGAACTCGTCGCTTAGCGCCTTTGGAGGCAGGAAATCTGGCTTCGGCCCCTGCCTCAAAACCCAGCGCAAGATGTCGGTAACGTCCTTCGCTTTCGTATCCCAAGTTAGGCGTTCCCGTGCGTACGACATACCTTGCTTTCGCAGGCGCTCAAGAAGGTTACGGTCGTGCACGAGTTCCGTCAGCGCCCTTTCCATCTGCGCCACGACATCGCTCTCATTCGTAAGGCGCACTTTGTATCCAACCTCTGGATTAA
>Ga0137403_10009649_pt1 | contig 10719 bp, 9 predicted proteins | sample CZOMad2_1_16fung_FD_122057 | JGI IMG/M metagenome (GOLD analysis project Ga0137403, IMG submission 122057) | Vadose zone soil fungal communities from Angelo Coast Range Reserve, California, USA - CZOMad2_1_16fungal (Hybrid Assembly) | ecosystem: Environmental > Terrestrial > Soil > Vadose zone... | reverse complement strand
CACAAAAGTGGTACGACCGAGTACACGCTCAAGTGCCGCACGGCAGATCGCTACATCGCTGCGGGGAGGGATCTAAGTCCAGGGCAGGGACTGGAGCCCGAGTCGAAACTCGAGGAGGACATCGGCGTGCCGTTTATCAGTCGTTTCTCGCACTCGACCACCGTCAGCCTGGACGCTCACCAGGAACTGGCCGGAGGGAACTACCCCACACTGCTATCGACGGCAGCCAGGCTATTTCCTGGGCTTCTTGCTCTCCAGCGCGATGACTTAACGTGCGCGCCTGAGACAGCGTTGGTGCCGGTCCGTGGCCTGAACGTCTTTGAACAGGTATTCAACGGGCCGAAAGTTCACTTTCCTAATGCCCGTGGTCACTCCTCTCCAACGCCGGCGGACGTGGCCCTGATCCTCTGGTCGAAGAGCAAGAAAGGCCGCGTCCTCACGGCCGAACTGTCTTTTCGATATGAGGCGCAGAAGGAAGCCTTCTCGGCGGACGTGGCATCCGGTGCCAAGCGTTTCTTCGAGGGTTTGCAGCACCTGGACTGGACTCGACCGGAAGCGATCACCAAAACGCAATACATGTATGGGGGCATGTAAGATCGCAGTGTCGCGCCAGATCGATGGCTGACTCGGGAGACGCCAGAGCCAAGAGGGCGGATGGCGGCTCTTCACGTGCTGGCGCAATCGGTGACGTTGGCATGATGAAACGGCTACATTGAGCCGGGAGGGGACAATCGTGCTGCAATACGGTGTGTTACGAGGACGTGTCGATGTCTTCAAGCGTGAAGATGATCTGAGCACGCCGCACCTGCAGATTCGGGTAGTCGATGGTCATGACCAGGCGTGGCGCGTGCCTGTCAATGTCTTGTCGGCGGACCAGTCGCGCCTGATCTTTCATCGGGCGGACCCGTTTCAGAACAACCCCATCATTGCCGCATTGCCACAAGTCGCGGCTGGGTTCACGCCACTGCCACCTGCCGCACGTTCGGCTGCCTCTGCCCTGGACTACTTCCGGGCACCATTGTTCGACTGGCCGAACGGAGTGGCCATCCCGCATACCGGTCCCGGCGCCGACGATGATCTGCAAGACGTATTGCTCACCTACTTGAAGCAACTACGAGATCAGGGGGGCGAGCTGTTTGCATTCGGAGCCAAATTCCCGGAGCCCGGCCAACAACCTAACCCACGGCCGATCGATCGCGAGTTTCGCACCGTCCAGGGGGTCCACGACATCCATATGAACCAGGGCAACCCAAACCCTGGTCCATTTGCGAAGGATAATGGCGTACTCCAGGACGGAGGGTTGATTCTGAAATTCGGAGCGCGATACGTCGGACTTTTTCTCAGGTTTGCCACGCAGTGGCTGCCAACGGACGACGCCACCGGACACCGCTTACCGGGTGCCCAGCCGATCCTGGCGGGTGGTCCAACACTCGTGACGCATCCAACCGTGTATCTCGAAAGAGCCCTCGTCAACACTGACGGTGACGAGCCGGGCAGCGAAGTCGTCGTAATCGGGAACACGACGGTGGCAGCGGTGGACCTGACCGGCTGGAGCATTGTTGACAAGAACAACAAGGCCGACGTCCTGAGTGGCGTGCTGTTGCCGGCTGGTGAATCTCGCCGCGTGGTATTGTCGGGAAATGGGGCGCAGCTCAGCAATAAGGGGGGCACGATCACCTTAAAGGACCCTATGGGCAAACAGGTGCATGCCGTCAGCTACTCGAAAGAGGATGCCGACCAAGAAGACCGGTACATTCGATTCAACACGTGATGCGATGGCGAAGCGGTGTGGCCAAGCGTCTAGTGGTCGAAGGTGGGCCCTTGATTTACTGAATCGCCTGCATGAGGCGCAACAGCCCCCCCTTCGGCCCCTCTCGATCGGCAAAAATGGCGGTGCCGGCCACTAACACATCCGCTCCAGCCTTCACCGCCAGTGGGGCGGTCAGGAGGTCGACGCCGCCATCGACCTCCAGTTCACAGTGCGCGTTGCACTGTTGCAATAAGTGGTGCGCCCGTTGAATTTTCGGCAGCATGCTGTGAATGAAGCGTTGCCCGCCGAAACCAGGGTTGACCGTCATAACCAAGAGCAGGTCAATATCCACGAGGATGTCCTCGATCATTCCGGTGGGCGTCGAGGGATTGAGCCCTACCCCGGCTTTCTTGGCGTGGTACTTGATCAATTCGATGGTCCGATGCAGATGCGGTGTGGCTTCTTGATGAACGATGACGGTGTCGGCGCCAGCCTGGATAAACGCCTCCACATAGCGTTCGGGCTCTTGGATCATCAGGTGCATCTCTAAGGGTAGGGAAGTACCCCGTCGCATCGCCTCGACAATCGGTATGCCAAGGCTGAGGTTCGGAACGAACCGCCCATCCATGACATCGATATGAAAGCGGTCGGCACCCGCCTCCTCCGCTGCTTTCACCTGTTCACCGAGTCGCCAGAAATCTGCCGCCAGGATCGACGGTGCGAACTTAGCCATGTAAGGCCCTCCCCGTCCCCTTCATGACTCCTGTAACATGGCGAACCGAGCGGCGCCCTGCAACGCCACCTTGTCATTCATGATGATACGTACCGGAATCTGCTGTAGCAACGGCTTGAGGCGCCCCTTGGCCACGAACGCAGCCATGAAGGTCGAGTCGGTGAGCTTGCGGATAATTTTGGGCGCGATGCCGCCACCGATATAGACTCCGGCGGTGGCCATGAGCTTCAACGCCAGGTTGCCCGCCTCGGCGCCATACAGCACCACGAATAGATCGAGGGCTTGTCGGCAGAGCGTACTTGTGCCGGCGAGCGCTGCCTCTGAGATGACGGCCGACGGGTCATCCTGTTGCATCTCGTGTGTAAGCCAGTCTGGCTCCTCGCCATGGCCGGTATCCCGTAAAAAGCGATAAATATTGTGTAAGCCCGGGCCGGACAGCACCCGCTCCCAGCTGACATGCCCGAATTCATGGCATAGAAAGCGGAGTAGCTCTATCTGCAAGGGATCGCTGGGCGCGAAGCTGCTATGGCCTCCCTCGCCTGCGAACGGGAGATGCTGCTGGCCATCCCAGTAGAGCCCTGCCTCGCCCAAGCCAGTGCCGGCAGCGATTACCGCGGCGTTCCCAGAGGCGTCCGCTGCACCCTGGTTGAGCGTAACAAAATCGTCCGGAGCCAACATGGCGATGCCGTACGCATGGGCCTCCAGATCATTGAGCAGCCCAACAGACTGGAGACGCAACGCACGCGCCAGCTCTCGGGCATCGACGTCCCAGGGAAGGTTCGTTGTGTCACTACGTCCATGTCTCACCGGGCCGGCGACCCCGAAGCAGGCGACATCGATCGGCAGGTCATGTGCAGACACGAACTTCTTCACGATGGCTTCCAGATTCGCATGGTCGCGACTCGGATAGGATTCCTCGACGAAAGGTTCTAGGCGTCCGGCATGCTTGGAGAAGAAAGCTAGCCTACTGTTAGTGGCGCCGATGTCGCCGGCCAGGATCATCCGTTGATCCTCCTCCACTGTCGCCCGTCCCGTTCGATCAGCTCGTCCGCCTCCTTCGGTCCCCAGGTGCCGGCCACATAATTAGGGAAGTTGCGCGGTGGCAGGGCTTTCCAGACGTCCAGAATCGGCGTCACCACGGTCCACGACGCCTCAACCATGTCAGCACGCTGGAACAGCGTGGCGTCGCCCGTCATGCAATCGTACAGTAGACGTTCATAGCCGGTGCTGGGTGTGCTGCCGAAGTAGTCGGCGTAGCGAAAATCCATGTTCACCGACCCCAGCCGCACCAGTGGACCGGGTATCTTGGCGCCGAACCGCAGCGAGATGCCCTCGTCTGGCTGAATATGTAGGACCAGGAGGTTCGGCGTCAAGCGCTCCACCGAGGTCTTACGGAATAGCATGAAGGGGGCGCGCTTAAACTGAATAGCGATCTCGGTCACACGCTGCGGCAGGCGTTTGCCGGTGCGCAGGTAGAACGGCACATCGGCCCAGCGCCAATTATCGATCAGGAGCTTGAGGGCAACGAACGTCTCGGTCCGGGAATCCTGGGGCACCCGCGGCTCCGAACGGTACCCCGGCACGTGTTCACCGCCGATGACACCTTCACTGTATTGGCCGCGCACCGTGCGCAACAGGACCTCCTCCGGCGTCAGCGGCTGCATGGCGCGGAGAATCTTCGTCTGCTCGTCGCGGACCGCATCGGCTTCGAACGAGATAGGTGGCTCCATCGCCATCAGGGTGATCAACTGGAAGATGTGATTCGGCACCATATCCCGTAGCGCGCCGGTTTCATCGTAATACGGACCGCGCTCCTCGACGCCGACGGTTTCGGCCACGGTGAGTTGCACATGGTCGATGTAGCGGCGGTTCCAGATGGGCTCGAAGATGCCGTTGGCAAAACGGAACACCAAAATATTCTGCACCGTCTCCTTGCCCAGGTAGTGATCGATGCGATAGATTTGCTTTTCCTCGAGGACCTGGCGGATGTCTTGATTGAGCTGACGAGCCGACGCAAAATCGTGTCCGAAGGGCTTTTCGATGATCACCCGCCGCCAGCGGCCGTTGGCCTCATGGGTCAGGCCTGCCAGGCCCAGTTGATTGATCACGCCGGCGAACAGACTAGGAGCGGTGGCCAGGTAATAGAAATAGTTACCTGGCGTGCCATGTTCCTTGTCGATCTGCGTCAGCAGCTCCTTCAACCGCTGAGCCGTCTCTGGATCCTGGCCATCGCCCGGCAGATAATAAAGCCGGCGCACGAACCACTCCCACAGGTCTGGATCAACCGGCCCCGTGGCGAATTCCTTCATCTCCTCGGTCAATTTCTCGCGAAAGCTCTCATTGGTCATCGGGCGACGTGCCGAGCCGACAACCGCGAATTGGCGCGATAGGAGATTGTCCTTCGCCAAGTTATACAGGGCGGGAATGAGCTTGCGCTTGGTCAAATCTCCAGACGCACCGAAAATCACCATGACGCAGGGGTCACCAGGGCGCCCTACCGGCTCATCGATCACGTGTGTCTCCTCCTAAGATCTCAAGGACTTGGGCCTGTGCATCGTCTCCAATGCGGGTTCAGACCGCCTGGCTGAGCTATGCAAACGGTTGCCATCGGTCGATCTGCCATGGCTATTACGCCCCGCGGTGCGCCAGGGTGTCCAGCAGTTTATCGAAGGGTTCGGCGAACAGGCGCACCCCTTCATCCAGCAGTTTCTCGGTGACCTCTTGCATCGAGATGCCTACCTGTGCCAGAACCGCCATGGTGTCATGCGCGGCCTCGAGGTCTTCTTCAAGGCTGGCGCGTACCTGTCCATGGTCGCGGAACGCCTCCAGGGTAGCCGGCGGCATGGTATTGACGGTGTTGGGACCGATCAGTTCCTCGACGTAGAGGACATCGCGATACTTTGGATTCTTGGTGCTGGTACTGGCCCACAGCACCCGCTGTGGTCGTGCCCCCATGGCCGCCAGTGCCTCCCAGCGCGCTGCCTGGAAGATCGCCTTGTAGCGTTGGTACGTGAGCTTGCCATTGGCGATAGCCACGTTGCCGAGCAGGCTGCGCAGCAAGGTACGCTCCTGCGCACTGTTGGCTGCCTTGAGCCGAGCCATGACCTGCGCATCAATGGCCGTGTCGATGCGGCTGATGAAGAAGCTCGCGACGCTGGCGATCCCGCCGACGTTGCCACCTGGCGCGGCAAGCCGCTCAAGACCAGCGATATAGGCCTCGGCCACGCGCTCGTAGACCTCCTGGGAAAACAGCAGGGTAACATTGACATTGATGCCTTCGGAGATGAGCTGCTCGATGGCGGGGAGACCCGCGGGGGTAGCGGGCACCTTAATCATCAGATTCGGGCGACTGACGGCCTGCCAAAGACGGCGGGCTTCTCGGATGGTGCCCTGCGTGTCATAGGCCAGATGCGGCGAAACTTCCAGGCTGATGTAGCCATCGCCGCAGCGCGTGTGCTCATAAACCGGCCGGAAGATGTCGGCCGCATCTTGAATGTCGCGAATGGCCAACTGCTCGTAGAGCCCCGTAGCGTCCAGATGCCGTCCAGCCAGGGCCCTGAGGGCCTCGACATAATCCGTGCTGCCAGTGATGGCTTTCTCGAAAATCGCCGGGTTCGACGTCATCCCACGCAGCCCATCTTCATCGATCAGCCGTTGGAGCTCACCAGTGGTGATGAGATGGCGCTGCATATAATCCAACCAAACGGATTGTCCGTAGTCCTGCAAAGCCAGCAAAGGATTCATCTCTTATTCTCCTTCAATCGACGCACCGCGAGAGCGTGCTGCCCCCGCCCCGCCCTCCCCATCGATAGCGGAGGGTTCGAGAGGGGGTGAAATTCTGGCGCACAGCACTTAGCCCTCGACACGCACCGTAGTATCATGATAGCCGGTCACGCCCTCTGGTGCAAAGCTGCGACCCATGGCCGTTTGTCATGGGCCGGTGCTCTAGGGCTAGGCACTCCGATGGGCATGAGCTGATTGCCTCAGTCGCTGGCTCCCAGGGTGCGATCCAGGTTGAAAGCAGCACTAATCAAGGACAGATGGGTAAAAGCCTGGGGGAAATTCCCCAGCGCCTCTCCACTGGGTCCGGTCTCCTCCGCATACAGCCCCAGGTGATTCGCATAGCCCAACATTTGTTCAAACACCAGCTGGGCCTCTTCGAGTTTGCTGAGATCGGCCTTTCCGGCCCGCGTCAGCGCTTCGACAAGCCAGAAGGTACACATATTGAACGTGCCCTCGAGGCCGTCCACTCCATCGGCGGTTTGCTGGACGTTATAGCGATAGACCAGGCTGTTCGAGACGAGGCCGCCGCGCGCCGGCGGGGAGTGAATAGCGTCGAGGGTCTTGAGCATGCGCGGGTCGGTAGGCGACAGAAAAAAGACCAGTGGCATGAGCAAATTGGCAGCATCCAGGGCCTCGCTGCCATAATGCTGCACGAACGCCTGAAGGCGTGGATGCCAGCCTTTGGCCATGATTTCCTCATAGATCTGATCGCGGATGTTTAACCAACGCTCGCGATCGGCCGGAAACGACCGCCTATCAGCCAAACGGAGTCCGCGGTCGACAGCAACCCAACACATCATCTTCGAGTAGACGAAATGCTGTTGTCCTCCCCGCACTTCCCAAATGCCATCGTCTTGGCGCTGCCAGTTGTCGCAGACCCAGTTCACGAGCTGGCGCAAATAGGTCCAAAGGTCGTAGGAGATCGGGGTGCCGTACTTGTTATAGAGGTACACCGAGTCCATCAACTCGCCGTAGATATCCAGTTGAAGCTGCTTGTACGCGGCATTGCCGACGCGTACGGGATGTGAGCCCTTGTAGCCCTCCAAATGATCCAGGATTTCTTCGGTGAGGGTATGGCGACCATCGATGCCATACACAATCTGCAGGGAGCCATCCGGCTCGATCTCGTGGCAGCGCGCTTCCAGCCAGTGCATGAAGTCTCCCGCCTCGGCGGTGAAACCGATACGCAGCAGGGCGTACAATGTGAACGATGTATCGCGGATCCAGGTATAGCGGTAATCCCAGTTGCGTCCACCGCCCAACTCTTCCGGCAGGCTACAGGTGGGGGCGGCGATAATGGCACCCGTGGGCTCATAGGTCAGCAACTTAAGCACTAAGGCGGAGCGATGCACCATCTCGCGCCAACGCCCGCGATATGTACAGTTGGCGAGCCAGCGGCGCCAATAGTCCACGGTCTGCTTGAAGAGCGCGTGGGTCTCCGTTTCGCTGAGTAGCGGATTGCAGCCCCTTCCCGGTTGCATCTGGCGTAGGACGAAGACGGCCACCTCCCCCTCCTGCAATGTGAACTCCGCGAATACGCCACTACCGTCTTGCTTCAAGGGCACACGCGTGGCTAATTCGAGCTTGAGGCCTGGTGCATGGAAGCAGGCCCCGCCCGAAAAGATGACGGTTTGATGCGGGTCTCGGGCGTAATTGAAGGCGGGACAGCAGGCCATTTGGAATGCCATGCCGCCGCGAACGACGTTTACACGGCGCACGAGCCACTGGTGACCGGGCTCAGCCTCGGAGACGCCGACTGGCATGAAGTCAGTGATCTGGCCGACGCCATCCGGTGACAGAAAACGTGTCACTAGAACGTTGGTATCAGGCCAATAAAACTGCTTGTGGCGGAGGCCACGCACCATGGGGGAGATCTGGAACCGCCCCCCCTTGGCGTCATCCAGGACCGCAGCGAAGATGCTCGGGGAATCGAAGCGCGGAAAGCAGAACCAGTCGATTGACCCATCGCTGCCAACAAGGGCGGCCGTGCGCATATTGCCAATGATTCCGTAGTTTTCGATTGGCTGATAACCCATGAGTCGACTCCGAACCGACGATCCAGTACGATAGCGGGGCAAGAAGTATAACGCCCTAGTATAACAGCCGATCAACCGGATTGCATTGCCGTTACGGCGAGCAGGGGGAGCACGCGCCAACTTTTAGCGTCATGCCTAAAGGTGGGTGAAACCCTGCCATCGTCGACCTGTCAATGCAGTGCTCGGACACACTCTGAGGCTAGAGGCGCACCCCGAGGCATGTTTTCAGCGTGGGGGCAGCCCGGTCACAGCTGTGCGAAGGAAGAGCGCTGACGGCCCGTGACCCGTGCGCTGATTGACAACCATGTGGATCGATCTCATAATCCGGCCAAACTCGCTCGCCAGGGAGGTGAGATGCCTTGTTCAGAGAGCATTCCTGCTCCGGAGATACCAGTCGTGTTAGGCTGCAAAAACTGCAGTCTATCAGCCGGGAGTTGCCTGGTGATAGGCTGCAGACCGTCGCAGCCTATCACACCTCGGCCATGTAGCTGTATGGCATGGTGACCATAGTGATTTCTAGTCTATTTGACGCAGGGTGTCGTCGTGATAGGCCGCCAAACCTCGCGGCTTATCATCGGTTCACGGTCCACGTAATAGGCTGCAAAAGCTGCGGCGTTTGCAGGTGGAGGAACAAATCCATGTCTGATACCCTTGAAGATGATGCTCTGTGCGCCAAAGGGTTGGCGGTGCTTGAGGATCATCTCGGGCCGGTGCAGGCCCTGCGTTTTTTGGCCTTGATCAGCCGCCAGCCATTCGATTACCAGCAATGGCGGCAACAGCATTTCGGGAAGATGAGCTTAGCTGAAATACTGGTTCAAGCGCCGGCCGCCCAAACCCAGCCGCCACAGCAGAAACCGTGAGCGGCATTGATCTTTCCCTCGACTAGCTAGAGCAGGCTTGCCTAACCAAGGCATGGAGCCGACGCGGTGACCTGCGCGCCTCATGCCTAGCCGTTAGGTGTTTCATTCCCGAGGGCTCTGGCTGATGGTTTGCATGATCCGAATCAGCACGGAAGTATAGCGCTGCTATGACTTCCAATGTCAAGAGCTGGGGTCAAAATGCTCATGGCGTGTGCTGCATGTTGAGGTCCTCTGGCGGATGAGATCCATCGGAAGAGTCGGAGCCAGTAACATCCGACGGTGGATCCCGCTGATATCCGTGGGTTGGCTCCCACCTGACTTGCGTCCGTCGGGTGCCGGCCTCACTCTAGGCACGGGGATGCCTGTCGGTCTCTTCACACCGTCGAGGGTGACACCACACCGGGGCTGTGTCTCTTCCAAGGTATGTCGGAAACCTCTCGGTTGAACCGCTTCGCAGTGATGGGTGCCATCACTTGAGTGAATGGGCCTTAGGGGGGCACGGCGACCTGTTTGGCATGTTTCCCGCGCGCCATCAGGCGTCGGTAGCGTTTGCAAAGTCTTCCTTGGGCTTTCCAGCTGATGTCCTGGATGGCTTTGGGTGGTTGTACCAGTCTACGTTGGAGGTGCCGGCTGATTTTGGCGGGATAGCGGTACGCCCAGGCGCCTTCCACGAGCGCGATGCGCATGAGTATTGCCGGCTTTGGTGATCGAACCTTGCCGACGTCGCTCCCCTGTGGAATATTCCGAGGGATCAGCCCCAAGAATTTTATGAGTCGTCTGGGATTCTCGAAGCGCGTCAGGTCGCGGATGGCCTCGTCCTCGACCTCGGGGACATCGACCGACGTGAGATCCCCGAAACGCATCAGCCGGGCGAGCGGCACGGCGTCGCGTCGGTCAATCTTGACGCGGTTACCTGGTTTCTTCGGGATGAGCGAAGGGGCCACTACCCAGCAGACGAGGTGCTTCTTGGTGAGATAGCGGTATCACCAATACCCACAGGGACCGGCCTCATAGACCAAGAGAAGAGGCTGGGCCTTGGACTGGAGCGTGCGGACCAGGGTATCGATGTCGTACTGCCGTGTGCCGATGGTGCCCAGGAAGACCACCTCGGCGCCCCGCTCGTCCGGGGCATAGGCCACGGCGATGGACTCTTGGTGCACATCCAGACCGATGTGAAGCGTGTTAGAGTGACCCATGGCTGACCTCCGAGTGCGGGGTTGGTCGTGCATGCGGCGATGCACGATGCGGCGCTGGCGTGTGGCAAGCTCACCCCCGGTGGAACCGGAGGTCAGCCTACTCCTTGGAAGTCATTATGTCTAGGCGGTGAGGCATGCGCATGTCAATCGTCCTTTGGGCTGCACCGACGATTGCCTTGGCCGCTGCCGTTGGCCTCCTCTGTTGGTGGTTTTGGCGAGCTGCGCCGCCCCAACTGCGAAAAGCGACGCTGATGGCCGCGCTGGACGCGTACAAAACTGCCTGGGAGCAGCAGAATCCAGAGCTGATTCTCACCATCTTTACCAAGGACGCCGTCTACCACGAGCGGGTGCTCCAGGAGCC
>Ga0137403_10009648_pt1 | contig 10719 bp, 9 predicted proteins | sample CZOMad2_1_16fung_FD_122057 | JGI IMG/M metagenome (GOLD analysis project Ga0137403, IMG submission 122057) | Vadose zone soil fungal communities from Angelo Coast Range Reserve, California, USA - CZOMad2_1_16fungal (Hybrid Assembly) | ecosystem: Environmental > Terrestrial > Soil > Vadose zone... | reverse complement strand
CGGTATTGGGCCGGAGCCAGGGGTATCGTTGAGTGCGTCCGGTGCCGTCGAGATCGAAGGCGGTGTGAGCGGAGGGGTCCAGGAGGGAGTCGATCGAGCTTTGGGGAGTCAGCGAGAGGACGATTGGTGTGATAATACTCACCGTTGTTCGTGGAAGGTCACTTAGCTTTTGAAGGTGTTGCTTGACTTCGAGTACTCTACCTTCCTGGCCGCGCTCTTCGGCCAGTCGAACATAGGATTCGCCGGATTCAACGCTGATCAGTTGGTGCGCTGGCCCAACGTCGGGAACCAATATTCGGGTCTCCTTCGAATCGAACTCCCACGCCAAATTGTGAGTTGTCAAATACTCGCTGATGGCATGATCGATCCATTGAACCCGAGTGTCGCCCTTCTTGACCCAACTGGCGTCGACTGAGCCCCGCTCCAGAACGCTCGCATAAGTCAAATGATAAAGCGGGTTCCATGGGTCGAGGCTCCGGGGGCAATTACGGCCGGCAGAAGTGCCGGGTCGTATCTCCAAAGCTCCACCAGATCACGAGAGGATTAACAGGGTGTGATTCCGCGGGCGTACACGCGCAAGTGATAGGCAATAGCATCTTTCCGGACGGAAAATGGTCTTCGAAACCGAAGGGCAGCAAGCGCAGCCCGAATGAGCGACTTGCCGCCTGACTGGCTGGCCGACGTTTGGTCTTGGCGCCGGTCGTCTGAATGCCCCCAAAATGTCCGGCATGCCGCCCGAATTGTCTCGCTATCTGGGTCCAACAAGCGCAGCTTGGTTCCGCAGCCTCGCTTGGAGGTCGGTCATGAGCGGCAATATTTTCAATAGCAACGGCATCCACGTTGGGGTGATGGAAGGCGCGGCCATCTTCGACCTGAAGGGCCGAAAACTTTATAATTTAAAAGGGATCAATATTTATCGGCTTTCCGGCGAACTGGTCGGCCATCTGAACGGGGCGCAAGGTTCCGACAAGCGGCTCGATCGTTCCACCGACAAGCTCTTCCCCGCCAGAGGGAGTTCTTGAGACCCTGCTGTGTCGGGAGAAGGCGAACTACAAGCCACGACATTCCTGCCTTTACGGCCGGATGATCAGGTTGAGTGGCGGGCCTGGGTTGATGCCGAATCTAACTGACAGACCGGCATCCATCCGACAGGCCACTTTGGAGGCCATCATGAACGACGCATTCTCGTTCTCAATCTCGCTAGGTATCATTGCCTTTGAAATTTGGATTTCCGCCGGCACGATCGGCGCTGGCGCGCATTTGGCCTGGATACTGATCGGACTGCTTCCCGTCATTGTGGGCTCGATCAGCCTTTATCTGGCAATTCGCGAAATCAGAGTTGCGCCGCTGAATTGAGATTCTGAAATATCGTCAGTTGACGCAACAAGCAGCGAGTTGACCAACGAGTTTCGGCAACAGGCGGCGTCACCTGCTGCTCCCGGCCGCAGATAGTTTTCCTTCCTGAGCCGGAATTTGTAGCAAAGTGCTGCGATGAGTGCCGTGAATGCGGGCAGCGCTGCCGCCGACTGGCGGATCGGACGTGCCGCCGCCGATCTCCCGTACATGATGGCGGTGCATTGGTATCCCGAGCGGCGCGCGCGGCTTGAAGCTCGACTCCTGGAGCGTTACCACGCCGGCCTCTGTGCTCACGGCGTGACCGGCTACAGTCTCGAGCGTCTGTGGGAGGATTACCGGCTGTCGGTCATCGGTCACCTGGCGATTCCGATTTGGCAGCAGACGCTCGGGCTTCCTCCTGCGATCTGGTGGTCCCATCTTCACCGCATCATCGCCGCTTTCGAGGATCTGGACTGCGCCACGCTTCTGGCGTGACGGCTTTACCGGCGCGATTCAGCTCGGTAGACCGCGTCGATCACGAGAGTGCTTGAGCTCCTGGACCGGCCGGATCTCGATCACGGCGACGCGCGCCGGTGGGAACCTCGCGGCGACCGCACAGGCCTCGTCCATGTCCTTGGCCTCGATGACGAAGAATCCACCCAGCTGCTCCTTTGTCTCGGCAAAGGGGCCGACGGTGGTGGAGGCCTCGCCGCCGCGGACGCGGATTGTCCGGGCCGTTTGGGTCCGCTGCAGGGCGTTCGAGACGATGTAGTGGCCGCTCCGTCGGAGCTCCTCGGCGTACTCGATCGCGGAGTCAACGAGAGCCTGCATCTCCTTCTCGGGCATCGCGTCCAGCACGTTCTCGTCGTGGTAGATCGTGAACATGAACTTCATCGCATTCTCCTCACGGGTCGCGTTCATGTCGTTCTCGACAAATATACCAGGCAGATGTACTTCAGAACCCTCCCGCTGCGTTACGTGGCGAGTCGTGCGCGCGTGAGCGCAGCGATGCGCCGATAAGGAACGGAGCCCATCTCGGCCGCGAGGGCGTCCATGGACTCGAGCGCGCTCTCGATCGCGAGGCGGTCGGAGGCGGGCTCCGAAGCCAGGAGGCGAACCCACGCTAGCGCGACGTCGAAGGCGCCAAGCCGCCAGCCTCGCCCCCGATCGACGAGCTCACGCGCTTCAGAGAGGAGCGCGCGAGCTTCCGATCGGTCTCCGGCGGCCAGCTTCGCGTCCGCAAGGGTCGCGAGGATGCGCGGCTCGTACCACAAGGCGGTGCGCCGATGGCGAGCGAGCGCGAGCGCCCGCGCGAGCGCACTCGTGGCCGCGGTGAGGTCGCCGTCCGCGAGCTCCGCGGCGCCGAGAAACGCCGCGGCCTCCACCCGAGAGAACACGCTTCCGTGCTCTTCCGCGAGCTCGACGCCACGGCGGCCGTGGGCGAGCGCGCCGGGCAGATCACCCCGCAGGCGCAGTACTTCACACAGGAATGCGTGCGTCCCGTAGAGGGCCTGGAGTGCGCGCTCGCTCTCCTCGGCGAGGAGTGCTTGCAGGGCGGCCTCAGCCTCGGCCGTGGGCCCGAGGTGTGCGCTCGCCAGCGCCCACCACACGCGGCACAAGCCAGGTGCGGTGGAACGCCCGAGCGCCTCCCGCAGCGCGGCAACCCGCGCGACCTCGGTCAGAGCACGCTCGGCGGTCGTGCGGGCGGGAGCGAGGCGGCCGACCGCAAGCTGTGCGTGGGCCAGCACTGAGCGCATCTCGAACTCGAACATTGCGTCGGAGCCTTCGGCCAATTCCGTCGCGCGCTCCACGCATGCGAGGTACTGCGCCACATCGCCCGCGAGCCCGCACAGGCGTCCGTAGGACGTGAGCAGGAACGCGTGGCCTGCCCGGTCTTGAAGTCGCTCGGCGACCGCGCGCGCCTTGTGGAAGAGGCTCTCTGCCTCGCCCTCCTCGATTCCGGCGATGCGCCCGATCTCGAGCAGCGCGATGCGCGAGGTGAGCTCGAGCATCAGGGTCTCGCGGGACTCCGGAACGGCGGCGAGGAGCGTGGTGACCCGGCGGCAGTGTCTCACCCCATCCGCCGAGTCGCTGCGTGCGACGCGTCGGCCCGCCTGCTCGTGCCAGCGCGCCGCATCGAGGCGCTCGCCCGCCTCATCGAAGTGATGGGCGAGGAGCGCCGCGTGCGTCGGGGCCGCCGGTCCGTGGATGGTGAGCAGGGCTCGCGCGATGGCGGCGTGGGTTCCGCGCCGGCGATCCAGAAGCTGTGTGCGGTAGGCGACCTCCTGCGCGAGAGGATGCCGGAAGGCGTGCTCACCCCGAGACTCGCCGGGACCGAGAAGCTCGGCGGCCGAAAGGCGCTCGAGCGACGCGGCGAGCACGGGCGCGGACAGATCGACCACGGCGCGCAGCAACTCGATTGGCACGTCTCGCCCGACCACGGCCGCCGTCTGGAGCACGTCCTTGTCGCGCTCCGCGAGCCGATCGATGCGCGACGCGAGGACCGCCTGAACGGTCTCGGGCAGCGTGATCTCCTCGATCGGGGCGACCAGCCGGGCGGCGCCGCGTTCACCACGCAGCACGCCTCGCTCGACGAGCGAGCGAACCATCTCCTCGACGAAGAGGGGGTTGCCGCGGGCCCGGGCCTCGATCCGGGCGCGCAGGGGCACGAGCGTGTCGTCGGATCCGAGCCAGTCGTCGAGCAACGCCCGGCATTCTTGAAGACCGAGGGGCGCAAGCGAGAGATCCTCGGCCCGCGAGGACCACACGGGGCGATATTCTGGCCGGGTGGTCGCGAGCAGCAGAATCCTGCTACCGGCTGACTCCGGGGCCAGGAGGCCTTCGGTGAGCATCTCGAGCGCGACTTCGCTCGCCGGGTCGAGCCAGTGAAGATCCTCGATCCAGAGCAGCATCAGCTCGCGCCGAGCGCGAGCCCGGATCAGATCGAGAAGGGATCGGAAAAGACGTGCGCGGCGCGCTTCAGGATCGAGTCCTGAAGGCGCGTGGACGTGATCCGACACCCCGAAAAGGTCGAGCCAGAAATCCAGGGCGATCGGGTCGGGCTGCGCGTTCCCGAGACCGCGTCTCACCGCGTCCCGGACGTCCGACGGTGACGCGCCTTCGCCGACACCCAAGAGACTGCGCGCAAGCGTGACGATCACGTGAAAGGGAAGCATGCGTCCGTGGGAGAGCGCGCGGGCATAGTGAAGCGGCACGCCGCAGGCGCGCTCGACGAACTCGTGACAGAGGCGGCTCTTTCCCGCGCCCGGCTCCGCGGTAACCAGGACGACTCTCGGTCGACCTGACTGCGTCTCGCGCAGCGCCGTCTCGAGCAGAGCGAGCTCGCGGTCCCGGCCGACGAAGCGCGAGAAGCCACGCGCCCGGGAGCTCTCGAGGCGGCTCCGGATCGGGCCCTGACCCCGCAGCTCGAACACGCGCACGGGAACGCTTGCGCCCTTGAGACTCTGTTCCCCGCGGTCGACGAAGTCGAAGAAGCCCGCCGCGAGGCGCGCGGTCTGCTCGGTTACAGTGATGCCGCCTGATGGCGCCAGCTGCTGCACCCGAGCGGCGAGTCCGACGACGTGCCCCTGCGCGGTGTAGTCCATGCGCAGGTCGTCGCCGATCCGACCCACGACGACCTCGCCGGAGTTCAGGCCCATCCGCACCGCGAACTCGAGCCCGCTCTCGCGCCGCACGTCTTCGGCGAGCGCGCCGAGCTCGCGCGCCAGATCCAGGGCGGCCGCACAGGCGCGCTGGGCGTGGTCCTCGTGGGCGATCGGGGCGCCGAAGAGCGCCATGATGCCGTCGCCGGTGTACTGGTTGATGGTCCCCTCGTATCGGTGAACGCCGCCCGCAAGGATCCGGAACAGGCGATCGAGCAGGCGGTGCCATTCCTCGGGATCGACGCGCTCCGCGAGCTCCATCGAGCGCGCGACGTCGGCGAAGAGGACGGTGACCAGCTTGCGCTCGCCCCTGAGCGCGCTCCGGGACGCCAGAATCTTCTCGACGAGATGCGGCGGCGTGTAGGCGCGCGGCTCGGCGGTGTTTGTCGGCGTCGCGAGATGCGCGCCACACTCGTTGCAGAACCTCGCGCCAGCGGGGTTCTCGTGTCCGCAAGATGGGCAGCTCAGAGAGATCAACCTTCCTAATAGAGGATGGGCCCCGAGGGGAGGTAGAGCTCGGGCCGGCCGAACAGGCGCGAGGCCATGAACAGCGTCGGGTCGCCGAGGCGGAAGCCGCTGCGGACCAGCGCCTCGAGCAGGGAACTGCACGCGCCGGGGACGCGCGCCGTCACGTTTCCGCCGCCACCCGTGCCTGCCGCCGCTGCGGCTGCGACCGCCTGGACGAGAGCCGGTTCGTCGCGCCCCGCCGCCGGCCCGATCCGCTCCCCCCGCCGGTAGGCGAAGGCGGCAAGCTCACCGTCGCGCTCGATCGCCACCGCTGCGCCGCCGTCGCCCCGCCAGTGGGCCAGGTCGTCGGCGCGGCTCCCGCCGAAGACCTCGGCGGTCAGCTTCTCGGCGGCGCCGGGCTCGCACGGCTGCTCCCGCTCCCGCGGGCCGAGCCCGGCTCGCGCCTTGAGCCGCGCCACCGCCGCGGCATCGCCATCCAGGCGGTAGATAGGCCAGCGCGGCGCCATGCCGGCCATCACGTAGCGTGCCTGGGCGCGCGGGTCGAGCGTGGCCCAGGTGCAGCGAATCTCCGCCCCGCGCGCCTCGGCGTAAGCGAGCGCCCGCTCGAGCAGCGCCCGGCCCAGGCCACGCCCCTGGTCGCCCGGGAGCACGAAGAACATGGACAGGTACCACACCCGGCCGCGGACCAGGGCGGAGACCATGCCGCGGATCCGCCCCTCCTCGACCGCGCAGAAGTAGCCGTCCGGGTCGCTGGCGTGCGCAGCTCGGGCATCGCTCGCTACCGGGGCGTCCCCCGGCCTCGACGCCCCCCGACCTCTGCGCACCGAGAGGTCGTTGCTCGAGGCGACGTGCACCCGCCAGACCTCCTCGAGCTCGTCCGGCCGGACCTTGCGGATGTGTGGCTCGCTCACGGGCGCATCATACAGCTACAGCTGCGCTCGCCTGCTGCGGCGGCGGCTCGCCGGAGCAGGGAAGTCGATGGCGTCCAATCGGGAATCCCGGCTAGACTGACACGATGAGCGTCGCGCCGTCGATCCACGCTGACCGGAGGAAGCGATGAGCACGGTGGTGCGCACGATGTGTCCGATGAACTGCCACCCCACGCTCTGCGGGATGCTCGTGGAGATCGAGGACGGCCGCGTGCTGTCCGTCAAGGGCGATCCGGACAATCCCGACAGCCAGGGGTTCCTCTGCGTCCGAGGCCAGGCGTCGAGAGAGATCATCGGCAACCCGGAGCGGCTGCTCCATCCCATGGTCCGTAACCGGCGCGGCGGCGACTGGCGGCGCGCCAGCTGGGCCGAGGTGCTCGACCGGATCGCCGAGCGGATGCACGAGGCCGGCCGGCTCGCGGTGGCGACGTGGACGGGCCACGGCGTCGCCGCCAACAACTACGGCATGCGGCTCACCGGCAACCTCGTCCGTCGCTTCGCCAATCTCTACGGCTGCCAGACGTGGGGCTCGCAGATGATCTGCTGGGGACTGGGCGGCTTCGGCCTCGGCCTCACCGGCGTGCTGGAGACGAGCACCAAGGAGGACATGGGGGCCCACGCCAATCTCATCGTCCTCTGGGGCGCGAACCTGGCGAGCCAGCCGAACACCGCGCGCCACGTGGCCGCGGCCCGCCGGCGCGGCGCCCACGTCGTCACCGTCGACGTGCGCGAGACCGAGGCCGCCGCCCAGTCCGATGAGGTCTTCGTGCTCCGCCCGGGAACGGACGCGGCGCTGGCTCTGGCGATGATGCACGTGATCGTGCGCGAGGATCTGCACGACCGCGCGTTCGTCGAGCGGAACGCGCTCGGCTTCGACGAGCTGGCGGCCCATGTGCGGGCGCACTCGCCGGCGTGGGCGGAGGCGATCACCGGCATCTCCGCGGCGCGCATCGAGGCCCTCGCGCGTCGCTACGCGACCACGCGGCCGGCCATGATCGTGATCGGCGGTAGCTCCATGTACAAGGGCGCCAACGGCTGGCAGGCGGGGCGCGCCGTCGCCTGCCTACCCGCGCTCACCGGCAACCTCGGCGTGTCCGGAGGCGGGTTCGGCCCGCGCCACGGCTCGACCTCGCACGGACACGGGCTGGCCAGCATCGCGGCCAACGGCCGGCGGCCGCCCGGCGACTACGTCATCGACCAGATGCCCCGAATCACGGAAGCGCTCGTCGCGGGACGCATCCGCGTGATGCTCCTGTGGGGTACGAACATGGTCTCGTCGTTCGCCGACGCAAACCAGGTGGTGGCCGGGCTGCGCCGCTGTGACCTGGTCGCGGCGCACGATCTGTTCATGAGCGACACCGCGCGCGAGTGCGCCGACGTGCTCCTGCCCGCCACGTCGTGGCTCGAGGAAGTGGGCATGAAGGCCACGAACACCCACCTCTACCTGATGCCGCAGGCCCTCGAGCCGCCCGGCGAGGCGCGCTCGGCGTCGTGGGTGCTGCGCGAGCTGGCACGGCGGCTCGACCTCGACGACTTCTTCCCGTGGGCGTCCGACGAGGGAATGATCGACGCCGTCCTCGATCACCCCGCCACCGGCCACGCGACCGTCGCCCAGATCCGCGGCACCGGCGGCATCCATCCGCAGAACGTCTCGCACGTCGCCTATCCGACCCTCGCGTTCGACACCCCGTCGGGGAAGGTCGAGTTCGTCTCCGAGCGAGCGAAGCGCCACGGGTTGCCGGCGCTGCCGGTGTACGAGCCCCTGCCGTCGTCGCCCTATCCGCTAGAGTTCCGCCAGGGACGCACCCTCACGCACTTCCACGGCTTCTACGACCACGGGCGCGCGCTGCCGTCGCTGGCCAGGGCCGACGCCGAGCCCGTGCTGTGGATCTCGCCCGTCGACGCCGCCGCGCGCGGCGTGGCCGACGGCGCGGCGATCCGCATCCACAACGAGCGCGGAGCGCTCGAGGCTCGGGCGCGGGTGACCGACAAGGTTCCCGCCGGCACTGTGTGGATGCGCGACGGCTGGCGCGGCGTCAACAACCTCACCAGCGGCGCGCCGTCCATCCCCGACGAGGCGTGCGAGCTCTTTCCCTTCACCGCAGGCCAGTCCGCCTACGACGCCCGCGTCGAGGTCTCGCCCGAGCCGCTCGGCTGACGCCGAGCGCCTTCGCCAAACGCTCGGTTCACTCCTTCCAGAGAGCGGCGAACTCCGTCGCCACCAGCTCGCCGTACCGGACCTCGCCGTCCAGGGCGCCGATGTCGCGGGCGAATTGGCTGATATGAGCGACCATCTCCTCGGTAATCGTCGGATTGTAGAAGGGAGCATCACGCGCCACCTCGTACGCGATGAGGCTCGCCTCCTCGGCGGGGAATAGACGTTGCGCGGCCTTCACGGCCAGCTGCGGATTGGCCCGGAGCGCCCGCTGCGTTTTCACGATCGCCCGCACGGCCCCTGCGGCGATGTCCGGATGCTCCTTGGCGAGTCGCTCCGTGGTCGCGAGCGCCGGGAAGGTCCAGTGGCGCGCCGCCGGCGGTCCGTCGCCGCGGCGCACGTCGAGCAAGATCTTGGCGATGCCGCGCTTCACTCCCAGGTCCGCCCGGAGGCCGTTGCCCCAGTAGCCGTCTGAGACGCCCTGCTCGATGGCATCGACTCCATCCCAGGCCCAGTTCGGGCTGGTGCGGCGGGGACTGGGCACGATCCGGACGTTGTCCCTCTGGAGATCGATGCCCGCTTCCTCCAACAACCGCTTCATCGTCAAGCCGGGGTCGGCCGACGCGCTCAGGCGCAACCCCTTCACCGCGCTGACGTCTCCCCGCTCGCATTTGATGTCGGAGCGGACCGCCAGGAACCAGTAATTGTAGTGGGCGAGGGCGCACAGGAGGGCGCCGCCCCGCCAGCCGCGGAAAGCTCGCAGTCCGGTGAACGGAGAGCCCCCGAAGAAGTCGACAGTCCCGTCCTTCAGGGCCTGCGATGGATTCGGCGGCGCGAAGACGAACTCCATGTCCACGCCTTCCTGCCGGAAGAATCCGAGCTCGACGGCGGCGATGGCCACGAAGTAAGAAGGGGAGATCGCGTCAGCAACCGTGAGCCGCATCGTATCCTCCCCGGGTCAAGATGTTCTCGGGTGCTTTCGCGAGATACCGTACACGATTGCCTCGGTGCCGACGAGCGACGCGCGCCCTTCGAGCGTCTCGCCGAGACGCTCCGCGACGCGGATCGACGCCGTGTTTCCCGGCCGGATCAGGCTGATCACGTGCGCCTGGTCGAGCTCGGTGAACGCGTACTCGAGCGCGCGCCGCGCGCCTTCGGTCGCATAGCCCTTGCCCCACGCGCCCCGGGCAAGCGCCCAGATGCACTCGAGGCCCGGCCAACCCTCGGGATTGAACAGGCCGATGCGGCCGACGAAGGTGCCGCTCGCGCGCTCCTCGACCGCCCACACCCCGTATCCGCGCAGCTGCCAGTGACCGAGGAACATCGCCATTTGCCGCCACGCGTCCAGACGCGTGAGCGGCTCCCCGGTGGCGCCGAGATAGCGCATCACCTCGGGATCGGCGGACATCGCCGCGTACGCGTCGAGGTCGGTATCGCGAAACATTCGCAGGCGCAGGCGCTCGGTCTCGAGCGGGACCATCCAGCGGATTCTAGCCGACCGCGCTGCTCTGCGGGTGCCGCCGCTGCTACCTCCGAGGGTATGAAGTGAAGAGGTAGTCCTTTTCCTTCACGGCCCACCGTCCAAGCGCGGCGTCAGTTTACGGGCGCGCTCACAACGAGCCTCAGGCGGCTGTAGGAGCGTCGATCACCGCCCGCCGCGCGGGGCTGGGGTAGGGCCGCAGGAATCCGCCAAACCTGCGGGCCCCTTCAGGCCCGTACCCTGTCACGTGGAGGCGGGCGCTGATGCACTCTCCGGGCGATGTTGCTGGATGCGGACCCGGGCAACTATGATTATGCGGCACGCCCTCGGCGCTAGACGGCGCGAGGGCTGGGATCTAGCTGAGCGTGCTGGTGAAGAAGGAGTGGCCATGAAACTCGATACTCAACTGCTGTCGACGCTAGCGGTCGTCGGTTTCTTCGTCGGTTGCTCCGTTTTCAACGTTGATACCCCATCCTCGGTCGATCCGTCGGCCGCGGCGCGGGATCCTGGGGTGCGCGGCGGAGCCGCGGGCGCAGGTGCGCCAATCGCGGGACTGACCAAGACCGAGCTTGCGGTTTTCATCGCTGGCAAGGACGATTTCGCGGAAGAGGAAGAGGTCGCCGACGGCCTCGGACCGACGATGAACCTCGGCAGCTGCGGCGGTTGCCATCTCCATCCGGCACTCGGTGG